>Ga0181520_10007344_pt1 | contig 16307 bp, 14 predicted proteins | sample PEATcosm2014_Bin_29_FD_132451 | JGI IMG/M metagenome (GOLD analysis project Ga0181520, IMG submission 132451) | Peatland microbial communities from MTU Mesocosm Facility, Houghton, MI, USA - PEATcosm2014_Bin02_30_metaG | ecosystem: Environmental > Terrestrial > Soil > Wetlands > Peat | place...
AGACCGGTCTGAGACTGTCCCAGCCCCATCGGCTCGTGATCCACCCTCGCCATTCGACCGAGCGCCCAGCGGAGCCGATCAGGGGAGCCGTCGAGAACGAAGAGCGTGGTCCCGAAGGTTTGCTTGAAGTTGAAGAAGCCGGTGACCAGCCGGACATTAGAGGCCCGATGCTGCCGTGCGATCACGTCGTAGACGTGATCGACGCACTCCTTGGCGTGCTCCTCGCCGATACCAGCACCGTCCACCAGCCCAATGAGCCACCATGCCCAGCGGCGACGCTTCCGCAGGAGGTGGCGTACCCTGCCGCGCGCAGACGTCACGTCCATCCAGCCCTCGCGGCGCAACTCCTCAGCCAGCGCGTCCACGACGACCGCGGCTCGTTGCGACGTCATGACACGCCATCCCGCGTATTCATCCTCATGATCCTCGCACAGAGGGGCCGCAACGGCGCAGCACCCGCCGGACCGCGTCGGAACACGAGTCATACGGAATCCCATCCCGTGCAGCTCTACACTCCATGTCTTTCCTCATCATCCTCGAGGGCGCAACCCGTAGCGGGGATTGAAGTTGGGGTTGTCGCTCGGGGCGACCCACACCATCCCCGACACGGCCATCGCCGCCAGCATCGACCGCGCCAGTAGCCCGCGCCACCCGCGAACCGTCTGCCCCGACCTCGGACCCGCACCACGACAGCGTGACGGCCGTCGCGACAGCAATAACGGCTGACCGGACACGACGACCCTCCCGAGCCTGGGCGGGGCCTGTCAGCGAGGCCCCTTCGCTGACCTCGGTCGGCGCGCACCCCGCACACGCTGAGAGCCTTTGTCAAGGGATGTCCTTCGGTGGCCTGCGCGCTTCGACAGCTCGCCGGCAGGGCTCCGAAGTCCGTGGCCCGCCCGTGCTTCCGCCGCCCGCGCGGGGTCCCAGACGACTCAAGGAATTCGCCGGACTCGCTCACCTGAGGGCTGGAGTCCGAAGCCGGCGGGAGCCGGATCGGGATGCCCAGTGGCGAGCGACGACATGCCGCGCTCGAAGAACATCCAGTGGTGCCGCAGGTGCGGCGGTATCTCCGTGCCCTCGTACGGCTCGCGCTCGACGAAGCCGCGGGAGCGGTAGAGACGCTGCGCCTCGGTCATGAAGCGGCAGGTGTCGAGGCGCAGCGTCGTCGCCCCCATGCCTCGCGCCTCGGCGATCAGCCGGTCGAGGATGGCGGACCCGACGTGCTGCCCGCGGCGATCGGGGACGACGTACATGCGCTTGACCTCGACGACACCCCGGGCGAGCCGCCGCAACGCGCCCACCCCCGCCGCCCGGCTGTCGCGCTCGGCGAGGAGGAGGATGCCGCGCGGGCGCCGGAACGCGTTGAGGCTCTCCGGCACACGGCTCGTGTCGGTGAGCACGTCGTCGACGCCGTGCTCGTTGAGGAGTCGATGTCCCGCCCAGGTCAGGTACTCGATGAAGAGGCCGATGACGGTGGTGTCGTCCGCGCCGGCCACCGCCTCTCGGAGCTCGAGCGTGCCGCTCTCGGTGCCGGATGGTGCCGCGTCGCACCGGTCACGCCGCCCGCCGCCGGCCGGCGAGCCCGCCCCGAGGCCGGCGATGGCGCGCAGCGCCTCGAGGTGGGCGGACAAGGCCGCGTCTCCCACCGGCGTCAGCGACAACCAGGTGCGGGGGCGCCTGCCCACGTGGCCCTTGCGCACGGCCAGGTAGCCGGCATCCTCGAGTTGGAGGGCGTAGCGGGAGAGCAGCGAGTCGCTGATCTGGACCGTGTCTCGGGCGGAGGCGAACTCAACCTCGCCGGCGGAGGCGAGCGCGGCCATGATCGAGAAGCGGACGGGCTGGTGGATCAGCTCGTTGAGGTGCGAGCGTGGGTGCTCCGTCACAGGCCGGGTGAGCCCACGGGCACCGGCCGGGTTTGCCATTCCAAGCTGGACAGTACTTTCTCACCAGGCAAGCGCGCCTGTCAAGGGTATGGGGCGCGCGGCCTCAGGTCGCCCAGCGCCGCATCCCCGCCTCCGGGGTCCAGGCGAGGCCGTAGCCGGCGTCGCCGAAGATGACGAATCCCGCCGACGTGATGTCGACGGCGAAGCAGTGGAACTCGGGCTCCGAGGGCTCCCAGTCGATCCGCGCCCTGATCGTCGCGCGGTAGCGGGCCCGCCTCCCGGGATCGTCCACCGCGACGGCGCGGCCATACAGCTTGAAATCACCCTCGGTCCCCTTCCGGTCGGAGACGACGCTGTGGACGACGCAGCGCGGGTCGCGGAGGAGGTCGCGCGCCTTGGGCGAACGCCACATCATCCCCAGCATCAGCTCGCCGTCCACGAAGTCGGGTTCGACCGGGCTGATGCGGGGGCCGCCGCCCCGCCGCAGCGTCCCGACGAGGCAGAGCTCCCGTGTCCGCAGCCGCTCCTCGCCGAGCTGCGCGATCTCGGGGCACTGCCGGGCGAACTCGTCCCACCGCACGGGAAAAGCCTATCCGAGGCTGCGGGCACCGGGAGTGCGGGCTCGGGCCCCGGGCTCCCCCGCCGCGGGACGGGCTCAGAGGTCGGCGGGGTAGACGACGGCGATCTCCGAGATGAAGGGGGGGAAATCGCGCTGGCTGTTGGTGATGAAGCGGCTCGCCCCCGCCCGGATGGCGGTCGCCAGGTGGATCGCGTCCGACGCCGCCAGCCCGTAGGCGGCGGCGAGGGCGGCGGCGAGCTGGGACGTCGGGCCGTCGACGGGGCGGAGGTCGAGGCGCGCGAGGAGGCCGGCGAGCCGGGCGACCTCGGCCTCCGCGCCGGCGCGCAGCGGCCCGCTCAGCAGCTCCGGGACGAGCAGCACCGAGCCGACCCCCACCGGCTGGTCCTCGTGGGCGGGCGGCCCGAGGGGGAACCGCGGCGCCAGCTTCGCCCCCAGCGGGTGTCCGGGGGCGGCGGCGTAGATGAGGACGTCCGAGTCGAAGGCGTCCACTCAGCGGGCCAGGCGGCCGGCCCGGACGTCGGCGGCCAGCTCGTCAGCCCGCTCGACCGACAGACCGCCCGGCGGCAGAGGCGACCGGTGGGCCAGCGCCAGGGCCTCCTTGAGCGTCGAGGCGGCCGCCATGGCGGCGCCGGAGCGGCGGACGCGGAGCGCGTCCGGCGGGACCACCACCGCCACGGGGACCCCGTGCCGGGTGATCGTCACCTCGCCGCCCTTGGCGACCCGATCGAGGATGGCGGGGAGGAAGGTCCTGGCGTCGGTCGCGCTGACGGTGGGGTTCACCGCCAGATTGTACGTCGATGTACGTTTCCGTACAACTACCGGAGGAGGTCAGTCGGCGACGGGCACCGGGGCCTCCGCGGGAAGGGTGACGGCACCCTGGCTGGCTGACGAGACGGTGGCGGCGTACTTGGCGAAGACACCGCGCCGGTAGCGGGGCGGAGGGGGGGTCCAGGCCCGCAGCCGGGCTGCGATCTCGCTGTCGGGAAGCTCGGCGGAGAGCTCCCGGGCGACCACGTCGAGGCGGACGATGTCGCCGTCCTGGACCACCGCCAGCGGGCCGCCCAGGGCCGCCTCGGGAACCACGTGCGCCACCATCAGCCCGTGGGTGGCTCCGGAGAAGCGCCCGTCCGTGACCAGGGCGACGTCGTCGCTCAGGCCCGCCCCGACGATGGCCCCGGTGACCGAGAGCATCTCCTGCATCCCCGGTCCGCCCACCGGCCCCTCGTACCGGATGATGACGACGTCGCCCGCCTTCACCCTCCCCTCGCGGACGGCGGCGAAGGCCTCTCCCTCCGAGTCGAAGACCCGGGCCGGGCCCCGATGGCCGACGCGGTCGTGGCCGGAGAGCTTGACGACGCAGCCGTCGGGGGCCAGGTTGCCGCGGAGGATGGCGATGCCCCCGTGGGCGCTGACGGGCCGGTCGGCGGGACGGATGACCTCCTGGCCGGCGGTCTCCCGGGCGCGGGCGGCGATCTCGCTGATGGTGCTGCCGTCGACGGTCCGGCTGCCGCCGTGGAGCAGGCCGAGTGCCAGCATGCGCTGCATCAGCACACCGAGGCCTCCGGCGCCGTGGATGTCGGCGGCGGCGAACCGGCCGCCGGGCCGGAGGTCGGCGAGGACCGGGGTGCGGCTGCAGATGGTCTGGAAGTCCTCGATGTCGAGGGGCACCTCCGCCTCGGCGGCGATGGCCAGGAGGTGGAGGACGGCGTTGGTCGAGCCGCCCGTCGCGGAGAACGAGGCGACGGCGTTCTCCAGGGCGTCCCGGGTCACGATGGACCGGGGCCTGACCCCCTCGTTGACGAGCTTGACCGCGAGGCGGCCCGCCGCCTCGGCGGCGGCCTTCTTGTCGGGGTGCAGGGCGGGCACGCCGTTGGCGCCCGCCGGGCTCAGGCCGAGGAACTCGAGGGCGCAGCTCATGGTGTTGGCGGTGTACTGGCCGCCACAGGCGCCCGCCCCCGGGCAGGCGGCCTCCTCGACGGCCCTCAGCTCCCGGTCGTCGATCCTGCCGGCGTTGTAGGCGCCGACGGCCTCGAAGACGTCCTGAACCGTGAGGTCGCGGTCGCGAAGCCGCCCGGTGGCGATGGTCCCGCCGTAGAGGACGAGGCCGGGGAGGTCCATCCGCAGCAGGGCCATGGCGGCGGCGGGGATCGTCTTGTCGCAGCCGACGATGAGAACCAGCCCGTCGAAGCTGTGGCCCCGCGCCACCAGCTCGACGGAGTCGGCGATGACCTCGCGAGAGATCAGCGACGCCTTCATCCCCTCGGTGCCCATGGTCACCCCGTCGCTCACCGAGATGGTGTTGAACTCCATCGGCGTCCCACCCGCGGCGCGAATGCCCGCCTTGACCTGCTCGGCGAGGACGCGGTGGTTCCAGTTGCAGGGCATGGTCTCGATCCAGGAGTGCCCGACCCCGATGATCGGCTTCTCCAGATCCTCGCGGCTGAAGCCGATGGCGCGGAGCATCGCCCGCGCCGGGGCACGATCGGGACCGTGGAGCATCGCTGCGCTGTTGCGGGTCGGGCCGTTCTCAGTCATGGCGTCGAAGGTTACCAGGGCCGCCGCGGCCTCCCCGGGGCGTCGGGGCCGCGGCACCGGGGTGGGGAGCCGGGCCGCCGGGCCCCGGAGCCGGCGCCGTGCCCGTTAACCGACCGTCACCCAATCCGGGTTGACGGGCTCGACTCGGCCCCTGTATGCTCCCGACCACGATGACCTACGCCCTCGCCCTGGTACTGCTGCTGGGCCTGCTCCTGATTAGGAGCGGGGCTTCCGGGCTTCAGGCCGGGGTTGTGCGCACGTAGCTCACCACCGAGACCGGAAGAAGCGAAGGGGCCCCCTCCCAAGGGGGCCCCTTTCTTTTTCTCCACAATCCGACAGGAGGATGCAGCGATGACCAGCAACGGACAGGTCGCCGAGACGGCGCCCGTTCGCCGCATGACCGGCGCCCAGGTCTGCCTCGAGGCCCTGATCCGCGAGGGCGTCGACACCATCTTCGGCTACCCGGGCGGGGCCAACCTCACCCTGTACCGCTACCTCCCCGAGTTCCCGCAGATCCGCCACATCCTGGTCCGCCACGAGCAGGGTGCCGCCCACGCCGCCGACGGCTACGCGCGCAGCCGCCGCGGCAAGGTCGGCTGCGTCTTCGCCACCAGCGGCCCGGGAGCGCTGAACCTGGTGACCGGCCTGGCCACCGCCTACGGGGACTCCGTGCCGGTCGTCGCCATCACCGGCCAGGTGCCCACCTCGGCGATCGGCACCGACAGCTTCCAGGAGTCGGATGTCATCGGCTCCACCATGTCGGTGGTGAAGCACTCCTACCTCCTCATGCGGGTGGAGGACATCGCCCCCACCATCAAGGAGGCCTTCCACGTCGCCCGCTCCGGCCGTCCCGGCCCGGTCGTCATCGACTTCCCCAAGGACCTCCAGGCCGCCGTCACCGAGTTCAACTACCCCGAGGACGCGGTGCGGATGCGCTCCTTCCCGCCGACCCCCGAGCCCGACCCGGCCAAGCTCCGCACCATCGCCAACCTCATCAAGGAGGCGAAGCGGCCGGTCATCCTCTGCGGCCGCGGCGTCCTCATCTCGCAGGCCGAGGAGGAGCTGGCGGCGCTGGCCCACCGGGCCAACATCCCCGTGGGCTGGACCCTGCTCGGCACCGGCGCCTTCCCCCTGCAGGACCCGCTGGCGCTGCAGATGGTCGGCTTCATGGGGGCCGGCTACACCAACAAGGCGGTCTGCGACGCCGACGTCCTGATCATGGTCGGCATGCGCTGCGACGACCGGGTGACCACGCGTCTGGATTCCTTCGCCCCCAACGTGGAGCACCTCATCCACATCGACATCGACCCCGCCGAGATCGGCAAGAACGTCGTGCCCCACGTCAGCGTCGTCGCCGACGCCAAGAACGCGCTGCGTCAGCTCACCGCCCTGGTCGAGCCCAAGCGCGAGCACCAGTGGCTGACGCAGATCGACCAGTGGAAGGAGGAGCACCCCATCCACTACATCAGCAACAACGGCCTGCTCCAGCCCCAGGAGGTGTTGGAGGAGATGTACAGCCGCTGCCACGACGCGGCCATCGTCGTCGCCGACGTCGGCCTCAATCAGATCTGGGCGGCGCTCTGGTTCAACTACGCCAAGCCGGGCCTGTTCCTCAACTCGGGTGGCACCGGCTGCATGGGCTACGCCTTCCCCGCCTCCATGGGCGTGAAGCTGGCCAACCCCGACCGCACCGTCTTCTGCGTCGCCGGCGACGGCGGCTTCGTCATGAACATGCAGGAGATGGCGACCATGGTCGAGAATGGCATCGACGTCAAGATCCTGATTCTCAACAACGACTCGCTGGGCATGGTCCGCCAGTTCCAGGACGACTTCTACGAGGGCGTGCGCAGCGCCAGCGAGCTCAGTCACATCCCTGATTTCGTCAAGCTCGGCGAGGCCTTCGGCATGAAGGCGATGACCACGTCGCGCCGTGAGGAGGTGGGTCCCATGCTGGACGCGGCCCTGGCCCACAAGGGGCCGGTGCTCATGAACTTCGACATCGATCCCAAGGCCAACGTCTACCCGATCGTCCCGCTCGGCCGCGGGATGCTCGATTTCGTCGAGGCCAGCTGATGAGCCAGACACGACTCCTCTCCGTGCTCGTGGAGAACAAGCCGGGCGTCTTGATGCGCGTGGCATCCATGATCCGCCGCCGCGGATTCAACATCGACTCCCTCGCCGTCGGACCCACCGAGGACGAGACGGTTTCGCGCATGACCATCTCCGTCCATGTCGGCCGCCAGCAGGCGGAGCAGGCCACCAAGCAGCTGGCCAAGATCGTCGACGTCATCGCCATCGACGACATCACCGGGCTGCGCAGCGTGGCCCACGAGCTGCTGCTGATGCGCGTCCACACCTCGCCGGGGCGCCGGACGGAGATCATCGACACCGTCGAGATCTTCCGGGGCCGGATCGTCGACGTCGGCGCCAGCTCCCTGATCGTGGAGATCAGCGGCAGCACCGAGAAGATCGAGAACTTCGTCGAGCTGATGCGCCCCTACGGGATCATGGAGATGGCGCGCAGCGGCGCCGTCGCCCTGGTGCGGGGTGACCAGGCCCGCATCCGCATCGTCGACTACGAGGTCGGCGAGGAGGCGGTGGCCGGGGGCTCACGCCGCGCCCCGGTCGCCGCCGGCCCGGCCGCCGACCTCACCGGGGACATCTGAGGACACCCGCACCGCCGCCATGACCACCACCATCCCGACATCCCAGCGCTCGACGGCACCGACGCCGTCGGCCGGCACCACAGAGAGGACCAGCTGCAGATGACTGCCCGCATGTACTACGACGCCGACGCCGATCCGGCCGCGCTTCTCGGCGAGAGGATCGCCATCCTCGGCTACGGCTCCCAGGGCCACGCGCACGCCCTCAACCTGCGCGACTCCGGGTTCGACGTCCGGGTGGGTCTGCTGGAGACCAGCAAGAGTCGGGCGGCCGCGCTCGCCGAGGGGCTGCGCGTCCTCTCCCCGGCCGAGGCCTGCGCCGAGGCGGACGTGATCATGATGCTGACCCCCGACACGGGCCAGCGCGACCTCTACGACAGCGCCGTCGCCCCCAGCCTCAAGCCCGGCGACATGCTGATGTTCGCCCACGGCTTCAACATCCGCTACGAGCTGATCCAACCGCCCGTCGGCGTGGACGTGAGCATGGTGGCGCCCAAGGGGCCCGGGCACCTGGTCCGCCGCACCTTCGTCGACGGCCAGGGGGTTCCCTGCCTCTTCGCCGTCCACCAGGATTCGACGGGCAGGGCCCGGCAGCGCACGCTCGCCTACGCGCGCGGCATCGGTGGAACCCGGGCCGGCGTTCTCGAGACCACCTTCGCCGAGGAGACCGAGACGGACCTCTTCGGCGAGCAGGCGGTGCTCTGCGGCGGCGTCTCGGCGCTGGTCAAGGCCGGCTTCCAGACCCTGGTGGACGCCGGCTACCAGCCCGAGCTCGCCTACTTCGAGGTGCTCCACGAGCTCAAGCTCATCACCGACCTGATGTACCAGGGCGGCCTCTCCTACATGCGCTACTCGGTCAGCGACACCGCCGAGTACGGCGACTACGTGAGCGGCCCGAGGGTGATCAACGAGAGCAGCCGCGAGGCCATGAAGGGCATCCTCCGCGACATCCAGGACGGCACCTTCGCGCGCCGCTGGATCGAGGAGAACGCGCTGGGTCGGCCCAACTTCATCGAGTACCGCGACGAGGACCACCACCTGCAGGTGGAGAAGGTCGGCGCCGAGATCCGCGCCAAGATGACCTGGCTCGGTGCCAAGACGGCACCGGGGATGGAGGAGCCCGGGCAGACCGGGACGGGACAGCCGCTGCCCGGTGACGGCAGCGTACGGGAGGCCGTGAAGCCATGAGCGCGGACGTACCCACGAGCTCCGGGGACAGCATCGGCGGGTCAGTCAGCCTGGGCAACCCGCTGCTCGACAGGAGGGCCCCGGAGAAGCTGGAGCCACTGGTCATCCTCGACACCACCCTGCGCGACGGCGAGCAGTCGCCCGGCGTGGCCTTCAGCGGGGACGACAAGCTGGCCATCGCCCACCAGCTGGCCAGGCTTGGCGTCGACGTCATCGAGGCCGGCTTCCCCTACAGCTCCCCGGGCGACTTCGCGGCCGTCAGCGCCATCGCCGAGCAGATCGAGGGCCCGGTCATCGCCGGCCTCAGCCGCTGCTTCGAAGAGGACGTCCGCGCCTGCGCCAAGGCGCTCACCTCGGCCAGGCGAGCCCGCATCCACGTCTTCATCGGCACCTCGCCGATCCACCGCGAGGGCCAGCTGCGCATGACCAAGGAGGAGGTCTACGAGCGGGCGGTGGGCATGACCCGGCTGGCGAGGTCGTTCCAGGAGGACGTCGAGTTCTCCGCCATGGATTCGACCCGCACCGAGCCCGACTACCTGGCCCGGATCGTCAACGGCTGCATCGAGGCGGGGGCCGGGACCATCAACCTGGCCGACACCGTCGGCTACGCCACGCCGGACGAGTGGCGCCAGCTGATCGAGTGGCTCTACGTCCAGGTCCCGGCGCTGAGCGGGGTGACCCTCTCGGTCCACTGCCACAACGATCTCGGCCTCGCCACCGCCAACTCCCTGATCGGCATCCGCGCCGGGGCGCGCCAGGTCGAGGGCTGCATCAACGGCATCGGCGAGCGGGCCGGCAACACCGCCCTCGAAGAGGTGGCCATGGCCGTCCGGCTCCACCCCGAGGTCTTCGGCGTCGCCACCAAGCTCGACCACACCCAGCTCTTCCGCACCTCGCGGCTGGTCTCCCAGCTCAGCGGCATGCTCGTCCAGCCCAACAAGTCGGTGGTGGGCGCCAACGCCTTCGCCCACCAGGCGGGCATCCACCAGGACGGCATGCTCAAGGACCGCCGCACCTTCGAGATCATGGAGCCGCAGGAGGTCGGCGCCGGCTCCAGCCTGGTGCTCGGCAAGCTGAGCGGCCGCCACGCACTGCGCGAGCGTCTCGCCCAGCTCGGCTACCGTCTCGACGACGAGGACCTCAAGCGTGCCTTCATCCGCTTCAAGGAGCTGGCCGACCGCAAGCGCGAGGTCACCGACCGCGACCTCGAGGCCATCGTCGCCGACGAGCGTCAGGGCATCACCGAGGTCTTCCGCCTGGAGCACCTCCAGGTGAGCTGCGGCACCAACCTCCTGCCCACCGCGACGGTGCGGATGCTGCTGCCCGACGGCCAGAGCCGCGAGGCGGTGGCCATGGGCGACGGGCCCATCGACGCCGCCTACCGGGCCATCGACAACCTGGTGCAGGTCGAGGGCCAGCTCGAGGAGTTCGCCGTCCAGGCGATCACCGCCGGCATGGACGCCGTCGGCGAGGTGTCAGTCCGGCTCCGCCGCGCCGGCAAGCTCGTCACCGGCCACGGCGCCGACACCGACATCATCGTCGCCGCCGCCAAGGCCTACATCCACGCCCTCAACCGCCTGGCGGAGCAGGCCGACACCGCCCCGCGCGTGCCGCCGGAGCGCATGGGGGCGGGCGCCTCGGGGAGCGCGGCGGGCCGATGAGCGGACGCACCCTCTTCGACAAGATCTGGGACGCCCACGTGGTCAGCCAGGAGCCGGGCAGCCCGGCGCTGATCTACGTGGACCTGCACCTGGTCCACGAGGTGACCTCGCCCCAGGCCTTCGAGGGCCTGCGCCTGGAGGGCCGCCGGGTGCGCCGTCCCCAGGACGTCGTGGCCACCATGGACCACAACGTGCCGACCACCGACGACCCGGCGCGTGGCGGCGACGAGATCAGCCGGACCCAGATGGAGACGCTGCGCCGCAACTGCGAGGACGCCGGCATCACCTGTTTCGGCATCGGCCACCGCTGGCAGGGCATCGTCCACGTCATCGGCCCCGAGCTGGGGCTGACGCTGCCGGGGACGGTGATCGTCTGCGGCGACTCCCACACCGCCACCCACGGGGCCCTGGGCGCCTTCGCCCTGGGCATCGGCACCTCGGAGGTGGAGCACGTCCTGGCCACCCAGTGCCTCCGCCAGTTCCGCCCCAGGACCATGGAGGTGCGCATCGAGGGATCGCTGCCGCTGGGGGTGGCGGCCAAGGACGTCGCCCTGGGCGTGCTCCAGGCGATCGGCACGGCGGGGGCGGCCGGCCATGTCGTCGAGTACACCGGGCCGGTGGTGCGCGGCTTCTCGGTCGAGCAGCGCATGACGCTGTGCAACCTGACCATCGAGGGCGGCGGCCGGGCGGGGATGATCGCCCCCGACGACGCCACCCTCGCCTACCTGCAGGGCCGCCCCCACGCCCCCCGCGGGGCCGACTGGGACGCCGCGGTGGCGGCGTGGGCGGAGCTGCGCAGTGACGGGGACGCCGTCTACGACCGGCAGGTCGTCATCGACGCGACCTCCCTGGCACCCACCGTCACCTGGGGGACGACCCCGGCGCAGTCGGTGCCGGTCACCGGACGGGTCCCCGACCCGGAGGGGTTCGGCGACCCCGCGGCCCGGGAGTCCGGGCGCCGGGCGCTCGACTACATGGGCCTGACGGCGGGCACCGCCATCGAGGACATCCCCGTCGACGCCGTGTTCATCGGCTCGTGCACCAACGGCCGCATCGAGGACCTGCGCGTGGCCGCGTCGGTGCTGGCCGGCCGGCGCGTCAGCGATCGCGTGCGTGCCCTGGTGGTGCCAGGCTCGGCCCAGGTCAAGGCGCAGGCCGAGGCCGAGGGCCTCGACCGCATCTTCCGCGCCGCCGGGGCGGAGTGGCGCAATGCCGGCTGCTCCATGTGCCTGGGCATGAACCCCGACATCCTCCAGCCGGGGGAGCGCTGCGCCAGCACCAGCAACCGCAACTTCGAGGGGCGCCAGGGACGCGGCGGCCGCACCCACCTGGTCTCCCCGGCCATGGCCGCGGCGGCGGCCGTGGCGGGGCATTTCACCGACATCCGCGGCCTGGACGGCCGGCAGGAGGCACGCCCATGAAGCCGTTCCGCCGCGAGCAGGGTGTGCTCGTCCCGCTCGACCGCTCCGACGTGGACACCGATCAGATCATCCCCAAGCAGTTCCTCAAGCGCATCGAGCGGTCGGGGTACGGCCCCTTCCTGTTCAACGACTGGCGCTACGACGAGACCGGCGCCGAGCGCCCGGACTTCGTGCTCAACCAGCCCGAGTACCGCAGCGGCACGCTGCTGGTGGCGGGGAAGAACTTCGCCTGCGGCTCATCGCGGGAACACGCCGTGTGGGCGCTCGCCGACCAGGGCTTCCGCGCCGTGGTCGCCCCCTCCTTCGCCGACATCTTCCGCAACAACGCGCTCAAGGTCGGCCTGCTCCCCGTCATCCTGCCCGAGCACGAGGTGCGCCAGCTCCTCGACCTCGCCACCGAGCAGCCCGGCGTCTCCGGGGTCGTCGACCTCGAGGCGCAGACGGTGACGGCCGGCGACCTCACCTTCACGTTCACCGTCGACGGCTTCGAACGGCACTGCCTACTCGACGGCCTCGACGACATCGGCCTGACCCTCCAGCACGAGGCGGAGATCACCGCCTTCGAGGCGGGACGGCCTGCCTGGATGCCCGACCTCTCCCGGCCGGCGGCTGAGCCCCTGCGGCGGACCGTGGCCACCCGGGGAGGCGGCCGATGAGCGTCAGCGTCGTCTCACTGCCCGGCGACGGAGTGGGCCCGGAGGTCACCGAGGCGGCCCTCTCCGTCCTCTCGCTGGTCTGCGACGAGGCCGGGCTCGAACTCGCCGTGGACGAGCGGCCGGTGGGCGGCCGCGCCATCGACGAGACCGGCTCGCCCCTCCCCGACGCGACCCTGGACGCCTGCCGCCGGGCGGACGCGATCCTGCTCGGCGCCGTCGGCGGGCCGAAGTGGGACCACCTCCGCGGCAAGCAGCGCTGCGAGGCCGGCCTGCTCGGCCTGCGCAGCGGGCTGGGCGTCTTCGCCAACCTGCGGCCGGTGCGGGTTCACCCCCGCCTCGCCGACCGCACCACCCTGCGTCCCGAGGTGGTGCGCGGCACCGACATGCTCATCGTCCGCGAGCTCACCGGGGGCGCCTACTTCGGCGAACCGCGGGAGCGGAGCGGCAGCGGCCCCACCGAGACGGCGCGCGACACGACGGTGTACAGCGTCGCCGAGGTGGAGCGCGTCGCGCGCATCGCCTTCGCCCTGGCCATGGGCCGCCGGCGCCGCCTCACCTCCGTCGACAAGGCCAACGTGCTCATCACCAGCCAGCTGTGGCGCGACACCGTCACGCGGCTGGGGGCGGAGTTCCCCGAGGTGACCCTGGAACACCAGCTCGTCGACTCCTTCGCCATGAAGCTGATCCAGCGCCCCACCGACATCGACGTGGTGGTGACGGAGAACCTCTTCGGCGACATCCTCAGCGACGAGGCCGGCGTCCTCGGCGGCTCCCTGGGGATGCTGCCCTCGGCATCCCTGGGCGACGGGGTGCCGGGCCTCTACGAGCCGATCCACGGCAGCGCGCCGGACATCGCCGGACGCGGCATCGCAAACCCCTACGGCGCCATCCTCTCCGTGGCCCTCCTCCTCCGCCACTCGCTGCACCGCGAGGACCTGGCCGGGGCGGTGGAGGCGGCCGTGGACGACTGCATCACCGAGGACGTGCTGAGCCGCGACATCGGCGGCACCGCGACGACCCGGGCCATCGGCGAGGCCGTGCGCCGTGAGACCGGCCGCCATCTGGCCACCGTGGGGGCTCCGTCATGACAGGCCTGGAGATCTACGACACCACGTTGCGCGACGGCGCCCAGGGCGTCGGCCTCAACTTCTCGGTCTCCGACAAGCTGCGCATCACCGAGCAGATCGACCTGCTCGGCGTCTCCGCCATCGAGGGGGGATGGCCCGGCGCCAACCCCACCGACACCGAGTTCTTCGCCCAGATGCGCGGCCACCATCTCAACCACGCGGTCCTCTCCGCATTCGGCGCCACCCGGCGCCCCAACGTCGCCGCCCACGAGGACACCCAGCTGCGCGTCCTGCTCGACTCCGGAGCCCCCATGCTCTGCCTGGTCGGCAAGAGCTGGGACCGCCAGGTCACCGACGTGCTGCGCACCAGCCACGACGAGAACCTGCGCATGATCGCCGACTCGGTGCGCTGGCTGGTGGACAACGGCCGCCGCGTCGTCTTCGACGCCGAGCACTTCTTCGACGGGCACCTGGGCAACCCGGACTACGCGATGCGCTGCATCGAGGCGGCGCTGGGCGGCGGCGCCGAGCGCGCGGTGCTGTGCGACACACGTGGCGGGTTCCTCCCCGACGCCATCGCCGGCGTCGTCACCGAGGCGGTGGCCCGCTTCGGCCCGGTGCTGGGCATCCACTGCCACGACGACGCCGGCTGCGCCGTCGCCAACTCCCTGGCCGCGGTCCGCGCCGGCGTGGTGCAGGTCCAGGGCTGCGTGAACGGCTACGGGGAGCGCACCGGCAACGCCAACCTCTGCACCCTCATCCCCGACCTCCAGCTCAAGATGGGCCTGCCGGTGGTCAGCGACGAGCAACTGCGGCGGCTCACCACCATCGCCCGCGACATCGCCGAGATCGCCAACGTGGCGCCGCCCCACTACGCCCCGTACATCGGCACCGCGGCCTTCGCCCACAAGGGCGGCCAGCACGCCGACGCCATGGCCAAGGCCGCCTACACGTACCAGCACATCGAGCCGGAGCTGGTGGGCAACCTCCGCCAGACGGTGGTCAGCGACCTCTCCGGCCGGGCCACCGTCGTCACCAAGGCGGCCGACTTCGGCGTCGACCTCGACGACGACCCCGCCCTGGCGCGCAAGGTCGCCGACCAGGTGAAGCACCTGGAGCACCTCGGCTACTCCTTCGAGGGGGCGGAGGCCTCCTTCGAGCTGCTGGTCCACCGGGCCCAGGGCCACCGGCCGCCGTTCAGCCTCATCGACTTCATCGCCCTGGTCGAGCAGCGCGAGGGGCGGGCCGTCGTCTGCGAAGCGACCGTCAAGGTCCAGGTGGACGGCCGCGTGGTGCACACCGCCGCCGAGGGCAACGGCCCCATCAACGCCCTGGACGCGGCGCTGCGCAAGGCGCTGACCCCCGACTTCCCCGAGATCGCCGCCACCCAGCTCTTCGACTACAAGGTGCGCGTCCTCGACGGCCGGGACGGCACCGCCTCCCAGGTCCGCGTCCTCGTCGAGAGCGGCGACCACCGCCGCCGCTGGAGCACGGTGGGCTGCAGCGGCAACATCATCGAGGCGTCCTGGATCGCCCTGTTCGACGCCTTCGAGTACGCCATCGTCGAGGCCCGGCGGCGCAGCCAGGAGCCCGCCGCGGAGGCCCAGACGGCCGTCACCGACCGGTAGCGGGGGGGCTCAGAGGGGACGGTCCCGGGCGTCGCCCCCGTGGAAGGGGGGCGCCGCCCGGCCGCCCAGGACCCGGCCGGGATCCCACACCGGTTGAGCTCAGAACTGGCGCCCCATCAGTCCGCCCATGAGGCCGCCGGCGGCACCGCCCGCGATCGCGCTCTGGGCGCCGCCCTGGTCGCCGAGGTACTCCCCGATGGCGTGCGCCAGGATCGGCAGCGGCATCGACTGGAGCCACACCCTGCCGGGGCCTGTCAGCTGGGCCAGGAAGATGCCGTCGCCACCGAAGAACTTGTTCTTGATGCCGGGAACCGTGGTGATGCCGAACTGCACGGTGTCCTGGAAGAGCCCGACATGACCGGGATGGGCGCGCATGACCTCGCCGGGAGCCAGGTCGAAGGTGAGCACCTCGCCCGACAGCTCGATCCAGGCGCGGCCCTGGCCGGTCACCTTCTGGAGGATGAAGCCGTTGCCGCCGAAGATGCCGGCACCGAGCTTCTGCTGGAAGCCGGCCGAGAGGACGACTCCCTGCATGCCGCAGACGAACGCATGGCGGCAGGCCATGAAGGTCATGCCGGGCTGCGGTGCCACGTCGATCGGGAAGATCGACCCGGGCACCTTGGCGGCGAAGGAGACCAGCCCGGGCTGGTCCTGCGCGGTGTACTCGGTCATGAAGAGCGAGCCGCCACCGACGGTACGCTTGAAGACGCCGCCGATGCCACCCCCGCCGCCGGCCTGGGTGGACGTCCGCATCTGGATGGAGGCGGTCATCCACGAGAGTTCGCCGGACTCGGAGAAGACGGCCTCGCCCGGATTCAGCGCGACCTCCAGGACCGGCATGGTGGTGCCAATGACACGAGCGTCCATGAACATCTCTCCTGAGGGGGGTGGTGGGCTCGATTCTAGTGCACCGGTCCAGAAATAAGCTTCTGGTTGTAGCGGCGTAGAACCTGGTCGGCGGTCTTGACCCAGACGAAGGGGTGCTTGTGCTCGTTCCAGGCGTCGAGGAAGCGCTGGATGGCGTC
>Ga0181520_10007345_pt1 | contig 16304 bp, 11 predicted proteins | sample PEATcosm2014_Bin_29_FD_132451 | JGI IMG/M metagenome (GOLD analysis project Ga0181520, IMG submission 132451) | Peatland microbial communities from MTU Mesocosm Facility, Houghton, MI, USA - PEATcosm2014_Bin02_30_metaG | ecosystem: Environmental > Terrestrial > Soil > Wetlands > Peat | place...
CAAAATCCTCCGGGCACACGCTTTGTGTATAGCGACATCAACTTTGAGACGCTGGCCTTTGTAGTCGAGAAGGTCACCGGCATGTCGCTCGATGAGTATACGCAGAAGTACATCTTCCAGCCGCTGGGCATGAAGGAGACGCGCTATCTGCCGCCTGCCGCGTGGGCCTCGCGCATTGCGCCCACCGAGTATGACGACGACCACAAGATGCTGCGCGGCGTGGTGCATGATCCCACCGCTCGCCGCATGGGTGGCGTGGCTGGTCATGCGGGCCTGTTCTCCACCGCCGACGATCTGGCGCTCTACGCCGAAGCACTGCTCAACGGCAAAGGTGTTCTGGGGCCTGCCATCATCGAAAAAATGTCCACGCCGCAACAGCCTGCCATGGCCGCCAGCCTGCGCGGACTGGGCTGGGACATCGACTCGCCCTTCTCCTCAAATCGCGGTGAGCTGCTGCCGGTGGGCTCTTACGGCCACACTGGATTTACAGGCACCTCGCTCTGGATCGATCCTGTAACAGACACTTACATCATTCTGCTCACCAACAGCGTGCATCCCAACGGCAAGGGCAACGTGATCTCGCTGCGCGTGCGCATTGCCACGGCGGTGGCGCACGATCTTGATCTGACCGCAACCGAGCAAGCCAAGCTGCGCATGACCCGTATCACCGGCTACAACGAGTCCATGATGGCCGAGCGGCGCATCACCGCGCGCGTAGGCGATGTGAAGGCCGGCATTGATGTTCTGATCGCGCACAACTTTCAGGAGCTTGTGCCCAACAACGAACATCCGGTGCGCGTGGGCCTGATCGCTAACCAGACCGCGCTCGACAACCAGGGCCGCCGCACCGCCGATCTTCTGGCCCACGCCGCGGGCCTCAAGCTCACGGCTATCTTCAGCCCCGAGCATGGCATTGCCGGGGCGCTGGACACTACATCCATCGGCAACTCTGCCGACAAGGCCACGGGCGCGCCTGTCTACTCCGTGTATGGCGCGGGCGATGCCAGCCGCCGTCCCACCGCGGAGCAACTGGCCAACGTGGATGTGCTCGTCTACGACATTCAGGATGCGGGCGTGCGCTTTTACACCTATGAAACAACGCTGGGCTACTTTCTGGAAGCAGCGGCAAAGTTCCACAAGCCCATCGTGGTGCTGGATCGCCCCAATCCTATCGGCGGCAACTACGTGCAAGGACCCATTGCGGATGCGGGCACAGAGTCCTTTGTCAGCTACGGGCAAATTCCCGTGCGCCACGGCATGACGCCCGCGGAGTTGGCGCGACTTTACAATAGCGAGAAAAAAATCGGCGCGGAGCTGCGCGTGGTGAAGATGGATGGTTGGATGCGCGGCGACTGGTTTGATTCGACCGGCCGCTTGTGGGTTGCGCCCTCGCCCAATCTGCGCAATCTTACCGAGGCTTCGCTCTATCCCGGCATCGGCATGATCGAAGGCGCGAACATCTCCGTGGGCCGTGGAACCGATACCCCCTTTGAGGTGGTGGGCGCACCATGGATCGATGCACAAACACTAGCAACAGAACTGAACGCACGGCAGATTGACGGCGTGCGCTTTGTGCCCATCCGCTTTACGCCCGCGTCTTCCAACTACGCGCAGCAGCAGTGCGGCGGCGTCAACATTGTGGTTATCTATCGCGAAAGCATCGATGCACCGGAGCTGGGAATCGAGATAGCATCCGCGCTCGCCAAGCTCTATCCCGCGCAGTTCAAGCTGCAGCCTCTTGATACGCTGATGCGCAACAAAGCCACGCTAACAGCATTGCAGAATGGCGACGATCCAAGACGCATTGCGCTTGAATGGCAGGAAGCATTGGAAGCATTCGAGAAGACGCGCACGCAGTATCTTCTCTACTGATTTTTGTTCGCTTGCGCCACCAGCGCAGCAACCACCCAAAGGAGGTGGGCTGAATTGTTCACATACCGTACCACTTGCACTTCCTTCGCGTTGTTGGCAGCCATGATGCTTCCCGCAGGCGCTGTTGCCAAGGAGCCCGCGCATCCCTCGCCGCTGCACGCCAGCGCGAAGGGCGAGCAGTGGGCTGTACGGACTCTGCACCAGATGAGTACCGAAGACAAAGTCGGGCAGATGATCATGGTGTGGGCGCGTGTAAAGTTTTACAACGCCAACAGCGCAGAGTTTCTGGAACTGATCGACCAGATGCATCGCTACCATCTGGGTGGCTTTGGCATCACGGTTCCGGTGGAAGGCGGACAGCTGGCCATGAGCGAGCCGCTGGAGGCCGCCGCGCTCACCAATCGATTGCAGAAGGAGTCGAAGCTGCCGCTCTTGTTTGCTGCGGACTTTGAACGCGGAGTCTCCATGCGCTTGTTTGGACCCACGGCCTTTCCCGCCGCCATGGCCTTTGGCGCCACCGGCGACCCGCAGTTGGCGCGCGAGTTTGGCCGCATCTCTGGCCTGGAGACGCGTGCCATCGGCGTCCAATGGAACTGGTATCCGATTGCCGATGTGAACTCGAATCCCGACAATCCGATCATTGACACGCGCTCGTTTGGCGAGGACCCGGCGCTGGTGAGCAAGATGGTTGCGGCCTACATTGAAGGCGCGCATGAAGCCGGGATGCTGACCACGCTCAAGCACTTCCCTGGCCATGGCGACACGGCCACCGACTCGCATCTGGCGCTAGCCCGCGTGGATGGAGATCGCGCGCGATTGGATGCAGTGGAACTGGTCCCCTTCCACGCCGGCATTGCCGCAGGCGTGGATTCGGTGATGGTGGGCCACTTGATTGTGCCCACGCTCGAGCCCGACACCACCAAGCCCGCCAGCGTTTCCGCCAAGGTGATCCAGGGCGTACTGCAAAAGGAGATGGGCTTCAAGGGATTGGTGGTGACCGACGCCATTGACATGAACGGATTGAAGAACCTGTTTTCCGGCACGGAATCTGAAAAATCCGCGGCCGAAGCTGTGGCCGCGGTGAAGGCCGGCAACGACATGGTGATCATTCCCGGCGATATGGACGGGGCTTACAACGGCCTGTTGCGCGCGGTGAAGAGCGGCGAGATTCCGATGAGCCGCATTGACCAGAGCGTGTTGAAGATTCTGCGCATGAAGGCCGCCACCGGGCTGATCCGCAACCGCTTTGTGGACCTGAATGCCGTGCAGGCCAACGTGGCGCAGCCGGAGAGCCTGGCGCTGGCCAAACAGGTTGCCAGCCGCGGCATCACGCTGGTGCGCGACGATGCGCAACTAGTGCCGATCAAGCCTGCCGCGAACACCGTAGCGATTGTCTTCACCGATCACGCCCGCTCCACCGATGCCGGCCGTGCCTTCTCTGCCGAGTTGCACAAGCGCGTGGAGGGAGCCAAGGTCTTCTTCGTGGATTCGTCGAATGCCGCCACGCTTCACGATGAGATTCTTGCCGCCGTGGCTGCAGCGGATCGCGTGATTGCTGTTGCAGAGGCAATGCCGAACCCGCGCCGCACGATCGCAGGTCACGCGTCGGGCTCTGCCTCGCTCGATGCACAATCGCTCGATCTGCTCACGGCCGTAGTGGCTGCAGCGCCCGCGAAGACCGTGGTGGCCGCGCTCGGCAATCCGTACACCGGCGGCTCAGTTGCCGGCGTCACCAGCTATGTGTGCACCTTTTCAGATACCATTTTGTCAGCATCGAGTCTGGTGGGAGCGCTCTATGGCGAGACTCCGATCCATGGCCGCCTGCCGGTCACCATTCCTGCCATGGCGCAACGTGGCACAGGACTGGACCGGCAAGCCACGACCACACCACCCACAACGAAATAGAACTTTACAAAACCCTGGGCAGGACGCCCGAAAAACTTTGACCGTCTACAGGAGGTTGGCAGCAGTGCTCAAAAACTTGATTGGTTGTTCTCAGAACCGGTCGCTGGTTGTCGCCGGTTTTGTTGTCGCCCCTGGCCTTCGGGCCCTTGTACCCTACGGATTGCTTGCGATGGCGCTTATGTTCACCAACCCGAATCAGGCCGCGGCCCAACTGGCAGCTCCGCAGGCAACCTTTGTGGTGGCCGAGCCGGTGTTGGACATGCTGGCCAAGCCTTCCGCTGACTCCGATGTCAGCTCGCAGGCACTCTACGGTACGGGTGTGGTCGCACTGGAACAGCAGGGCGAGTGGACGCTGATCCGCACCGCCGACGCTTATACCGGCTGGGTGCGCAGCACCGGCCTGCAGCCGATAACCGCTGGCGCTTACCCGGCGGAAGGCAAGCTGGTGAAGGTGGCGGCGCTGAGCCTGAACGCCTATCGCGAACCCGATGTAACCAAGCATGCGCCGCTCCTGCGTCTGCCGTGGGAGGCAATTCTCGAAGCCGTGCCAGACGCCCCAGGCAACACCGAGCGCTGGCTGCAGGTGCGCCTTGTGGATGGTCGCACGGCGTGGGTGCAGCGCGGCGACATTACCACCCGCGCCACGCCCATTTCCATCGACGAGATGCTGGCGCTTGCGCATCGCTTCATGGGCATCACCTACACATGGGGCGGCGTCAGCAGCTTCGGCTTCGATTGCTCCGGCTTTACCCAGATGCTCATCCGCCAGCGCGGCATTGAGATGCCTCGCGATGCCGATGTGCAGGCGGTGTGGAGCGGCGCGACGGCCGTGGAGCGCAAGGATCTGAAGCCCGGCGACCTGCTCTTCTTTGGTTCGAGCATGGCCAAGATTACGCACACCGGAATGTATCTTGGCGACGGGCAGTTTATCCACGACACCACGCACGGCCAACCCGGCGTGCAGATCAGCCGTCTGGACGATGAGCCGTGGACCCACCTGTTGGTAGCGGCCCGGAGAGCGAAGCCATGAATCGTCGCAATTGCCTGAAGCTGGCCGGAGTGGCCGCGGCCCTGCCTCTGGAGGCCCTGCGCATGAGCGCTGAAACCACGCATGAACCCGCACAGCTCGCCTGCCGTTTGCAGCGGCTGAACCTGCGCCACACCTGGACCACCACCATGTCGTCCAGCGAGTATCGCGAGACCACGCTGGTGGAGTATCGTCGCGACGGGCTGGTGGGCTACGGCGAAGGCGCGCCCATCGTCCGCTACAAGGAGTTTCCTGCCGAGGCCTTGAAGGCGATCGAGGCCATTGCTCCGCTCATCGTTGCGGGCGATCCGCTGGCCTATCGCAAGCATCTGGCCGCCATTCGCGCCGCACTCGGCGAGCATCAGCACGCAGCCATGGCTGCGGTGGACATTGCCATCTTCGACTGGGTGGGCAAGAAGCTGAATCTGCCGCTGTGGAAGCTCTTCGGCATCGATCCCACGGCAACGCCAGTTACCGATTTTTCCATCGGCATCGATACGCCAGAGATCACGCGGCAGAAGACGCGCGAGGCAGAGGACTTTCCGGCGCTCAAGGTGAAGGTGGGTCTCAAGACGGATGAAGCCACCATTGAGGCCGTGCGTAGCGTGACCAAAAAGCCTATCCGCGTAGATGCCAATGAAGGCTGGACGGACCCTGAAGAGGCCATCCGCAAGATCAACTGGCTGGAGACGCAGGGCGTGGAATACGTGGAGCAGCCCATGCCCGCGCACATGGTCGAAGAGACCCGCTACGTGCGCAGCAAGGTGCATCTGCCCATCTTCGCCGACGAGGCCTGCACCGACGCCGCCATGATTCCCCGGCTCGCCGATGCGTATGATGGCATCAATGTGAAGCTGGATAAATCGGGCGGCATTCTGGAAGCGCTGCGCTGGATTGAGATGGCCCGCGCCATGAGGATGAAGGTGATGCTGGGCTGTATGGTGTCGAGTTCGTGCACTATTACAGCGGCTGCGCACCTGTCGCCGCTGGTGGACCATGCCGACCTGGACGGAGGCCTGCTGGTGGCCAACGATCCCTGGCGCGGCGTACGAATTGAAAAGGGTAAGTTGCTGTTGCCCTCCGGCCCAGGGCTGGGATTGACTCCGGCGGGAAGCTAGAGCCAGGCCAAAGCACCCAAGCGCACCGAACCACGACCCTATTTCCCCGAGGCCCAACACCGATGCCCAAGACACCGTCGCGGATCAAGAAGACTCACAAGACGCGCCCTTCCCCGCTGGACCGGCGCAGTGGAATTCCGCTGTACCAGCAGATTCAGCAGCGGCTGCTGGACCAGATTCGCTCCGGCGAGCTGGTGCCGGGCGAGCCGCTGCCGTCCATTGACCGCATCGCCACCCGCATGGGCGTAAGCCTGATGACGGTGCGCCAGGCGGTGCGCGAACTCTGCGAGCTGGGCGTGATTTATAGCCGCCAGGGCAAGGGCACGTTCATCTCCGCCACCAAGCTGGAACGCGACTTTCGCCAGGTGCTCTCGTTCACGGAAGAGACCCTGGCGCGCGGTGGCCGGCCCAGTTCCGCGGTGCTCCAGTTTGCCGAGCAGGAGCCGAATCCGCAAACCCGCGAGGCGCTGAACCTGAGCGAGAGCGAGAAGGTCATTTGCTTGCGCCGCATCCGCCTGAGCGACAGCATTCCCATGGGCATTGAGTGCAGTTGCCTGCCCGTGCATCTTTGCCCCGATCTGCTGAAGACCTTTGACCCCACCGGCTCACTCTACACCGAGCTGGCCGAGCGACACGGCATCCAGTTGGTGGTGACCGACGAGATGATTGAGGTGGCCAAAGCCACGGCCGAAGAGGCACGCCTGTTGCAGATCCCCGCGGCCAGCGCGGTGTTTCTCTTCACCCGTGTCTCGTATCTGGAAAATGGCGCGCCCGCCGAGTATGTAAAGTCGGTGTATCCTGGCGATCGCTACAAGGTTGTGAATCGGCTGACGCGCATGAAGCGCGACCTGGGCGGCGGACAAAGCACACCCCAGCTCAAGACCACCCCTGTGGGCCGTTGACGCTGCACCACACGTGAGCTTCCCAGGTCTCAAAATCGAGACCTGGGGCACCCAACAATGGCTCTGAATCAACCGGTCGATGCTCTAGCGCAGTCCTTCCGTCTTGAAGGGCAATCCGGTCTGCGGCTGTTTTGTCGGATCGGCAGCGTTGTTCGCTGCAACCCGAACGCCGGTGGCAAATTGCTCCGTGGCAACACTCGTGTTCCATCCATCCAACAACACCAGCGCATCTTCACCGTTGAAGTCCGCAACCGCGGCATCGATCATGACGGTGCGGGTTTCGCCGGGAACCAGCGTGATGTAGTTATCGGCGTAAAAGGCCGGCAGCACGCGCTCGCCGGACTTGGCGCGGCGCAGTTGCAGGTGCGCCATCAGCGCCACGGCGGAGGCCGTGTTGGCCAAGTTGACCGTCACCGTACGGCGGCCTTCAGCATCCTTTTGTTCCGCTTGGACGCCCAGCGTTACACGCGGCAGGGAGTCAAGTGCGGTAAGGTCGTCCACCTTCTCGGTGCCGCTCTTCCAGTAGACATTCTCGGAGACCAGCTTGCCGCTGGCATCGGAGAGCGTGAGGCGGACAATGTACACCGGCGAAAGCTGCGCAAGCAGGGCGATAGGCTCGAGCGTTGTGGCCACGTCGGCAACAGCGGTCAGCTTTTGCGTGTGGTCCAGGGCAACCGTGCCATCCAGGTTATAGAGCACGATGCGCGCCACCGCATCCTTCACGTCCTCCGGCTTGTTGTTCACCACCAGCACGTCGCCCGTCTCTTCGTTGAGCTGGATATGGACCAGCTCGTTGGCGCTCTTGGCGCCGAACAACGCGGCACTGGGCTCAAGATCGTAGTGATAAAGCTGCCACACAAAGCTGGGCTGCGCGGGATGGCTCATCCAAGTAATGAGGGCTGTGGTCGGGTTAAAGAGCTTGGCGTTGCGGCCCTCGTACATGGCGCGGTAGGCCTCGTAGTTCATCATCTGCGCCTTGCGCACAAAGTCGGCCAGGTTGGCCACCTTGCCGTAGCGCGCGGCCAGCACCAGCGGATAAGTGTCGCCGTGCTGCGCGCCCCGGGCCATGTCGTGCGCGGCCCAGTCGTCGTTGATGGTGTTCCAGTCCTTCTCCGGCATCATGCCGTGAATGGATTCCAGCGTGGGCACTGACATGCTGCCGGTTTCGGTCTTGAAGTAGTCGTCCGTGATCTTGTAAAAGGCCCGCGGCTCACGCCAGTAGTAAGGCCCATGGGACCGCACACCGGGTCCATCGGTCGAGCTGGGTTGGTAGCGGCGCGTGGGTTCAAGCTCGGTCATCAGCTGGCGCAGCCCGGCATCGATGGTCGGCGGCGGAAAGCCCTCGTTGCGCGCGCACCACAGCATGATGGAAGGGTGATTGCGGAAGCGCAGAATTTTGTCCCGCACGTTGGCCATATACGTTTCAAGATCGGTGGGATTGGGGCCATCGCCGGGGTTGGGCTGGAAGAACTCATCCCATACCAGAATGCCGTACTTGTCGCAGAGCGCGTAAAAATCCTCACTGGTGCTCTGCCCCACCCAGTTGCGGATCAAGTTGAGATTGGCCAGCTGATGCATGTGGATCTCGGCATCCAGCCGCTCACGCGGAATGCGCTTCATGGCCTCATCCAGACCCCAATCGCCGCCGCGGATGAACACCTTCACGCCATTCACGGAGATGGTTAACGTGTCCACGCCGGGCACGCTGTACTCAATCTTGCGAATACCAAAGCTCACGTCGGTTGCATCCGACTCATCGAGGCCAGTCTGAAAGGCCAGATGCAGGTTGTAGAGGTTCGGCGCGCCGTAGCCGTTCGGCCACCAGAGGCGCGGCTGATCAATATGCAGTGCGGGCGTATTCTTCGCATCAAAGCGGATACGCTGCGTGGAGTGCGGCACCAGCTCCACGTCCTTTTGAAATCTGACTTGCTCGATCACTCCGGAAAATACGCCTTTCGCCGGCTGATCGCTGACGTTCTCCACCGTAGCCTCAACAGCCACATCACTGGAGTCGGTGCGGGGCAGGGGCAGATCGGTGGTCACCAGCGGATCTTTGACGACAACAGACCCCGTGGAGGAGAGAAAGACCTTCTGCCAGATGCCGGTATCGCGGTCGCGCACCGCGTTGAGCCAATCCCAGCCAATGGTGGAAAGGAACGTAGGGCCGTCGAGAGCCGAGTCGCCACCGTTTTTGCCAATGCCCAGTCGCAGGGTGTGCTCATGCGGAATGCCCGGCGTGGGCTCGGGCGCAACCAGCACTGCAATCACCATCTTCTTGCCCGGCGTCGCCAGCCTGGTCACGTTGAACGTGCCGCGCAGAAATGCGCCCCGCGTGGTGCCGACCTTCTGCCCATTCACCCACACCTCCGACGAATAATTGATACCGTCAAAGTTGAGCCAAACCTGGCGGTTCTTGTAACTCTTGGGCACATCCACCACCGTGCGATACCACCACGAGGTGCGCGCCAGGCTCTCCGGAATACGCTCTGGACGGCTGTTTTCGCCATAGAGCGGCTCGGGATAAACGTGGTTGTTCACGAGCGTTGTGAGTACGGTGCCAGGAACCGTGGCCACATACCAGCCCTTGCTGCTAAAGGACGCCGAGGAAACCTCCGCACCTGCGCCGGTCACCTTGGCGGCATCCTGCAACTGCCAGCCGCCCAACACCAGGAAGGCTTCCGCGGCGGACGAGGCATGGAGCAGGCCCGCGGCGCTCAAAACTGTTAACGATACCAAACCAGCCAAGACAAATCTGCTAAAGAAGAACCTCAAAGGAATAGCCCCCTGTCTTTCTCATTTCTACGGCGTCCAGTGCCGTTCACCGAGGATTATACCCGCCGGCTGGTGCCGGTGTAGACCGGAATCTTCAACGCCGCTCTTGATCCGGCAAGTAAATACTGTCTGGGTGCCCCATCCTTTTCCGTGCCTTTTGCGGGAAAGGGTGGGAATGAGGGGCCACTCTTTAGAGCGAAACCAGAGTCAGTGTGTCCTGGCATTTTTCTCAAAGGTCGCCGCTCCCTGATGGTCGCGTCGACTTGAATGCACGGGTTTCGCGACACAGCAACTCTGGTTTCGCTGGAACCGCCGGATCGATAAGCCCTGCGCCGGGACCCGTAGCGGAAGGATAAAAAGAACGCAAAAAGCCCGGCCGAAGCCGGGCTTTGCTGTTGCCGCGGAAGACTTCAGGAAGCGTTACAGCTTCTCAAAGAACTCGCAAGCGGAGCAGGAGATGTAAATGCCGCCGGGGATGCCGCGTTCGCGGTCCTTGACGCGCTTCACAATGCGCGTGGGCTTGGAGCACTTGGGACAATCGGTGGACTTGTTAGTGTCCATTTCCTTCTTGCGGTCGCCGGTTTTTGCAATCTTGGCCATCTGAGAGGTGTTTCTCCTTTTCGGGGTGTCTACGGCTCACGCGCGCAAAATCTTGCGCGCGGCTTCAACGGTGCGTTCCTGAGGCTGCCTCCAACTGCACTGGGTGCGGGAAGCGAGCGGGACTCGCTGCTGATAGTTTACATGAAATCCACAGCCCACCGGGTGGCGAACTCTCAACCAACGCAAGATCAGCCTCAAGGGGGACTATTCACCGCCTGCGCCCGCTGGGATATTCTCCCTACGGAGGTATTCGCTCATGATTCAGCTCCTGCTGCTTTTCATTGCCGCTGCGGGCCTGCTGACGATAACACCCGGCATGGATACCGCAATGGTATTGAGAACCTCAACCTCATGCGGCCCCAGGGATGGCGCCTCGGCATCGATCGGCATCTGCCTGGGCTTGCTGATCTGGGGAGTAGGCGCAGCCTTCGGCTTGACGGCGCTGTTGGCAGCCTCCGCGCTTGCTTTCGACATCCTGAAGTGGATGGGAGCGGCTTACCTTGTCTATCTCGGCATCAAGCTCCTTGTGAAGCCGCGATCTTCATCGATCGTGAAAAGGAACCCGCTCGAAGATCCAGCAAGGAAAGGGAGAAACGCCAGCGCGTTCTATCAGGGCTTCCTGAGCAACATACTCAATCCCAAGGTAGGAGTGTTCTATATAACGTTTCTTCCCCAATTCATTCCCCGTGGGGTGAACACGGCTGGATTTTCCCTGCTGCTTGCAAGTATCCATGTGTTGATTACCATCGCATGGTTCTCACTCCTGATCGCCTTAACCGTTCCGCTTGGCCGTTTCCTGTCAAAACCGCAGGTCGTTCGGAATCTGGACCGGCTCACCGGTTGCGTATTCGTTGGCTTTGGCGTTAAATTGGCCGTGGCAAAGCGTATGTGAGGCGTCTTCGGATTCCCTTTCAGGATTCCATGCGCCTTAGTTGGGACCGCTCATGGGGCCCGGAGGTGGCGGCGCAGCCAGCGGCTGAATCTGGACCAGCTTGGGAGCAGCTGGCTCCTCCGCCCCCATGGCCGCTTCGTGCTGGGCACGGGCGGCGGCGTCAATGTCCACCGGAAATCCACCCGGTTCAAGAACCGGAGCATTGTGCAGGAAGTTCAGGTCCCCGGTCACCCGGAAGACCACCGGCAAGGCAGCCAGCATCACCAGGAAGGCCAGCCAGCTGGCATCCAGACCAAAGGCGCCGCCGGTAAGCCAGTAGGGGCCCATCGGGTCGCCCTGCACAATTGGAGAGCGGGTGTTGACCCCGGCCACGGCCAGTCCGAAGACCAGCGCGCGGCTCGCCTTCCAGGCAAAGTTGATGCCCCAGCTCACCCACAGCGCGCGGGTGCGCAGATATGCCGCGGAAAGTACAAAGGAGAAGACCACGCCTACGCAGATGCTGACGCGGTTGGCTCCCGGAACCGTGGCCAGGAGAATGGCGTAAAAGGCGGCAAAGCCGATGGAGGCGGCCAGTCCGCCTACGGCGTTCTCAAAACGCTGGAAGGCGTAGCCGCGGAAGGCAACCTCCTCCGCCAGGGCCAGCAGCGCAAAGAAGAGCAGATCGACTGCGAACCAGCCGAGGTTGGCAAAATGCCAGGACAAGCTGGTGGCAATGCCCCCAAAGAGGGCGATCACAACCACCGGCGCCAGCGCCATGCCCCAGCCCACGGCGATGCCCTGCCCGGCCTCGCGCATCCAGCCCCGGCGGCGCGGCAACCCCTGCTCGGTGATCGGGTGCATCTGCTTGTCCAGCCAGAAGCCCATGGACGAGTAGCCCACCACCAGCAGAAAGACCAACACCAGTTGCTCCACCAGCGGCGTCCACTCGTCGCCGGCCAGCCCTTGCGCTGCGCGAACAGCCAGGACCCGGGCTGCAAAAAAATATAGCACCCCGGCCAGAAAGCGGAGGTAGGAGCTCATGCGATTGCCATGAAACGTGGGCGCACTCATGGACGCCTCCTGGAAGAGGCGGCAAATCGGTCAGATTTGAGCAGTACGTAGGTTGGCTTCAAAATAGGTTTCCACCAAGTTGGATGAAGCTGAGGACGCTGCCGATGCCGAAACTCTCGCTCTCCATCGGCAACCCGCTAACCTTCCGTGTAAAACTGCGCGATGTTGCGGAATTTCTTCTGCCGCGCGGCCACCAGCTCGGCAATGGGCATCTGCTTGATCTCGGCCAGATGCTTCAGGAGCGCCGCACCCAGCATCCCCAGCCCGTCTTCGCGGTTGAGATGGATGCCCTCGGCGGGCTCGGCAATAATCTCGTCCACGCAGCCCAGCGCGGCAACTTCCGGCGCGGAGATGCGCATGGCCTCGGCCGCCAGCTGTTTATGGGCCGCATCGCGCCACATGATGGCAGCACAGGACTCCGGCGTAATGACAAAATAGAGCGCGTTCTCCATGATCAGCACGCGGTCGGCCACGGCCAGCGCCAGCGCGCCCCCGGAGCCGCCTTCGCCACTGATCACCGAAATGGTGGGCACACGCAGCCGGGCCATCTCGCGGATGTTGCGGGCAATGGCCTCCGCCTGTCCGCGCTCTTCAGCACCCAGGCCGGGGAATGCGCCGGGCAGATCGATAAAGCTGATCACCGGGCGGCCAAACTTTTCGGCAATCTTCATGGCGCGCAGGGCCTTGCGATAGCCCTCGGGGTTGGGCATGCCAAAGTTGCGCCGGATGCGCTCCTTGGTGCTGCCGCCCTTGCGGTTGCCGATCACCATCACCTCTTCGCCCGCCAAACGAGCCATGCCGCAGGCGATCGCCTCATCGTCGGCATAGGCACGATCGCCGTGAATCTCGCTGAAATCGGTAAAGATTCGCTCGATGAAGTCCATGGGGTAAGGCCGTTGGGGATGGCGTGCCTTTTCAATCCGAACCCATGCCGGCGAAACCGGCGCTTCTTGCTCGTTCCCTGCTAACTGTTCGCTCATCGTTATCCTGGGGCCTAAGCTTCCGAACCTCCGGCCCTTGCAACGATTCTACGAGCCAAGGGCGGCCGCGACAAAGCAGAAGTTGCTCCAGCCTTCCGACCAGATCCCGCACCGGGGCCAAAAACCGCACCAGCCTGCATTGATCCGGCAAGTAAATCCCCTCAGAGTGCCCCATCCTACCGTAAGGGCGCCTCATCCTCGCCAGCGTTTTTTGCGGGCAGGGATGGGAAAACAAGGTGCCACGGCCATTCAGACAAGGGTGAAACGATGCACTATGGACATTGTTGTTCGGGCAAGGATGGAAACGAAGTGGCACGGCGATTTTGCCAGATCTATAACTCCGCGCCGTAGGCGCAGCACACACTTTCCCCGCCTTTCAAGATGGGGGAGGCAGCCCTCAAAATCGAGACGAGTCCTGTAGGGACGCCCCAAAAGCCGCTGCCCTGACTGGGAACCTGCGCGAAGCGGCGTCTGCTGCATGCAATGCCTACTTCCCGGCGGTCCAAGTGCGCAGACGGAGGCTGTTGGCCAGCACACAGATGGAACTCAGCGCCATGGCCGCCGCCGCCAGCCAGGGCGTCAGCAGGATATGAAAGAAGGGATAGAGCGCGCCAGCCGCGAGCGGAATGCCCAGCAGGTTGTATCCGGCTGCCCAGCCCAGATTCTGCCGCATCACCTTAACCGTGGCACGGGCCAGCGCAATGGCTACAAGAATGGAGCCGGGACGCGCATGGAGTAGCAGCACGTCGCCCGCCTCTTGCGCCAGATCAGCTCCAGTGCCCATGGCCAGACCAGCATCTGCCTGCGCCAGAGCGGCCGCGTCGTTGATGCCATCGCCCACCATGGCCACCCGCAGCCCTTCCCGCTGCAGTTGGCGAATCCGCTCCAGCTTGCCGGCCGGATCCAGCCCGACCTCCATCTGGCGAATCCCGGCCAGGGCAGCAATGGGGCGCGCTGCCCCATCGCTGTCGCCGGTCAACATCACGGCCACCAACCCGGCGCGATGCAGCGCTGCTACTGCCTCGGCGGCATCCGGACGCAACGAATCGCGCGCGTCAAAATAGCCCACCACCACGCCATCCAGCGCCATCCACAACCGGGTAACGCCAAGCTTGGGCGCGGGCACATCCGTGGGAAGGCCAAGAAAAAACTCCTTGAACAGCGCCGGATTGCCCAGCAAACACTCCCGGCCCTCCACCCGCGCGCTCAATCCGCGCCCCGGCAGAACCTGCACATCCTCCGCCGTTGCCGCGGCAAGATTCAGTTCCCTGGCCCGCTCCACCACCGCATGCGCCAAAGGATGATTGGAGCGCTCCTCCGCGGCGGCGGCCAGGCGAATCATCTGTCTTTCCGCGGCGCTCACCGGCTCCGGCAGCACCATCTTCACGCCTCCGCCGAAGGGAGCCAGCGTTTCCCCGCCCGGAGCAGGATCGGTACCTGCAGCACCATCCAATAAAGGTACAAAAGAATCTGGCCGCAGCACCTTCACCCGCTCCAGTACCGGACGGCCAACGGTGAGGGTTCCAGTCTTGTCGAGCACCACCACGTCCAGGTGCGCCAAGCGCTCCAGCGCCTCGCCCCCCTTGAAGAGCACGCCCAGCTGTGCTCCACGGCCCACAGCCACGGTCAAGGCAGCAGGCACGGCCAGCCCCATGGCACAGGGGCAGGCCACCACCAGCACCGCAACCATGTTGGCCAACGCCATCTCCAAGGATCGCGTGGAGAGCATCCAGGCGCAGAAGGTCATAAGGGCCAGCAGCATCACCACGGGCACAAAGACCGCGCTCACCCTATCCGCCATCCGCTCCATGGGCGCACGCGAGCTCTGCGCCTCATTCACCATGCGCGCAATCTGCGCCAACACCGTGGCCTCACCCAGCGACTCTGCCCGGCACACCACCGCGCCGTCGTAGTTGAGCGAGCCCGCCAGCACCCGGCCGCCCACTTCGCGCGCCAACGGCGTTGATTCGCCGGTCAACATGGACTCGTCCACCGTGGTGCGGCCCTCCAGCACGATGGCATCCACCGGGAAGCGCTCCCCAGGCAGCACCAGGATGCTCTCACCGGGGCCAATCTCCTCGAGCGGAACCACCGTCTCCACGCCGTCTCGCAGCCGCCGCGCGGTGGCCGGCTTGAGCCGTACCAAAGCATCGAGAGCCGCCAGGGCACGCTGTTTGGCGCGGCCTTCCAAACTCTTGCCCAGCAGCAGAAACCCCAGAATCAGCAGCACCGCGTCAAAGTAGACCGCGCGTCCGGCCGCTGGACGCAGGGTTGAGTACGCGGAGTAGAGGAAGGCCACTGAAGTGCCCATGCTCACCAGCGTATTCATGTTGGTTTTGCCGTAAGCCAGCGCACGCAACGCACTGGCATAGATGCCCCGCCCAGCCCAGCCCAGCACCGAAGCCGTGGCCACCAGCAGCAGCCAACGCAGCGGATCGGCAGGCAGCATGTAGAGCCATGGCAGAAGACTCATAAGCGCGTGATCGAGCCCGCCCATTTGGCTGCCCAGCGGCATGCCCAGCACCATGGCCACGGCACCGGCTGCCAGCGTGACCCAGGCTTTGCGCGCCGCAGTGACATCCTGCTCGCGGGTTTCCTGCGTGCCGCCGTCGGCACGGGGCAGCACCGCGTCGTAGCCCGCTGAGCGAATCACCTCAATCAGCGTTTCCGGCGCGGTTGCGGCCGGATCAAAGGCCACCGTAGCCCGATGCGCCATCAGATCCACGCGCACCTCCGCCACGCCGGGGGCGGCACGCAACGCCTGCTCCACGTGATGCTGGCAGGAGGCGCAGCTCATCCCCAGTACCGGCAAAGTGATGGTTTGGTTGGCTAGTCGTTCCATTGCGGGGCCCCGGGGAGTGCGTTTACGGTGCAACCTGGGCCTTGAAACCCACCTTGGCCAGCGCGGCAATCGCGGCGTCAACTCCCGCAGACGGGTCTGCGGCAGTTACCCGCGCCGCGCCCACGCGCACCTCACCCACGGTCAGCCCTTCAGCGGAAGCCAAAGCATGGCTCACCCGCCGGACGCAGGCTCCACAGTGCATGCCTTCAATTGCCAGATCAATCTCGGCCATTCTATCCTCCTGCTTAGTTAATGATAGCTGTCTGAAATGGGTGCAATCCGGTCCACACTTTACCATTTCCAGCACACGTTGAAAAAGGCACAGTCCAGCGCGTTAGTGTGGA
>Ga0181520_10007347_pt1 | contig 16294 bp, 15 predicted proteins | sample PEATcosm2014_Bin_29_FD_132451 | JGI IMG/M metagenome (GOLD analysis project Ga0181520, IMG submission 132451) | Peatland microbial communities from MTU Mesocosm Facility, Houghton, MI, USA - PEATcosm2014_Bin02_30_metaG | ecosystem: Environmental > Terrestrial > Soil > Wetlands > Peat | place...
CATGTACGCTTCGCCGATCCCCGTATCGCCGCCCAGCAGAGCGCGCGCGAAGAACCGCTCGCGGTGTACCAGGAGCTGTGCGCTGAGTTCTGACCGGACGTCTCCGAAGTTGAGTGTCCGGTCTGACAGGACCAATTCGAGCGATCCCCCATGAAGTCCTTCGAGCATGGATAAGAACAACTTCTTCGCTGTCGATCCAAAAATACCCTTCATCTCTTCACACCTCGTTTGCGTGCCGGCGCGGGCGCGTGAACAGCGGCACTTTTTTCAGATAGAGCCGTAAAGCCTCCAGGTGAATGGCGCCGATCACTTTCGCCGTCATCCATGGATGGGTGAGCAGTGCGCGGTGCAGCGATCCCGCGCTCCACGGCCTGCGCTCCAGGTTCAGCGTGGCGTCGAAGAACACCTTGCCGTCTTCAATCGTGTCCATGTGCACCACAAGCTTCCGGTCCGGTGGCGTAAAAGTGAATGTGTAGTCCAGCTTCATGCTCATGAATGGAGACACGTGGAGTGCCTTGGCGCGGCGATAGCGCTTTGCATTGGACGAAGGCAATTCATGGTTCTGCGAAAGCCAGTAGTTGTGGCTTTCGCCAAAGGTGCTGTTGACCTCCGCAAGAACAAGCTGGAGTCGCTCTTGGGCGTCATAGCAATAGAAAATGGAGATCGGGTTAAAGTTGTAGCCGAAGTATCGGAGATGGGTAAGCAGAAAGATCGGCCCATCCGGCAAGGTAACTCCGTGAGCGTCTGCGTCCCGCTCCAGCCGCTGCCGGAGCAAAAGCCGAGGATCGCCGAAATGATCGCGCTCATCGTAACTGGCCCAGTTAAAGCGGTTGTAACTCAGTAAACGAGAAATTGCAGTCAGCTCCTGGATACGGTCGATATCCATAAACGCCATGAACACGCCATAAGTGAAGCTGTGGGGCACCGGACGAAACCTGCGGTGTCTCAACTTACCGAAGTAGATTGCGGAGTTCATGGGCTAACACTCCACTGAGAGCGCTCGGGCCACACGTAAGCCTGAGTTCAAGCCGTCCTCGTGAAAGCCGTAGAACCAGTACGCCCCACAGTAATGGGTCCGGTTCTGCCCGCTGATCTCGCTCCACCTTTCTTGTGCGCGCACTGCCTCGCGCGTGTAGAGCGGGTGATGGTAATAAATGTTACTCAGCACCACCGCGCCATCGATCGCGTCTTCCCCGTTGAGCGTGACGCAGTAATCTTCCGCCATCTGGAGCGACTGCAGCCGGTTCATGTGATACGTCACCGCGCCCGCGCTCTTTCCACTTAGGCCGAGATTGTAGTTCCAGCTTGCCCGTGCTGAAGGGTGGCTGGGCAAGAGCGAAGAATCCGTGTGCAGCGTAGCCAGGTTGCGGCTGGTTTTGAAACTTCCCAGCACATCGCGCTCCGCGTTAGTCGGACGCTCCAGCAGCGGGAGCACCTCATCGCCGTGGCAGGCAAACACGACCTGATCGAAGTTCATTGCCGGACGCCCTGCGAAGTTCAATGTAACACCGCTTTCCCGCCGGCTCACCGATGTAATGTGCGCGTCAGGACAAATCCGCTCCTTGAAAGGCGCCGACAGCAAGGGAATATATTTGTGGCTGCCGCCACGGATCACCTTCCATTTGGGATGAGTGTCGATGCCTAACATGCCGTGGTTGTGGAAGAAGCGCAGCAGCGTCAACGCCGGAAAAGAGCGGATGGAATCAAGTGACATCGACCAGACCGCCGAGGCCATGGGGAACAGGTAGCAATCGGTGAAAACCTTGTGGTATCGGCCTTCATCGATAACGTCTCCGATGGTCGCCGATTCGGCTCCGGGCCGATCCAGCAGTCTCGGCGCCGTACGATTGAATCGCAGAATCTCCGCAAGCAGCAGGTAATGCTCGCGCCGAAGCAGGTTCGATCGCTGCGCAAAGTAGCCGTTGATGCCGCGGCTGGAATATTCGAATCCCGTCCGGCGGCAGGAAACGGAGAACGACATGTCGCTGGGCTGCGTCTCCACTCCTAACTCCGCGAACAGCCTAACTAAGTTAGGGTAGGTGCGATCGTTGTGAACAATGAATCCGGTATCCACTGGAATCGGATTGCCGCCGTTCTCCACGATCACGGTGTTGGTGTGTCCGCCCAGACGCGGCTCCTTCTCAAAAAGGGAGACTTCGTGCCTGCGGCTCAGGTACCAGCCTGCCGCGAGACCGGAAATCCCGCTGCCGATAATTGCAACGCGCATCAGGCGGCTCTGCGGGTCCGCTGGCTCGGAACGCGAAACGGCCGCAGGTCGCGGGCGATGCCCAGATAGCTCAGAAGCTTCAGCACGGCATAAGTGATGTCCACCTCCCACCAGCGATATCCCTGGCGGCAGCTGGCCATGGAAAAGTGATGGTTGTTGTGCCAGCCTTCGCCAAACGTGAACAATGCCAGCAACCAGTTGTTGCGGCTCTGGTCCGGCGTGTCGAAGCGACGGCTGCCGAAGACATGAGCCAGAGAATTGATGCAGAAAGTGGCGTGATAGAGCAGGACGGTTGAGACCACAAATCCCCACACAAACGCCGCCGGGCCGCCGATGAGCAGAACCAGGAGCGCAAACGTAACCACCGGAACCCAGTGATAGCGGTCCAGCCAGCGCAACTCGGGATACTTTGCGAAATCGGCGATCTGTTTCTTGTCGTAGCTGTCGTACTCGTTGGACAGAATCCACCCTACGTGCGCCCACCAAAACCCGCGCAACCCTGGCGAGTGCACATCCGGATCGTCATCGGCGTAGCGGTGATGCCAGCGATGATGGGCTGCCCACCACAGCACCCCTTTTTGACCGGAGCTCTGGGCCAGCGCGGCCATGCAAAACTGCGCGAGGCGTCCGAGCTCGTAACTGCGATGGCTGAAATACCGGTGATAGCCGGCCGTGACCGCGAACATTCGGATGGCATAGGTCGCGGCAGTCCAAAGCAGGAGGCGGGGATAAAAGGGCACGAAAAAAACTGCCAGGACGCCGGCGTGCACCAGCAAAAACAGAAAGACCATGCGGTACTCGTAGCGGCTCGATCTCGCACTCATGCCCATCTCCACTCCGCCCGCAGCCGGGCGCAATAATGCGAGATTAGCCGAGTCTTCAAACGATGTCAAGTCTTTGTCATGGACAAATACTTGACACCGAGGGAAGCGTGGAATACGTTTGTAGGGTGAGTTCCAGGAGCGTCGTTCAATACCCGATTCGGGCAGCGGCAAATCTGACAGGCCTCAGCATCGATACGCTGCGGGCCTGGGAGCGGCGTTACCAGGCGGTGACGCCCATCCGCGCCGAGAGGGGGCGCGTTTACGGCGAGAAGGAGATCCGTCGGCTGATTCTGCTGCGCGATGCGGTGGCGCGCGGGCACGCCATCGGACAGGTGGCGGCCCTGGAAGACAGCGCGCTGGAGAAACTCCTGCGGGGACCGGTTCCGGCCGCAAAGAAGCCGAAGCCGGAAAGCGCTGTACAAACGGTAAGCGATGCTCTGCTGCCTGTAGTGGCGGCCATCGAGTCGTTCGACTACGCGACGGCCAACTTCCAGCTCGGTAGACTGGCGGCGTTGCTGCCCGTCGACAGGCTTGTGAACGAGGTTGTGTTTCCGCTGATGAAGCTGGTCGGCGAACGCTGGCAGGGCGGCACCCTGAGCATCGCCCAGGAGCACATGACCTCGTCGATCCTGCGCAACCTGCTGGGCGGCCTGGTTCGGCTCAACACCTCCTCGACACCGTCGCAGCGGATCTTGTTTGCTACACCGTCAGGAGAAATGCACGAGTTCGGCATCCTGGCCTCTGCGATGCTGGCCGTTGCGGACGGATTTGAAGTTCTCTATCTGGGGTCGAGTCTTCCCGCTATGGAAATCGTGGCCGCGGCCGAACAAACGTCGCCGCGGGCGGTCGTGCTTGGAATCAAGGCGAGCGAGCCCACCAAGGCAACCATAAATGAGCTGCGCATGCTCGCTTCAAAGCTGCCCAGGACTGTGGAGTTTTGGCTTGGCGGGAGCAATGTGAAAAAGACTTTGGCATCCATCGGAAGCGCGCGGCCTGTTGCGCTGGAAGACCTCTCTGAGCTGGGAAAGCATCTGGCCAGGCTGAAAGGGGCGGCCCGATGAAGACCTTCCTCAAGCTCCTGTTTGGCGGCATCTTTGTTTTCATGGTTGTGATGACCATTCGAACCGGCCTTACCGTCAGCCTCCGGACGGCCTGGCCGAGTTACGCTGCCAACCCCTGGGCCATGGCCACGCTCTATGACGCATACTTTGGCTTCCTAACGTTCTACGCATGGGTCTTCTACAAGGAACACAGCGTGTGGGCGCGGCTCTTGTGGTTTTTGTTGATCATGGGGCTGGGCAACATCGCAATGTCCTTCTACGTTCTGATTCAACTCTTCCGGCTCAGGCCCAATGAACCGGCCGCGACGATATTGCGGAGACGTGCGGCATGAAAGAGACCGTGTGGCGCCGCAAAGTTGTACAGCCCATTCTTGAGTTCCTCCGCCAGGGACTCACGCCGGAGAAGCTCTCCTTCACGATTGCGTTGGGGATCACGCTCGGAGTGACCCCGGTATTAGGTTCGACCGTGCTGCTGTGTACGCTGGCGGCAATCGTGTTTCGTCTCAACCTGGCAGCGATCCAGCTTGTCAATTGGCTGATGTACCCTTTCCAACTCGCCCTGCTGATTCCCTTCTATCGCATCGGGGGATGGATCTTCAGGACCCCTCCGTCCGACCTGTACCTGGCTCATATCCTGGCGTTGATCCGCACGAATGTGCTCCACGCCATCGCGACGCTCTGGACAGTGACCCTCCATGCCATCGTGGCATGGCTCCTGCTGGGATGCATCGCCACCGGGCTGCTCTACCTGCTGCTGGTCCCCGTGCTGTGCGCCATGCGCAGCCGTATGCGTCCCGAGACCGGAGATGGATCATGCTGACTTCGATTTTGGCAGGGGCGATTGCAGTCTGCGGGGTGATGCTCCTGCTGTGGTTGATCCACTTTCCGCTGCACAATGCGGCGATCGTGGATGCCGGCTGGGCTGGTTGTCTGGCCCTGTTGGGCGCCCTCGACGCAGTCATGGGCGCAGGCTGGGCGCCGCGCCGCGTTGCGATTGCCTTGATGGCAGTGGCTTGGGGCCTGCGACTTGCGCTCTATCTGCTGTTGACGCGCGTCATCGGCCATCCTGAAGAGGGACGATACGTTGAGCTCCGCCAGCAGTGGCGCACCAACATCCCGTTGAAGTTCCTTTTGTTCTTCGAGTTTCAGGCTGTGCTCTGCATCGTGCTGGCCGCCCCTTTCCTTCTCGCCTCACAAAATCCGGCGCCGGCGTTCTCAGCATTTGAATATGCCGCGACAGTCTTGTGGATTGTGGCGATTGCGGGCGAGGTCACCGCGGACATGCAGCTCAATGCCTTCAAGGCGAAACCGGAAAATCGCGGAAAGACCTGCCGAGCCGGCCTGTGGAATTACTCGCGCCATCCCAATTACTTCTTCGAATGGCTTATATGGGTCGCTTTCTGCCTGTTCGCGATCGATTCGAAATACGGCTATCTGGCGCTCGTTCCGCCGGTGCTCATGCTGTACTTTCTCTTCCGAGTCACCGGCATCCCCGCGACCGAGGCGCAGGCCCTGCGCACCAGGGGCGAAGACTACAGGCGTTATCAGGAGACCACCAGCGCGTTTGTGCCGTGGTTCCCGAGGAACAAGCAACATGCAAACTGAAACTCTCACCGCTTCACCCGTCCTTGAAGCGGGCTACAACGCGTGGCTCGAACGCGGCCTCCTGCCCGACTGGCTCATCCGCATTGGCATTCGGCGCATGGTATCCGCGCGCCTGCGCAAGGAAAAACGGGGATCTCCGGCGGAGCAGGCGGAGCGCCTGATGCAGTTTGTCGAGCAACTGCGCCGGAGCCCGGTCGCAATTCGGCCTGACGCCGCCAACGCGCAACACTATGAAGTCCCGGCGGATTTTTTCCGTCATGTTCTGGGTCCACAGATGAAGTACAGTTGCGCGCTCTGGAACGAAGGCACGAAGGATCTTGCCGAGGCTGAGGAGGCCACGCTCGATCTTACCTGCCGTCGCGCGCGCCTTGAAGACGGCCAGGACGTGCTCGAACTGGGCTGCGGCTGGGGCTCTCTCTCCCTCTTCATGGCGAGCCGCTTTCCCGGCAGCCGAATTTTGGCGGTTTCGAATTCCCGCTCGCAGAAACAATTCATCGACGCGGAAGCCGCTCGCCGCGGACTCGCAAACCTGACCGTCGTCACTGCCGACATGAATGAGTTCAGCACGGACTCGCGGTTTGACCGCATCGTTTCGGTGGAGATGTTCGAACACATGCGGAACTACGCGGAACTGCTGCGGCGGATTGCATCCTGGTCCCGGCCCGGGGCGTTGCTCTTCGTGCATGTATTTGCGCACAGCCGCTTCGCCTATCCCTACGAAGTCCAGGATGCATCGGACTGGATGGCGCAACACTTCTTTACCGGCGGCATCATGCCAAGCGACGATCTGCTGCTTTACTTCCAGGAACACTTCCGGGTGCGCGAGCACTGGCGCATCAGCGGCACGCACTACCAGAAAACCTCCGAGGCGTGGCTTGAGCGTCTCGACCGCCGGAACAACGAAGTGCTCGACCTCTTCGCCGCCGTCTATGGAAAGGACCAGGCGCAGAGATGGCTGGCCCGGTGGCGGGTCTTCTTCATGGCCTGCGCTGAGCTGTTCGGATTCGCCGGCGGTAACGAGTGGATCGTCTCCCACTATCTGTTCGAGAACCCAGTTTCCCCCCTCATCGGAGGACAAGTTTGATGGGTATTCTGCCGGCGATTCTGATGGCATCCGCGCTGCTTCCAGCGATTCAACTCGGCGAGTCGATGCCCGCTCTGCAGGGGGAGTTTCTCACCGGCCGTGAGGCTCAGCTCCCCAATGCGGCTTCGGGTCGCGTCGCCTTGCTCGCGCTGGGTTTCACTTACAATTCGAGATTTCCCGTCGAGGCCTGGATTGGCCGCTTCCGCAAGGACTTCGGCGAGAATCCTCATGTCACGTTCTATGAGATCCCCATGATTGGCGGCATGGCGCGCCTGGGAAAGTGGTTCATCGACAGCGGCATGCGTAAGGGGACTCCGAGGAGCGATCAGGAGAATGTGATCACCGTCTACGGTGGAACCGATTCCTGGAAACAGCGCATGGGCTACCAGTCGCCGGACGCGGCCTATCTGATTCTCCTCGACAAAAACGGTGTGGTGCGCTGGCGCCACAGTGGCGCGTTCGATGAGGAAGCCTATAAGGGTCTTCATGCCCAGGTGTCAGGTTTGCTTCCTGAGCCATAGCGCCGCAATCAAGAGCGGTAAGAATGAGTGACTCCTGTGACCTATACATTGCGCCGTGAGCAGTGGATCGCACGCCCCATCGATGAGGTATTTGCATTCTTTGCGGACGCGCAGAATCTCGAGAAGATCACCCCCCCGTGGTTGGGTTTCAGGATTCTCTCTATGAGCACTAACTCGATTTCTCAGGGAACGGTGATTCGCTATCGCCTGCGATTGCACGGCCTACCCGTTCACTGGCGGACTGAAATCTGCCAGTGGGACCCTCCCCATGGTTTCGTCGACCAGCAGACCAGGGGACCGTATAAGCAATGGCATCACACGCATAGGTTTGAAGCCCACGGCGGTCGGACAAAGATGATCGACGAAGTGCAATACTCGCTGCCTATCGGCGTTCTCGGCAGAATCGTTCACGCGCTGAAGGTGCGCGGGGACGTGGGTCGGATCTTCGATTACCGCCGCCTGCGAATCGATGCGCTGTTCGGCCCGTCGGAGGAGAGCGCAGCGTGAAACCCCTTGTTTCGATCGCCGGCGCCACGGGGTATGTGGGCGGCGAGTTGTGAAAAAGCTCCTGCTCCGTATGGATTCCCTGCCAAACAACCTGGAGACTCGCGGCGATCTGGCGCAACTTGCGAACCAGCCTCGTGTGCTGGTGCGAAAGAATCTTATGCCGCGCAAAGGCGGAAGGTGCGTCGTTTACTGGATGCAGCGCGCAATGCGAATTGTCGATAATCACGCGCTCGATGTGGCCATCGAGGTGGGGAATCTGTTGGGCCTGCCAGTGGTGGTGTACTTCCAGGTGATCCCCGGCTACCCCGGCGCGAACCTGAGGCATTACCACTTTCTGCAGCAAGGGTTGCGAGACGTCGAGCAGGACGCAGCCGAGCGGGGCGTGGGGTTTGTGCTGCGCCGTTCACCGGAGAATTCGCTGGAGGCATTCCTCGAAGAAGTGGAAGCGGCTCTCCTGATCGGCGATGAGAACCCATGCCGTGAGCCGGAACGCTGGCGTCGAGTTTTGGCGAGGCGACTGAAGCTGCCCTACTGGACTGTGGACGCCGACGTGGTGGTTCCCTCGCGGGTTTTCAACCGCAGCTTTGTGCTGCTGCATCACTTCCGCCCGCATCTCAAGGCCGAGTTGCCCAACTATTTGGTCGAACCCCGAAGTATGGCTCCTCTGCACCCCTGGAAACCCCGGAAGAGGCTGGAGAGCTTTTCACTGGAACAAGATATTACGGCCGGCTTCAGCAAGCTGGACCGCCGGATTGGCCCGGTGGACAGCTTCACCGGCGGGACACATGCCGCACTCGGGCGGCTGAGAGAGTTTGTGAATCTGGAACTGAAGGATTACGAGGTCACTCGCAACCACCCGGAGATGAAGGGAACCAGCCGGCTATCCCCTTATCTGCACTTCGGAAATATCGGCCCCCTCACCATTGCCCTGGCGGTGAACAGAGCCGTGGCCGAGCGCAAGGCGACGATTGAGGCGGGCGAAAGATTCCTGGATCAGCTGATCGGGTGGAGGGAACTGGCGGTCTTGTTTGTGCGCCATGAGCCGAACTACGACAATTGGGAATGTGCCGCGCCGTGGGCCAGAAAGACGCTGATTGAACACACCCCCGACTCGCGGGCGTATCGCTGCGATCTTCATCGACTGGAGCGCGCCGAAACCGCCGACGAACTGTGGAATGCGGCTCAGCGCGAGATGGTGAATACCGGCTGGATGCACAACTATATGCGCATGTACTGGGCGAAAAAAATTCTGGAATGGGCTCCCGACCCAGCAAGGGCCTATGAGTGGGCGGTATTGCTGAATGACCGCTACGAACTGGATGGGCGCGACCCCAACGGATATGCGGGCATAGCATGGGCCATTGTGGGGCGGCACGACCGTCCCTGGTTTAATCGGCCTGTCTTCGGGCTGGTGCGGGCTATGTCCGGGGCTTCGGCCGCGAGGAAGTTCGATGCGAAGCAGTACATTCGCCACCATAGCCCGAAAGGCGCATAAAAAGTAAACCTTCAGTCAAAACCAAGCTGCACGCCAAACGCTGTACGGTGTTCGAATCCCTGATTCCCAATCCCTAATCCCTCGTTTTTTCCCACACGTTACTTTAGCCACCTGCCCACGCACCGCCTCCCGCGAGTAAACTTGAAAGGCAGACGCTATCTTTTGCAGCGCAGGAGAAAACCATGTCCATCACCATGACTCCCGGCAAGCTCGCCGGTCTGAAGGCCGTATCCGATAAGCGCGGCGTGATCGCCGCCGCCGCCATGGATCAGCGCGGCTCCCTCAAGAAATCCCTCGCCAAAGAAAAAGGCGTAGCCGAAGTTCCCGACTCCGCCCTCGAGGAATTCAAATCCCTCGTCACCGAAGTCCTCACCAAACACGCCTCCGCCATCCTCCTCGACCCCGAGTTCGGCCTCCCCGCCGCCAGGCGCCGCAACGGCAAAGGCCTGCTGCTGGCCTATGAGAAGACCGGCTACGATGCCGCCCTTGCTGGCCGCCTTCCCGACCTCCTCGACCTCTGGAGCGTCCGCCGCCTTAAGGAAGCCGGCGCCGACTGCATCAAGATCCTCCTCTACTACACTCCCTACGAGACTTCCCGCGTCAACGACCTCAAACAGGCCTGGGTCGAGCGTATCGCCGACGAGTGCCGCGCCCACGACATCCCCTTCTTCCTCGAACTGGTCGGCTACGCCGTCCACGGCGAAGACGAAAAGAGCATCGCGTACGCCAGGCGCAAGCCCGACATCGTCACCGGCTCGATGGAAGAATTCGGCAAAGAGCGCTACGGCGTCGACGTCCTGAAGGTCGAAGTCCCCATCCAGATGGAATTCGTCTCCGGCACCAAATCCTTCAAGGGCGAAGAAGCTTACACCCGCAAGCAGGCCCTCGACCACTTCCGCCTCGCCGCCACCTCCACGCACAAGCCCTTCATCTATCTCTCAGCCGGCGTCTCGAACCCGGTCTTCATCGAGACTCTGGAGTTAGCCGGAGAATCCGGCGCCCCCTACAACGGAGTCCTCTGCGGTCGAGCCACCTGGAAAGACGGCATCGCCGTCTACGCTAAAGAAGGCGCCAAGGCCTTCGAAAACTGGCTCAACACCAAAGGCGTCGAGAACATCGAAAACGTCAACAAAGCCCTGAAGTCGGCCCATAGCTGGTACGACAAAGTCAACGTCCCAGCCCTCGTATAACCAGTTTCTCTAAGTAGAAACCCATGGGGTGCCCCATTCAAGCCCGGTGTTGGCTTGAGTGGGCCAGCAGAGAACAAAGCGCCGGAGCCAAAGCCTCCGGCGTTTTTCTTTGGCAGGAACCCGTGGCCACGGAGAATCCGCGCCGCAGGCACCACTCCTTTATGCGCCCCATAAGCACCGGCTATACTCACAAATTCCTTACATAGCGTTTATGGAAAACCTATGTCTTCCGGGTTTTTATTGCTTTTAACCGGGTGTTCCGGCAGAGACAGGATCGGATTGGTGCCTCTGCGAAAACGCTTGACGCGGTAACTTCCATGGCAGCCCGCACCGTGATGTGTGTGCAACTCGAAGCTCCGTGTTCAGAGGATTCATCGCAGAAGCAGCAGCTGTAAGAACCAGACGCTCCGCTCTCCGCCACATCGCACTACGGGCCGCCGTTCTTCTGGCGGCTCTCTGGGGCACCCGCGCAGATTGTTCCCCCGGCAGCCTTGGCGACATCGTCGTCCCGCGTGCTTCCGACTGTCAAAATCGCAGTCCTGAGCTTCGCCCGCGGCCCCAGTCTTTCCGTTTACCAAATTCCAAAGGTGCGGCACTTCCTCTCGGCTCAAATCCGAGAGCTGCGCCCCACCTCACTCTGAGGAGGCAGACCAATGCTGACAGCGGCAAACCTATCGCTCTCGTTTCTGAAGAAGCAAAACCCGCCGGCTTATGAATCCATTCCGCCCCACCGGTCGCCCGCAATCCGGATCGCGATCGTACTATCCATCATGCTGCTCCTTGCCGCCTGGACCACGCATGCCCAGTCCACCTTCGGCAGCATCCGTGGCACCGTCACCGACGTCTCCGGAGCCGTGATCGAGGGCGCAACCGTTACGGTGCACTCCCTCGACGAGAGTGCCGACCGCCAGACCACCACCAATGCCTCCGGCGACTTCCTCTTCGAGAATCTGAAGGCCGGCCATTACAAAGTCACCGTTTCCCACGCCGGCTTTACCGATGCCGTGGTTTCTTCGGCCACGCTGGAAGCCCGCCAGGAACTTCGCCTTCCCATTACGCTTTCGGTCACGGCTGGAACCACGACCGTGGAAGTAAGCGCCGATGCGGCGCTGATGAATACCGAAAATGCGACCCTCAACCATACGATCTCGAACGTGGACATTACTCAATTGCCCATCAACTCCCGGTCAGTGTCCAGCAGTCCTCTGGCGGCTCTCGCCGTGTCTCCCGAGGTTACCAGGGACTCGCAGGGCAATATCGCGGTCGGCGGCGCGACCTCGTCGCAGACCGGCTTCTCGGTGGACGGAATTTCTACCGCCAACATCCGTTACAACGGCGCGCTGCAGGACACCTATCCGTCCATGGAAAGTATCGACGAGATGAAAGTCACGGCGTTCAACAACAATGCGGAGTTCGCTCAGATCGGCGATGTCACATTCACCACCAAGAGTGGAACCAATCAACTGCACGGCAGCGCGTTTGAATATTTTCAGAACAGCGATCTGGATGCCACCGTCCTGAATTTCCCCGTCAAGGCTCCCCGCACCTTTAACACTTTCGGCGGCAGTTTGGGAGGCCCCGTGACCATCCCCAAACTGTACAACGGGCGCGACAAAACGTTCTTCTTCGCCGATTACGAGGGAAATCGCAAGACGCAATCTTATCCCGAGGAGCTTCTTGTCCCGTCGGCGGCGGACAGGGCCGGTAACCTGAACGACCTTGTACAGGGCCTGGGAGCCGGACCTTTGCTCAACCCTTTCACCGGCACGGCCTTCCCGAACAACACCATCCCGACGGGATCGTGCGCGGGCTGCATCAACCCCGTGGCTCAGGCTCTGTTGAACTACTATCCCTTGCCCAACGCCAACCTGGGCGCCATCAACCCATCCTATAACTATGAAACCCTGGTGCCGAACCCCGCGAACTCCAACGGCTTCGATGTCCGCGTCGATCATAATTTCAATACCAAGCAGCAGGTCTACGTGCGCTACAGCTTCAAGAACGCGCTCTATAGCGAGTTCAACAGCGCCGGTGTCGTTGCCCCCGCCAGTGATTTTCTGCCGAATGATCAGGCCAACGATCAAAATCGCAGCCTCGTCGCTTCTTATAACTATGCCATCACTCCCACGCTGGTGAACGAATTCCGTTTCGGGTTCGCCAATTACAACGAGAATGACACTTTCCCCATCTCGGGGGCCTCGGCCATCTCTAAACTCGGGCTGGTCTTCGATCATCCGATAGGCACCGCATCACATCCCACGGCCGATACCTTCCCCAACTTCAATTTCGCCGACGGCTCCGTGACCACCATTGGGCAGGACCGGGTTGGATCGACCATTTCGGGGAACGTCCAATTCACCGACAATCTCACCAAAACCATTGGCGAGCACACGCTTCGATTTGGGATCGATGCTCGCAGAGAGCATTTCAATTCTCTGATGTACTTCGCGCCCTCGGATGACTATGGCGACTTCACCTTCAGCGGCAGTCTGACTAACTACTCTTTCGGCGATTTTCTGCTAGGGTTGCCAAACCCGTCTTACTTTGCCGTTATTGGCCCACAAATGGATGCACGCTCAGTCCACTGGGGCGTTTACGGTCAGGACACATGGCAGCTCAACAGGCATCTCACCGCCAATTTCGGTTTACGCTGGGAACTGCTTCCGCCGTTTGTGGAAAGCAATGGCGATATAGCGACCTATCTTACTTCAGGGAATACCCTCACCGTCGTCGTTCCCGACAAGTTTCCTCACTTTATCGCAAACAGTCCGCTCCTTCAGCAGATAAACACGGGATTCCTTCAGGGATTCAACGCATGTTCGCTCAACACAGGGAGCCCCTTACCCTGTTCCAACGTTGAAACGGCCAGCCAGGCGGGCCTTCCTCAGGGTCTTCGCGATTGGAATTGGCGCGATTTTGACCCGCGCATCAGCTTCGCCTGGCGTCCCTTCAACAATGACAAGACCGTCATTCGCGCCGGCGTTGGCATCTATACCATGACCACCCTTGGCCCCATGTCGTTCAACAGCGGCATCATCGCCCTCTCCGACCTGCTCACCTACAACAATTCTGTCTCCAACGGGGTTGCGGCGTTCCAGTTTCCCAACACCTCCCCTCCGAACGCGGCGGCAACTATAGGCGGCGGCGATTTCGAGGAGGCAAACGATCCCCACTGGAAGGATCCAACGTCGTCGCAATGGAACCTGACCGTGGAACGGGAGCTGACACCGAACACGGTGGTCCGGGTGAGCTACACGGGCCAGGAATCCTGGCATCTTCCCATCACCGTAGACAACAACCAAATTCCGGCCAGCACCACGCCCTACACGGTTCCGAGCAACGGATACTCAGTCGTCGATCCTCGCGCGCCTTTCCAGAACTGGCTCCTGCTGATGGAGTCATTCAGCAACGGCACGCAAAACTATGAGTCCGGCATTGCGGAAGTCACCCACAAAGAGGGCCATGGGCTCACCTTCCAGGCGAACTACACTTTCGCCAAAAATCTCAGCGATGCGCAAGGCACCGACGCGCCCTCTGCCTACGCGGGCGAGGAGCCCTATGCCGTGGAAATTGCCGACCGTTTCCACATAAAGTACGACCGCGGCAACGTGGTGGGCATGCCGCGCCAACGCTTCATGGTTACAGGTAGTTACAAATTGCCGTTCGGAACGGGCCAAACTTTAGCCGGACCGCGGTTCCTCAATCCAGTCATTGGAGGCTGGAACCTGAGCTCGGTGACGACACTCCAGACGGGTCAGTGGCTAACGCCCACCATGCCGGCGGCCGACGATCAATCGAACACCGATATGGCCGCGCGAACCACCGGTGGCGCCATTGCGCGTCCCGACTGTGTCGGCAATCCCATCCCCCAACATCGCTCCTCACAGGACTACTACAGCCTTGGCGCCTTCGCTCTGCCGCCCGCGGATGCCGGTCGCTTTGGGACCTGCGGCGTCGGTATCCTTGAGGGGCCCGGCATGATCGACGTGGATGGTGGTCTGGCCAAACGCTTCAATATTGGGGAGCGGATGCATCTACGCTTCGAAGCGACGTTTACCAACGTCATCAACCATACCAACTATGCGCCGCCGTCGCTGAACTTCGGGAACCCTTCCAGCTTTGGCGTTTTGAATACCGCGCTGCCCCAGGGCGAAGGAGGTAACCGCACCGGCCAGCTGGCGCTGCGGCTCGACTTCTAACTCTGCTTACTAACCTGCGTGGGGCGGCGCCCCACGCAGCACCCTCATGGAAGCATCGTCGAATCGAAAGCCTAAGAACTTCCGATGCCGGTGACGGGATCTGTAGTCGCGCCGGCGAAAGCATTGGTGGGCAGTGCAGGGCTCGAACCTGCGACCTCCTGCTTGTAAGGCAGGCGCTCTAACCAGCTGAGCTAACCGCCCGGACCTACGGCGTCCAGACGATTCTATCAGTGTGCTGTGCAGCTTCGATGGGAGGGTTAGTCCGCTTTGGGCTGCCGGCGTTCCTTCAGAATCATTCGGATTTCGTTCAGAATGAAGTCAGTCCCCAACAGCGCAGCCGCGCCGATGGTGAGGAACATCCAGAGCGTCCCCACTGCGTACCTTAAGTCGTCCATACAGCAGTCTCGGTCTTTCTTTTCATCGCTTGTTGCCTGAGTGTAAAAGGCCTGGACCTCGCGGCCCATACAACATCGGTGCAAGCGGCACGAACGCGGGCGTCAGCAGAAATGGCCCCAAACCCGGACGCCGATTACCGCAGTGTGTCCGCGGGGGAACGATGCGAGAGCTCGCGGGCCTGAGCCAGCAAATCTCGAACCTCGTCATCGGTGACCTGATCGAAGTTGTCATAGAACTCGCCCACCGCGTGGAACGGCTCCGGGGTGTCGACACAGATGATTCGGTCAACTTCCTGGCGCAACTCGTCGCAAGTGCTGGCCGCCGCGACCGGCACCGCAACCACGACGCGATGGGCGCAAGGGCGCAGGGCTCGCGCCGCAGCCTTCATGGTGGATCCCGTCGCGAGACCGTCATCGACGAGAATTATGGTGCGCCCCTCTACGACCAGAGATGGGCGGCCATCGCGGTAAGCGACTTCGCGACGCTCCATCTCGAGCCGTTCTCGCGTTACGACGGCATCGATCCTCTCCGGGCGAATCCGGTAGGCGCTCACCACGTCGCCCTGCATGACGACGACACCGCCGCCGGCGACGGCGCCCATGGCCAGCTCCTCTTGGCCAGGCACACCGAGTTTTCGGACTACGAAAATATCGAGGGGCAGACGCAGCTCGCGAGCCACCTCGAAGGCGACAGGAACGCCACCGCGCGGTAGTCCGAGCACAATACTGTCTTCCCCGCTCAGTTCCTTGCCGCACTCGTCGCGAACGGCCTGCGCCAGAGCACGCCCAGCCTGCCGCCGGTCCTGAAAAATGAAACCCACTTGGTGTTGTTCCCTGGCATGATTGTTCGCTATGAAAGGCTTGTGCGCAATGGCGAGTGGAACATTTGCCGAGTGTCTGCGTATTCTGGGTGAGCGGCTCCGGCAGCGTCTTTCTTCATTCGGACATGAACACATTCACTGTGAACAACGCAGTTTCCGCGGAACAAAGGCAGAGCTTTCGCAGCTTTGCCGGCATCTGCCTGGCGATGGCGGCCTTGAAGCTGGCGATCCAGATCGCCGGCAATATTCTGGCGCAGCGCGCAGGCTACGGCATCTTCCGCGACGAGCTGTACTACCTGATGTGCGGCCGGCATCTTGCATTCGGCTATGTCGATCAGCCGCCGATGGTGGCTTTGCAGGCGCGC
>Ga0181520_10007348_pt1 | contig 16293 bp, 15 predicted proteins | sample PEATcosm2014_Bin_29_FD_132451 | JGI IMG/M metagenome (GOLD analysis project Ga0181520, IMG submission 132451) | Peatland microbial communities from MTU Mesocosm Facility, Houghton, MI, USA - PEATcosm2014_Bin02_30_metaG | ecosystem: Environmental > Terrestrial > Soil > Wetlands > Peat | place...
ACTTAGTAGAACTTACTTTGAATTGTAAAAATTACCCCCGACGAGCTGCCGGGCGATTTCCACTCGGCATCCATCCCCTTTCGCCGCCAGGCTCAAGTCGCTGATTACAAATAGAGTAGGGCTCCGGTTATCTCCGTCACACGCACCCCACCCCTTTTGGCATGGCTCTTGCTCCATACAGGGCGAGCCGCATTGAGAAGCTCTCGCGGTGTCCCTGCGAATGCAACATCAAAGAGGCAACATAAGATGAGAAAACAATTCAGAGCTCCAAAGCTTTCCCCACGCCAGTGCGCCGTTGTTCTCCTGGCTTCAGCGTTTGTTGTCCCGGCAGTCGCGCTGCACGCGCAGACTTCAACTCAGCCCCAAAGCGCACCGCCCGCGGCGACCTCGCAACAGCCATCCTCACCCGCCAACGCAATGCCTTCCGATAAAGAAGGATTCTGGGGCCACGTCAATCCCTTTGCCCGCAAAAAGTGGGTGAAGAAGCGCCTCGATCCCATCAATGATCGCCTCACTGAGCTCGATCAGGTGAACGCGAAGAACGCCAGCGACATCAAGGACGTCGACGCCCGCGCACAGGCTGGAATCCAGCACGCGCAGTCGACAGCCGATGCAGCCAATCAGGCCGCCACCGCAGCCGGCACCCAGGCCCAGCAAGCCAGCACCATCGCCCAGGGCGCGTCCGGTCACGTCGACCATCTCAACACCACCGTCAGTGGTCTCGATCAGTATCACCAGATCAGCGAGGCCGACGTTCCCCTCCACAGCGCAATCCTGTCCAAGGACGCGAAGGCGCAGCTGGACACCCTGGCAACCAGCCTCGCCGGTCATCAGGGCTACATCGTAGAGATTGAAGCACATGCTCCGGGTGCCGGAGCCGTTGGTATCCAGAGCTCCCAGCGCCTCGCCGAGTCGGTCGAGCGCTACCTGGTTACTGAACATCAGATTCCCGTCTACCGTATGCACTTTGTCGCACTCGGCAATGCTCCGATTGAAACCGCCGGCGCAGACCCGAACACCAAGCCGGCCCGCATCAGAGCCGGCAGCGTACACATTCGGTTGATGGAAAACAGTTTGGCGGCCCAGGACTCCACGTCTCCCCATGGCATGTAGTCCCCGACAGGTGCGGAGCGGCATAAACCGCAAAGCCACCCCCTGAGGCTCTTTCCCGCGCCGACGGCTCCCCGGCCGTCCGGCCGCCAAAAAAGCTCTCGCAACACGAGAGAACCAAGGCAACTTGGCCCCCGCCGAAAACGGGGGCCGTTTTTTGTGGACTGGCAATTCCAAGATCATCCACAAGAGCTAATTCTGAATCGCTCCCAGCACGCGGATGCGAAATCTCAATCTTCTCCATCGCTGTCATCCTGAGCAAGCTTGGCGCAAAGCGCCAAGCGCCGCCGAAGGACCTGCGGTTGCCTTTAGCACAGCATCAATCCGCAAGAAAATGGGTGCCCCAGGTCTCGACTCTGAGACCTGGGAAAGCTATGAACCTCAATCGGGAGAAAACTCCCGGGCCACCCCAATTGTCATCATCCTGTGAATGGCCAGTAGCCCTGAAGCTCGCGAACCTTGCCGATCGACCCCACCTCCGCTACTCTTCCAAAATGCGACCCCTTCGCTATTCCATCAACGTCACCTTGGACGGGTGCTGCGATCATCGCGAAATGATCCCGGACGAAGACCTGCATCGCAACGCGGTCAAGAACCTCGAACAAGCCGATGCCCTCCTCTTTGGCCGGGTGACGTACGAAATGATGGAGGCAGGGTGGCGACCGCCGACGCCTGCAGCAGCGAGGCCCGAAGCGAGGCTCGATGCGAGTCCAGAACCGAGACCAGATTGGATGGAACCCTTCGCCCGCACCATCGACGCCGTAAAGAAGTATGTCGTGTCGAGAACCCTAGGCCGAGTCGATTGGAACGCGGAACTCCTGCGCGGGGATCTGGCGACGGCCGTTCTCGAGCTCAAGCAGCAGCCGGGGCAGGGACTGGGCAAGGGATTGCTCGTGGGAGGCGTAAAGCTCCCGCTCGCGTTAGCGGAGCTGGGATTGATCGATGAATACGAGTTCGTGGTGCACCCCAGGCTAGCGGGCCACGGGCCGACGCTGTTCGCGGGACTATCGAAGCGCATCGATTTGAAGCTCGTAAGCCGCCTGGAGTTCGCTTCGGGCGCAGTGGCGATGCGGTATGAGCCGAGGCGATAGCTGAACTCCACAATTACCTAAAGGGTACGGGCTTTAGCCCGTACATCCATCCATCCCCACATTCTCCCCCTTCTTCGACTTGTTCATCCGCCGCAGCGGACGAACAAGTCGAAAAAGCCGCCGTCCATTTCTCCCATCGCGCCACTGCGCCAGTTGCAAACGCGGCAGCCTTCCCGGGGAGGGAAGGCATGAAAAGAGCCCATGCTCAGGCGAAGTGCAAGCCTGGGGACAGCATCACAATCATGTTTGTGTAGGGGCGTAATAAAGCCCGCTCAGACGGGGCAACGGAGTTTGCGTTCCTCGTAGTTCCCCAACGGATACGAGTATGGAATTGATACCCTGGCGCACAAAACGCCGGCAAGAACCCAAAGTCGAAGATGATCGAAAGCCTAGGATTTGGGCGAGCCAAATTACCTTCAGCGACGGCTCAACACTCGAGATCGACAAGGACGACGTCTGCGTAATCGTAGGACCGAACAACAGCGGTAAGAGCGCGACCCTCCGTGCGATCTCTTCTAAGCTGGGAGAGCACAGGGCGACCAGCCCAGTAGTTCGTGAGATCACGTTCAAGAGGCATGGTTCTGCTGAAGACGTTGAGATGTGGCTTGAGAGTTCGACGAAGATCGTTCCAGGCTATTACAGCGACAAATTCGAAATGTTCGGGAATTCTGTTCCTCGCGCTTCAGTCGGCTACAGATGGGGACGTGACGACGGGATCGAGGATTTGGCTGGGTTCTTCTGCACGTTCTTGAACGCTGAGGGAAGATTGCAAGCGGCAAATCCACCAGACAGCATAGCCTTGACAAAAGAGGGCCCGAGACACCCGATCCACATCCTCCAGTGGAACGATTCCATTGAAAAAAGGATAAGTGGCTACTTCGAGAAGGCCTTTGGAACTGGCATAGTTGTTCACCGGAACGCCGGCGGCAAGGTGCCTGTCATGGTGGGTGCGGTGCCAGCGCCGAAACCCGGAACAGACAGACACAGTATTGATTATGTAGTAAACCTAGAAAAATTGCCCGCCATTCATACCCAAGGTGACGGCATGAGGAGCTTTCTCGGCGTGCTGCTTTACAGCGCAGTTGGCTCCAGTTCGATCCTTTTGATCGATGAGCCGGAAGCGTTTCTCCATCCGCCCCAAGCGAAGCACCTTGGGAACTTCCTTGTCTCTGAAACCGGAAGCCGCCAGCTTTTCATCGCCACACACAGTGGCGACGTCCTGCGAGGTGTTCTGGACTCGGAGAGCGGACGCGTTCGTGTGCTCAGAATTTGCCGGGAGGGTGACTCGAACAGGGTATGCTTGCTCGAAAACAGCGACATCAAGAGCATCTGGGGTGATCCGCTGCTCAGGTACTCGAATATTCTCGACGGTCTTTTCCATGAGCGAGTAATTGTCTGCGAAAGCGATTCAGATTGCCGCTTCTACTCCGCCATCGCTGATGCGATCTATGAGTCTGCACCCGAAGGCGAGAGGAAGCCTGACGTCATGTTTACCCATTGTGGCGGAAAGGACCGGGTCGCGCTAATCACGCGCTCCCTAAGAGCTCTCGACGTCCCCGTTTCAGCGGTTCTCGATTTCGACGTATTGAACGCTGAAAAGCCGCTCTCTGACATCGTGGAGGCCAGCGCTGGAAGCTGGAGCGAACTCCGGAAGGATTGGCTAACCGTGAACAAGGCAATCGGCAACATGAGACCCCAACTTGGTGTGGCAGAGGTGAGAAGGGACATCGACGCAGCTCTAAGCCAAGAGAAGGGTCACATACTCACCGAGACGGCAAGGAAGACGATTCAGGACGCTCTCAAGGCATCCTCGCCATGGGCAACCGCCAAATCTGTTGGAACGCGCTTTATCCCGAGCGGAGATGAAAGCCAAGCTCTTGTACGCTTAATCGAAGGTCTCGAAAGGCTCTCCATATTTGTGGTACCGGTCGGCGAACTGGAACAATTTGTGAAGTCAGTCGGTGGACACGGTCCTGCTTGGGTCGCAAACGCACTCAGGAAGGATCTAGAGAAGGATCCTGAGCTATCTGAGGCGAAGTTCTTCGTGCGGCGGGTGGCCCAGATCTGAGGAACCGTCAATCCGCGAGAAGCTGGGTGCCCCAGGCCGGGGCCCCCGCGAACAGGTCTTCGTTCGTGAGGTGGAGGTATCGCCTTTGAGACCTGGGAAAGCTACGAACCTCCTTTTACTCCCGCGCGAATGGCCCGTGTCGACTCTCCGCGCCAACCCGATGCAGATCCTCGAAGTCCGTTCCATTCAATATTCATTTTATTTGAATATTGAATAGATCAAGCTACAATACACATATGCTGCGCCCCCTCGATCTCGTGGTCCTCCTCAAACTCTCCCTTGAAAAGGGCGACCGCCCCACCTATCTCCGCCTGGCAAACGAACTCCATCTGTATCCTTCGGAGGTCTATTCTTCGGTCAAACGCGCGCGCGCATCCCATCTTGTCCAAAGCCTCGACCACAAGGAGGATCGCTTGAATCGTTCCGCCCTGCTTGAATTCTTGCTGCATGGCGTGCGTTATGCGTTCCCTGCGGAAAAGGGCTCCCTGACGCGAGGAATGCCGACCAGCTACGCGGCTCCCCCCCTCAGCAAATCGATTGCGGCCGCCGGAGAACCTCCTCCTGTTTGGCCCTACGCCGAAGGGCGGGTGCGGGGCTACAGTTTTTCTCCGCTTCACAAGAACGTGCCTCTGGCCGCCCTCCAGGATAAAAAGCTGTATGAACTGCTGGCGCTCGTCGACGCCCTGCGCGATGGGCGGGCACGCGAAAGGGAACTGGCAGGGCGAGAACTCACGCGTCGCCTGGAGGTATCTCCGCATGCCAAATCCAAATCCAAATCCGAATCTTGACCTGTTGGAACTGGTGGCACTCAGGCTGCGTCCGGTGCTCTCGGAAATCGTCTTTGTCGGAGGCTGCGCAACCGGTCTGCTGATTGATGATCCCGGCGCTGCGCCCGTGCGCGGAACTTATGATGTCGATGTCATCGCCGAGCTCGCATCGTACACCGAGTACACATTGTTTTCCGCACGGCTCCGGAGTCTCGGATTTCGTGAAGATACCAGGGAAGGAGCGCCTCTTTGCCGCTGGAAGCATGGGAGCCAGATCCTCGACGTAATGCCAATTGACGCCACTGTGCTCGGGTTTTCCAACCGATGGTATCCCGAGGCTCTCCGTACCGCATCGCAGGTCCGGCTGTCCAAAGGAATCGTAGTGCGGGCGATCATCGCTCCTTACTTTTTGGGGACCAAACTTGAAGCTTTCCGTGGCCGTGGGCAAGGGGATTACTTCGCCAGCCATGATCTGGAAGATTTCGTAGCCGTCGTGGACGGCCGCTCCTCTCTTCTCCCGGAACTCGAAGAAGCATCGCCCGAGTTGCGAGCCTACATTGCCAGCGCTCTTCGTGCTCTTCTGAAGGCACCGCGCTTTCTCGACGCACTTCCCGGCTATCTCCTGCCCGACGATGCGAGTCAGGCGCGGATTGGACAGCTGATAAGAAAACTGCGCAGGCTGAGCGAATCCCGTTAGTGGCTCCTCCCTATCCCTGTTCATTGCCTTTTGCGCATTAATTCCCCCATTCCGCTACCCTGAATTCATCCCAAAAAACTGAGTTCGCCGTTAAAGCTGCTAATGCAGGTTAACGTCAACCGGCAGAGATATTTAGCCACAACCCATTCATTTTAAATGGGTAACCGTAAGTTATTGATATTCGTAAACCCCACAGAATCAGATATTTCCCCAAAAACGAGGGGGAGGGGGTCAGGGAGAAACCATGCTCGTCGAATGCCGTCACATCATGCCCCGCGGGGCCAAGTGCAAAGCGGCCGCTCTGCGCGACCGGCCGTACTGCTACTTCCACAACAAGCTCCACGATTACACCCGCGACGGCCTCCGGGACGACAAAGCGCCCCTCTGTCTCGCCTCCATTGAAGACGCCTGCGGCATCCAGCATGCCCTCACGCAGATCATGGGCGCGATGGCCAGCGGCCGTCTCGACAGCCGCGAAGGCGTCCGTCTGATCTATGGCCTGCAGGTCTCCATCCAGGCTCTCGACCGCGTCCCCCAAACCCCGCCTCAAGAGATGGTCCAAGCCACCGCGTGCGACGGAATTGGCGTCGATCTCGCCGACCAGGGAGCGGACCAGTGCGAGCCCCACACCGACTGCCCCACCTGCGCTAACCGGTTCAGCTGTGAGAACGTCGCGCGGCAAAGCAAAAAGAGTCTCCGCGACCACATCGATGAGGCGCAGGACCGCCCCGAACTCCCCGAGCGCGAGCCCCTGGCCCTGCCCGCATCTGCGACGGATTCTGCGGCTCTGCCCGTTCTGCCTCCCGGGAGCGCATCGTCGCCCGACCTGCCCGCCCCCACAAGCGACAAGCCGAAGGATGCAGCAGCCCTGGAAGCGGAACTAAGTACGGACCTGGAGGCGCGCATCAACAAATTCCGCACCAACAAACACGAGGCCGACCGAGAGGCGCGCGCCAAAGTGCTGGCTCGCATGATGGCCGATCACGAGATCACCATGGAGGACATCCTGGCCCTCCCGGAAGGCAGCATGGAAATCCCCGTCCCGAGAAAACGCTTCTGGGAAGAACAGCCGCGCGATCTCTGCTCCGTAAGCGATTCCTGAGGAGAGGTATTCCAAACACACGGACCGGGGAAAGGGAAGCCGTGGTGCCCCAGGTCCGTGTGTTCGGACCTGGGAAAGGAAAGCGCATGCCTGACCGGCGAGTCCCGGTAGAATCAACATGGAATGCACGCCGGCACTTTACCCATACCAGAAGATTCGCTTCTCTCCGGCAGCCGCTTCGTCCGCGCCTGCCTGCGCAAACCCGTCGATCGCACGCCCGTCTGGTTCCTGCGCCAGGCCGGCCGCTACATGCAGGAGTATCGCGACGTCCGCAAGCACCACACGCTGGTTGAAATCTGCAAGCAGCCCGACCTAGCCGCCGAAGTCACCATCACCGCTGCTGAGAAATTAGGCGTCGACGCAGCCATCATCTTTGCCGATCTGCTGCTGCCTCTTGAGCCGATGGGCCTGCCTTTCGAGTTCCAGGCCGGCGAAGGTCCGGTGGTGCATCATCCCGTGCGCACCGCTGCGGATGTGATTGCGCTCCGGACGGATCGTGCCGGCGATCTCGCGTACGTCGCCCGCGCCATCGAAAAAGTCGCCGCGCACTTCCGCGATCGCCTCGGCATCATCGGCTTCTGTGGCGCGCCCTTCACGCTGGCCAGCTACATGATCGAAGGCGGCGGTTCGCGCAATTACATCCACACCAAGCAAATGATGTACAACGATGCCTTGTCCTGGCACTTGCTTCTGGACAAGCTGGTCCTCGTGCTCATCGAATATTGCCGTTTGCAGGTGCAAGCGGGAGCCGACGTGATCCAGATCTTCGACAGCTGGGTCGGCTCGCTCGGACCAGCCGACTACCGCGACTACGCGTTTGAAGCCTCCAAGCGCCTGGTCCGCGCCGTGCAGGAACTCGGCGTGCCCGTCATCTACTTCGGCGTAGAGACAGCAGGACTGCTCAGCGCGATGGCTTCGACCGGAGCGGATGTGATCGGCCTCGATTGGCGGCAGCCGCTTGATGAAGGCTGGCGCGCCGTCGGACACGGCCACGCGGTGCAAGGAAATCTCGATCCCATCACGCTCTTCGCGCTGCCGGAGGTGCTGGAGCAGCGCGTCAACGAAATCCTGCACTCCGCCGCCGGCCGCCCCGGCCACATCTTCAACCTCGGCCACGGCATCGTTCCCAACACGCCGGTAGAAAACGTGCAGGCCGTAGTTAAGATGGTGCGCAATTTCAAGCCGCAGGAGGACGCCGGTGCCTAAGCAAGCCGTCCTCCTCCTGGCCCACGGAACCCCCGAAACCGCCGACCAGATCCCCGAATATCTCCGCAACGTGGTCAGCGGCCGCCCCATGCCGCAGCACGTTGTAGAAGAGATTCAGCACCGCTACGCCCTCATCGGCCGCAGTCCACTGACTGAACTGACCATGGAGCAAAGCCGGCTAGTCGAAGCAGAGTTAGCCGCTCAAGACCATCCAGTTCGCGTGTACGTCGGCATGCGCAACTGGCGACCCTACATCCCCGACGTGGTGAAGCAGATGCGTGCCGACGGCGTCGAAGAAGCCGCCGTGATCTGTCTCGCGCCCCAGAACTCTCGCACCAGCGTCGGCCTCTACGAACGCGCCGTCAAAGCCGAAGCGGGAGCATTGCGCATCGACTTTACCCGTGGTTGGGCGCGTCACCCGCTCCTCGCCGACGCCTTTGCCGAACGCCTGCGCGCCGCCCAATCCAAGCTCATCGTAGAAACCGGCGCATCCGTCCCGGTGCTATTTACGGCGCACTCCGTCCCCACGCGTACCGTGGAGCCGCAGCCCGCCGAAGCAGGCCAGCCACGCGAGTGGCCCGCCGGCAGCCCCGATCCGTATGCCGATGAGGCGCGCCACACCGCCGAGCTCGTCGCCGAGCGCGTTCCCGAAATCCCCCGCTGGTGGTTTGCCTTCCAAAGCCAGGGAGCCAGCGGCGGCCCCTGGATCGGACCCACCGTCGAAGAGACCCTGGACCAAATCGCCGCCGAAGGGGTAACAACTCTGCTCCTGCAGCCCATCGGCTTTCTCTGCGACCACGTCGAGATCCTCTATGACATTGACATCGCTTTCCGGGCCTACGCCGCCAAAATCGGCATCAGCCTCGAACGTCCCGAATCGCTGAATTCCTCGCCCACCCTCGCCAAAGCGGTCGCCGATCTTGCCTGCAAGGGCCTCCAGCGGCTGTTAGGTTTACGCGCACGCTGATCGCAGGTTTCCACAGGATTTTTTCGGCTGGAGGGAGTGTTACCCCTCCGTTGTATTTACAGTGGAAAGGCAGCATGTCAGCCTTCCCCCAGGGCCGATTCATAGGGGTCAGATTGTCCAACTTATCCATTTCAACTCCGGTTTCGGAGCAGACGACGTGTGTTTGCCGCGTCTGCGGTAACCCGAACATGCGTCGCCTGGCCCGTGCCGGATTTCTCCGGAAGTGGATCCTTCCTTTGTTCGGCTACTACCCTTGGGAATGTTTCGCTTGCCGCAAGGTACGGCTCCTTCGCGTTCGCGGCAAACGTGTCCTTAGGCGGCTTTGGGACGACGATCTCTATATTGCTGCCGAAGAACCCGAACTTCCCGTTAACGCAGCAGAGCCTCCCGTTAGCGCAGCCGAACCTCCTTCCTACGAGATCGATCTCCCCAATGAGGAAAGGGCACTCGAGGAACACGCACACAGTTCCCAATGGACGGAGTGATTCCGGCGGCGCGAATTACGGGTCGCGTCGGCACGCCTACACCTTGAGAAGTTTGGGCACTCGTCAATGGAGAGACCGCCTTGTTTCGATTTCTCGCCGCACTGTGCGCGTTCAGTTTCCGAGTATTGTCACGCGGATGATCGAGCTGGCGGGCTCGCCGGACCGCGTCGTGCCGGGACACTACATGCTGCAGTTCAATAGGTTCCCAATGCAGGGGCGAGTGGCGACGATTAAATGACGAGGACCCCGACCTATCGCGGACATTTCTAAAGAGAAGATCATGAGCACTGAGGCGTCTCGAAAACTTACATCGAATGAGGCACGGCTCATTCTGGTGTGCGGGCTGCCAGGCGCCGGCAAGACGACCCACGCAAGGGCGCTCGAACGCCAGTTGCGTGCCGTGCGATTTGCGCCCGACGAATGGATGTCCGCTCTGACCGTGGATATCTACGACGAGTCCGCACGTTCAAGAATCGAACAGCTGCAATGGTCTCTTTGCGAAAGGCTCCTGACGCTGGGCCTCACTGTGATTATCGAGTGGGGCACGTGGGCCCGTTCTGAACGCGACGCATTGCGGCAACGCGCGCGGGCACTGGGAGCCACCGTCGAACTGCATTACCTCTTCGCACCGGAGGATGTGTTGTTCGAAAGAATTCGGCGCAGGGGCGTGGAGAGTCCGCCCATCGATCGGGAAGATCTGTCGCGTTGGTGCAAGCAGTTCGAAGTCCCTTCACGTGAAGAAAATGCCCTGTACGACAAAGTCGAAGAGGTCGATAGCGAGCACGCGTGATGCCGGAGCCGGCTCGAGTCTGCCACGCAAACCGCCTACTTCCGCAGCATGTTCTTCGCCAGGAACAGCACATTCGCCGGCCGCTCCGCCAGCCTCCGCATGAAATACGGATACCACTCGCGCCCAAACGGAATGTATACCCGCACGTTGTATCCCTCGGCCACCAGCTTGCGCTGCAGATCGCGGCGCACGCCGTAGAGCATCTGGAATTCGAACCCGCTCGGCCCGATGTTGCGCCGCTTGGCGAGCCCCTTCGCTGCCTCAATCATCTTTTCGTCGTGGGTTGCCAGGCCGTGATAGATCCGCGAGCTGAGCAGCTTCCTGGTCAGCTTCACGTAGTTCGCATCCACATCCACCTTGTGCGCGAAAGCCACTTCCGGCGGCTCCTTGTAGGCGCCCTTGCACAACCGCACACGAATCCCATCTTTGATCAGCCGGTCGACGTCCATGTGGGAGCGGTGTAAATACGCCTGGATTACGATGCCGATGCTTCCACGCAGATCGGGCCGGGCGTTGACCCGCCGCACAATGTCCAGTGTGGTCTGGGTCAGGGACGAGTCCTCCATGTCGATGCGCACAAAGTTGTCCACATACTTGGCGTGTTCCGTGAGGTTGGTCGTGATCGCCTCCGCCAGGCCCGCATCCATCGCAAGCCCCATCTGCGTGAGCTTCACGCTGATATTCGCGTCCAGCTTCCGCTCGGCGATCGCATCCAGCAGCGCATGATACACATCGGCGGCCTTCTCCGCCTCCTCCGCGGTCGACACACTTTCGCCCAGCGAGTCGAGTGTCACATGCATACCCTGCTTGTTCACCGACTCAGCCGCGCGTAGCGCATCCTCGATCTCCATGCCGGCGACAAAGCGTGCGCTCAGTTTGTTGCCAAGGGAAGAGCGTTCGCAAAAGCGGCGCAAAGGACGATTATGTGAGAGAGCAATAAAGGCGGAACGTAGGACTGGCATGAGGCGATTCTGCCGGCGTAATCCGCTGGTTGCGGCGCGGCCGGACACATTAGTTTCGCATAGGGAGCCACGATCCCACGCGGTCGCACATCACCAAAGGAACGGGTCCGCAGTCCAATACGTATCCGCAACGATGTTGTCAGGAGGTTTCGCCCGGATGCTTCATTCGACGCTTCGCTTCTTCTGTGCTGCACTGTTGACGGTGACCGTGTCGTGCTGCCTCGCGCAATCCCTTCCCGCAACCGCGGGTGAGACTCTCAGCGGCAAGCATATCGTTCTGGCCGATGCTGTGCGCGGCCATACCGTCATCCTTGTTGCAGGCTTTAGTCGCGAAGGGGGCGCGGGCAGCAACGATTGGGTGAAGGCGATCCATGCGGACCCCGCTTTTGCGAATGCAATGGTGTATCCGATGGCCATGCTGGCAGGTGCTCCCGGCTTCATCCGCGGGATGATTCGAAGCGGCATGAAGAAGGGGCTTTCGCTGGAGCAACAAGACAAATTCGTGGTTCTGACTGACGACGAGAAACAGTGGAGAACTTACTTCGACGTAACGACGGACAATGAACCCTACGTCGTTCTCCTCGACGCGCAAGGGAGGGTGCTTTGGCGCGGCCACGGTTCTGCCGCGAATTCTGAACCACAGTTGAGGGCCGCGATGCACTGAGGTTAGCGTGCCTTCTGCCAGGATTGTTCTGCGATTCCGGCTTTTTCGGCGTTTGCGCTTCGAATTGCGCGTCAGTGCATATCGCGCGGAGCCGGCGTGCCGTCGGACCAGTTGCCAACCCAAACGAGAAATATGGTCATCCGGTCTTCGGGATCATTCGCCGCGATCGTCGGCGAGCCCGGAAGATTTGCTCCCCACTTCTTCGCGGCATCACCCGGAACAAACCACATCATATGCGGATGCCAACATTTATCGTTATCGCTTAAGTACTGCTGCCTGGACATCATGTAGCACATCGCACCCGGCTCCAGCGCCGGCAATTCATTTCGGTTCAATGCTGATTCGATCGCCTGCGCGATCTCAGCTCTCGATCTCCCCGCCATCACCAGTTTGGCCTTCATCAGCACAGTGGGCAAATAGGTTCTTGCGGCGGGCGCATTCACGCAGATGGGGGACATGATCTTCGGATTCCAGAACTCGGGAAAATCAGTGGCAGCACCGAAGGACCGCTCTACCAGGCAGACAAAGCCATTCTTTCCATCTGCTGCGGTCGCATATCCGGCCCGTCCCAGCACCAGCACTTCGGCTCCGTCCGAAATGGAGCTTGGAGCCGCACTGCGAGCCAACGCGATTTCAGAATTCCGGTCCGGCATCAAGTATTGATTGAGAGAAGCCATCGCCGGATAGGGAGGCTTCTCCGAGTCCACTTGTGCCTCGCAGGCTGCGCCGGGGAAGACAACCTGCGCGAGGAGTGCTACGAATGCTAAAGCGAGGAGCGCGATCTGCTTGTTCTTCATGGAACCGTCCGGTAGGTGCACGATCCGCATCACATTTGGGAAGACCGGCCCCGACATCGCCAGGAGTAGTGGTGACGACATTAGATCACGGAGAGTTGGCGGTCATCCGCCCAGAACGCATGCTTTGCAAGCCAGATTACAATCTGGACGGCGTCGGGGCTTCACCCGTCCGTACATAAACCGGATATGTCAGTGTGTACGGGCTCTCTATTTGAATAGGAATAGTAGATGACCGCGTTCAATTAGCGCTTAGCGTGGACAACATGAAGGCCAGCATGTCCGGGCGCGAGTCCTTGAACGGCGCTGCCGAACCTGGACGCGATCTCCTGGAAATCGATGTCTTCGAGGTCACAAAATCCGTGCGAGCGAAGAACCGCGGCCACGCCATCCGGCTCGAAACGGGTAGCCGAACGTTCACCAAGCTTCTCAAGCTGATCTGCCCGCGCCTTTTCTATTTGCCTCAGCTCTTCTGAGAATGCCTCGGCAGGTTCCATGTAGTCGAACACCACCTCCGAGTTCTGGATCGACGAAATATAGTCCAGGGTGCGGTCGATAGCGTCCTCGGTCAGATAGGGCACAACCCCGAGCCAGGTGAAAAACGCGGGCGCGTTCTGCTGAAAGCCTGCGGCGACGAGCTTCTCTCCCAATTCGTCCTGCTCGAAATCGACTGGCACGAAAATAAGCGATGGGGGAAGTGCGATTTGAGCTTCGGCCAGGCGCTCGCGTTTGCCTGCCTGCGTCGCGGGGTGGTCCACCTCATAGATACGGATCTCCCCTGCGCCATGGGGATTCCGGAGTGCGAACGTGTCGAGTCCGGCGCCAAGGATAACGATCTGCCGAACCCCTCTTTCGACAGCCCTTGACAAGGCATCTTCCGCAATCCGGCTTCGTGCGGCGGTGAACAGGCGTCCGATGCTGGCCAAGGGGTGTTGGTTCGCAAATTGAAGCACGTCCTTTTCGTCTTCACGCAGAATCTTCAGGGCAAATGGGTCTTCGAGGATCGAGCCATGATCGAGCACCTGATGAGCCGCTCGTTGCCGGGCGATCATCAGGGCTGTGCGGCTGGGTTGATTCGGCTTCATGTTCGAGGTCTCCGTTCTTATCAATAGCTGATCGCACAAGTTGTCGTGTGCTCGACCGTAGCAGTTCCCGAGTTGCTGTAAACCGAAGCCGCGATGTCGAGTGTGTCACCTTTCACCTAACTACAAAGGACGCGTGAACTCGGGAACTGCTCTGGCGCCGTGCACACCGATATCTTCCGCTCAATTAGATACCTTCCGAATCACCCGACTATTGACTTTGCACAACAATCTCGCGCTGAGCATGCAGCGTTCGGTATATTCGCTCCTAACCGGGACGCAAATTGACCGGGACACAGACTGATAGATGCCGAAGGAGGTTCGTGTCGATGGCCGCGAAAGGCAAGCTTCGGTTCCTGAAAGAATTCATCCACCCGGAGCACTTACGGGCTGCCCCTCTCAAGCGCCTGTGGACGCAGTTGATCGGCGTCTTCTTTTTATTCTCTGTGGTTGGATTTATCGTCGACCTGGTCTATCTGAAAGGACAGATGCCGTATGCTGTGGCGCTGTCGATCGCGGCCATCAGCGGTCTGAACGCGGTGCTTTGGGTCTTCGTGCTGGCTCGTCTTTCGAAGGCCCTCATTGTGCCCTTGATTGTGCTCCAGTTCTTACTTCCCGCCATCAACACCGGCATCGCAGCCGGGATCATCGGCGCCTTCCATCTGCAGCCGGTTCCCTCGGACAAAGGAATAGATTTCTCGGCATTCGGAATCATGTTCGTGCTCATCCTCTCTTATGTTTTCCTCATCATTTACCTCCGAGGCACCGGGATGGAGTCGTTCCGCATGCACAACGAACTGGCGCAAGCGCAGGAGGTGCAGCAGGTCATCCTCCCGGAATCCCGTCTGGCGCTCCCAGGGCTGGTGGTGGAGAGCGAGTACCGGCCTGCGCGGGAGGTGGGCGGGGACTTTTTCCAGTTGATACCGCACAGAACCGATGGCAGCTTGCTGATCGTGGCCGGCGATGTAGCCGGGAAAGGACTGAAGGCAGGGATGCTGGTGGCGTTGCTGGTGGGAGCGATCCGCATTGCGGCTCAATATGTTCCTGATCCAGCTGCCGTACTCAGCGCCCTGAATCTGCTTCTTATGGGTCGCAGCGATGCCCAGGCCACCTGTCTGGCGCTGCGTATTGCGAAAGATGGTGCAGTGACGCTGGCCAACGCCGGCCATATTGCGCCCTACCTGAACGGGGAGCCATTGCCCATGGAGGGCGCTCTGCCGCTGGGCATGATCGAAAACGCGGAGTCTTCCGTCATGCATTTTCGACTGAATCTTGGCGACAGACTGATGCTGATGTCGGATGGCGTAGCAGAAGCGACGGATGCCCACGGTGAACTGTTTGGATTTGAGCGGGTTCATCAACTGCTACGGACTGCAAAGTCTGCCGCCGAGGTTGCCAGCGCCGCCCAGACGTTCGGACAGGAGGACGATATCAGCGTCATCTCCATCACCCGCACTGCTGTGCTAGCTAGTTCAGGTACCCTTCGATAAAGACCTTCGTCGCGCCTGCTTCCGATTATGTGCGTCGAGGTTTTGGGCTAAGACGCAGGGCTTTGGTCGTATGCACACGATCACTCCACTCGGAACAGCGCACATCCATGCGGGGCGAGAACGACATGCAAAGCTTTCGCCCGCGGAATGCGCTTCTGGTTCCAGATGTCGAAAACCGCATGTGGCTTGTCTTCCAGGTGAAAGACCATCCAGGGAAGATCCGAAGTCGACGGCTCGTCCTGCAGGTTGAAAACTGCCAGATACTGGTGGCTCCGCGTGCGCGCATACCAATAGCGCTGTGGGAACGCGTCGGTCTTGCCGTCCTTGAGTGGCATCAGTCCTTGGCCGCTCTCAATCGAGCGCTGGTTGATTTCGAGCGCGTTTTTGTTGGTGAGGAGCGAGCGCGTGAAGTCGTCGAGCTTGGTCAGATTTGTTCCCAGAATGAGCGGCGAGCGAGAAATGGCCCAGAGCGTGAACTCCGTGCGCTGCTCGTCCGCCGTGTAGCGCGATTGCCGGGGCTCGCCCCACCCCGGATGGGGCTGGAGCGAGCCTTCGGGCAGCATGTCTTCGTCAGGCCACGCGCCTGGTTTGACGTAGGGAGCCCACTCGGCGAGCCGGTCGAAGGCATCGCGCACGCCAAAGGGAAACTCGCCTTCGCCGGCTTTATGCGGGACGGACCAGACGTCCCAGTGATCGTCGGAGATGCGCCACATCTGCGCATATTTTGCGACCTCGGCCGCATGGTCGAGCTGCGTCGGTCCCGGAGACAGGCTCAGCAGAATCGGCCGGCCAGTCTTCTTGATGGCTTCGGCGATCTGGCGAATCTCGGAGGGCCGGTAGGGATGGTCGGAGATGCAATCGACCTTGATGTAGTCGAGTCCCCACGAGGCATAGAGCTTGAGCATTGAGTCGTAGTAAGCCTGTCCGGCGGCGTTGTCGCGCACACCCCAGTTGCCTTCGTCCCATGGGCAGGGGGAATCCTTGTCGGCGGCATCGGAGGCCTGAAAGCTGGAACCGG
>Ga0181520_10007350_pt1 | contig 16290 bp, 10 predicted proteins | sample PEATcosm2014_Bin_29_FD_132451 | JGI IMG/M metagenome (GOLD analysis project Ga0181520, IMG submission 132451) | Peatland microbial communities from MTU Mesocosm Facility, Houghton, MI, USA - PEATcosm2014_Bin02_30_metaG | ecosystem: Environmental > Terrestrial > Soil > Wetlands > Peat | place...
CACCCCGGCGATGGCCATTTTGCCTTCTCTTGCAAATGCTCTTGGAATCTACCGGGAAGGTAAGCCACGGAGAACACAGCTGTCTTGAGGTTGCTCCGATGAATTCACGATGAATTCACGATGAATTCACGATGGGTGTTATGTTATTGATTTCATGTGTTTTATTGGTGCATGATTATGCACGATGACCGCAAATCTCCATTCGCGCCGGGTGCCCCAGGTCCCGCTTTTGGGACCTGGGAGGCGACCAAACTATAGAAAATCTACGCCCGCGTCACTTCCAGCGTTGTTTCCAAACTCTTCCGCAGTCCCCGGTTCTTGTAACTCGCAATCACAAACTCCCGGAACAGCGGATGTGGCTCCAGCGGCTTGGACTTGAACTCGGGGTGGAACTGGCAGCCCAAAAAGAACGGATGGCCGGGAAGCTCGACGATCTCGACATATGTCGCATCGGGAGTGGTGCCGCTCAAACGTATGCCGGCGCCGGCGAGCAGCGCTTCGTACTCGCGATTGAACTCGTAGCGATGACGGTGGCGCTCACTGATTTCGGTCTTTCCATAAGCGCGGTAGGCCAGCGAATCCTCTTGCAGAATGCACTCCCACGCGCCCAGGCGCATGGTCCCGCCCATCTCTTCGACGCCCAGCAGTTCGCGCAGCTTGTAGATGATGCGGTGCGGGCTGGCCGGGTCGAACTCGCTGGAGTTGGCCTCCTTCAAGCCGCAAACGTTGCGCGCAAATTCGATGCAGGCGGTCTGCATTCCCAAGCAGATTCCAAAGTAAGGAACATTCTTCTCGCGGGCGTAGCGAATGGCGTTCAACATTCCTTCGATGCCGCGTTTGCCGAAGCCTCCGGGGACAAGAATGCCGTCGAATCCTTCTAACTGCGACTCGTAACTCCTATCTTCGGGAAACTTCGATTCCAGGCCCTCGGCCTCGATCCAAGTTACCTTCAGTTTCAGATTCTGTGAGACCGCTCCGTGAGTTAGAGCCTCCTTGAGTGACTTATAACTATCTTCATACTCGACATACTTGCCGACGATGGCAATGTGGACCTCATCCTTGGGGTGATAGCAGCGTTCAACCAGGGCCTTCCATTGGGTCAGCTCGGCTTCGGGCGCTTCGATATGCAGGTATTTGAGGATCAGTGCATCCACTCCTTCGAGGGCAAAGCCGAGCGGCACTTCATAGATGGAAGGCACGGTCAGCGCGCCGATGACGGCCTTCTCTTCCACGTTGCAGAAGAGGGCAATCTTCTTTTTCATCTCGACGCTCAGCGGGCGCTCCGAGCGGCACATCAGAATGTCGGCCTGAATACCGATTCCGAGCAACTCCTTGACCGAGTGTTGCGTGGGTTTGGTCTTCAACTCCTGCGCGGCGGCAATATACGGCACCAGCGTCAGGTGCACGAAGACAGTGTTTTCGCGGCCCAGCTCCTGGCGCATTTGCCGGATGGCTTCGAGGAATGGCAGCGATTCGATGTCGCCGACGGTGCCGCCGATTTCGACGATGGTCACATCCGCGCCATTGGACGAGACCTTGCGCATCGCGTTCTTGATCTCGTTGGTGACGTGAGGAATGACCTGTACAGTTTTGCCGAGGTAGTCGCCGCGCCGCTCCTTCAAAATAATCTGCTCGTAGATCCGGCCCGTGGTCAGGTTGTTGTCGCGCGAGAGGGGCGCGTGAGTGAAACGCTCGTAGTGGCCGAGGTCGAGATCGGTCTCCGCGCCGTCGTCGGTGACAAAGACCTCGCCGTGCTGGAAGGGCGACATGGTGCCGGGATCAACGTTGAGGTAGGGATCGAACTTCATCATGTTGACGCGCAGGCCGCGGCTTTCAAGCAGGCAGCCGATGGAGGCCGCCGCCAGACCCTTGCCTAAACTGGACACAACTCCGCCCGTCACAAAGACATACTTTGCCGACATGGATGCAACCTCACTTTTTGATTGTTTGGATTGGCCGTACGAGGTGGACACTTACAAGTATGGCAGAGAAGGGGGCGCGAGGGAAGCGAAAAAACAGCATGGCCGGAGGAGCGCACATAGCTTGATTGGATTCAAGAGCTTATGGAGAAACCTGAAGGGAGTAGCGCAGGCCGTCGAAGCTCGCCCTTGCCTGATCGAGGTCTACGTCCTACGATGCTCGAAAGGGAGGCAACGATGAAGACAGCGACGGAGCGACGCAAACTGGGCCGCAGCGGCCCCGAAGTCTCACCGCTTGCCCTGGGTTGCATGGGCATGAGCGGAATGTACGGCGTGGCGGACGACGCGGAGAGCCTGGCGACGATTCATGCGGCTATCGACGCGGGCGTCAACCTGCTGGACACCGGCGATTTTTACGGCATGGGCCACAACGAGATGCTGATCGGGCGGGCGCTGCGGCTGGTGCGCGATAAGGCGCTGCTGTCAGTGAAGTTTGGCGCGCAGAGAGCGCCGGATGGCACATGGCTGGGCTACGACGCGCGGCCCGTTGCGGTCAAGACGGCGCTGGCCTACTCGTTGAAGCGGCTGGGAGTGGAGTACATCGACATCTACCGGCCATCGCGCCTCGATCCGAATGTGCCGATTGAAGAGACGATAGGCGCGATTGCAGAGATGGTCAAGGCGGGCTATGTGCGCCACATCGGCCTCTCGGAGGTGGGGCCGGAGACGATTCGGCGCGCGGCGGCGGTGCATCCGATTGTGGATTTGCAGATCGAGTACGCGCTGGTGAGCCGCGTGCCGGAGGCGAAGATTTATCCTGTGCTTGAAGAGTTGGGGATTGGCGCTACAACTTATGGCGCGCTGTCGCGGGGGCTGCTTTCCGGCTCGCAACCGGCGGCGGCGGGCGACTTTCGCGCCTATCTGCCACGCTTCACAGGTGAAAACCTGGAGCGCAATCGGGAATTGGTGAACAGGCTCAAGAAGATCTCCGCCGCGAAGGGCATCACGCAGGTGCAGTTAGCCATTGCCTGGGTGTTGGCCAAGGGTAGCTTCATTGTTCCGGTGATTGGAGCGCGCACGCGGGCGCAATTGAGTGAGAGTCTGGGCGCGCTGAATGTCGAGTTATCCGCCGAGGAGTTAGCGGAGATAGAAGCAGCGGTGCCAGCCGAGGCGGTGGCGGGAACTCGCTACGATGCGCGGCAGATGAAGATGCTGGATAGCGAGAAGTAGCAGCGGTGCTCGCTCGTCCGCTCGAAATCCCGGCTCCTGTACAATCCCTCCCGTACAATCTATGTCAGGAGCCGCCCGCCGTGCAGCGAGTCTACATGGATGCCAATGCTACGACACCTCTGCTGCCGGAGGTGATGGAAGCGATGCGTCCGTATTGGATGGAGCGCTTCGGCAACGCGTCTTCGATTCATCTCGACGGGCAGCAGTCGCATAGCGGCGTGGATCGCGCGCGCGCGACGCTGGCAGAGTTTTTCAATTGCCACGACGCCGAGGTGGTCTTCAACTCCGGCGGCACCGAAGGCGATAACACGGCGATCTTCGGACTGCTGCGTCCCGGCGATCACTTCATTACGACTTCGATTGAGCATTCAGCGGTTCTCAGAGCGGCGGATCGCGTGGCACAGCAAGGCGTCGAGGTAACTTTTATTGCGCCGCTGCCGAGCGGTCTTATTAATCCTGCGGACCTCTCGCGCGCCCTGCGGCCCGACACGCGGCTGATCAGCGTGATGCTGGCCAACAACGAAACCGGCGTGCTGCAACCGGTCGAAGAAATTGGCGGAATCGCCAAGGCGGCGGGCGCTTACTTTCATATCGACGCGGTGCAGGGCGCGGGCAAAGTTCTTATTGATGTCCGCAGAATTGGCTGCCATCTCTGCTCGATCAGCGCACACAAGATGTACGGGCCGAAGGGCGTGGGCGCAATGTTTGTGCGCCGGGGAACGCCTGTCGAGCCGCTGCTGGTGGGCGGTACGCATGAGCGCCGGCGACGCGCTGGAACTGAGAATGTACCGGGGATTGTGGGCCTGGGCAAAGCAGCCGAACTGGCGATGCTCTCGCTGGAAGATGGAACAATGGATCGCGTGAGTGCACTGCGCGATAGGCTGGAGGCGGGAATTCTTGCACTTCCAGGCACTGGCGTGAATGGCGTAAATCAACCACAGAAGCTGGGTGCCCCATCCTTGCCGCATCTTTGTTTTTGCGGCAAGGGTGGGATACCTCAAACTTCATCCGGCCACGTCCCAGGCGGCGATTGCAATTCCATCCCCCGCGTGGCCAACACCGCCAGCATCTGGTTCGATCATCTGGAGGGCGAGGCGCTGGTGATTGCCCTGGACCTCAAGGGCATCGCCGTCAGCGGCGGATCGGCCTGCCACTCTGGGGCTACCGAGCCGAGCCATGTTTTGATGGCGATGGGGCTGGACAAGTCGCGGGCGCGGGCGAGTCTGCGCTTCAGTTTGCTGAAGACCGCGACCGATGCGGATGTGGATTACGTGTTGCAAATTGTGCCCGAAGCCGTCGAGCATCTGCGCGCAATTTCGCCGGTAGCGGCGGGGACGGCGGGATAGGACAATTCTCCGGAAGTTTTCCTTATCGATCCCGACCTTCAATCTTTTTTGCTGATTTCGAATCAATCCGAATAAAACAGGTTGTCAGACGGTTTTTCGGCGAATATATAGAGAAGAGGGAAGGTTTTATGAGAGAAAGATTGATCGGTCTCGAAGAATTCGATGGATTGCTCAAGAAGACGGAGACGGCGCAGAGTACGATATTCTCTCCTATGATTACAGTGGTAGCGAACGCTTGATCGAAGTCAAAACAACAAACGGTGCCGCTCGAACCCCATTCTTTTTGAGCCGCAACGAATGCGACTTAGCAAATGAACGCCCAAATGCCTGGTGCATATACCGGGTGTACTTGTTCGCTCAGCAACCGCGCATATTCACAATATCGCCGCCACTTGAAGATGCTGTCTGTCCATCTGAGACCTGAAACTTGGCGTGCGAGTTTTTGATATGTGAATCGCAGCGAGAATATGCGGGCAATTCGAGGCAAAGATACAAAACCAGAGCTGGCGGTTCGCAGTCTCGTGCATAATTAATTACCTGCAAAATCTTTACGTCAAAATATATATTTTAGGGGGGGGTGGGGGGGTACCCCAGTGGTCAGTGAACAGTGGTCAGTGGTCAGTAAAAGCCCGTGGCCTTGGGTGTGATTCATGCTTTAATTGTGCGCGCCGAGAGGGAAATAATCTGCAAACCACCCGCGGTGGGCCAACCGGCGCTTACGCGCCATGGGAGATCGGGGACCCGGCAAAATTGCATCCTGCGATTGCTCTGGGAATGGATTCAGATTCAGGCGTTGGACTTGAGCGCCGCCTCGGCCCATGCGACGGCCTCGGCATGGCAGCGCAGGACATCTTCATGGCTCATACCGCTGGCGCGGACGACCGAATCGCACGCCGACCAATTTCCGTGCTCATGGCAGACGATCCAATGCAGCAGAATACCCTCAGGATTATCCTTGCCCAGCAAAGCATCGCGAACCGCGGTGCGCAAGGGGAGCAGGCGGACCAGATCCTCCATCAGGATGCGGAGCATCGCTGGGAAGAGACTGACCATGCCGACGAGATATTGCTCGCTGGGAGCCAAGCCGCAGATACGAGCCGCCAATTCGCAGAAGCGCCCGCGCTCGAAGGCCATGCGCAGAATCTCAGCCGGCTGATCGGTGTTGAAGTCGCTGGCGATTGCCAGCATCGCGATGCGGCGGAAGGTCGCTTCACCCACCAGCATCAGCGCGGACTGAATCGAGGTAACCTCCTGGCGCATGGCGCAGACGGGCGAATTGACGAGGCGCAGCAGCCGGTAAGTGAGGGAGGCGTCGCACATAACCAACTGGCTCATGCGTTGCAGGTCGACGGGATCGTTCTGCAAATCCTCGAGAATCTCGAGATGAACGAGGCGGTTTCCGGGGATTTTGTGGCTCTGCAGCGGTTCGGGACGGCAGAAATAATAGCCTTGGAAGAGCTCGAAGCCTTCCTTGCACGCCTGCCCATATTGTTCCTGGGTCTCGACATTCTGCGCCACAGCACAAGCCTGAGTACCGTCCAGCCCGCGCAGCAGAGTGCGGCGTTCGACGGCGTCGACTTTGGAGATATCCACCTTGACGTAGTCTGCCAGATCGACCAATAGTTTGGATTCTGGTCTTCCCCGGAAATCGACGAGCGCAATCCGGAAGCCGGAGGCTTTCAGTTTGCGGCAGGCAGCCAGCAAGCTCGGGGTGGGTTCTGCCCATGAGGGCAGTTCCAGAATCGTCATTTTGGGGGGCAGTACTCGCACCCATTCCTCGGTCAACGAATCGGCCGTGCAGTTTACAAAGGCCGACAGGCCGCGCGACAACTCCTCGAGGCCGAAGATCACCGTGTTGTCCAGCATAGTGCGGGTTGTCAAGTTGCTGTCGGAGCCGAAGTTAGGCTCGAAGCCGCTCCAAAAGAGCAACTCGTAGCCATGCGCCTTGCCATGCATATCCAGAATAGGCTGACGCGCCACGTAGCGAAGTTCATTAGCCTGTTCATGACCTGAACCGGCTACTCTTGCCGACCTAGTATGCGTCGCCATGTGGAGAGTCTCCCATCTTATTTATCGTTTCACTGGCATAAAACGTGAGAGCATTTCGGGTCCGCGAATAAACTTCCATACAGAATACGGGCAGGCTGGCCAAAATTGACACAGGCAAGCTCTCGAAGGCTCGAGGCAAGATTGGGAACAGGTCGCGTGTGGATTGCGTAGTAGACTCAGAAGGGATTCTTCGAGGAGGGAGTTATGTTTTGCAGCGGATGTGGTCTCGCGCAAGCGCCTGGGGTGGGTTTCTGCCCACAGTGCGGTCGCCCTGTGCCAGGTGCTACTGTCTCCGGGCTAGAGTTTGAATTGCAGAACTATGCGGGCAAGGTGAAGGCTCTGGGCATCGTGTGGCTGATCTACGCCGGCTTTTCGCTGCTGCTGGGCATCGCTGGACTAACGTTCGCGAGCGCCTTCTTCTCTGGCCGCTTCGGTCCCTGGATGCATGGCCCAGTGCCTCCGTTCTGGTTTGGCCCGGCATTTGTTCATCTAATCTGGGTCGTTCTGCTGGTTCGTTCAGGCCTGGCGCTGGCTACAGGTTGGGGGCTGATGGAGCGGGCGCCGTGGGGACGCTTCGTGGCGATAGTCGCCGCCATTCTGAACCTGATCAAGTTCCCCTTCGGAACCGCGTTGGGGATCTGGACGCTGGCCGTACTACTGGGCTACCGCAACAGATCGCTGTACGAACAGTTGTAATGCGGCTTTCGGTTTCACGTTGCTTTTCCGCATTACAATCGACTCATGAGTTTTCCTCAAACGCGGATGCGCCGTCTGCGACGGACGGAGTCATTAAGGGCCTTGGTGCGCGAGACCGCCGTGACGCCGGGCGACCTGATCTATCCACTCTTCCTGTGTCCCGGCGAAGGCGTGCGCCGCGCGGTCGGCTCGATGCCGGGAGTCTTCAACCTCTCGATTGACGAGGTGGTCCGCGAGGCAGAAGAAGCCGCCCGCCTGGGCATTGGCGGCTTGCTGCTCTTTGGCCTGCCCGAAGCTAAAGACGAGCAAGGCTCCGGCGCATGGGATGAGAATGGCATCGTTCAGCAGGGCCTGCGCGCGCTCAAGCAATCAGCAGCGGCCAAGAAACTCGTGCTGATCGCCGACGTCTGCCTCTGCGAGTACACTAGCCACGGCCATTGCGGCGTAGTCATCGAAACCGCTGACGGCTGGACGGTCGATAACGACCCGTCTTTGGATTTATTAGCCCGCGCGAGTGTCAGCCTGGCGCGGGCCGGCGCAGATGTCGTGGCACCCAGCGACATGATGGACGGTCGCGTCGCGGCCATTCGCAACGCCCTGGACGCAGCGGGATGCAAGGATACGCCCATCCTCAGCTACGCCTCGAAGTTCGCCTCCGCCTTCTATGGACCCTTCCGCGAGGCGGCCGATTCTGCCCCGCAATTTGGCGACCGCAAGAGCTATCAGATGGACGGCGCGAACCTGCACGAAGCCCTGCGCGAGATCGACCTCGATCTGGCCGAAGGCGCTGACATGATCCTGATGAAGCCCGCCATGCCTTATCTTGACGTGATCCGCGCCGCCCGTGAGCGGGTCAGCGCGCCCATCGGCGCTTACCAGGTCTCTGGCGAGTACTCGATGCTCCAGGCCGCCTTCGAGCGCGGCTGGCTCGACCGCGACCGCGCGACGCTGGAATCTTTAATCAGCATTCGCCGCGCCGGCGCTGATTTCATCGTCACTTACTTCGCCAAGGAAGCCGCCAGGCTGCTGGCGTAACCGCTACAATTGTGCCAGCTTCGGATTGTTGTTTCTGTGTCTGAAGGCCCCAAAATTCCGGCTTCTTTTCAGGGGCCTAAAGGCCCCTGTTCCCTCCGCAAAAGCTGTCTGCAGCTCTAGAACTAGCCTGGTCTTCAACAACAACTCCGTGCCCATTCTGTTCGCTACAAACGCGAAGAGGATGGGGCACGAAGTTAGGTTGCTTTTGACCGGACGAATTAATCACCGGTTCCGGAGAGCGCGACGGTCGAGGTTGCGGCGGGGTTATTGGCGGTGACCGTGAGGCTGGCCGATACTGCTGTTTTGGCGGTGGGCGCGAACTCGACCATGATGATGCAACTGGAGCTGGCTGCCAGCGTGGTTCCGCAATTGCTCACGTCTACGAAGGACGCGGCTCCAGCGCCACTGAGCACGATCGAAGTCAGGTTGATGGGCGTTGTGGTGCTGCTGTTGGTGACAGTGGTTGTTTGCACGGCGCTGGTGGTTCCCGAAGAGACGGCGCCGAAGCTGAGCGTGGTGGACGACAGCGTTATGGCGGGAGCGGCAGCGCCGGTTCCGCTGAGAGTTACCGATTGTGTGGTGGGCGAGGCGTTGTCGGTGAAGACCAGCGTAGCGGTCTTGCTGCCCGCGACGGTGGGTGCGAAGCGAACCAATGCCGTGCAACTGGCCGCCGCCGCCAGCGAAGCGGGGCAGTTATTCACCTGGCTGAAGGAGGTGGGGTTTGTGCCGCCGAGCGCGACCGAGGAGATGGTCAGCGCGCTGCTGCCGGTATTGGTCAGCGAGATGGCCAGCGCCGGGCTGTAGTTGTAGGGAGCCGAGGCGCTATAGGCGGTGATGGGGAAGTTCTGCGTGGTGGATGAGAGAGAAACGGCCGGCAAGGCGACGACGCCAGTTCCGCTGAGAGCTGCCGTATGCGGAGAGCCAGTAGCTGTGTCCGCCACACTCAACGAAGCCGAGAGCGCACCTCCCGCAGCGGGCCGGAAGGTGACCGTGACTGCGCAGGAGGAGCTGGTCGCCAGCGACGAGCCACAATTGTTGGTCTGGGAGAATGAAGTTGGGTTTGTACCGCTGATGGAGATGCTGGAGATGGTGAGCGCCGCCGTTCCGGTGTTGCTGAGCGTGACCGCCTGCGTGGCGGCAGATGCGCCGACATTCGTCGAGGCGAAGGCTAGGCTGGTGGGCGAAAGACTGGCGAGCGGAACTCCGACTCCGGTTCCGCTGAGGGTTACGGCCTGGGGAGTATTGGCGGCGTTGTCGGCAAAGTTGAGCGAAGCCGAGAGCGGGCCTGCCGCGGCGGGTTTGAATGTGACCAATACAGTGCAGGATGCGCTGACTGCGAGTGATGAGCCGCAATTATTGGTAAGGGCGAATGCAGAGACATTCGCGCCGCCCACGGTGACGGATGAGATAGTCAGCGCGCCTGTTCCGGTGTTGGTGAGGGTGACGGTTTGCGCGGCGGAAGATGCGCCGACATTGGTCGATGCGAAGCTGAGGCTGCCCGGCGAGAGGCTGGCCGCGGGAACGCCCACTCCGGTGCCGGTGAGGGCAAAGGCTTGCGGGGAGTTGGCGGCGCTATCGGTAAAGCTGAGCGAAGCCGAGAGCGCGCCTGCGGCCAAGGGTTTGAAGATGATCGAGACGGTGCAGGAAGCGGTGGCCGCCAGCGATGCGCCGCAGTTGTTGGTTGCCAGGAATGAGGTAGGATTCGTGCCGCCTACGGTGACTGAAGAGAGGGTGAGCGCGGCCGTTCCGGAGTTGGTGAGGGTGACGAGTTGCGCGGCGGAAGAGACGCCGACATTTGTGGATGCGAAAGCGAGGCTGGCGGGCGAGAGACTGACGACCGGCGCCGAGCCGCCGGTGCCGCTCAACACAACTGTCTGCGGGGAGTTGGCGGCGTTGTCGGCAAAGCTGATTGCTGCCGTCAGCGCACCGGGAGCGGTGGGTTTGAAGTAAAACGAGACGGAGCAGGAGGCGTTGGCTGCCAGCGTCCCTCCGCAGCCATTCGAGCCCTTGAAGGAGGTTGTGTTTGCGCCGGTAATGGTGACGCCGGAGATGGTCAGCGTGACCGATCCGGAGTTGGTGACGGTCACGGATTTGGTGGCCGAAGACGCGCCTACATTGGTAGTGGGAAAGGCAAGGCTGGTGGGCGAAATGCTGATGGCCGGCGTACTTCCCGTGCCGCTGAGCGCGGCCGTTTGCGGGGAGTTGGCGGCGTTATCGACGAAGCTGATTGCCGCCGTCAGCGCGCCCGCGGCGGCTGGCGTGAAGGTGACCGTGACAGCGCAGGAGGCGCTGACCGCTAGCGTCGATCCGCAGGTGTTGGTCTGCGAGAACGAAGAAGCGTTCGCGCCGGTGATGCTGATGCCCGAGACGGACATCGAGGCAGTTCCGGAGTTCGTGAGCGTGACTATTTGCGTGGCCGGCGAAGAGCTGACCGCAGTCGAAGGGAATGTGAGGCTGGTGGGCGAGAGGCTGGCCACCGACGCCGGCGAAACAGCCGAACTGCCCGGCCAGCCGTTCACGACATTGGCGACGTTGAGCGAACCGAGGCCGGTCGCTTTGTCATAGCCAACCGTAGCGGCATAGCCGGGAAGAATTCCCAGCGCATCGCCGGCGGTTTGCGCGGTGCAATTGACGGAGCCAACGAAACATGGAGATGCAATGGTGCTGGTGTCAATATCGTTGAAGTAGCAGGCGCTTGAAACTGTCCCCGTTTCGGCGCTGCAATTGGCGTAGGTTTGCTTGGCGGCCAAACCATAGAGCACGGTATTGGGGTTGCCCTGCGAGGAACCGGCCTTCTGATTGATGAGCGCCATGACGCCAGCCATTACCGGACTGGAGACCGAGGTTCCACCCACGGCCATGTCGAGCGCGTTGGCGGGATAGCTGCAAATGATAGGAGTCGAGTAACCCGGCGGCTGGGTGTCGCAGATCAAATAGGCGACGCCCATGAAGCCGTTGGAGGCAAAGAAGGAGATATCGGGAACGGCGCGCTTGTCGGAAGAAAGAATTCCGGTGACGCCTGTCTGCCAAGCGGGTTTGGGGTAGCCGCCGGTACACGTCGCGGGATTGCCATTGGATGAGACTGTACAGTTGCTGACGCCGCCCGATCCACCCACCGGCGGAATCAGTCCCTGATACGTACCGTTGCTGATGCCGTAATTCTTCAATAGATAATTCGCCATGCCCTCCGCGCTGTCATTTACCCCGAACTCCTGATTCAAATCGCCCAGAGCAATGGGATTGGTTAGGGTGTCATTCCAGGGAATCTCGGGAATGTACCCGATGGCGTTGGACATATTCGTGCTGCTATTGACGCTGCTCCAGTTGGCGCTGGTGGAGTTGAAATCGGTGCCGCCCACGGAGACGTTATAGGGCGTGCTGGTCATGCCGCTGACGGTCAGGCCGAACTCCGCCGCATAATCGGTCGAAGGGTTGTAATCGCCATCGTCGCAGACCGCAGCCATCGAGTCGCCGGAGCTGACAAAGACGGCAATACCCTGGGTGTAAGCCTGATTCCAGAGATTCAAATACTCCGTATTGCCGGCTGTTCCCATGCCCAGCTCACATTCGCCATAGCTGACGCTCATGATCTTGGCCACGCTGTTGTTGATGATGTAACTCTCGCTGGCATACAAGGCGTCGGTGGTTTGGCTAGTCTGGCTGGAGGTGACCAGCACGATATTGGCGCCGGGAGCCGCCGCGCCTGACCACTCGACATCCAATGTGTTCTCGAAGCGGTCATCGAGCAGGGCGGTGGTGCCTGGGTCGGTGTTGGTGATGATGACGGTGGGAACCTTGGCGGGCAATCCCGTGGCCGCGCGGAAGGTGGCCACATCGCTCAACAGGATGTTGCTGGTTCCGGCCAGTGCGATGGTCTGTCCGGTGCCGGTGATCGGCGTCGCAGCAGCCCATAGCGACTTGTAGTTGTAAATCGTCGCCATGTCGTAGGGCACCAGGAGCTGGTACCCGCCGTCCGCATAATCCGGGCGCGCATTTGCAATTGCGCTGGGGATTGCGGAGCTGGCAGAGGATTGCGCGTCAGGGAGTCCTGATACGCCATTGGCCTGCGCACTGGCCTGCTCACTGGTCTGCGTGCGGGACTGCGTCCAGCCGCCGGATAAATCCCGGCTGAGCATCGCGGCGGTGTGATGTTGCGCTTTGGGAAAGAAGTTGTGCAGCGCTTTGACGCCAACAACCACGGGCGTCAGCGCGGCCGGAATCTGAATCTCGCTGATGTTGGCGATATGGGTTTGGCCGCCGGATTCGATAGCGTGCATCTGAGTATGGAAGGTCTCTTCAACCTGGGCGACAGTGCCGCTGAAGCGGATCGATGTATGCGAGGGAGGTATCTCCTGGATGATGAATCCGTGATACTGCAGCCAACTGCTGATCGCATCCAAATCGATTTGGGAGACGCCGTAGGCCGCGCCAAACTCCTGTGGAGTGAGCCAATGGTGATACTGCGGCGAAGACGGATCATATTGCGCTTCATTCAATGCATTGAGCGCGGTCTGCTGGGACTCAGAGCGATTCAGCACCAGAATCAGATCGCCCATCACGACCGAGGGAGATAGGCGGCCTTTGTCTTGTGCCGTGCGCACGGCTGGATGCGTGCTGCCATGAATCGTTGTCAGATTGGACTCGTCCACGCGATTCAGGATGCGGTCCGGGATGGAAGAGGAGGAGAGATCGCTGGCGGCCTGGCTTTGAATCCGTGGCGCGGGCCCGAGAACAAGCAGCGCGATGCCAAGCAATGCGAGTGAACAGAACGGACGCGAACCACGCGAAGGCCGACAAGAATTCGACAGAGCCACAGTGCGCATGACAACTCCTTCTCGTGCCGGAGCAGGTCTCCGAGTCTCCGAGTCCCCGAGGGACATACGCCTTATCGTCCAATTCTGTCTATTTCTTAAGCAAAAGTTTAGTCTTCTAGTTACTATTGGTTTTTTCCAAGCTGAGGCTGCCTCGCGACGCTCGGGTGATAATTCTGGCGCACTTCACTCTACGGCCAGCACCAGCTTGCAACCGAGCGCGGCAGCCTCGAATGCGGTTGATTGGCCGCATGATCATCAGCAAATTACCAAAGTTTAACGAAATGGCAGGTACGCGGAGCAATCGTTCGCCGGGAGCATGATGGAGTTGGTGGAACTCTGCAAACTCAAAGGAATCAACGCTAAAGGACTAGAACCAACCGCAGTTTAGAGAAGATTTAACTCCGGATTCAGGGAGAGCAAGTTCATGCTGCGGGACGCAACCCCAGTAACGCCCGGTAGAATAGAGATCAGGCTCGTGGATGGGGAAGTTAATCCTTGGAGGGGCAGATGGCTAGTGTCATGCAGCAACCGGAGGTTGACTCAGGCGACGACTTTGTCAGCGAGGATGTCAAACGCCTGGCTGAACAGGTTCGCACCAATCGAGCGCGTCAGAAGCAAATGCTCGATTTACAACGGGAAAATATCCTTTCGCAGAGAACCTCGAATCCGGCGCGCCGCACCGCTCTGGAGGCTGCGCTGAACCAGATCGAAGGGCAGATCGCGCGGCTCGGCTAGTTCGAGTCGAATAGCTTTCATCGCTTCGCGGCATATAGATTGCCGGGAATGAAGGCTAGCTCTATCTTAAAATCGTGATTGTGCAGGAGCGAATTGCCTATGGCGAAGGCCAGGGCTACTCGCGATGAAAGAGCAGTGAGTTGGCCTGTTGCACGGGAGTCAGCACCACCCGCGCAATGTTCACATTCTCGGACCGGGTCACGGTCCATACAATGACATCAGCCACATCTTCCGGAGTGAGCGGCTTGACGCCCTTGTAAACCTTGGCCGCGCGCTCGGCATCCCCGTGGAAGCGCACCAAGCTGAAATCGGTCTCGACCATGCCGGGGTCTACCGTGGTCACGCGAATCGGCGTTCCCAGCAGATCCTCGCGCAGCCCGTCGTTGATCGCCCGTTCGGCGGCCTTGCTGGCGCAGTAGACGGCGCCGCCGGGGTAGGTCATCTCGCCCGCCGTTGAACCCAGATTGACCACGTGGCCGCGGCCTCGCTCGACCATCCCCGGCACCACGGCGCGGGAGACGTAGAGCAGACCCTTGACGTTGGTGTCGATCATCTCTTCCCAATCATCGATCTTGCCCTGATAGAGCTTATCCAGTCCGCGGCTGAGGCCGGCATTATTGACCAGCACGTCGATGGCCGCCCACTCGGCGGGCAGGGTGGCAATGGCCTGCTCGACGGCCTTGCGGTCGCGCACATCGAGGCTGATGATATGCACGGCCTTGGCGCCACGCTGGAGAGTGGCAGCAGCTATATTTGCCAGCTTGCCGGCGCGCCGGGCAGCAAGCAGCAGGCACGCCCCCTCGGCGGCAAAGGCCATCGCCGTGGCCGCGCCAATGCCGGAAGAGGCTCCGGTAACAAAGACGATTTTGCCCTTGAGTGTCATGGCTCTATAGTAGCGAAGTTTTGCACCCCGGTCGCCGGAGGTAGTTATAGGATAGGCTGCGGGCCAATGCGGAAGACGTCTGGCGTGATTTCGGGGCATTGTGTTTTTGATTTACAGCTAACTTGCGTTCTAGCGAACCGGCGTGGCTGGCACGAAATCTCATGCATCTGTGAGCACCTCGGCGAGCAACGCGGGCGCGACATTGCCGCCGCTGACCACGGCTACGGCCTTGGTGTAAGACGGCAGCTCGGCGGCGTGGAAGAGCAGTGCAGCGGCGGCTACCGCTCCGCTGGGTTCGGGAACCAGGCGCGTAGCAGCAACGATGGCCCGCATGGCGGCGCGAATCTCGGATTCAGTGACGGTGATGATGCCATCCACGAAGGCCTGGATATGGGCGAAGTTGCGCACGCCGACGCACTGGGTGCGCAGTCCATCGGCAATCGTCCGGCTAGTCAGCTCGGCGGGCCAGGTGACGATTGCGCCAGTGCGATAACTCTCGGCAGTGTCGCTGGCCAGCTCCGGCTCGACGCCGAATACTTTGGTTTGGGGACGAAGCTGCTTGATCGCTGCCGCTACTCCGCTCAGCAAGCCGCCGCCTGAGACCGGCACAAGCACCAGGTCCACATCCGGCAAGTCTTCGGCGATTTCAAGCCCGCATGTTGCCTGCCCGGCGATGATCTGCTCGTCGTCATAAGGCGGCACGACCACGTAGCCGTGTTCGCGCACAAGCTGCTCGGATTTCGCCAGGCGTTCACTGGAGGCATTGCCCACATCCACGACCTCGGCGCCAAGGGCCAGCGTGGCGGCGCGCTTGATGGCCGGAGCGTTCGCGGGCATCACGATCACCGCTTTACACCCCACGGACGAAGACCCGTCCGTGAGGACCCTGGCCTTGGCTCCGACTTCGCGGGCCACGTAGGCCACGGCCTGTGCATGGTTGCCACTGGAGTAAGTGATCACTCCGCGACGAATTTCCTCGGGAGTGAGTTGGAGAATCTTGTTGGCCGCGCCACGGATTTTGAAGGCGCCGATGGGCTGGAGGCTTTCGGCCTTGAGCCAGATTAGCCCGCCGGTTCCGTGACCGGAGATGCCGGGAAAGGCGGCTTCGACCAGCGGGGTTTTGACGGCGATGTGAGAGATGCGCGCGGCGGCGGCGCGGATTTCGGCGATGGTGACGAGAACGGGCATGTGAGGGATTGTACAGAAAGAGGCTGAGCTGAAGATGGTGTATCGTGACGCGGATCCTACCTTTTGGAAGACTCCACCTGGATCAGATCGCCGGCTGAATTGAGTTAGAAATGAAAGTTTGGCGGGGAGTTGCTCGGTTTCTCAGGTCTCAGAATCGAGAGCTGGCGCACCCGTATTTATAGATGTGGACCTGCGCTACTTGCCGGTTACCTGTTTACCAGTTAATTACCTGCAAGGTTTTGGGAATCTTTAGGGGGGGTGGGGGGGGGGCGCCTGGTACAGACCGGGGACATGCCTGACAGATTGAACCGGGGACATGCCTGACACTGCACAAGTCCATGGGCGTTTGATTACAACGTCATTATGGGCTGGAGAGCGAGCAGTGTGATGGACGA
>Ga0181520_10007351_pt1 | contig 16288 bp, 14 predicted proteins | sample PEATcosm2014_Bin_29_FD_132451 | JGI IMG/M metagenome (GOLD analysis project Ga0181520, IMG submission 132451) | Peatland microbial communities from MTU Mesocosm Facility, Houghton, MI, USA - PEATcosm2014_Bin02_30_metaG | ecosystem: Environmental > Terrestrial > Soil > Wetlands > Peat | place...
AGTCCAGTGGCCGCGACAATCCTGTCGCGGATTTCACCGGCGGGGGGGTCCTCCCCGACAAGATTGTCGGGGTCACTGATCTCCCAGGGGTCACTGGACTCCCAGGGACCACTGATTGTGGATGATACATGGCCTCCCCGACAGTCCAGTGGCCGCGACAATCCTGTCGCGGACTTCACGGGCGGGGGGGGGCCTCCCCGACAAGATTGTCGGGGCCACTTCTTCAAGCTCACCACCAGAGGGAAATGCCGTCGTTGAGGTCCTGCCAGTCCGCCGAGGCGCCGAGCATACCCGGTCCCTGCGGCCCACCTATGCCACCGGCCATGTTGGGCATACTGGGGCCTTGCATTCCGCCCATCCCCAGAGGGCCTGTGGTGCCCGTGGAACTCGTGGCCTGCTGCTGGAACTCGCCGAGGCCGATCTTGAACCCCGCTTGAGACGCGCCGGTGCTGTAGAAGCCGGTTCCCGTCTGCGACGTCAAGCCGGCCCCGATGGGGGTGATGCTTTCCCCGGGGAGGCCGGTGTTGAAGCCGTTGCTGCCGCTGGCTCCGAACGCGGACCCACTCGCGGCGGACATCGACGAACTCCCGGCGCCCGGGCCGTTGAAACCGCCGATCCCGGCGCTGTAGCCGCCGAACGTATTCGCGCTGCCGGCGCCGTACCCACCGGGACCGACACCGGCGCCTCCCGACGAACTCGCCGACCCTCCCAGGCCACTTTGGAAGTTGGTGCTCAGCGTCAGCATGACCGTGTTCGTAATGTAGTCCATGCTCGCTGGATCGACGGTCGTATCCGAAGGCATGCCGCTCGCCGATAGCCGGTTGAGATAGCGGATGTAGCTGTAGCCGAAGGACAGATTGGTGTCATCGGACATCCTGTACTGCCAACTGATCTGTGTTTGATTCTTGGTGAACGCGGAATAGCCCGAATCGTAGTTGGAGATGCCGAAGGTGGCCGATAGGGACGACTTCTTCCCTGTCTCGAGGCTCAGCCTCGCCTCCAGATCGGTCAGGTCGGTAGGCACGATCTTCATGACCTGCGCCGAGCCGAATCCGATGTACGTGGGACTGGTTCCACTCTGACTATTGTAGCTTAACCCCAGGCCCCAATGGCTCTTGGGGACCTTGTAGTTGAGGCCCACGGTCAACATGTTGTTGGTCATCGATCCGGCGTTCGCGTCGAGGTACTGAGTGTCATCAATGGTGCGACCCAGCGTCAGCGACATGGCCTGGGAAACCTGGTATGTGAGATTGAGATTGTTGGTGGTTTCGTTGCTGTTCGCCAGATAGCCCACCGATCCGGTGCTGTTGTAAAGTCGCCGCCCCGTGGAGTAATCCAGCGTGAGCTTCTGGCTTGGATGAAATGTGACCGTCATCCGCGTGCTGTCATCGCTGTAGCTGGTCGTGCCGGAGGTGTCGCTCGTCGAGCCGAGACTGCTGTCGTATAAACCGCTTGTTACGATACCCGTGGAATTGGTCGACGACTCAGTGAAATTGAAACTCAACCGCTCTGTCGGCGTGTAACGGAGGGTGAGTTGCCGGCTCTGCGAGGATGATTGGGTTTGCCCGGTTGTGTCCTCGGACGTGTTGTTGCCGAAACTGGCGCTAATGGAAAGCTTGGTTCCGGGGTTGAAGCTCAGGTTCAGCATCGTCTGCTTCGTGCCGCTGCCCGTGCTGCCGGAGCCGGCAAGGCCCGCATAGGACTGGTCCGTCGTGCTTCCCTGCCAGGAGATTGAGAACGGCTTGCCCGCCGGCTGGTACTGCACGTGAAGCGATCGGGTCGTATACGTGGAAGCGCCCGCCGACGAGGTGGCGCCGTTGCTCATTGTGTCGGTCGAGAAATCAAGCGAGGGTAGTTTCGGCAAACTGAGCCTGATGTCGAAGTTATTGTGCGCGGTAGCGATGTCCAGTGATGTGTCCGTCGTTGTAGTGGTCGTGGTAGTGCTCGAGCTGCTGCCGTACCCGCTGTACCCAAACGCCAGGCCGCTGCCGCTGCGCATGTCGGAACGGGCGTCGTGAAGGGTCAGGTACGGGGTGGGACGCCAATCGACCGTTACATCGGTGCCCTTCTCGACAGTCTGGAAGCCAACCGAGTCGATGAAGCTGAAGGTCGGCTGCATGTCGTGGTAGTTCAACTGTACGTTGAGATTGGGCTTCGTATAGGCGAGTGACGAACTGAACGCCGAGCCGTCTCCGCCGGATGACCCCCCGACGCTGTGTGCAAAGTCAGTGCGCAGCGACAGGTTCTTGGATACCTTGTACGACATATCAACCGCGGTAACATCCTGGTTGCCGGAAGAGGCCGTGTTGGTGAGGCTGTAGTAATACTGGACGATGACCAGTGATGTCGGCGGGACGGAGTGGAGGAAGATGATCTCCCCGATCGAACGGTACGACGTGTAGTCCACCGTCTCTTGCTGCTCGACCCCGTCCACGAGCACGACCAGCGGTTGGTCGATAGTCTCGCTCTTGCCGCTGTAGACCACCTGCGTGCCGTTGGCGAGGATGGGCCGGTAGGTTGTGGTGAAAGGCCCCGTACTGCCCGAGCCGTTGTACTCATCCTGATGGTACCCCGCAGTATCGTTCGATCCGCCGACAGCGCTCTGATGCGAAAGCTTCGTCACGCCGACCAGCAGGCGCTTGTCGTCGAGAGGCATCTCCAGCCGCCAGCCGGAGAGGGTGCTTGCGGCCTGGCCGTAGCCCGACGACTGATAGCTGACGGAGATTGTGGAAGTGGCGGGGATGATCTTGGTAGGCCCGCCTACCGGCTGGAAATAGAGCTGGCCGGTGTCGTAGTCCAGCGTGTAATCCTTGCCGAACTTCTGCGGGACCTCGTCGACCTTCACAACCTCCGACCCATCGATGATCGGTGTGAATGACAGGAAGTACGGGCCTGATGTGTTGTTGCCGACGAATGACTGGTTTTGGACGAACGCGTTTTCCTTGGAGCTGAAGGCTCGAAAGAGACCGTGGTCGGGCAGACGCTGGTCCAACTGCCAGCCCTTGAGACTTTCGGAGAAGTTGGCGAACTCGTTGCCGCCCAGTTGAATGTTCAGGTCGCCATAGTAGACAGCCGTGTTGTCCGACACGTACCCGATCACCGTTCGCGTGGTTGTGGGACCATAGCCGCTGGCGCTGAAGTCTGCTTGGAAGCCCACACGGTTCCAGATCGGCCCCTCCAGATGCAGGCTGCTCTGACGCACGAAGCTTCCACTGTCCCACTGCTGCCCCTCGAAAGCTGACTCTGAGCCCTGGAGCATGTTGCGCTGGACGGTCATGCTGTTGTTGCCCGATATCTGCAGCCCCTGGAACAGGTGCCAACGACTGAAAAGCCGGTTCAGGCCGCCCCGTGTTTCCTGGCTGTCACTGTTGAGAAGCGACGGGCCCGAGCCGGCGGTGGCAGCCGACGGGCTTGGAGTCGCGGACGGCTGGCCCGAGCCGGCAGCCGCGGGCGCCGTGGACGCCGCAGTGGCCGGAGACGCTGCGGGCGCTGCCACCGTTGCAGCCGTTACCGCGGCAGGCCCCGTCGGCGTTGCTGTCGCTCCAGTCGCCGTTGCCTGCGCGGGCGCTGCCACCGCCGCAAGCGCTCCTGCTGCAAGCACTGCCGTCGCTGCAGGCGCGGCACTGTTCGGGGCAGGGAGGATGGCAGGGACGATCGAACTGGGGACAACAACAGGCGCGGGGGTGATCGGTGTCGGCACATCGACCTTTGGCGCTTGCGCGGCGGGCGTCTGAACGGCGCCGGGGGCCGCCGGAGTGGCTGCGCTCTGGGGCTGGCTGTCCGCCGCTGCCGTCGCAGGCACGGTCTGACCCTGCGCGGGGGCTGCGTCGGCTGCGGGAGGGTCAGACGCGAACACACCGCCGCTTCCCAACAAGGCGGCGAGAACGAGGGCGCACAGCAGCATCGTGCACTTGAACCGGTGCAACCTCAGCCTGCCTCAGTCGGAGGGTAGGTGTGGAAGGTGCGGATATGACCCCTAATCCGCGCAGATTGTTCCGCAGCGGCAGGGGATTGGGGGCACTCAGATCGCTATCCAAGCCGTCATTCCGCGTGGCGATTGACCCGGCCGCAGGCATCCTGAACGTTCCCTGCGAGCACGTCGGCAACAAACTGCTCGCCGATCTCGCGCGAGGCCTCCATTTCCCCGCCTTTGCCGTGCAGCCCGCCGTCGAAGATCTCCAGGCGCTTGGGGCATTCGAGGTGGTTGTAGAGAGCCAGCGTCATCTCCGGCGTGCAGAATTCGTCGCGCAGGCCGATGGACATGAGGGTCGGGGCTTTGATGTCTCGCGCGAAGTTCAAAGCCTCAAAGTACCTGCAAGTGTTTTTCACGGAATGCTCGGCTTGGGGCGACGCGTCGATATAGTCCACGAGGGTCCGCACCGTGCCGCGCGAATCGGACGGCGCGCCGTCACCGTGGAACCAATATCCCGGGCCGGGCGCGGTTGTGGAGATGAACTTCGCCTTGTCGCCGAGCAGTGCGCCGACGATGAAGGCGATGGCTCCGCCCATGCTGAACCCGATCAAGCCGACGCGTTCGGCGTCGACCCCCGGCATCCGCTCAATGAGATGGCAAACGCGTTCCGCGTTGGCGACCGCCGACCGCCAGGGGTGGCGGTGGGGGCTGACGATGCCCCGCGTCATCCAGTCCGGGGGCTCGGGGTCCTCGGCTCCCCCGCGCCAACTGATGCTGATCGCCGCCAGGCCCGGCGCAGGGGGCAGCACCTTGCGATGTCCCCCGCGGGCGTGGTAATACACCCCCACCGGGAACGGCCCCTCGCCGGCAGGAACCGTAAGCCACCCGCGCACGACCCGGTGTCCGAGGCTCCGGTAGCCGATGTCGAAGCAGTCATAGTCGTTCGTGGATTGGTCGGCCGCATACTCGATGCGAAACTCCGGGGCGACCCCCGCAAGCTCGGAAAGCGTCTCATGCCAGAAGCTCTCGAAGTCCGGCGGACGGGTGTCGTCGGGCCGCCAGGAGAGTAGTTCCTCCAGGCTGGAATCCGGCCCCAAACGGCACAGCATGACCAGGCTGGCGGCGGCGAGGAACAGCATCATCAAACACAGCATTCGGTCTTACCTCGATGCGGATTCCGCTGTTAATAACTTCTTAATATGTGAATGCCGATTACAGGCGTGATTCTCGCCTATATAAGGGGGTTTTCCACGTTATAAACAGAGTTGTCAACAGGACACCTCTCCGGTGGCGTCGAAAATCCGCGCTGCCTGCCGACAGGCGAGGGACGGCAGGAGCTACGGAACCCGGCAGAGAATCATCTCCCAGCACCGTCACAAAGGAGGCCCGCTCGTGGACTCGCCCGGATCGCCTGAACCCGTATTGAGACTGGCTCGCGGCTACTGGGAGGCGCGCGTCATCCTCAGTGCCGCCGAGTTGCGCTTGTTCGACTACCTGGAGGAAAGGCCCCGAAGCGCTGCCGATCTCGCATCCGCCGCCCAGATTGACGCACGGGGAGCCGAGATTGTTCTGCACGCTCTCACCGGCCTCGGCTTGCTCGAGAAGCACGAAGGCCTCTTCCGCAACACGGCATCGACGTCGGCCTACTTCGTTTCGACTTCCCCGGCGAGTGTGGTAGCCGTGCTCGATCACTACACCAATCTGTGGGATACCTGGTCGCAACTCACCGAGGTCATCCGCAGCGGGAAGCCCGCGACACGCTCATCCCGGCAGGGCAGCCTCGAGGCCTTCATCCTCGCGATGCACGGTTTCGCCCGCAGCCGTGTGGCAAAAGTGGTCGACGCCATCGACCTCAGCGGGGTTTCGAGCGTCCTCGACATCGGCGGCGGGCCGGGCACATACTCGTGCGAATTCGCGCACCGCAATCCCCGGCTCAAGGCGACCGTTCTCGACTTCCCCGATGTGCTGGTCATCACCCGCCGCATAGCCGAAGAGGCCGGGCTGGATGCACAGGTGGGGATTCTCCCCGGCGACGTCCTCACCACAGACCTTGGGAGCGGCTACGACCTTATTCTCATCTCCGCCGTGATCCACAGCAACAGCCCGGACGAGATTCAGTTGATCTTCCGCAAGGTCTTCGCCGCGCTCGAACCCGGCGGGCAGATCGTGGTGCAGGAGTTTCTCCTGGACGACAGCAAGACGCAGCCGCCCTCGGCCGCGCTATTCGCGGTGAACATGCTCGTAGGCACCCAGGGCGGCGCCACGTACAGCGAGAGCGAGGTCCGCCGGTGGCTGGCCGAGGCGGGCTTCGTCGATCTGCAGCGGCGCGACCCGGACGAGTTTGCCAGCCTCTTCGTCGGGCGCAAGCCCCGATGACAGCGGCGCACACCCGGACGCCGACGTGTTGCGCATCCGGGCGGGTGAGGACCCCGCGCGCCGTCCTGAGTTCCGCTGAAGAAGCAAACCAGACACAGACCGAACGAGTTCCGGGAGGCGCATCGTGACAACCAGAGTAGCGGCCCTTCTGGTCATCATGTTCGTGATCGTGTTCGTGATGGGGTGTGGCGGAGGGAGCGGCTCGCAAAGTCTCACCGGCGACACGGGCTACTACCCGCCGTCGTCCGGCGCCGGGGGCGCTCCGTCACCCCCTTCGCCGCCATCCGTCGGCGGATCGGGCGGATCGGGCAGTCCCCCGCCTCCGGCGCCGCCGTTCGGGAGCTAGCTCGGCAGGTAGGCGAAGTGGGCGCAACCGGTGCTGAGGTGTCTCGTCGTTCTCTATCCTCGTGGCATCATGTGGCCGCGCCATTTATGGTGCGATACGCGCGGTGAACCGCGCGACCACAGTCGTCATGCCGGTTTCCGGCGCTCTGGAACGATGAGAATGACGGCGATGGCGGCACCCCATGCGCGACAAGATTGTCGCGCCCACTCCATTTTCGAGGCAGTCGTCATGCCGGGTTCGGCACTCGGAACGATGAAAGGCGACGGCCCTACCCCGTCCCCGCTGCGCGGGGACACCCCTCCCGTTCCGGGAGGGGAGAGGCGAACGGCGATTCCCGCGCAGCAGGGAACTGTTGCTGTTCTCCCCTCTCCGCTTGCGGAAAGGGGTTGGGGGTGAGGTTGCCGTCCGCCCGGCAAACGGCGATTTTCGAGGCAGTCGTCATGCCGGGTTCGGCACTCTGGAACGATGAAAATGACGGCGATGGCGGGCCCGTCCCACGCGCGACAAGATTGTCGCGCCCACTCCGTTTCCGAGGCAGCCTCGGCCTACTCCGGCACGAACAATATGCGACGGCAGCTTTCGCACTTCACCGGCGTCTTGCCGTTGCGCGCCGCGGCGATGTTCGAGGTCGGCACAGCCGTCTGGCATCCCCCGCACATGCCTTTACGAATATCCACAATCGCGAGGCCCCCATTGCGCTCGCGGATGCTCTCGTATTGCGCCAGGAGGCCCTTGTCGATCTGCGGGACGAGTTCCTCGCGCTTGGCCGCAAGCTCCGCTAATTCGCCTTTGAGGCGCTTGCGGGCCGATGTGTAGGTGGCCTCGGATTCGGAAGCCTGAGTCGCCAGTTTGTCGGCGGCCTTCTGCTGCTCCGCGGCCCGCGCCCGACCCAGTTCGACCTCGTCCATGAGGACGAGGATGTCCTCCTCCAGCTTGCCCTTATGCCGCGTCAATTCCTCGACCTTGCGGTCGAGCGCCGCGATCTCGCGCGGGTTGCTGGCCGACGCTTGCGCGCGCTTGCGCTTTTGCGCGATCTCCTGCTCGGCGCTGGTGAGTTGCAGTTCCCGGTCCTTCATCGCCGCCTCATCGTCGGCAAGTTTCTTCTGCAGGCCCCCAAGCTCCGCTTGCGCCCGGGCGAGCTTCTCCCGCACCTGCGTGCCGTCGTCCAGGCCCGCGATGTTGCGCTGGTGCCGGTCGATGCCCGTATCGAGTTGCTGCAGTTGGTACAGCAATGCCAATTGATCGTGCATCAGCGGTCTCCTGTGCTCAGGGTGTATGGCCGGCAGGCGTGGCGAACGGATCGGTGCAAGCTGAGCTGACATGCACGGGCGATCCCGCCCTGGCGCGCACGTATTCGGCGAGGCGCTCCAGGCCCGGTCGCTCGGTGGCGAAGTGCCCGGCGTCCACCACTGCCAGGCCGTGCTCCAGCGCCGCCAGGCCGTCGTGATGCTTCACATCCCCGGTGACGAAGGCATCCGCACCGGCTTTCGCCGCGCTTACGACCTCGCCTCCGCCTCCCCCGCCAAGTACGGCGATGCGCCGGATGTTGCGTTTGCAGTTCGGGTTCCAGACGGCGCGGACCGATGCGATGCCCAGTTTGGCCCGGATCAGTTCACAGAACACCGGGAACTCCATCGCGGCCTCCAGTTCCCCGACGAGGCCCAGGCCGACGTTTCGCGGATTGTTGAGCAGCGGGTAGATGTCGAACGCCGGCTCCTCATACGGGTGCGCCGCCAGCAGCGCGCCGACCGCCTTCGCCTGCAGCCGGCGCGGGACGATCATCTCCAGGCGGATTTCGGGGGTTCGCTCGAACTGGCCGGCTTGTCCGACCGTCGGGCTTGCCGCCTCGCCGCCGAGGAACGTACCCTCCCCGCGAAGCGCGAATGAGCATTCCGCATACTCGCCGATGGCACCTGCGCCAGCCGCGGCCAGCGCGCGCCGGACGGCGTCGGCGCTCCCCTCGGGCACGAAGGTGACGACCTTCGCCATCAATTCCCGGTCCACAGGCAACAGCGGCGTGCAGCCGCGTAGGCCGAGCGCGTCCGCCAGGGCCGCATTTACGCCGACCTTCGGGGCAACGTCGAGGTTCGTGTGCGCGGCGTACAGCGACAGCCCTCTGCGGATCAGATCGGCGATGAGGCGCGCCGGCGGGTCCGTCTCGGCCATCGACGAACGGGCCTTGAAGATGAGCGGATGGTGCGTGACGATCAAATTCGCGCCGAACCCCTCGGCTTCGCGCGCCAACTCGTGAGTGACATCGAGGGCGAACAGGATGGCGCGGACGGGCGTGTCCGGATTGCCAACCTGCAGGCCGACGTTGTCCCACGCACAAGCTGTGTCACACGGGGCGACCTGTTCGATGATCTGTGCGATTTCGCTTACGGTCTGCATGATCTGTCATCCGATCTTAGCACTCAACCTATCTGAGTGCTAACCGAGGGGCGCGCGCCTTGACTTCCGAAGCCCGCAGCGGTAGAATTCGGCTTGGTTACAAAGGTGTTCCGCCTGGAGGCGATGGGTAGTATGCCGACTTACGAGTATGAGTGTGAGGAATGTGGTTGCCGGTTCGAGGTCCGACAGCGCTTCAGTGACAAGCCGATAGAGAAATGTCAGGGCGAGAACTGCAAGGGCAAGGTGCACAAGGTTTTCTCCCCGCCCGCGATCATCTTCAAGGGCTCGGGCTTTCACGTCAACGACTACGGGCGCGGCAGCAGCGGCAACAACGGCCGCAGGAAGCCTGACAACTGCGCCTCTTGCGAGTCCAACAAGGAATGCCCGAAGGCCGCCGCTACGTCCGGCGACTGACGCGCACGGGTATCGCATTCGCGCCCCCGGCACGCGTGTGTCGGGGGCGCTTGCATATCAGCCCCCCGCACTACGTGGCTGCGCCATTCATGGCGCAAGAGCGTGTGGTGATGCTCTTTGCCAGTTTGAACCGATAATGGGAAGTGGGGGCAGCGTGACGTTGTCGTTGCGTCCGCAGACGTCCGGCTGAGGGGCCTCCGGCCGACCGTCCTGCGGACGATAGGCGTCCTTCGGACGAGAAGGAAGTATGGTTACCGATTCAAATTGTCAAAGAGCATGATTGCGCATCCACAAGCAAGGCGAAGGTGGCCGCAGTCCTCACCCGCCACACTCGATGATGACCTTGATCGCCCCGCTCTCATGCTTGTCGGTCGCCGTGGCGAACGCCTCTTCGACGTCGTCGAGACCGAAACGATGTGTAATCATCGGTTTCACTCGCACCTTGCCGGACGCCAGCAGTTGCAGGCCCACGAAGTAATCCTCATACAGATTGTTGCTACATGTGGTGAGTGTCCTCTCGCCCGCCAGGCTCCCCTCGGGAAGCCTGAAGCCGGGCGTCGCTCCGGCCATGAGGACCATGACCCCGCCGGGGGCGAGGACGCTCAGGCCCAACTCCTGTCCCGCCTGCGTGCCGGTGCTCTCAAAGACGGCCGCTACCCCGCGCCCCGCCGTCCGCTCCCGGATTGCCTGGGCAATGTCCCCCGCGTCCACCTTTTGCGCGTCGAAGGCCGCGCCGGCACCGAGTTCAGTTGCGCAGTCCAATGCGGCGCGGTAAACATCGGTGACGAAGGCCGGCCCGGCGCCGAATGCCTGCGCCGTCTGCATGATCGACAGCCCGATCGGGCCGGCGCCGAGAACCGCGAACGCGTCGCCGGGGAACAGGTTCGCTCGGCGGGTGGCGTGCACCGCGACCCCAAGGCCGTCCAGGAACGTGGCCTCCTCGAAGCTGACGTGGCCGGGGATCGGGATCGCGTGCTCCGCCCAAATCGGGCACCGCTCGGCCATCCCGCCCGGGTTGACCTCGCGCCCCTCCCAGCCCGCGCCGTGGCCCAGGTGCGCCGTCCGCGCGCACAGATTCACGCGCCCTCGACGGCATTCCTCGCACGTGCCGCAGCCCTTGAAGGAGAGCAGCGCCACAGCCTTCTCGCCTGATGGGCCGGTCACGACTCCGGCGATCTCGTGGCCGAGGATCATATCGGGGGGATTGGGCTTCTCGTACCCGAGCGTGTGCTTGGCCCAGGGATTTTCGCCTGCGAAGTACCGCAAATCGCTGCCGCAGATCCCGCACGCCCGGACCGCCACGATGACTTCTCCGGGGCCGGCTTGCGGCTCCGGTACCTCGCGCACCTGCAGATGCCGCGGCGCAGCAAGAACAGCCGCTTTCATATCACTCTCCTCGTCAGTCGTGAACAGGGGCAAGGGATTCACCGGGCGCAGTGCGATGCCCTTCCCGCAGCGTGTCGGCGTCGGCGTGGCTGCCCGGCAGGGGCCTTACGGCTTGGGTGCAACGGGGGGCTGTTGCGATGCGGCGGGACCCGTCAGCGGCGGCTGTGCCGGAGTTCCCGGAGCAGGCCGTGTGATCGCCTGCAGCGCCTCGGCAATCAGCCGGGGGTACTTGGCGGTGAGCATCTCGCAGATCCTGCCCGGCAGTTTGGGGTACGCAGCCGCCAATTGCGACAGGACATCGAGGACCAGGCCGGGGTATTTCACGAAGAGCTGATGCTGGGCCTCGGCCAGGACCGCCGGATACTGCGTCTTGAGCATCGCGAGAACATCCGCCAGAAGCTCGGGATGATGGGCGCGGATCAGGTCTCCCGCTGCCGCAACCTGATCGGGCTGCTCCGGCAGCGCACGGATCTCGGCCATCAGGCTCGGATACTTCGTGGCGATGAGCTTCGCAACCGAGTCCTGGAGTTCCGGCGAGGTGCGCATGAGGCCGGCGGTCATCTCGGAGGCCGCGGGGTACTTGATCGTGATTAGCGCTGTGACGCGAGGCCAGATGGTGGTCGCCAGATCGGGGCACGTCTGTGTAGCCACATCCCACAGGTCGGTTCCGAATGCGGGGTACCTGGTGGTTACGAGTCTGTATGCGGCCTCGCGCTGGGCTTCGGTGCCGCCCGCGATGAGGGTCAGCCACCCGAGAGGAATGGCCGGAGAGGCCGGCAGCGCGACAGCCGCCGGCGCCTGACTGGTCGGTTGCGGGGCCGAGTCATCGCAGCGGGCCGGCGCGCAAAGGCCGCCCAGCCCCGGTGCGAGCGCTACGGCAAAGACCGTCGTGAGAAGGCAGTGCCTCATCCGTGCTATTGGTCCTTGGTGGGGCGATCCGACGAGTGAACGTGCTGGTGTGCGGCGGGGGTGGGCGCTGCCGGAGAGCTGATGGCGGCGTTCGCGCCGGCGAGTTCATCCCGGACGAACCGATCAACGACCAGACCTGCCACGAGCGCGCCGACCATGTCTGGCCCGGACGTGCCCGTCAGGGCCGCCGTAGACACACTCGGCCCGGCCTCGCCGTCCGACGTTCGTTGGGTATTCCGAGAGGTGAAAGTGATCTCAGGCGTCCGTGCTTCCGTCACTGCGAGGCTGATCGCGCTGGTGTCCACCCCGAGATGCGCCGATGAGGCAGCGCGCCTGGCGGCCCATGTCCGATCCGCCCGGGAACGTGCGCCCAGGGCCTGTGTCGCTGTCACGAGGGCCGGGGCCGACGTCACGAAATGCGGTGGAATATCCCTTACGCGCAGACGCGTGGACTGAGACGTAGCCACCGAGATTGTCCGCACGGTGCGGAGAGAGGGGCGAACGACCGGCAGCGGGATCGTGCCGTCGGTCACTGCAGCAGCCAACGAGGCCGCCGGAGGGGCGGCAGGCTGATCGTCGTCTACGACGTAGCTGGGGATAACGACCTGGGTGAGGGTGACGAAGGTGATGACGGCGCCGACGAGGAGGCTGGAACAAACCGCGAGAAATGCGGGAGAGCCGATGGCGCGGGCGGGCACTGCGTTGGCCCTGCGATGCGCCTCTTCCATCCTCGCCCGAGCCTTAATACTCGCTGCCAAACCTACCGGGGCGGGCGGCGTCGGGGCCGCCGACCGCAGACACTCCGCAATGAACTGCGCCTCCTCGAGCGCCCGCTGACATGGCTGGCAACGCTCGATGTGCGTCTTCAACTCGTCCGCCTCACGCGCCGAAAGCGCGTTGCTGACGTGCAAGTGAACGAGTTGAGATGCCTTGCGGCAGGACAATGCCATCTGCAAACTCCCGCGCCATTCGGCGTCGGAATCAACCGGAACTCGCCTGATATACGCCCCTATCCCGCCGCAGTCAAACCGAGAGAGGGGTTGACCACAAAGACACAAGGTCACTAAACGGCCAAACCACTTCAGTTGAGGTCCACACTGTCGTTTCGTGTCTTCGTGGTTTGAATCGCCGATCCGTCCCACAATCCTGTGCGTACTGAACCGCAAATCGAGTTATGGCTATCAATCGTTCATGTAGCGCCGGAACTTCAGGCCGAATGCCTCCCGCGCCCGGGCCACCCGAGACTTCAGCGTGCCCAGCGGACACCCCACCGTCTTGGCGGCCTCTTCGTAGTCCATTCCCTGCAGATCGACCAGGGTCAGCACGGCGCGGTGTTTCGGCGTCATCGTGGACAGGACTTCGTGGACCCTCTCGCGCAACTCCTGTTGCTCGAGCATCTTCTGCGGCAACCGGGATACATCGGGGGCCACCCGGCAAATCGTGCCCGAATCGGTCTCGATGTCCTCATCGAGAGACGGCCCCTCGACGTTCTGCCGCCTCTTTCGGCGTCGCAATTCGTTGATGCAGGCGTTGATCGCGATGCGGTAAAGCCACGTCCGGAAGCTCGCCTCGCCCTGGAACTGAAACTTGCGCAGCGCCGTCAGGGCGCGGACGAAGACTTCCTGCGTGATGTCCTCGGCGTCGCTCGCCCCGCACATGCGATAGACAATCCCGAAGACCTTGTGGTGGTACTTGTCCACGAGGACTCCGAAGGCATCCGCACTCCCTGCCTGCGCGGACGAGACCAGGGCCGCATCTTCGCCAGTCTCACGAATCGCCTCGTCTGCGGCCCCCAGCCCCAGACTTCGACCTATCCGTACCAACGCTCCGGGTACCATGATGGTTCCTTTTTCGGCGAACGCCGGAATGGGGCCACGCTTTCCGCCGGAGAGCATAAAGCCGCACGTCTGGAACACCGAACGCACGTCTTTGGCCTGTCTCTCCCCGCGTCAGTGGCCACGGTACCTACCCGCCTGCAAGTAGCAGCTCGCACGGGCCAACTATGGCACGTAGTGTAGACCAAATGTTACCAGAAAAGCAATGCCCTCTGCCAACATGAATGGTATGATCTCTAGGGTCGGCCCTCCCCGCCTGTCCCCGTGTTTACCGCGTGTGCCGCACTGCCGCTGCTCGCCCGACTGGATGGTTTCTGCCATTAACGGGAATAGCGGCTGCTCCAGCAGGGACATTGATAGCTCTGCAGTTCGCCGGACTCTTCGACCAGTGTTTGCAGATTCATCACCCAATGCGGGAAGAGATCTCCTGATGCCAACGTATTGGGACCTTGACGATAAAGCTGAACGGAACACCATCGGCGAGTTCCAGTACGACAAAGGTCCTGCCCCCACGGTAATTCCCCTGAAACCACTTGCATTCCGATACTCCAACTACTGATGACAAAGGTATGCTGGTATCAGCCCCAATTGGTCTACGGCAAACGACACGGCGGTCAGTAAGAGCAAATACGCAAAGGTACTTCAAAACGCAGATGCCCCAACTGCCATAATAGAGTCCGACTTCCGGCCCCATTACCAGAGCTTCGCCCGCTTGCGACATTTCCTTTCGCAGAGACGTCATCTGGGCACGAAAACGCCGCCAGGATAGCAGCCAGATCAATACCAGGGCAGCAATGATGATAGGAATCAGGAATACAACTGGAGCCACATTCATCATGCGTCTTTGCCAATCCGAGATCATACCATCAGGCGGAGGTGTTCCATGCCTGCCCACACAGACCCCTGCCCGCTTCAGGTGAGCCGCCCTACTACAGCCCGAGGCCCTGCAGTTTATTCAACACGAGCTTGTAGAGTTCCTGCCCGATCACCTCGTGCCCGGCGGCGGTGGGATGTACGCCGTCGGTCACGCTGATGTACCGCCCCAGGCACTTGAAGTCCCGCCAGTCGGGCGTCTCGCCCCGGAACTCGGCCTCCTGCGCGATCCCGATGAACCGCCCGTAGATGTCGCACAGGTCCACGGCCTCTTCCTTCGCCACGCCACGGATAATTCCTGCATATATAGCGTTGAGGCCATCGCACCCGCCCCACGGGTCATAATAGTCGATCCCCAGCGAGTACGGGTGGAAGGCGTTGACGATCGGAGTCGGGGTCATCAGGATGACCTCCGCCCTCGCCTGCCTGATCCGGCGGATGATCTCGCGCAGGTTGGCCGCGAACTGCTCCTCGGTGACTGTCTTCTCGGGTTCGTAGCGGATGTCATTGAGGCCGAATTCCACCGCGACGAGATCGGGCCGCTTCTGAAGCACATCGGCGTCGATCCGCGCCAGCCCCTCAAACGTGTTCTCTCCGCCGACGCCGGCATTGATGCACCGAAATCGCCGGTCGGTATCGGCGAGCCGCTGGTTGACCCGGCGGCCCAGAAGCTGCACGAAGCAGTCGGCGGCGGCCACATAAGGCGCTCCCTTGGTGACGGAGTCGCCGAAGCAGATCATCGTGAAAACGTTGGCCATCAGTGTCTACTCTCCGGGGATGTAGCCGCGCAGGCGGCCGGTCTCGCGCGCCCGGTCGATAAGCCCCGCGGCGCAGGAATCCGGGATCGCCAGCGACCCGATCTCGACCGGCTTCGGCCCCGCCGGCCCGTGTGAATCGGTGCCGCCGGTCACGAGCAGCCCGGCCTCCTCGGCCAGCTTGATGAACCGCTCCGTCGTCGATGGGGAATGGTCGGTGTGATAGGCCTCGAGGCCCTCGACGCCAAGCTCGATGGCATAGCCGACGAACCCGTCGCTGCCGATCAGGCCGGGATGGGCGAGCACCGGGATGCCCCCGGCGGCGCGAACGGTCTCAATCGCCTCGGCGACGGTCATCTTGTAGCGGGGCACGAAAGCCGGGCGGTCGCGTTTCAGATAGCGGACGAACGCCTCCTGCGGCTCTTTGCAGGCCCCGGTGCGCACCAGCGCCGCGGCGACATGGGGCCGGCCGATGCTGGTCAGATCATCCAGCCCCGCGGTCACGTCCTCCCAGGCGATCCGCACCCCCGCTGCCTGCAGCTTCCGCACCGTCTCCTGCGCCCGCTCCACGCGCGCCTGGCGGACAGCGCCAAGCTTCTCCAGCAGCGGCCCCGCCGTCACGTCAATGAAATAGCCGAGAATATGCGCTTCATGCCGCCCTTGTTCCGCGCTCAACTCCACCGCCGGGATCATGGCAAGCGGCTGCCGCGAACCGCCCTCCGCCTCCAGCCCCCGCGCCGCCTCAATCGCCGGCGCGACTCCCCCGACCGTATCATGATCGGCGATAGCGATAGCGAAAAGACCCCGGTCCGAGGCTTCGCGAACGATCTCGGCCGGGGTCTGGGTGCCATCGGATGCGGTGGAGTGAATGTGCAGGTCAACGCTCATGGAGCAAGACTATTCGACGCGGCCCATGATCTGGCCTGCAGGGCAGTCCAGCCTCCAGCGACGTGGACCACCTAGGCTATGACTCATTTTCCGCACATTGACAGTTGATGTTTCGTTTGAGTTGGTCCCGTCGGGTCACGTTACGTAGCGCATAGGATCAGCGAAGTGCAGTCGTCTGAGAATGTGGCGTTGTTCTTCGGTC
>Ga0181520_10007352_pt1 | contig 16288 bp, 8 predicted proteins | sample PEATcosm2014_Bin_29_FD_132451 | JGI IMG/M metagenome (GOLD analysis project Ga0181520, IMG submission 132451) | Peatland microbial communities from MTU Mesocosm Facility, Houghton, MI, USA - PEATcosm2014_Bin02_30_metaG | ecosystem: Environmental > Terrestrial > Soil > Wetlands > Peat | place...
CGCGGCCGCCTTCTCAAATGCCTCCGCCGACTTGCCGAACGCCTTCCCTTCGTACTCGATCATTCCCAGCGACCACCAACCTTCTCCCCAAGCCGGCCGCAGCGCCAGGGCCTTCCGGTAGAAGACAATGGCTTCGTCCGTGCGGTCCGCATCGCGGGCGGCCTCAGCCCGCGCGGCGAGAGCCGTGAAAGCAGCGTCGGGTCCATTCCTGGTCTGTGCCTGCGCCGGAACTCGACCGACGCCGGCGGCCAGGCAGAGAGCCATCGGCAGTAACCATGGAATTGCAGGCGAAATCGTATCCGCGCACCCCTGCGCAGAATTCTAACATGGTGATCGGCGATCGGCGCCGAAGCTATGTTTATGTCGCGCGCGGTCTCCAGGCAACCTGGCCGTCGGGCCGCCTCTTACTTTGCCGCCGTGTACTCCAGCGTTTGCGTCGCGGACGGTAAGCTCCCCTGCGTTGCGGTGACCTTAAACTGGTAACTGCCAGGTTTCGACGGCGCCCCCGCCAGCGCCTTCCACACGCCCCTATCCTCGATGAGCTTGGCCGGCACGGTTCCCACTACCTTGCCGCCCGAGGAGACCTCGATTTGTGCGGCCGGCTGCTCGGTGCTCGACTTATCCGGATAGACAGCGAAGTACAGCATGTAGGCCGAGTCCGCGTGGACCGTTTTCTCCAGCAGCGGAACCAGGCGTCTGCCCGCGAACACCAGCGGATCGGCCGGGTCGGGCTTCTCGGCGGGTTCCATGCGCTGAATCACCATGATGCTGCTCAGGCCGACGCCCTTCATCTCCGGGCTGTCGAACTGCGCCACGCTGGTGCTCGCCCGCCCTGCTTCGCGATCCATCACCGCCGCCTCAACCGTGTAATGTCCGGCAGGCAGGTCCACCGGATGCGTGTACTCGATCGGCATCGACAGCGCGGCCTTCAGCTTGTCGTCCGGAATATAGTAGGGCTGATCGACGCTGTACTTGTCCACCACCTGCCCGGTGGAATCCTTCACTAACGCCAGCACCGAAGGGTACAATTCATGCGTCTGGTTCGCCAGGGGCGCAGCCTTCAGAGCCCCAGCCGGCAACTCTAGGTACAGCTCGCTTCGGGAATTCGCGCCTTCATTTTGAAAATGGAAAGCGGCCGCGTGGAAATCGAAAGCGTGCGGCTCCGGATTCGTGCTCAGCACGCCCAGGCCCATAATCTCATACGGCTGCAGCGCCGGCCCCTTCAGGTCCGGCATCGCAAAATAGCCGTTCCGGCTCTCGGGGCGGTACTCGGCGGCTTTTCCCAGCAGTTTCACTTCGATTTTGCGCAGGCTTCCGTCGTACTTGTCCGATGTGGGGCGATAGCTCACTTCGTAGTGCGCCTCCACGTTGTCGATGATGCGCGAAAACTGTTTCTTGAAGTCTCGCGTGTTGGCGATCATGAAACCGCCGGTGCCTTCCGCCAAGGCGCGCAAGCTCGCCTGCGTGTCGGACGCGCTCACGCCTTGCATCATCGTGTCGCCCTGCCGGCTCTGCTCTTTCTGCGTGTCCAGGTTGGGCGACGTGGTGTTGGAGGATCCGACCGCGGCGGGCATCCCCTGCGACGCGCTCACACCCGCCACCTGGTTCAGCTTCAGGTTCGCAGCGCCCGCCGTCGAGTTCTCCGTCAAACCCGTAATGTCGAGCGGGTAGAGCGTTACACCACTGGCAATTGCTTTGGCAGTCATCGCCTGTAACTTATCGGGATCGCCCGTGGTCAGCGTGCCCGTGGTGACCATCAGAACCGTTTTGCGCCCCGGCAGCCCGCCCAACATCTTGATCAGGTTGTTGAGCTCGTCCTCCGCCCGTCCCCCGGTCAGATTGGCGAAGTCGCGGTCGCCGGTGACCTGGTCCCCGCGCTGAAGGCTGGCGCCCGGAGCATTTGTTACGTCCGCCCCGGTGATCACGGTATTGGCGATCTCGCCTCCCGTGATCGTCATCGTCGTTGACGCGCTCGTAGTGGCTCCGCTGCCCGTCACCACCGTGCTGATCGTCGCATGATTCGGGTTCGCGGTCAGCACGCCCACCGACGCCTCGTTGAAATTGACCGGGCGCAGTGTGAACGCATTGGCCGCCATCTGCTCCACTTTCTCGCGGTCCGTGGTGAAAGACAAAATCGGAATCAAACGGTCGGAGAGCAGAAACATCCCGATATAAGTGTCCGGTGGCACCTCGTTCTTCAGAAACTCCTGGATGGCCTCGGTCGCGCTCCGTCGCAAAGTCGGATCGATATTGTGGAAGACAATACAAATCAGGTTGACGGCCCGCAGCGGGCGCGAGGTCTGTGAAGTTCCCGGCGCCGTGCTGGCCGCAGCCTGTTGGGTCTGCGCTTCATGTGTCCCGGCCAGGCGGAAGCTCGCGATCGGCTGTTTCACGCCGTCCTCGTAAACCTCAAAGTCGCCCTGCTTCAGGTTCTTCACGTTCTTCCCATGTTTATCGACCACCACCACGTCCAACATCACCTCGGTCGTAGTCGCGCGGATGGTGGGACCCGGTTCGGCCGCCGGCGCGGTCTGCGCAGCGGCCAGACCGGCAAAAAGCGAAATTGCGCATACGGGGAGCAACAAAGCAGACTTTTTCATCTTGATATTAATTCTACCCCCATTGCAGCTTCCAGCCAACTGATCGCGATTCTGTGTTCTGACTTCCGTCTTCTGACTTCTGTCTTTCAGCCGCCGGTCACTGCACAACTGTATATTTCAGCGTTTGCGCCGCTGACGGCAAGCTGCCCTGCGACGCGGTGACCTTCACCTGGTAACTGCCCACCTGCGCCGGAGTCTCCACCAGCGCCTTCCACACGCCCCCATCCCAAGTAAGTTTGGCCGGCTTGCTTTCCAAAACCTTGCCGTCGGACGAAACCTCGACTTGTGCCGCCAGCCGCTTCATGCTCGACCGATCCGGGTAAACCTCGAAATACAACATGTAGGGTGTGTCCGCGTGCAGCGTGTCGGCGAGCAGAGGAACCAGGTGTTTGCCCGCGAACCGCAGGGGATCGTCCGGATCCGGCTTGTCGGCGGGGTCGATACGCTGAATCATCATGATATTGCCCATGCCGAATCCCTTCGTCTCCGCGTTGTCGAACTGCGTCACGCTGGTGCTCGCCCGCCCGGCTTCGCGGTCCAACATCGCCGCCTCGACCGTGTAGTGGCCGGCCGGCAGGTTCACCGGATGCGTGTACTCGATCGGCACCGCCATCAGGTACTTCAGCTTATCGTCCGGAAGGCGGTAGGTCTGGTCGTTACTGTACTTGTCCACCACCTGCCCGGTCGAATCCTTTATCAATGCCACCAGCGAGGCGTGCATTTCATGCGTCTGGTTCGCTCCGGGCATCGCCTTCAGCGCCTCGCCCGGCAACTCGAAGTACAGCTCGCTACGCGCGTTCGTGCCTTCATTGCGAAAACGGAAGGCGGCGGCGTGGAAATCGAAGGCGTGCGGCTCCGGAGTCGCGCTCAGCACACCCAGGCCCATGATCTCAAACGGCTGCAGCGCCGCCGATCCTTTCAGGTCCGGCATCGCAAAATAGCCCGTCCGGCTTTCCGCGTGGAACTCGGCGGCGCGTCCCTTCAGTTTCACCTCGATCTTGCGCAGGCGCCCGTCGTACCGGTTCTCGGTGGGGCGATACACCACTTCATAGTGCGCCGCCACGTTATCGAGGATGCGCGAAAACGGCTTCGCGAAGTCTTGCGAGTTAGCGATCATGAAACCGCCCGTGCCTTCCGCCAGCGCGCGCAAGCTCGCCTGTGTGTCGGACGCGCGCACGCCATACGCCAATGTGTCGTCCTGCCGGCTCTGTTCCTTCATCGCATCCAGGTTGGTTGCCGTCGCGGTGGTGACGCCCGCCGAGGTGGTGCTGCTCATGGTGCCCGCAACGTAGTGAACATTGGCCTGGTCCGCGCTCTGTTTCCCCACCGCGGCCAGCTTCAGGTTCGCGGCCTGCGCCGTCGAGGTCTCGGTCAAGCCCGTAATGTCGAGAGGGTAAAGCGTTACGCCATTGGTGATCGCTTTGGAAAGCATAGACTGAAGCCTCTCGGGATCGCCCGTGGTCAGCAGCCCTTGCGTGACCATCAGTACCGTCTTGCGCCCCGGCAGCGTGCCCAACGTCTTGATCAGGTTGTCGATCTCGTCCTCCGCGCGCGCCCCCGTCAGTTGCGCTAAGTCGCGGTTCTCGGTAACCTGAGCCCCACGCAGCGCATTAGCCCCGGGAGCGTTCGTCACATCCGCTCCGGTAATCACGGTATTGGGAAGCTCACCACCTGTAATCGTGAGCGCTGCGGACCCGCCCGTCGCGGTCGACGTAATGGTGATGGTCTGCATGTTCGGGTTCGCGGTCAGCACGCCCACCGACGCGTTGTTGAAATCGAGCGGGCTCAGGTTGAACGCGGTCTCCGCCGCCTGGCGCACCTTCTCGCGATCCTTGGTGAAGCCCAAGATCGGAGTCAAACGGTCGGACAGCAGGAACATCCCGATGTAAGTATCCGGCGGCAGGTCGTTCTTCAGAAACTCCTGCACGGCCAAGGTCGCGTTCCGCCGCGAAACCGGACTGATATTGTGATAGACAATGCAGATCATGTTGACGCCGCGCAGCGGGCGCGATATCTCTGAAGCCCCCGCCGTGCGCCCGGCTGGGCCTGCCGGTTGCGGCTCCTGCGATTCACGCGTCGCGACCAGGCGGAAGCTCGTGACCGGCTGTTTCACGCCGTCTTCGTAAACCTCCACATCGGCCGGCTTCAGGCTCTTCACGTTCTTCCCATGTTTATCGACCACCATCACATCCAACGCCACCTCGGTAGCAGTTGCACGGATGGTGGCGCCCGGTTCCGTCGCCGGCGCGGTCTGCGCAGCGGCCAGACCGGCAAAGAGCGAAATCGCACATATGGGGAGAAACAAAGCGGACCGTCTCATCTTGGTATCGATTCTACTCCTATGCTGCATCCCTCGCGACCCGGATAGCCCCAAAGAGCTACCGGCATCTCTGGCACCTGTTAACTCGCTATTTTTGTTAATTCCACATGGTGCCGTACGTCTTCTGTCGTGGTTTAATGGAGTTTAAAGTCTTTAATTGGCTAGATACTGAAACTTGTCACACCACCAACGCGTATGGATCGCCAGGAGGAATCATGTTCCGTTTCGCACTTTTGCTGATCGCCCCGATGATTTTGGGCGCGGTCACCCAACCCGCACCCGTCATCTCGGGGGTCCAGAACAGCGCCAGTAACCTCGCGCCCGGCTTGCCGGGAGCGGGCATCGCGCAAGGCTCCATCTTCACTGTCTACGGAAGTAATTTTGGGACGGGCACATGCAACCAGGCTGTCGCCTTCCCGCTTCCAACGCAGGTGTGCGGCGTTTCGCTCACCGTCACCGTGAACGGCACATCCGTTGCCCCCTATATTTTAGGCGTGTACTTCGGGGACCAGATCAATGCCATCCTGCCATCTCTTACACCCACCGGCAACAATGGGACCATCAGCGTGTCTTACGGAGGCCAAACCAGCGCCACGCTCCCGATTCAGGTGGTGAACGCCGCCTTCGGCGCGTTTACACCGAGTCAGAGCGGCTCCGGGCAGGCCTCGGTAACCTACAACTCGGACGGCAGCCTGAACACCATCATCCATACGCTGCATCCCGGCGACATCGCCGTCCTGTGGGGAACCGGGCTAGGGCCGATCCAAGGAAGCGATGCCGTTGTGCCCACCGCCGGCAACGTGGGATCGCCCACTGTATATGTCGGCAACACCGCCCTCACGCTTAGCTCCGGCCTTTACTATGCCGGCCGCTCTCCCCAGTATCCGGGGCTCGACCAGATCGACTTTACCGTGCCACAGGGAGTGCAGGGCTGCTATGTGCCCATCGCAGTCGAAACCGGCGGCGTGGTGGGCAATGTCGGAACCATCGCCGTATCCGCCGCCGGCCAGAACACCTGCTCCGACTCCTTGCTCGGGCAAGACCTGGTCAACAAGCTCGCCGCTGGCGGCACCGTCAATTTCGGCTATATCCGCCTGGAAAGCACCCTCGCAACGGTTGCAGGCCTCGCGACCAGTGGCAGTGGGAGTCTCGGTGACGATGCTTTCGCAACTTTCAGCAGCTTCACTCCGCAGACCGCCTGGTATGCGGAATATGGCGTCTCCTCGGGCTACTGCGTCAGCACGCAGTACAACGATTACGCATATACCATCCTCGCTGACTTGAGCGTCTTCGACGCTCTGCTCAATGCCGGCAGCGCGCTCTCCATCCAGGGCCCGTTGGTTGCTCCCGGCCCATTCGCCGACGTCGATCCCCCCTATGGATACTACTGGATTGGCCTCTCGGGCACCGTCGCGCACTACTTTTATAGTGGCGACACCTACACGGTGACCGGCAGCGGCGGGACAGACGTTGGCGCCTTCACCGCCACCGACACGACCAGCATTCCCAGTGTCACTTTCACTGGGATCGCCAACGATCAGCCGGTCCCCAGAACCAGCAATCTCGCGGTTCAGTGGACTTTCAGCAACAACAACCTGCAAAATGTCCCGGTGACCATCGGCGGCTTTTCCGCGAGCATCACTGGTAATCTGTACACGGCGTTCCAGTGCACCGCGCCAGCGGGCGCGACCTCGTTTACCATTCCCTCCTGGCTCCTCTCCACGCTGCCGCCGAGCGGGACCGAAACCAGTGGATCCTTTGTCTACCCTCTCGGCTTCATTTGGGTCGGCCAGTACAACACTCCGAAGACATTCACGGCTCCGGGCCTCGACCGCGGGATCATCAGCGACGCGTTCTTCCAAGGCAAAATCGTCAACTATCAATAGCCGTTCGGCGTTCCCGGGCGCCGGTGGCGAGTTCCCCGCCGGCGCCGATTTTCGCGTGTTACCCTGAACACTTGATGCTGCGCCGTGTCCTTCTGTTTTCCGCCCCGATCGTCGCCCTCGCCGCCACCGCCGTCGTCGCTCCCATCACCTTTGAGGAGATCGCGGATCGCGCCGGCGTTCACTTCGTCAGCCTCAACAGCGCCTCCGATGCCAAGGAGCAGCCCGAAACCATGGTCGCCGGGGTGGCCCTGTTCGATTACGATGGCGACGGCCTGCTCGACATCTACCTCGTCAACGGCGGCACCATGCCGGGGCTCGTCAAGACCGGCCCGCAATTCAGCAACCGCCTGTTTCACAACAACGGCGATTTGACGTTTACCGACGTCACCGAGAAAGCCGGACTCGCCGGCGCCGGTTACGGCATGGGTGTCGCCATCGGCGACTACGATAACGACGGCCGGCCTGACATTTTCGTCGCCAATGTCAATGGCAACCAACTCTTCCACAACAACGGCGATGGCACTTTTACCGATGTGACGGAAAAGGCCGGTCTCACCGGCGCCAAATACGCCGGCAAGAAGATGTGGTCGGTGGCCGCCGCCTGGGTCGATTACAACAACGATGGCCTGCTGGATCTGTTCGTCTCCAATTACTGCCAGTGGGAGCCCGGCGAAGGCCCCGTGTGCAAGGATAACCGGCAGCCGCTCTATTGCAGCCCGCGCCACTTCAAGCCGCTTCCCAACTCCCTCTATCGCAACAACGGCGACGGCACCTTCACCGACGTCTCCATCGAGACCGGCATCGCCGACCACTTCGGCCGCGGCATGGGCGTCGCCATCGCCGACTACGATGGCGACGGTTTCATGGATATCTTCGTCGCCAACGACGACGCACCCATGCAACTGTTCCACAACATCGGCGGCAAGCGGTTCGAGGAGGTTGCCCTCGATTCCGGCGTCGCATTTCCGGAAAACGGCAATGTCATCTCCGGCATGGGCGCCGACTTCCGCGACCTCTTCAACAAGGGATTCCCCAGCCTCTGGATCAGCGCGGTGGAAAAGGAAACCTTCCCCCTGTTCGTCAACGTCGGACGCGGCCAGTTCGACGACCGCACGGCCCCCTCCAAGATCGCCATGGACACCTACGAGATGTCCGGATGGTCGAATGCCATCGTCGATCTCGATAACGACGGCTGGAAGGACTTGATCGTGGCGCGCGGCAACGTGCAGAACAACGCCACCATGTTCTCGCCGCGCCACTCCGAGGAGCCGGTCGCGGTGTTCCGCAATCTAGGCAATGGGCAGTTCCAGAATGTCAGCGGCACCGCGGGACCGGATTTTCAGTTACCGGCAATTCACCGCGGCCTGGCGGTCGGCGACCTGGACAACGATGGCCGCATGGACGCCGTGGTCTCCGTGCTCAACGGGCAGGCCAAGATCTTCCATAACACCACCCGCAACTCGAATCATTGGATCCTGCTCAAGCTCACCGGCACGAAAAGCAACCGCATGGCCATCGGCGCCAAGGTGCGGCTCACCACGGCCAACGGCCTGGTCCAGTACAATCACGTCACCACCAGCACCGGCTATGCCTGTTCCAGCGATTCGCGCGTCCATTTCGGTCTCGGCGCTTCCGCCGTCGCCAAGGAAATCGAAATCACCTGGCCCAGCGGCATCCACCAGATCCTCCACGACGTCCCCGCCGACCGCATCGTTCCCATCACGGAGCCGGCGAAATAGCGGGGCGGACCCCCATAAGCGCTAGCTTACGCTGACTCCGGCAAGCCTGGAGGGCGAAAGACAGTAGCCCACGGCGTGAGCCTTGGGAATGGCACGAAACGCGGAACAGCCCCGGAACGGGGAGGAAGGCTTTCTCGCCGGCGGGATTCTTACGCCCCGTTCCGGGGCTGGGCTCGGCGTGCCTCGAACCCACGGCTTGCGCCGTGGGCTACTGTCTTTCGCCCTCCGGGCTTGCCGAGTCAGCGCTAAGTTGGCTCTTATGGGGCGCACCCCCAGGCACGCCCACAGATTGGAATAACCTGCCCCGGCTGCGTCAGGTAGACACCGCCTGCCGTCGTCCCGCAAAAATGCCGGACACAAACGCCAGTGCGTAACAACCCAGCGCAATCAGGTAGAGAGACTGAAAACCGAAGTACATGGAGTTGTACTCCAACAGGCCCCCACAGATGGCGCCCAGCAGGTTGAAGGCCATGATCCCCGAGATGTCCTGGTTAGAAGACAGGAGCGACGAAAACACGATGCCGGAAAAGAACAGAGGGCTCGTAAGCAGGACGGCAGTTTGCAGACGACCAACCGCTGTCGAGGGCAAGCCGCCTGCTTTGGCGATCCACCAGCCGATGACAAGGCTAGCCATCAACAAAGCAAATGCGAGGTAGGTATGCTGGAATCTCAGGTACAGCACCGCACAATTGGCCAGGAAAGCCATCATCAGAATGAACGCGATGACAATTCCAATTACCTGCCAGGTGTTGCCGAACGTCAACCCCATTTCGGTTACAGCTTTCGTCTCAACCAACATGAAGCCCGCGCCAAGAAAGAAAAATGCGAAATGGCTGACCTGTGGCAGCTCGCTGATAAAGCTGCGCGTCACCAGCCAAGAGAGCAGGAGAATCTGAAAGACCATGATCAGGTAGGATACTGGATAAACCCGGCGGGGCATATAGAAGAAGGGCCAATCGTCTGTGGAGACGTCGGCGTGAATCGATGAATTCGCGTAAACAGCCGTAGCATCGAAAATTCCCTGGCCGTCCCAAAAAGTCACCGGAAGCTTCCAGTTTGGGTCGTTCGATTCCAGAAAGATCGCGGGACCGCCGTTGACCAAGGCGCAATACGGCGGCCGCCCGTCAAAGACCGTCTGCATCATCAGGTAGATCTTCCGGCCGAGGTCCGCGCTCATCAAGGCAAAAGACAGGGAGATGATTCCGTCGCTCTTCAGACGCTTCCTCGCGTCCCGCAAGCCCTCTACGGTGTACACAAACGAGTCGAGCCGCACGCTGGAGGCCTGGCTCAAAACGGTATGCGAATCCAGCACTCCATAAACGATGACGTCGTAAGTGGAGTTTGTCGTGCGCAGGAAAGATCGCGCATCGTTGACGATGGCGTGAACTCGCGGACTGCTGTACGGCTTTTCGGGGTGAACCTCGCGGCCGATCGCCAGGATGGCCGGATCGATTTCGACTGCATCGATGTTCTCCGCCCCGCTCCTGACAGCCGCGGACACATCGTTTCCGGTCCCCGCACCCACGATCAGCACGGCGTTCGACGGACTGTGAAGACGGTACGGGAAGTCGTAATAGGCCCGCGTCGACTGGAGGTCCGGCTCGACGCGCGCCGGCCTGAGGTCAACGATCTGCTGGAAATACTGGCCGGCGGCGCGCAGCAGCGGCAAGCCCTGGTTCGTGTGGCCCACTTCGAGAAGTTGATACGGCGAATAGATCCGCTGCCAGGCCAGGTCGACCGGCCAGGACAGAACGATCATGGCGGCGAGAGCAAGACCGGCGCCGGTAAGTAGCCACGCCGGGCTTCGAAAATGAAGCCACAAAATGGCGATGCAACACAAGGCGAACCAAACTGCCGGAGGGGTCCATAAGAAACTCGCCCCCAGCATCGCCACGATGCCCGCCAGGCTCCCGAGCAGATTCAACCCGTAGGCCTTCAAGCTGGTGCTTCGCTGCATCAGGCGGCCGCACACTTGTCCTATCGGCAGGAAAGCCAACGCCGTAAGCAGAAAAATCACGCCCAACAGGAAATATACGGCGGAGCCGCGGATGACGTCGGTGATCCCCACCCCCATGTTGAGCTGCTCCCGAAAGGGAACGGCGCGCACCGAGGACAGCATCCTCCCGCCCCACGCAAACCGGAGGACACACATGAAAATGAACTGCCACACCAATAGTGGGATGGAAAGAAACAGGAAGATCCTCCCCCGGCTCGCGAGCGCATACCCAAGGCCGAGGCCGGCGAAACAGGACAGCAAGCCAAAGTTCTTGTAGAAGGCAAAAAACTCGAAGACGGTTGCCTGCCACCGGATCACGGCGAGTTCGAGAAAGAGACTTAGCGCCGCGGAAGTGAAAATCGCGAGGTTGACATAGCGGGCGTCGAAGCCGGCGAGAAAGCTGGCCTGCTGTCGGGCTCCCGCATCGAGATAGGGTTCCGCTTTCTTCATGAAGCGGAGAAAGATGAATGTTGAGACGCCAGCCAGACCGACAAATACCCCCGCGAGCAGCAGCACGCTTGTCATGGAGGATCCGTCCGCGCTCTTTGAGCTCAGTTGCGCGGCCGATCTTATGAATCCGGGAGCAAGCAGGCTGACGAAGCATGCCACTGCCAGCAAACGCGTCAAGGGCTTGATCATCGTCGAGCGATATCTCCTTGTGTCCTTCTGCAAGCTCCGGGTCGAAGCTGTGGGAGTACGGTCTCCCGGAGGCAGGCCCGCAGGGTCGCCGCGTTCGGACTGCTCAATTGTAGCACCGCATTCCGATCAACGAGTTAGGGTTGTCTCTTGTCCGGTGCGGCCGTCGCTGCGATGTCCTTGCGGGTGAAGGGAGCCGGCCGCGGACGTTCGCCCCACCGTTAGTTGCGGCCGCTTAGGAATCGCTGGTACTCAGGCACGGCCGCGGGATCTTGCTGCGCCTTCAACTTCTCGAACTCCAGCGTCTGCTTCTGGGCGTCCTCTTTCCTGCCCGCGCGCCGGTATGCCTGCGCCATCAGGTAATGAACCTGCGCGTTGCCGGGATCCAATCGCACCGCGGTCTCCATCTCACTCACCGCGCCTGTCGCGTTGTTGGAGGTCAGATACGCGCGCCCCATTTCGGCGTGGCAGAGCCACAGGTACCGCGAGGGCACCAGCTTCATGGCTGCGCGTAGCGACTCGACCGCCAGTTCCGGGGTCCCTTGCCGGGTGCGCAGCGTCGACATCAGGATCAACGCCGGCCAATGCGTCGGCGTATTCTTCACTTCTTTCTCGAGCTCCTCGAGCGCCGCTACCAGATCGGTCTCCATCAGGTAGAGGGCATGCGCGTAATGCACGCCCGGCGCATTCGGATACTGCTCCAGCAATTGCCGGTACGCGGCGCTCGCCTCGTCGGGTTGCTGGCTCACCAGCGCCCAGGCGGCCTTCCCCGCCAGCCGCACCAACTCGCGTTGCCCCTCGGGCAACTCCTCGAACGTGTGTGGAATCGCCAGCGCGCACAGGCCCATCGTGGCCATGATCGCCGGCGATTGCTCCGTGCCGTTGGCCAGCGGCTGCAACTGCATCATCGCCTCGTCATAAGCCTGGGCCTTGAGCAGCAAGCCCGATGCCTTCAACCGCACCGCGATCTCGAACTCGTGGTTGCCCTTAATCCCCAGGGCCTCGCCATGACGAATGTCCACCAGCGCCTGCTCCGGATCGTTCAGCTCGGACTCCGCCAGGCCCAGAAACGCCCATCCCGGGCCCATCCGCGGCGCCAGCTTCGCTTCCTGCCGGAACGCGTCGCGCGACTCCGCATACCGCTCCAGGTCGTAGAGTGAAGCCCCCAGGTAGAACCAGCCTTCCGCCCAATCCGGCCGCATCTCGACCGCTTGCCGGTACAGCTTGGCGGCTTCCGCCGGCCGCACCTGCAAGGCCGCTTGCGCGCGCTGCGCAAGGAGCTCGAAATTCTGAGCGGGCTCCGTCTGCGCGTGCGCCAATCCGGCCGCCAGCCGCAGCGCCGCCGCCAACAGCGCGCCGCGCGCAGTCCTTTTCAACCCTGCAGCCTCCATGTGGTATTACGATAGCGCAAATTCCGGCTATTCTGAAAGGGATGCGCCTCTGCGTCCTCTCGCTCTTGCTGGCCTGCGCCGCCGCCGCGCAAAACCCCGGCCCCGAACAACTTTTCCGCGATGCCGTAGCCGCCCAGCGGCGCGGGGACGACGCGACTGCCGTCCGCAACTACCAGGAGTTGCTCAAGCAGCACCCCGATCTCTTCCAGGCCCACGCTAACCTCGGCGTGGTTCTGGCTCACCAGGGCCACTTCGACGAAGCTATCCAGCAATACCTCGCCGCTCTCGCCGGCCATGAATCCAATTCCGCCCTCCGCTTCAACCTCGCCGTTGCCTATTACAAGAAGTCCGCCTTCCAGGAAGCCGCCACCCAGCTCGACATTCTGCACCGCGCCGACCTGGCGGATGCACGCGTCTCCACCCTGCTTGGCGATTGCTACGCCCATCTCGGCCAGGACGAACAGGCCCTCGCCATCCTCGGCCCCCTCGAGAACGCCAATCCGGACGACCTCGCGGTCGAGTCCTTGCTGGCGCCTATTCTCGTCCGCACCGGCCATATGCGCGAGGGCATGGAACGCTACGAGAAAATCGGCCGCCTCGGCCACAACGCCCAGGCCTACTTGCTGGCCGGCCAGACGGCCCTCAAGCTCAGCCGCTTCGAAGACGCGCGCGACTTCGCCGATGCCGCCATCAAGCTGGATCCGCACTTCCCCGGCGTCTACACTCTGCGCGGCATGGCCCTCCCGCTGCTCGGCGATTCCGAAGGCGCCGTCGCGGCCCTCAATCAGGCCCTGCGCGCCGACCCTAACGACTTCGACGCACACTTCACCTTGGGCAAGGCTCTCCGCACCGCCGACGACCTTCCCGGCGCCCGCCTCCACCTCGAACGCGCGCTGCAACTCAGGCCCGATTCCGCCGTCGCGATTTACGAAATGGCCCGCGTCGAGCGCAGCGAAGGAAAACTCGAGGCCGCCGCCAAGGATTTCGAGCGCGTCATCCGCCTCAGCCCCACCTGGGCGCAGCCTCACGTCGAGCTCTCCGCTCTTTACTTCCGCCTCAACCGCCCAGCCGATGGCGAACGCGAAAAAGCCGAGTTCGACCGCCTCAACGTCCTCCCCGGCCAACAGTAATCGCCGATTGTGGTCGCGCCGGCGGTCTTGCCGTCGGTGTCCTGCGGCCCTGGCAAAGTCGGTCCCGCCTACTGGAGCGTGACTATTCCGTCACCGTGTAACACCACGTGATTTGTATTTCCACACTAGGTGATAATTCACATGCGGGCGGCCGGTGCGGGTGTCCCGTTGCATCGATTCGACCCGGAGCAGGCATCCACCTGATTTCCGTGGTAATCCGCGGCTTAACGACGTGAAAACTGTAACAGGAGCGGCGAATCGCGCGTCTAACTCCGCCATGAGAGGAGTTTCAGTGTGTCTAAGTCGGCTTTGTTTTCACTTACTGCCATAGCCGCGATGGCGTTGGCTTTCCCGTTTTCCGCGTTATCGGATATGACCGGAACGGTAACTCTGTCAAATGCATTGAACGGTTATAGCCTGGATGCCGGTGCGACACCGGGCTGCACGGGCGACATTGTCTGGGCGGGAAATTACATCAATCTCTGGAGCCCGGCCCCTCACGTGGCCGGGATCTACAGCATACCCGGAGCCGGTGGCGTAGATGAATTCAACAGCCTCACGGAGGCGGCTTTGCAGAACCTGACTTACTCTCCTCCCGGCACAGGAGCACCCGCCACGGTGAACGGCGTTTTCGCGGTAAAAACCAACGGGGGCCATTATGCCAAGCTCCTCGTAACGGCCGTCGGCACCGACTCTTACGGCAACATCAACTCCGTCACCTTGCAGTACCTAACTTACGGAGTCAACGCCGGCACGCCCGTGGTCACCCAGGTGCAGAACAATTTCAGCTATCTCGGCGTCTCACCGGGAAGCCTGTTTATCATTGTGGGCTGTGGGCTGGCGGCACCGGGCTCCCAGGCCGTTCTGCAGGATAGCACCAAGGGCTTGCCCCTCACGCTGAACGGCGCCAGCGTCTCCGTCACCTCCGGCGGCGTGACCACCGAGGCGGCGCTCTATTATGCCACTCCCACCGCGCTCGCCGCCGTCATGCCGTCCAATATGCCTCCCGGTCCCGCTTCTGTCACAGTCACCTACAACAGCCAAAGCAATACTCCCGAGGCGTTCACGTTGGAGTGGACCAGCTTCGGCTTCGCGAGCTCCGGGTTCTTCGGTTCGGGTCAGGTGGCGTCGGCAATAGCCACCGACGCCAACTATCAGCTCCTGACGCCCACCCACTCCGCCAGCCCCGGGCAAGTCATTACTTTTTGGGGGTCGGGCCTGGGCGCCAGCACGGCGGATAGCGACACCACATATACGCCGACTCCGCATGGCATCTCGGTCGCCGAGCTTCCGCTGCAGGTTTTGATTGGAGGGATCCCAGCGCCGATTCTGTATCAGGGCCGAAACGGATATCCGGGCCTGGATCAGGTAAACGTGACCGTCCCTCCAGACGTTCCTCCTGGCTGCGCGGTTTCCGTGGTGGCGATCAATTCGAACTACCAGATCATCAGCAATTCCGTGACGCTGCCGGTTGCCGCAGGCGGCGGGGCGTGCATCGACCCCATCTTCGCCATCGGTCCGACCCAGGCCGCGTCTCTGAGCGGTAAAAGCTCTGTCAATGTTGCAATGCTATCCATTCAGGAAAGCACCGTTGACGGCATTTACTTTGGCAACTCGGGAATCGCGGAAGCCGATTTCCTCACTGAGGGTGGCGGCGCGCTCCCTTCGGACGCTACCGGCAATTGGCCCCCGGTTTCTCTCGGCAGTTGCATTGTCGGATGGCCGGCCAATTTTCTGCCCCCCGTGCCGGCCCTTTTATGGCTGGGATATTCCGCCCGATTGGATGCCGGCGCGATGACTCTTACCGGGCCTGGAGGAACGCAACCGTTCGCGGACATCTTCGGCGCTTATTCGCAGGTTTACGGCGTGTCCCTGACCCCAGGCAGCAGCGCGTTCCCCGCCACCGGCGGCTCGTTCTCCATCGCGGCTCCCGGCGGCAAGGATATTGGGGCCTTTAGTACCACTCTGAGTTTTCCCCTTCTGGAGAACTTCAACGGCCTTCAGGCAAGTGCGCCCATCGTCATCGGCAGAGGAGGGCAAACCGTTACCTGGACCGGCGGCGCCAACAATGAGTTTGTCACCATCTCCGGGACTAATGGCTATACCGGCTTCGCGTGCAATGCTCCGGCCAGCGCCGGGCAGTTCACCATTCCACCGGAAGCGCTGGTGCCGCTGGCGACAGCCAATACCACGATGTGGCCCAGCGGCTCGTCGGCCGCCTACGCCACCTTTGCCCTCCAGGTTACGACCTATCCAAAGCCATTTACCGCGTCAGGCGTGGACATCGGCTACGTATACGGCTCCGCGACGCAGTATTGGTCGAGCGAAGTCACCTACTATTGATCGCCTGTGGGGCAGGTTGATTAACCTGCGGGCCGATTGATAATCGGCCCAACCGGGCGCAAGCCCGGCTATTGGCGTCGGCTTACCGGGAGTTCCCGCGGTCATAGCGGCCCTGATCGGCAGCAGGCGAGGACCTCACTAGAAGCAGCCGGACTGATGCCGCGTCCTGTGGGGCAGGTTGCCAACCTGCGGGCCGATTGATAATCGGCCCAACCGGGCGCAAGCCCGGCTATTGGCGTCGGCTTAC
>Ga0181520_10007353_pt1 | contig 16284 bp, 11 predicted proteins | sample PEATcosm2014_Bin_29_FD_132451 | JGI IMG/M metagenome (GOLD analysis project Ga0181520, IMG submission 132451) | Peatland microbial communities from MTU Mesocosm Facility, Houghton, MI, USA - PEATcosm2014_Bin02_30_metaG | ecosystem: Environmental > Terrestrial > Soil > Wetlands > Peat | place...
GCTGTCTACCTTGAAAAACTGGTTTGCGGCCTACCCTGAGCTGATGGACCTGACGAAGAGGTACCACGGTTCAGTTCCGATGGACCAGATACTGGGACTTTTTTCGCCGGGTGCGGGAGCTTCCGGGGCGGTCTTCGGAATCGCTGGAGCGCTGATTATCCTGCTCAATTCGCATCTCCTGCCGGTGCCGCGCGCGGAACTGCAGAGGCTGCGCAAGTCGGTGATCTATTTTGCCGCGCTCAACCTGGCCATCCCCTTCTTTTTCAACTTTGGAGCTTCGGCATTGCATGCCGGAGTGCGTATCGACAGTATGGCCCACCTGGGCGGCTTCAGCTGCGGATTGCTCTTCGCGGCTCCGATGGTGCCCCGGATTGGTGTGCCGCGCGATTTGTTTCTCTTCCGCCTTCGCGCGACCACCCTGATGGTCGTGGGAATCCTGGTGCTCTTCGGCTTTTATCTGGCCAAGTTGCCGGGCTGAGGAGAAGTCCCGGCCGCACTCATTTTGTGCAAGAATTAATTCCATAAGCCGGATCGTTCATTCCCTTCCCCTGGAGGTTGATTATGGAACGCCGCATTTTCCTCAAGCAGGCCGCCATGACCGCCGCGGCCGTCGCATACACGGGCCAGGCCAAAGCTTCGGCTGCAACACCCGCGAATCCAATAGCCAAGCGCACGCTGGGCAAGACCGGCGAACAGCTTTCCATTCTCGGGTTTGGCGGAATTGTGGTGATGAATGAAGATCCCGCCGCGGCCTCCAACATTGTGGCCGAGGCTGTGGACCGCGGCATCAACTACTTCGATATCGCGCCAAGCTACGGCAACGCGCAGGAGAGGCTGGGTCCGGCTTTAGCACCCTATCGCAACAAATCTTTCCTTGCCTGCAAGACCGATGGCCGCATGAAGGACGACTCGCGCGCGCAGCTTGAAGAATCTCTGCGACTGCTGAAGACAGACCACCTCGACCTCTACCAGTTCCATGCGCTGACCAAAATGGCCGACCTAGACAAAGTGCTGAGTCCCGGTGGCGCCATGGAAACCATGGAAGCAGCAAAAAAGGAAGGCAAGATTCGCTATATCGGCTTCTCCGTTCACTCCGCAGAAACCGCGCTCGCGGCCATGGACCGTTACAACTTCGACACGATTCTGTTTCCGGTCAACTGGGTTCTCTTCACTCAGGCCAACTTTGGGCCGCAAATTCTCAAGCGCGCCCAGGAAAAGAAGATGGGCATTTTAGCCCTCAAGGGCATGGCCAAGACCGTCTGGCCCGCAAACGAGAGTAAGAACCATCCTCAACCCAAGTGCTGGTATCAGCCTGCGGCTTTTCCTGATGAAGCCTCGCTCGGTCTGCGCTGGACGCTTGGCCACCCCATCACGGCAGCCATCCCGCCGGGAGACGAGCGTTACTTCCGCCTGGCTATGGATGTCGCGCAGAACTTCAAACCATTGGAAGTGCACGAAGAACAGGCTCTGCTGGCTGGCGGCCACGGGATTGAGCCCATCTTCCACCTGGGCAACGACGTATAACCAGACCCTGAGCCTCTTGGCCTATCGCGTAGCCGTAGCTGCGAATTTCTTCACCATCGCCAACAGCAGCTTTCGGTCGCTGTCGTTCAGGTTCGAGGAGTAGCGGCGAATCTGGGTGAGAAAGCGTAACTCCTCGTCAGAGAGCTTCTGCAGGTTAGTTTGACGGCCCGGCGTATCGTCGGCAAAAAACTGAGTGATGGGCAGATCGAGCGCCGAGGCAATCTTCGATAGCGTGTCCAGCGATGGCACAGTATGGCCGTTCTCGACGCGCGAGAGATAGCAGCGCAGCAGACCCGTCTTTTTTTCGATGTCGCCCTGGGAGAGCCCCTTTTGCAGCCGGAATGTGCGAATGGTGGTGCCTATTTTCATCATGAGGAGCGCCCTGTTCGATGGCCGCACGGGTTTACCTTCCCGGTAGCAACCAAAAGATTATTAATTTAATAGTTAATATAGTCCGCGCAGGAATGCAAGGGCTTTTCTTGTTTCCAGGAAGAAAGGCCAGAGTGAGAGCGCATTGTCGCCGTTTACGATTCCGGCAACACACGCGATCTGGTGAGGAGGCTGCCGCTCACCTCGCGCAGGCCGGAAACAGTAAACCTTTGCGGCGGGTGGTCCGTCTGAAGAAGCAAGAGTAAAAATGACAGGGAGCGGCGATGCGGCGAGAAGCCAGGCAGTGGGTGGTAGCGGCGGGAATCATTGTGGCCGGCGGCCTTGCCGCTCTGGCACAGTCGCCGGCCACGCCCGCCGCACCCGCTCCGGTCGCGCCGATTTCCGCACCTGATTCGTCGCCACAAGCCCCTGCAATCACGGGCGGAAAGCTGCACGGAACAGTCAAGAGCGGCAACATTCCGCTGCCTGGCGTGACAGTTACCGCGCAAAACACACTCACCGGAAAGCGCTATTCCACCACCACCGACATCAACGGCACATGGACTTTGGCCATTGCGCAGAACGGCCGGTACGTAATCCGCACACAGTTCGCGGCCTTTGCGCCGGGCGCTCAGGAGGCGGTACTCAATGCGAGCAGCCACGATCAGACGGTGAACTTTGACCTGACGCTGGCCTCGCGAGTGGTCGCGGAGCAGGAGAACGAGCCGGCGAATCAGTTGCTTAACCAGTCGGCAATTCGCCAAATGGCCTCGACCGGCGCGCTGAACCTGAGCCTGACGAGCGCCCTGGGAGGGGACACGGAGTCGCAGGCGGGGCCAACAGGATTGTCGGGCGCGGCATTGCCGTCGATTGCCGGCAACTCCGATTTTGGAGACGATTCGGTGGCCATCAGCGGCCAATCCGGAACTGTGAGTCCGCTGGCCGGTCTCGACTCGGACCGCATCCGGGATGCGATTGAAACCCTCCGCGCCCAGGGCGCCTTGCCGGGCGGACAGAGTGGGCAAGGAGGCGGAAATTTCGGCGGCCTTGGAGGCGCAGGAGGAGGGGGATTCAGCGGGGGAGGGTTCGGCGGACTGGGCGGGTTTGGCGGAGGTGGGCGCGGCAACTTTCGCGGTTTCAATCCCGGCCAGCCGCACGGAGCTATCTTCTGGATCGGCAGCAATTCGGCACTCAACGCGGAGCCGTTTTCTCTGCGCGGCCAGGAGCAAGAGCAGCCGACCTCGGGGACAAACCGCTTCGGAATCACTTTTATGAGCGCGCCTTACCTGCCGGGAGTTACCAAGCCCAGCGGCAAGGACGTTATGTTTCTCACACTCAGCGGTCAGCGCAGTTCCAGTCCGCTGGACGACTATGCGACTGTGCCCACGGATGGCAATCCTCTTTTCGGAACAGTCGACGAACGGACGGGCAACTTCACAGGACAACCTACAATTTATGACCCAGCGGGTAACACCTCTTGCACCCCATATGGTGCGACGCCGGGTCAGGCATTTCCCGGCAATATTGTTCCCTTTGGTTGCATCGTAAACCCCGCAACGAATCTTCTTCTTGGGAATAGTACGAGCAATTTGCCGCAGTTTTTTTCCGCGCCAAACCTGCCCGGCTACGCGCAAAACTATCATCTGCTGACCACCGCGCAGACTAATTCAACTCAGGCCGGCGTGCGCTATATGCGCAGCCTGGGCAAGAACGCAACACTGCTTGGCGCTGGACAGGGAAGCAGCGGGCGCGGTCGGGCGCAGAGTCAAGGCCTGCGGCAGAGCATTAACCTCAATTACAACTGGGTTGGAACGGCAGCGGATAATGTGAACGTCTTTCCGCAATTGGGCGGCAAGAATTCAACTAACTCGAATTCTGTGCAGGCTGGTTATACGGTGGGCTACCACAAGCTGACTAACATCTTCAACGCTAATTGGAACCGGGCGACCAGCGAAGCTAAGAATTACTTCACAAACACAACCGACATAGCGACAAATATAGGCATCTTGGGACCAGCCGGCGGCTCAATGCCTGCTCCAGCGTTGAACGCCGACCCGCTCAACTTTGGCTTACCCAATGTGACTTTAAGTAACTTCACTGGATTGAGTGAGCAACAGCCCAGCCTGTCGCTGTCGCAAACGACTTCGGTCTCAGAGGTTTTGAGCTGGATTCACGGTCAGCACAATATTCGCATGGGCGGAGATTACCGGCGAGTACATCATGACTTTCTGGGTGGATCTAACTCCACAGGCACTTTCTACTTCACCGGGCTCTATACTGGCTCGTCGCTTGGCGATTTTCTCCTCGGCGAGCCGCAGGAGACCAGCATCGATTCCTCTGCGTCTAGAAGCTATTTGCGTGAAAATGTATGGGACGCCTTCGCGACCGACGACTGGCGAGCACGCCCTAATCTAACTTTGAATTACGGCCTGCGATACGAGTTCTTTGCGCCCTACACAGAGAAGTACGGCCACCTTGCAATGGTGGATACAAACCCCGTGACTGCGAGCTACCCCGCGCAGTTCTATGTTACTGACGAAGTGCAGGCGGGAGGCACGGGGAGTTACAACGGTTTACTGCCCGATTCATTGGTACATCCATTTCGCGTAGCCGTTGCGCCAAGACTCGGCATGGCGTTGCGTTTGCCCAAACAGATTGTGGTGCGCACCGGATACGGCATCAACTACACCGTCAGCCAGTACGCAACTTTTGCCAGGATCATGGCGCATCAGCCCCCGTTTGCCAATGAGCAGACGAACGAAGCGACCATAGAGTGTGCATCTACGACTACCGATTGCCTCTCTTTGGCGAACGGATTTCCCGCCCCGGACAACACCGGCAATTACGCGCTCGACCCGCACTATCGTCTGCCCAACGTACAGGTGTGGAATCTCGATGTGCAGAAGACAATGCCGTGGGGCGTGGTGGTGAACGTTGGTTACAACGGATCGAAGGGCGGCAATCTGGACATTACGAGTGCTCCGCACGCGAGGGTGAGCAGCCCACTCACCAACCCGAAGAATCAGGTTTTCTACTACGATCAATCGGTGGCATTTTCCAGATTCAACGCTGGGACACTGCGCGTAAACAGAAGACTCTCGAACGGCATCGCCTTCGGCGCGAATTATCAGTACTCACACTCCGTCGACGATGCCGGTTCGGTAGGCGGGACATCGACCGTAGTCGCGCAGAACTGGCAAGACCTCGACGCCGAGGAAGGCAATTCGAGCTTTGACGTGCGCCACAAAGTCAGCGGAACTTATCTTTACGAGTTACCCTTCGGCAAGGATAAGCGGTGGGTAACCAGCGGCGTTGGCTCGCATACTTTGGAGGGATTTTCCGTTTCCGGAAGCTTTACCTTCGCCACCGGAACGCCGCTTACGCCGGCTTATCAGGCAGGCGTAGAAGACGTGATCAACGGTACGGCTGGCACGCAGCGTCCCAATCGTGTACCGGGCGTTTCAGTCACGGGCGGCGCGGGATCACTGAAGGAGTGGTTCAATCCTGCTGCATTCGCGCAGCCTCCGAATGATTCGACCACGCCGAACTGCATTAATTGCGGCAATGTTTCGCGTAACTCGATTCTTGGGCCGGGAATTATTCAGAACAATATGTCGCTCTCGAAGACGATGCAGCTTGGCGGCACGCGCAGCACGGAGTTTCGCGCAACGGCCAATAATATTTTCAATACCGTGCAGTACTCGGGTGTAGATACCAACGCGGCTTCACCGTCCTTCGGGCAGGTGACTTCAGCCGCTTCGATGCGGGCGTTTCAGTTTATGGCGAGATACAGGTTTTGAGGGGCAGCGGAGTTAGCCGCGCTGCGCGAGTTAGCGGGGTTAGCGGAGTTAGCGACGTAAGGAAGTTTATGACGGGTTGGTTGCAAAAAGCACGAGCGGGGTTTGCGCTGTTGGCGCTAGTGCTGTCGGGCGCTTGGGCAATCCCTGGCGTTGCGCAAGACTTGCCGGATGTGCAGGCCCCCGCCGCCGCACAGAGCGGCTATGTGCTGAAGTTAAACGCTGATCTGGTATTGACGAATGTGGTGGCGCGCGATACCAAGACCGGCGAGTTAGTGCGCGACCTAAAGCGGAGCGATTTTGGTATTTACGAGAACGGTAAGCAGCAACAGATTTCGACATTCGACTTTGAGAGCGTGGAGATGGCCACACCGCTCAACGAAACGACTATCAGCGGACTGGCCGCGGGGTTAAACACGAATGGAGCAAAAGCTGCCGTTGTAGCCCGGCCCGAGGAACTGCGCAACCATAGGTTGATTGTCATGTTCTTCGATCTGACTTCGATGCAGCCGGAAGATCTTGACCGCAGCGTGGCGGCGGCTAAAGATTTTTTGCGCACGAAAATGCAGGCGGCAGATCTGGTCGCATTGGTATCGCTCGACGACACGCTCAAGGTAGACCAGGACTTTACCTCCGATAAAAATGTGCTGACTAACGACGTCGGAATCTACAACGGTACCGAGGGCCAAGGCTTTGCATTGGGCGCGACGGCAAATACGAATCAGGTGGAAGACGCCACGGGATACACCCCCGACGAAAGCGAATACAACGACCTCAATACCGACCGCGAGCTTTTCGCGCTCAGGGCCGTGTCGAAGTCGCTCGAAAAGATTACCGAGAAGAAATCTCTGCTTTATTTTTCCGGCGGCATTCAGCGCGACGGCATAGAGAACCAGGCTTCACTACGGGCTGCGGTCAATGCCGCGGTGCGCGCCAATCTGGCCATTTACAGCGTGGATACGAGGGGTTTGCAGGCCGTAACGCCCATGGGCGACGCCTCGACCGGCAGCCTGCGCGGGACAGGAGCGTTCAACGGCGGCGCACTGTTGAATAACATGAACGCGAATTTCGCAACGCAAGAAGTAATGGGCACACTCTCGACTGACACCGGCGGCAAGGCGTTTTTCGATTCCAATGATTTTGCACCGGCTTTTGCGCAGGTGCAACGCGACACATCGGCTTATTATGCAATCGGCTTCCATAGCTCGAATCAGGCACGCGATGGACGCTATCGCAAGCTGACCATCAAGATCAATCGGCCTGGAATCAAACTCGAATACCGCCCTGGCTACTATGCGCCGGCGGATTTTCAGCATGCGGGGCACGAGGACCGCGAGCGCGAACTCGAAGAGCAGTTAGCCAGCGACTTGCCGGCAACAGATATGGCCGTCTATCTCGACGCGTTTTACTTCCGCCTCAATGAGAATCGATTCTATGTGCCGGTTTCGCTGATTGTGCCAGGATCGCAGATTCCGTTTGTGAAGGGCAGCGACAAGGACAAGGCCACGCTGGACGTAATCGGCGAGGTGCTCGACGAAGCGAAACAGCCCATTGGCCACGCGAGGGAGACGGTGAAGCTCAACCTCGACCCGGCGTTGCAGGCGCGACAAAAAAATATTCAATACACTACCAGCTTCGATCTGCCGGCGGGCAAGTATCACCTGAAGTTTGTGGTGCGCGAAAATCAGACCGGCCAAATGGGCTCGTTTGAAGCAGATATTACGCTGCCGGAGATGAAGAAGGCTCCGCTTAAAATGAGTTCAATCGTGCTGGCTTCGTTGCGTCAGCCAAGCAAGAAAGACACGCCTCTGGTGCGCGGCGGCGAGGAGTACGTGCCGAAGATCAGCCACGTCTTTCGCCAGGACCAGCACCTTTACCTGCTGTACGAAATCTACTCTCCGGCGCGCGCAAAGGTCGCTGATGATGCGCCCAAAGGAAGCAAGCCGGGAATAAATCTACTGAGCAGCCTGGAATTGATTCAAGGCTCGACGAAAGTGTATGAAACGCCACTGGTGCAGGCGAAGGCGATCAACGTGGAAGGACGCGACGCCGTGGCCATGGAACTGGACGTGCCGCTAAGCGGACTCAAGGCCGGCGCGTACGTCTGCCAGTTGAATGTGATCGACGACGCCGGAGGCAGTTTTGCATTTCCGCGTTTTGCCGTGCTGGTGAAAGCACCGCTTGCGACGCCAGCCGCCTCGACCCAATAAGCGCGTCCAATTTGATTGAGTAGAATCAGAAGTATGACTCTCTCCGCACAGGATCGCGCACGGCGCATCAAGATTATTCTCTTCGACGTAGATGGCGTATTGACCAACGGGCAAATCTGGATTATTCCTGCCCCGGTGGTATCGCCGGACGGCGCTGTCACTTCTAAAATGGTCGAGGCGAAAGGTTTCAGCGCCCACGACGGCGCGGGAGTTACGCTGGCGCGGCTGGGTGGCATGAAGCTGGGCATTATTACAAAGCGAATCTCGGAGACGGTAGCAATGCGCGCGCGGGATCTGAAGCTGGAGTTTGTTTACCAAGGCCAGGCATTCAAGATGCAGGCGGTGCGGGAGATTGTGGAGAAGGAAGGCGTCACCCTGGACGAGATTGCTTATGTGGGCGACGACGTGATCGACCTGCCGGTGATGCGCGTGTGTGGCCTGGCAGAGGCCGTGGCGAATGCGCGGGAGAAGGTAAAGGCCGAAGCGCATTATGTGACGCCGCATCGGGGTGGTGACGGCGCAGGACGCGATGCGATCGAGTTTATCCTTGAGGCCAAGGGAGTACTGGAGCAGTGTATCGCGGCCTCCATTGACGAGAGCAATCCACTTCCGCCCTCGATCGACATTGGTAAAGGTGGAGATCTGAAGTAATGGAGACCAATGAAAAACGAGCGGTGGTGCTGCTGAGCGGGGGGCTGGACTCGGCCACGGTGTTGGCGATTGCGCGCAGCCAAGGCTATGAGCTTTACGCGCTTTCGTTTTCTTACGGGCAGCGGCATATTGTTGAACTCGACGCAGCGCGCCGCGTGGCCGCAGCGGTCGGAGTTAAAGACCATCGCATCGCGAACATCGATCTGAGGGTTTTCGGCGGGTCGGCGCTGACTGCTGACATAGACGTTCCCAAAGGCCGCGGTACGGATGAGATGAGCCACGGTATTCCCGTCACTTACGTGCCGGCGCGTAACACAATATTTCTCTCTTTTGCGCTGGCCTGGGCAGAGGTGCTGGGTTCGAGCGACATTTTTATCGGCGTGAATGCGCTGGACTATTCCGGCTATCCCGATTGCCGTCCTGAGTTCATCGAGGCCTTTGAGAAGATGGCCAATCTGGCGACAAAGGCCGGTGTTGAAGGCCGCCAAGCGCTCAAGGTTCACACGCCGCTGATTGCGATGACCAAGGCGGAGATTATTCACAAGGGGATCGAGTTAGGCGTGGATTACGGCCTGACCAGCAGTTGTTACGATCCCGCGTCGACTGACGAGCCGTGCGGGGAATGCGATTCGTGTTTGCTCAGGCGGAAGGGCTTCAGAGAGAATGGGATCGAGGACCCGCTGAATTATCGGGTTGAAAAAGCCTAAGAATAAAAGGATAATTGCGGTTAGCGGTTCCCTGACTTGCGAAACCAGAGTGGCAAGATGCGCTTCCCTTCGATCGCGCTCTGGGCAAGCTTTCGACGCCCCATTTGCTGCACTCAGATCGCTCAAAATGATAAAAAACGTGACACGCAGCTTGCGCGGGGTAGGTCAATATGGGTTATTCGATAAAAGAAATCTTCTATACCCTGCAAGGCGAAGGGGCGCAGACGGGCCGTGCGGCAGTGTTTTGCCGCTTTGCGGGATGCAATCTCTGGTCGGGCAGCGAGAGTGACCGGAAGGCTGCGGTATGCCGGTTTTGCGACACGGATTTTGTGGGCGTGGATGGACCGGACGGCGGAAAGTTCGATTCCGCTCAAGATTTGGCAGCAGCCGTAGAGCGTACGTGGACCGAGAGTTCCAAGAAGAATGGCTCCCGATTGGGCAAGCGCTTCGTGGTGTGCACGGGCGGCGAGCCACTGCTGCAACTGGACAAGAAGTTGATATCCGCGCTGCATAAGCACGGTTTCGAGATCGCCGTAGAATCCAATGGAACGATTGAGGCGCCGGCCGGATTGGATTGGCTCTGCATAAGCCCCAAGGCCGGAGCCGAGCTGGTGCAGCGAAGCGGGAGCGAATTGAAGTTGGTTTATCCGCAGGCAGGCGCTTACCCAGAGGAGTTCGAGCGGCTTTCTTTCCAGCATTTCTTTTTGCAGCCGATGGACGGAGCCAGCCGGACTGCCAACACCGAACTTGCCCTGCACTATTGCCTCGGTCATCCGCAGTGGCGATTGAGTCTGCAAACCCACAAATTCCTCGGAATACCGTAGGGAATATTCAGCCAACTGATGGAAAATGTATCAATGTGGAGCGACGCTAAAGCCTAATGGCGGTTAGAATCGTCTGTACAGTAGGCAGAGCTGCTCCCACCGGCTGCCTGCGCAGCCTCATGGCGATTGGGCACGAAGATTTTCTGCCAAATAGCGTGGGTTGAGAGACATGGAATCCCCAGGATGATGATAAAAAGATTACGTTTACGGTCACTTTGGCTTGTTTTTGCCGCCCTTGCCGTGATTTGCGCGGCAGCGCAGATTTGTGCCCAAAACACACCGGGTGCGCCCGCTCAAGGCAGTCCGGCCTCAGGCGGCCCAACTCCAAGTAGTCTCGCTCCGGCCAAGGCGCCTGTTGCCAGCCCGATCCAAATTACACCGGCGAAAGTGGCTCCGGCAGAGCCGGCGAAGGCCGTCGACTCCGCCGCTACGCCGCAGAATCGCGCCCAGGCTTACTATCATTTGGCGCTCGCCAGCGGATACGAAGAGGAGGCCATTGAAGATGGCCGTCCGGAACTGGTGACGCAGGCTGTCGAGGAATACAAACTGGCGCTGAACGCCGATCCCGCTTCGCCGCAGTTGAACAACGCGTTGGCCGATCTTTACTTCCGCACCGGCCACGTGCGAGAAGCCGAAAACACGGCGAATGCGCTTTTGAAGAGCGCACCGGACAACATCGACGCGCACAAACTGCTGGGGCGCATTTATCTGCGCGCGCTAAGTGATGGGCAAAACGCACCATCCTCGTCCTCGCCTACCGGCAATGTGCTGGATAAGGCGATTACCGAGTTTGAAAAGATCGTCACGCTGGAACCGAAGAGCGTGGAAGATCGCATGATTCTCGGTCAGCTATACACAGTCAAGCACGATCATGTGAAGGCCGAAGAGGAATTCAAGACGGCACAGGCCATGGATCCCGATTCCGAAGACGTGGTGCTGAATCTGGCCCGCTTGTATGCGGAAAGCGGCGACATCGCGCAGGAAGCAAAGGTGCTGGAGACGGTTCCGGTGGGCGACCGGACGGTGCGGATGGAGGATGCGCTGGGCGCGTCTTATGAGCAATTGAAGCGGTCCAAGGACGCTATCGCCGCTTATCAGCGCGCTGCCGACATGGAGCCGGGAGGCCCGCGCACGCTGGAAGCACTGGCTCAGGCGCTTCTGAACGACAATCAGTTCGACGAGGCTCTGAAGCAATACGACGAGCTGCTTAAGGCCGACCCTGAGAACGCGGGCGCCCTGGTGCACATAAGTGAGATTCAACGCCGACAGGGGAAATATGAGGATGCCCTGGTGACCATCCGCAAGGCACGTGCCAAGGACGCCAACAATCTGGAAGCCGGCTATAACGAGGGACTGTTGCTTGATGTGCTGGGCCGCCTCGACGAGTCCGCGAAGGTTTTCGAGAAGATGGTGGACCTGACCTCTCACGCAAACGGCGCTTACACCACGGAAGAAAAGAACAATCGCGGCATCTTCCTGGAGCGGCTGGGGACGGTTTATCACGAGCAGAACAAGACGACCGAGGCTATCGCGGCTTACCAGAGGATGATTGACATGGGCGGCGAGACGGCTGTGCGTGGCTATCAATTCCAGGTTGACACATGGCGCGACGCCAAAGAGTTCGACAAGGCCGTGGATGTTTCGCGCAAGGCCGTCGAGGCGAACCCCAAAGATCGTGACCTTAAGCTGATGCTGGCCGCTGAGATGGCCGACGTAGGAAAGACCGACGATGGGCTTGCGATGGCCAAGGGACTGTTGGCCAACAACGCCGATGACCGCCAGGTGTGGCTTGCGCTGGGCCAGATGTACGTTCGCGCACACCGCTGGAAGGAAGCGGAAGATGCCTTCAATAGGGCCGATACTCTGACCGTCAAACAGGAAGACCGCTCCTATGTGCTCTTTCTCAGAGGCGAGCTGGCTGAGCGGCAGAAACACTATGAACCGGCCGAGCAATTTTTCCGGCAGACGTTGGAACTGGAGCCGGCGAACGCCATGGCCCTCAACTACCTGGGCTACATGATGGCTGACAGAGGGAAACAGTTGCCCGAGGCTCTCAAGCTGATTCGCAAGGCCGTCGAGCTTGACCCGATGAATGGCGCCTACCTGGATTCACTCGGCTGGGCGTACTTCAAGATGGGCGAGTATGAACTGGCCGAGCAGAATCTGCGTCAGGCCGTTGACCGCGATCAAACTGACGCCACTGTCCATGACCACCTGGGCGACCTCTACGAGAAGACTGGCCGCACGCGCCTTGCTGCAGCGCAGTGGCAGCTTTCACTGGCGCAATACGCCAAGTCCGCGGCAGCTGACGTGGAGCCGACTGAAGTAGCCAAGGTGCAGAAAAAGCTGGATAGCGCACAGGTGAAGCTTGCCAAACAGGAAAGCGCCACCGGGCAGACAAGGCCCGAGTAGCAGAGTAGGGACCGAGGGACTAGGGAATAGGGACAGCCGATTTCGTAAGACGGTTGGCGGAGATGCATGTGGCTTCTGGATTCCTCATCCATATTGTCTCTCTTTAAACTTCAATGGCGACTTTGCAAGCCAGGTCGAGTTATCTGCTGCCCACGGGGATTGGCGTCCGCGCGGATGGCGAATTGGCCCGTCGGGAGCACCCGGAGCCGTTGCATCCCTACCGCACACCGTTTGCACGAGACGTTGCACGCATTCTTCATGCGCGCGCCTTTAGACGCCTGGCCGGCAAGACGCAAGTTTTCCGCCGCCTGCAAGGCGATTCCCCCTCGGACCACTTTCGCAGCCGCCTGACGCACACGCTCGAAGTGACTCAGATCGCCCGGACCCTGGCCACGACCATGGGACTGAATGCGGAACTGACCGAGGCGCTAGCTCTGGCACACGATATCGGCCATCCACCATTCGGACACGCCGGCGAAAAGGCTCTGGATCAATGCCTGCGCGGGTTCGGGCTTGGCTTCGACCACAACCTGCACGCGCTGCGCATCGTCACATGGTTTGAGGAGCGCTACGCCGGTTTTCGCGGGCTGAATTTGACCCTCGGCGTGCGCGAGGGCATCATCAAGCATTCCCGCGACTATTCCGTTTCAACTCATCCAGAGCTGGCCGAGTTTTTCCTCGATCAGTTCCCTCCCCTCGAAGCTCAACTCATCGATCTTGCTGACGAGATTGCCTACCTGACCGCTGATCTCGATGACGGACTCGACTCGGGGATTCTTACACTCAGCCAGGTGCGGGAGGGCGTGGCGTTCTTTCGTGGCTTCCACAACGCCGTACGGCGAGATTACCCAACTGCTCAGCCTAAACTGGCCGCATATGAAGCGATAAAACGCATATTGAATTTGTTTGTGACGGATTTGATGGAAGAGACGCAAAGGCAAGTGGCTGCGCTGTGCGCCGGCAGATTGGACGACGTTGGGCTGGAGGAAATCCGGCTTGCACCTCGTCGGCTGGCGGCGCTGAGTGACGAGGTGGAATCCGCGCGCGCCGGCCTGAAAGAATTCCTCTACGCCAACCTCTACAACTCGCCCGGCATGGACGAGTCGCACGCCTACGCCGCAGAGATTGTCCGGGGGTTGTTTTCCGCGCTCATGGCAGACCCTGGATTACTACCCGAAGACCACCAGGCACAGATTCCCGCCGAGGGGCTGGCGCGTACCGTCGCCGACTACATAGCCGGAATGACCGACAGCTACATCGAACAGGCTTGGCGTCGTTGCGGCGGGATGATCCGATAGGGTAAATCTGAGCGATGAGCGAGACTCGATCCATTGATCTTCACGCGCGCACGGTTGCGGAAGCGATCGGTGAGTTTGTGCGCTTTTACAATACCTGCGTGAAGAGCGGATACCGGGGACGCCTGGAAGTGATCCACGGCTACGGATCGTCGGGAAGCGGCGGAGCGATCCGGGAGGAACTGCGCAACTATCTGAAGGCCCATGCGGAGACCTTCGGTGCGTTCCTTGCCGGGGAGAGCCTGCGCAATCCGGGAGTCACTGTTCTTTTTCCAGGGGAAACTTTGGCGGCTATACCGTCAAGTCAAGAGGCAGGCCTCTCCTCCGTGCTGCGGGATCGTCCATATGGCTCCTCCACGAAACGGCGAAGGTCATAGAAGGGATACATGCCTGGCTCCGAGGACGATGAGTTAAAAAGCGTTATCGAAATCCGTAAATTAGAGCACTAAGGTAATTTGGTTCCCATCGATGGCACCATTCCATGTGTGCGCTGTTCGCAAACTGTCGTAACCAGCAAAGATCATCCTGCGGGTTGTACTCTTACAGATGTGGATAATCCCCTGACGAAAACCTGCTTTCGATTGGACGCGATGGCGTTGTTCGCGCCTCTGGTTCTGCTCCTTTGCCCCTGCCTGGTGTTTGCCCAAACCGTGCCTGAAAAGGTCGCAGTGACCGCAGGACCACCCGTGGGCGGTGGATTTTTTCCGTTGAGCGAGGTGCATCGCGGGCAGTCAGCAACGGCCTGGACGGTCTTCACAGGGAGCACGCCGGAGCCGATGGATGTCGAGATCCTGGGCGTTCTGCGAGGTGCGCGCGGACCCGGCCACGACATGATTCTGGCCCAGTTGCATGGAGTGAAGCCGGAGTACACAGGAGTGGTGGCCGGCATGAGCGGCAGCCCGGTCTACATAGGCAACCGGCTGGTTGGCGCGCTTTCTTACCGAATTGGTCAATTCACCAAAGATCCCATCGCGGGGATTACGCCCATCGAGCAGATGCTGGAGGTGAGGGATCTTCCAATTCAGGGACCAGGGACTAAGGAACTAGGGACTACAAAACAGGAACAGCGGCAGCCTGGCGTGGAGAATATGCAAGCGATGGAAACGCCGCTTGTGATGGGTGGATTCAGCCCTGACGCGATTCGGTTTTGGCAGCACAAGATGGCAGGAACAGGGCTGGAAATGGTTGCCGCCGGAGGGATAGGTTCTGCTTCCGATGTGGAGACAGCGCCCTCAGCCAAGGCGATTGCTGGACTTCTGCCAGGCTCGGCGGTAAGTGCACAGCTGGTTCGCGGTGACCTGGAGATTGCGGCCACTTGCACGGTGACCTACATTGACGCGAAGCAGTTGCTGGCCTGCGGACATTCGATTTTGCAGGCGGGGCCGGTTTCGCTGCCCATGACCACAGCTGACGTGGTGGCCACGGTGGCGTCGCCGTTAAACGCTTTCAAGATTGTGAACACGGGCGAAACCATTGGCGCCTTTAGCGAGGACCGCGACGCCGCCATTCGCGGCATCTTCGGCGCCCGGGCGCGCATGATTCCGGTGCATATCCGCGTGCATGACGCGGGAAGCGACATTAATTCAAAAACTGCGGAGCGCAAAATCAACGTCGAGATTCTGGACCTGCCGGCGCTCACTCCTCAGGCTGTCGCGGTGGTCCTGTTTCAATCGCTGCTTCAAACCAACGACAGCACTGCGGAGATGAGCTATCACGTAACGGGCAGCATCGATCTGGAGGGCTATTCGCCGTCACCTGTGGATGTTTGGGCGCCGGCCGGAGACTCGACAGCGACGCCAATGCTGGCGGCATTACAGACCGGAGAACGGTTTCAGCGGCTCTACTCGAATGGATCGAGGACCGGCGCTGTGAAAGCGGTCAATCTGGATGTGCAGGCCATACCAAGGCGGGTCGAGGTCGAATTGGAGGGCGCACGACTAGTCTCAGGCAACCTGGTTCACGCCGGCGACACCGTGACGGTGGAGGCGACGCTGCGACCATGGCACGAAGCGTCTCGCAATGTACGGATCGAGGTGAAGCTACCCGCCCGGTTGGGTGCGGGCAATCTGCGGCTACTTGTCTCGGATGCCGGGACGCTGGACCGGGCTTTGGATCAACCGCGCCAGCAAAGTCATCCCGCCAGCATGGATGCGGCCCTGTCCCAGGCACGCGGGCAGCACTTGGCAGACCACATTTATGTAAGCCTGCTGGTGCCGGAGACGCAGGCTGGCATGGAGGGGAAAACCCTTCCAAGCCTTCCGCTTTCCGTGGCGAATACGCTGGAACCGATGCGCGCCTCACAGGATGCAAGCCTGAATGGTGAGTCGGCCGAATTGGAGGCCGACGCGCCGGCGGGAGGAGTTCTGAGCGGTTTTCAACTGCTCAATCTACGCGTTGAGCCGGGCGGCGGGTTAAACTAGGTGAGGCGATGAGGCTTCACGCCAACATTCAAGACGGCACCCCTCATTCGAGCCGCCCTGTCTGAGATTCCCCCA
>Ga0181520_10007355_pt1 | contig 16280 bp, 14 predicted proteins | sample PEATcosm2014_Bin_29_FD_132451 | JGI IMG/M metagenome (GOLD analysis project Ga0181520, IMG submission 132451) | Peatland microbial communities from MTU Mesocosm Facility, Houghton, MI, USA - PEATcosm2014_Bin02_30_metaG | ecosystem: Environmental > Terrestrial > Soil > Wetlands > Peat | place...
CCCAGCGCTGGTCCCTGTTCTGCTGCCGTCAATTTCAAATCGAAAAATGAGAGTCACAGCCTATCGCGTGCAATATGTGTCGGTTACAACGATCAACCCGATTTTAGCCGGACACTACTGATAAGGACTTACGGGTGTACAATTACTAAGCCATTCGCACCTCTAATCTGAGATTATGCTGCTCATCCCCGTTACCGGAGACGCCCGTTGGCTCATAATCTCCCCCATACCGCAGCAGCGTTGGGAAACCCCGTTTGAGCCTGATAGAAGAAGCCGAAATGCTTACGAGCATGGAAAGGGAGTCAATAGGCATCTGGACTCTTTAACAGTCCAATCTTAGCGGCATGAGCTTGTTTCGCGGACCTGTATGGGAATGATCCGTTATTGGAGCCTGCGCCGAACCCTGACCAGATCAGGATAGCGCGCGAGGTCGCTGAGCGTAGCCCAAGCGCACTGTCTGGATTTGTGGTTCTCATGTTTCCCTTTCGATGTTCACCCGCGATACAGCGGGCCAATAAGGTGCATTCCGCGCCTCAAACCACTGTCCATGCCTTCGTCAAGCAGCATGAATTTAGGCATTGGTCGGACGTGCTATCGACGCTTTTCCCTTGCCGCGCCGCCTGCCTTTCGACAAGAATTGATACACTACCTATTTTAGCAAATCTTCGAGTTGACTTAAATAGCCTTGTTAGTCAAATTGGCGGGCGGCGTAGTCACCGATTTGCTGGGAGAGCACGAACCTCGATGGTCCCGGCCATAGCCACCGGTTTGCAGGGCGGGATACTGGAGAAGCCTTCAGACGCGTGTGCCGCCCTTCCGTCCTTGCGTTATCCTTCTTGCGTCAACCCATGTCCCCCAAACCCTCAAGCCGCGCCATCTCGTCAGCCTCACAATCCCGTAGCTTCGACAAGGAGCTTGCGGAACTCGACGCTCTGAGCGGAGCCTTGAAGTCTGGCGCTCAGCTCGATGCCGGCCAGATCGCATACCTCCGCAAGTCCCTCGCCCATCGCAACAACTTCCTCGTCTCCAAAGCCGCCAAGTTAGTCGCCGATGCGGAGCTCTTCGCACTTTTGCCTGATATTCACGCCGCCTACGACCGCTTTTTCCTCGACGCAGCCAAAACCGATCCGCAATGCTGGGCGAAGAACGCTCTGGTCAAGACGCTGGTCAAGCTGGAGCACCGCCAGAAGGACGCTTACCTGCGCGGCCTGCGTCACCATCAGATGGAAGGCACGTGGGGCGGCGCGTCCGACACGGCCGGAGCCCTGCGCGGCGCCTGCACCCATGCGCTGGTCGATTGTCCGGGCATCTCCGACGCCGATCTGTTGACCATTCTTCTTGATCCGCTGGTGGACACCGACAAGACCGTCCGCATTGAAGCGGCGCGCGCCGTCGGACAGGTCGCCGGCCCTAGCGCCGCGCTCATCCTGCGCCTGCGCGCTCTGCTGGGCAAAGCCGAGTCCGAGCCGGAAGTCCTGGGCGCTGTCTATTCCGCGCTGCTTTCTGTCGAGGGCGAGCGCGCCATTGCATTAGTCGCCGCAGCCCTCAAAGAAGGCGACGACCTAGCCGCCGAGGCCGCCTTTGCCCTGGCCGACCTGCGCACGCCGGAAGCTCTCGCCGCGCTTGTTGCCCGCTTTCGCGCCGGGGCAGATAACTGGTTCGGTTCGGTCTTATTGAGTGCCATCGCCCTCACCCGCCTGCCTGAGGCGATGGACTTCCTCATCCCGCTCATTGCGCGAGACGCGCGCGAGGCCCCCGCGGCCATCGAAGCCATAGGCCGCATAGCGCCCAACCCGGAGCTGCGCGCCCGCGTCGCACAGGCCGTCGAGCAAACCGGCAGCCCCCGCCTCGATCAAGCCCTCCGGCAACATCTGCCCCCGCAGCCCGAATGCGATTGATGGGAGCAGCAGTCTTGGCGAAGGAGCTATTTCAGCGACATAACTTGAGCACGCTGGTCGTCGCTCAAGAAGTGCGACCCATTTACGGCACAATCGAAGTGCGCCATGAGAAGCTGCCCTGCCGCTTGAACCAAAACTCCAATGATATAGATAAGAAAACCAGTGGCAACGCCGGGTAGAACGCAGAGGATCAGCCCGATGACCCCCGAGTTTCTTGAGCCGAAGATGTCAGCGTAACCGAGATACCCGGTCAGTATCAGAAAAATGCCGACGATCCATGCAATCCTCTTGATGAGACGGCCAAAGCCATCGATAGTTCGAGCTTGGAAGTAACCATCCTGGTAGCGCTCCATGGCCGAATCAACACGTCGTTGATGTGTGGCGCCTTGAGTAATGGTCGGGTATTCGGAGGTCAAATCGGGCGTTGTATCGATGTCTTCAGTCATAGCCGTCTCCTTGCATGTCGTTCTTCGAGGCTTAACAACCCAATGAAACTTCAGTGCGAAACATTGAGGAGCACTTTACCACCTTTTTCGGTTGTGGACTGGAATTTTCCGGCGAGCTTTCTGCTGTCAATTGTTGAGTTATATAACATGCTGCTATTCAAAGACTTACGCTTTGCGCGATTTTAATGACATGCTGTGATAATTGAATTTACAGCAATCAGAAGACAGAAAGTGTGTGGCCTCCTCGAACGGCCGGGAACGCGGTTGCTTCACGGCAACCGCGTTCCCGGCCGTTCGTCTTTTTGTCCCAGAAGGTACCCCACCCCCCCCCGGGTCCGATTCACCGTTTGTTCGCTTTTTTCTCCTTAATTCCCTTGAATCACCTTTGGGCCGCTCCCAGCCGCCGTTCGCTGCAAATCCGCTTGCGCCCGAATTTCCCCTGTGGTACAACCGAATCATTCAAGTTTGCCCCCCAAGGGCAAGCCTGGATTTCATGCAGAGTGGCTGAGGGACGAGCCCTGTGACGCCACGACAACCTGCCCGCGCAAAACGGGAGCATGGTGTCAACTCTCGCCCGGAAACGGGGAACATGAGATTCGGGGTCGCTTCAGCACTCTTCGTCGAGGCGGCTCAGCACGATACTTCGAGTCCTATCACGTTCGCTCATTCGTGAGCCGGTCACGCGCTCGTATACCTTTTGTCACTCGCACAAAGCGAGGGACTCGGTGACCACTGCTTATGAGTTGCGATGTCGGGGATGCGGCAAATCCTATGGAATTCAGCCGCTTTCCATCTGTGACGAGTGCTTTTCCCCACTTGAGATCGCTTTCGATCTTGACTACGCCCGCACCCGCTTCACCCCCCAGGCCATCTCTCAGGGTCCGCTGAATATGTGGCGCTATCGCGCCCTGCTGCCCGTCCCGGACAGCTATCAGCCGCAGACCCCGGCTGGCTTTACGCCCTTGATGAAAGCTCCGCGCCTCGGCGCGCACATCGGCGCACGCAATCTCTACATCAAAAACGACGCCGTCTGCCTGCCCACCCTCAGCTTCAAGGACCGCGTGGTCGCCGTGGCCTTGGCCAACGCCCAGATCTTCGGCTTTGACACAGTCGGCTGCTCTTCCACCGGCAACCTGGCCAACGCCGTGGCTGCCGGAGCCGCACGCCTGGGCCTCAAGACCTTCATCCTGGTCCCGGCCGACCTCGAGCCTGCCAAGATTCTCAATACCCAGGTCTATGGCGCAACCCTGGTGCGCGTCGACGGAAACTACGACCACTGCAATCGCCTCTCCTCGCAAATCGCCGACCGCTACAACTGGGGCTTCGTCAACGTGAACCTGCGTCCCTTCTACGCCGAGGGCTCAAAGACCGTGGGCTTCGAGATCGCCGAGCAACTGGGCTGGCGTCTCCCGGATAATCTGGTTTGCCCCATGGCCGGTGGGTCGCTGATTACCAAAATCCGCAAGGCCTTCAGCGAACTGGTTGCCCTCGGCCTCGTCGAAGACAGGCCGGTCCGGTTCTTCGGTGCGCAGGCCACCGGCTGCTCGCCCATCGCTACCGCCGTCAAGCACGGTACCGATGTGATCGAGCCGCAGCGCCCCAACACCATCGCCCGTTCGCTGGCCATCGGCAACCCCGCCGACGGCCCCTATGCGGTGCGCGCCATTCGCGATTCCGGCGGCTGGGCTGAGGACGTGTCGGACATTGAAATCGTCTCGGCGATCCAGGAACTCGCCGAAACCGAAGGCATCTTCACCGAAACAGCCGGCGGCGTTACCACTGCGGTGACCGCTCGCCTCTATGCTCATGGCCGCATCCACCCCGACGAGCTCACCGTTACCTGCATCACCGGCAACGGCCTCAAAACCACTGATTGCCTGCACGGCGCTTTTGACCAGAGCCAGGCCATCCGTCCCCGGCTCAGCGACTTTGAAGCCTTCGTAGAAGAGCACAACGAAAACAGTTCGGAACCGAGTCAGGACCTGGTCCTGGCGGGAGAAGCCCATGTCCGTTAGAGTCCTATTGCCCAATGCTTTCCAGAAGCACACCAACAACGTGCGCGAAATCTCCAGCGCGGCCGCCAACCTGTCCGAACTGGTCACTGAAATCGAGGGCCGTTTTCCGGCTCTGCGCCCGCACCTACGCGGCGAGGACGGCCAGATTCGCCGCTTCATCAACTTCTATGTCAATGAAGAAGACATCCGCTTCCTCGGCAACGAGAAATACAGCTTCCAGGAGGGCGATGAAGTGTTGGTCATTCCCTCCATCGCCGGCGGCTGCCGCTAACTTCCGCTTCTTCAAGTTACTGTGGTCATGAGGGCTCTCCCGCCGCGGAGAGCCTTCTCTATTACTGAATAGTTACAAACTCCACAAAATCTATTCGCACCATATTTGCATCAGCTTGACCGTCCCTTTACAATTCCCGGCGGATACTACTCCCGTGATCCCGCAAGCTCGGCAGAAGGTTCCGTTGAAGTTGGCCGTCGGTTCCACCTCCCTGGTGGAGCTCGCTTTTCCCACCTATCTCCGCTCCCTGCCGGTGCCTCCGGAAAAGCCGCGCATCTTTGCGGAAATCGGCCGCTACCGGCTGCGCCTGGCTGAAAGCGTTGAAGACCGCGATGCCGCTTGCCGGCTGCGTTTCCGGGTCTTCAACATCGAACTGGGCGAGGGCCTGGCCAACTCCTACCAGACGGGCCTGGACACCGACCAGTTCGACCTCTTTTGTGAGCACCTGCTGGTCGAGGACAAACTGGAAACCAACCCGGCTCGCCGCATCGTGGGCACCTACCGCATGCAGTCCGGACCCACCGCGGCCCGCAACTTGGGCTATTACTCCGAGCAGGAGTTCAACTTCGCAGCCTATGAGCCGCTGCGTCCAGGCATTCTCGAACTGGGCCGCGCCTCCGTCGATCGCGAACATCGCACTCCTGAAGTCCTGACCTTGTTGTGGAGGGGCATTGCGCAGTATGCTCATGATATGGGGCTGCGTTATTTGATAGGCTGCTCATCGTTGAACACGAAAGACCCGGCGTACGGCTGGCAGATGTATCGCCAGCTTGAGCAATACTGGGTCTCGCGGGAGTTTGAGACCCAGCCGACCGCCGCTTACGCCTGTCCCACCGAGCATGAGGGCGCATACGCACAGCCGTCGCCCTGCCAGCAAGACCAATCGTTGCGAACCCCCACTCAGGTCAAGGCGCCCAAGCTGCTGAAGACCTACCTGGCCATCGGCGCGCGCATCTGCGCCCCGCCGGCATGGGACCGGGAGTTCGGCACCATCGATTTTCTTACGCTGCTCGATCTCCGGTTGATCGCGCCTTCCGCGCGCAACCGCTTCCTGGCGCCCCTCACCTCATGAGCTTTCGTGCCGTCCGGCGTGCTGTGGCGCTGGCCTTCGTTCTCGCCTCGGTTGTCATTCGTTACTGGCTCATCCGCCTGCGCGGTCCTCTTTCCATGGAGCGGCGCGCGCTGTGGGTCCAGGCCTCCGCACGGTCGATCCTCTCCGGCCTCGGCATTCATTACAAAGTGGAAGGTCAGCCGCCAACCCACGGCCTGGTGGTCGCCAACCACCTCAGCTACCTCGACATCCTCATCATCTCGGCGGCCATGCCCTGCTTCTTCGTCGCCAAGGCCGAAATCGATCGCTGGCCCTACTTCGGCAAGGCCGCCCGCGTCGGTGGAACCATGTTTATCGACCGCTCCAGCCTGGCCAGTGCCGAGAAGGTTTCGGCCATGATCGCCGAGCGCCTCGATCTGACGGTTCCGGTGTTGTTCTTCCCTGAGGGCACCAGCACCGACGGCGCCTCGCTTCTCCGCTTCCACTCCCGCCTGTTTGAGCCCGCCATCGTGGCCGGAGCTGAGGTAACGGCCGCCGCCGTCCGCTACATCATCGAGGACGGCACCCCGGAGCGCGAACTCTGCTGGTTTGGCGACGACGCGTTCCTGCCCCATCTCTGGAGGGCTCTGGGCACCGCCGGCTTCTCCGCCGAAGTCCGCTTTGGCGAGCCGCAAGTCTACCCTCATCGCCGTGTAGCAGCGGACGAGACCCAGGCCGAAATCGCCGCCATGCGCGAAGAAAACTCCCTCGTCCTTCAGTAAAGTTCCACTCCTCCCGGAAACAGAGAGAGTCTTCAGGTTATCGATGACCCGCCCAACGCCTGAAACTGAGGAATTTATTGGAAAAATCAGCTCGCCTCACACGGGAGGGCGGCGGCTCCAGTAGAATTGTGGGTAATAGCTGTAGTGTGACAACGAACCACCTCGCGCTGTCGGGCATATCGGTCCGCTCATCGCTTGTGTGAGGGATGCGCCACGGGCCGCAGCTGCGAATAGAACTCAGGAGTCCTGCCGTTTGCCGCTGCATCTCGCCACATCCATTCGTCGCCTCGCGTCTGCCCGCCAAGTTTGCACCCTCACTGCCCTTGTTGTGCTCATAGCTGCCGGTCCTGCGGCCAGCGCGCGTGGCACAGCGCACCACAGGCATTCTCGTCTCCACGCGATGAGGCACATGCTGTCGGACATTGGCCTGCCTGGCATGGGTTTCATTTCTGACGACGATGACGTGCCTGAGGATGGTCCGAAGTACGAGCTCAGGCTCGCGCGGCAGGGTGGCGAGATCATCGACGTCATTTACAGGGTGGGCGATACGTATATCCCCGACGCTCTCGATAAGCTCAGCCAGTTCCTGCGCGACAGCCACAACGACGAGGTCAAGAGTTACAATCCGCGCACCTTCGATGTGCTCCACACGATGCTGAGCAAGCTGAATCGATCGAGCAGCGTAATCCAGATCCTTTCCGGCTATCGGACAAAGGAGACGAACGACGCTCTCCGTGAGAGTGGAACCACCAACGCAGCTGAGCACTCACAGCATATCGAAGCGAATGCACTCGATCTCCGGGTTCCTGGCATTCCAACGGTGGAGTTGCGGGACGCTGCGCTTTCCCTCGGCGCTGGTGGCGTGGGTTACTACCCTAAAGGTCAATTCATCCACGTAGACACGGGTCCCGTCAGGGAGTGGACCTTTGCGCCGCATCGCGCTGGGCATACTCGCCGCCATCGCCGTGCTTAACGCCGTGCCCTGTGAAGGCAGGCCGGTTGATTAGGGCCTGAAACGAACCATGATCCATCGCTGCGACTGGAGCCCCTCTACGCTCCCGCCGGCGGCGGGGCGGTCGATCCCCGCACAACCAGGCTGGTCGAGACCAGAAACTCGCGCTGAATCTTGGCCGCGACCGGCTCTTCGGCTTGCTGGCGAAGAGCCTCGAAGGCGGCCTGCGCCAGGTCGTGGCGCGACAGGCGAATGGTGGTCAGCGGGGGCAGCGTGAACTCGGCGAAATCGATGTCGTCCAATCCGATGACCGACAGGTCCTGGGGCACGCGCAGGTTCGCATTGTAAGCGGCGCGCAGCACGCCGATGGCGGTCATGTCGTTCGAGCACAGAATGGCCGTCGGAGGCGTCGTGAGCGCGCGCAGTTTGCCAAACCCGATCATCCCGCCCTTGAGCGTGTGGTCGCACTCGATGATCCACTTCTTCTGGATGCCCAGCCCGGCCGCTTCTATGGCCCGGCGGTAATCGTTTTCGCGGGTGATGGCCGAGTGCAGCTTGTAGGGCCCGGCCAGAAACGCGATCTTGCGATGGCCCAGTTCCACAAGATGGTTTACGGCTTCGCGAATGCCGGTGTTGTAATCCAGCAGGATGGTGCTGACTTTGGGATCACCCAGGCGAAACTCGGCCAGCACCATGGGAATGTCGCGGTGCACCAACTGGTCCAGAACAGGCTCTTCCGCGCCGAAACTGAGCACCGCCACGCCATCCACCTTGCGCTCCAGCATGCGGCGGACACAGTTGGCCAGAATGGCGGGGTCGCTGTTGGACGAGCTGACCAGAATCTCGTATCCGTGGGCCACCGCGATCTCTTCAAAGCTCTGGATCAGCTCCGGGAAAAAGGGATTGGTAATGTTTTCAACAATGATGCCGAAAAGCCGGCTGCGGCCTGAAACCAGGGTGCGCGCGTGGGTGTTGGGAAAGTAATTCAACTGCTCGATCGCCTGCCAAACACGCTTGGACAGCCGGTCGCTGACCGCCGGTGAACCGTTGACCGTCCGGGAGACAGTAGCTATTGAAACCTTCGCCAAGGCGGCGACGGTGCGAATATCGGGAGTCTTGGCGACTGTCTTGCGCGTTCCTTTTCGAGCCACGAACCAATCCTAATGCAGAGGAAATGAATTACAGCAATGTTATTGCATTTCAGGAGCTTTGCGGTATGAATCCCGTTCCGGTTGCAGAATGCGGAGCCTTCATCGGCACGGGGGCTCAAGGAACGTCGGAGCTTCTCGGCCTTCGTTCAGCGGCCTTGAGAGGGAAGCGCGCTACTCGCCGTCGGCCAGCAGCAGGCGCAGGTCGCGCAGGTTCTGCCCGGTTGGGCCGGTTACGACCGAATCGCCCAGCGCTGTAAACATCGGACAGGCGTTGAAGGCGGCCAGCGAGGATTTCAAGTGGAATCCGAACGTATGGGCGCGGGTCACGGTGGTCGGGTCGGCGATGGCCCCGGCAGACCGTGTGTTGCCGTCGATGCCATCGGAGCCGGCACTGAGGACGGTCAGCCGTTCGCCGGGATGATTTTCCAGTTCCAGGGCGCAGGCCATGGCAAACTGCTGGTTGCGGCCGCCGGCGCCGGGGACTCGGTCGAGCTTGACCGTTACTTCGCCCACTGAAATCAGGCACAGGCGCGGATGAACGGCGCGCAGGGCGTGAAAGCGCTCCAGCAGATAGCGGGCCGCGTCGGCATAGTCCCAGTCATCGCAACTGTTGTCGACCACCACGTGGAACCCCGCCTTCAGCGCCAGGGCACGGGCGTTTTCCGCGAGATCGTGGCTGGAGAGCAGAATCTCGAAAACCGAATCACGGAAGGACTCCTCCTCGCCCGACATGGAAGCCGCTGCCGTGACTCGCCGGGCGAAAACAGCATCGGTCCACGGCATCCGCGGAAAGAAGGGTGGCCGCCAGCCCTTGTTCCCTGGCGATTCGGGAAGGTCTTCGCGGTCGAAGAAGGCGCAAACCGAAGCCGGCAGCTTGGGCGCAAGATCGTACTTGGCCAGGATGGCGCGTACGTCGGCCACGGTCGAGTGGTCCGGAGAAGTGGGGCCGGAGGACAACGCGTCCAGCGAGCGCAGCGGCACGTCCGGCACCAGCAGCGAAACCTTGGCAGCCTCCGGCGCGGCAATCGCCAGCCGCCCGCCCTTCACCGCGGAGAAGTGCTTGCGCAGTGTGTTGATTTCGCCGATGGGCGCGCCCGAGGCCAGCAGCAACTGGTGAAAGGCGATCGTGTCTTCCAGAGAGATGTGCGAGTCCAGCGGCAGGTCGAACATGGCCGATCCGCCGCCGGAGATGAGGAAGAAGATGAGCGTGCCCTTCCGGGCCTTCTTGAGCATGGCCAACGTGGCGCGCGCCGCCTCGAAGGACTCTTCGTTGGGCAGCGGGTGGCCTCCCTCGAAGTAGCGAAAACGCCAGTCGCGGTTCTTGGGCAACTGATTGGAGCAGCAGATACCGCGCAGACCCAGGCGGCGGCTCATGCGCGTCAGCAGGGTATCCAGCATCGGGCCGGCCGCCTTGCCCAGCGCGATCACAAAGATTTTTTTGTAACTGGAAAGATCGATCGTCGCCGGTCCGCTGCCGTCGGGCAGGAGGCGATGCATCGTATTGCCTTCAAAGCGAATGCGGCGGTCAAAGGCGGAGGCAATACTGCAGGCCGCCACGGCGCCGGTAAAGATCTCGTTGGCTGTAGCGTGCAGGGAGTCGAGGGCGGAGTCGCCGACCGGAGTCATCGCAGTTGCTCCTTCAGCCAACCCGTGAGCGCCGACTGCAGCGGCTCGAGTTGACTGGTAAAGAAGTGATCGGCGCGGGGAAGGAGCACCAGTTGTTTGGGGTCGGCTGCGGAGGCGGCCACTCGCTCCAACTCTGAGGTTGGCGCATATTGGTCGTTCTCACCGCTCAGAAACAGCTTGGGAATTGTGCAATCGTGCAGAAAGGAATAACTGTACTTGCGGCCCTCGGCCTGGGTGGGCAGCCCCAGCGCGGCCAGTGCGCGGATTTTTTTCTGAATGGACGAAGGCCGGCAACAGGCGTTGAGCGCCATGGCGGCGCCAAAGCTGAAGCCCACCACGACCAGCGGGCGTTTGTATTCGTTTTCAAGCCAGGCCATCGCGGCCGCCACATCCCCAGCCTCCGCCTCGCCGTCGTGCTTTCCCTGGCTCAACCCCGTGCCGCGAAAGTTGAAGCGCAAAACCGGCCACCCTAATCCCCACGCCGGGTCGTTCAGGGCCTTCATGGCGTGGTAAACCACCTTGTTGTGCATCGAACCGCCGCCCAGCGGATGGGGATGGCAGACCAGTGCAGCAAACGGCGCATTCGGCGCGCCTTCGTTCACCAGCGCCTCCAGCCGGCCGGCGGGACCAGCCAGGCTCACGCCGCGCAGAATGGCAGGCGAGGAACGCGTATTGGGTCGGGCTGGTGCGGCTTGCGTGGTCATCCCACACATCATTCTACGCGCAGCCGGCGTATCCATACTGCCCGGAATGCGCGCTGTTCGCGGTTCGGAATGCCAGCGCCGGCGCCTTGGTCCAAGGTGAGGCAAGCCATATCAGCCATTGGGACAACACCCCTCATAGCGTATTCTGGCAGCATCATGTCCGATCCTCAGGCTGCCGATTCCATCGTCGATACCCCCATTGATCCCATCCAGCTTACCCGTCAATTGTGCGAAATCGAGTCCACAACCTATCACGAGGGCGCGGCAGGCGATTTTCTCGCCCAGTTTCTTTCCGTCCGCGGATGGGAAGTCGAGAAGGCACCTGTTCCCCAGCCGCGTGAGAGCGTCACTGCCGGCGCACGCTGGAACGTCTATGCCGGGATCGCCGGTCAGACGCCCGACCTGGTCTTTTCCACCCATATGGATACCGTGCCACCCTACATTCCCTTCAGTGAGGACGCCGACTTCCTCTACGGCCGCGGAGTCTGCGACGCCAAGGGCATCATCGCCGCCCAGGTAGTCGCCGCCACGGCCCTGCGCGCAGCCGGGTTCCGGGTTGGCCTCCTGATTGTCAGCGGCGAGGAGCGCGATTCGGCCGGCGCCGGGGTCGCCAACCTCGCGCCCAAGGGCAGCCGCTTCCTCATCAATGGCGAACCCACCGACAACCGCCTGGCGCTGGCCTCCAAGGGAGCTCTCCGCGCGTCGTTCAAGGCCACCGGCAAAATGGCCCACTCGGCCTATCCCGAACTGGGCGAAAGCGCTGTTCACAAGATGATTGAGGTGTTGGCAAAGGTGCTGGCCCTCCCCATGCCGGAGCTTGAGGGCATTGGTCCCAGCACGCTCAACATCGGCCAGATCAATGGCGGCCACGCTCCCAATGTTGTCGCCGACAAGGCTGAAGCGCAGGTGCTGGTTCGCCTGGTGGGGGATTCGGCCCCGGTAAAGGCCGCACTTCGCCAAGCCGCGGCCGGCCTGGCTGAGGTCGATTTCACCCTCGACGTACCCTTCGTCCGCCTGCGCGCCATCGAAGGCCTGCCTACCATGGTCGCCAAGTTCTCCACCGACATTCCGCAGCTAACCAACTGGGGCGAACCCTTGCTTCTCGGTCCCGGCTCCATCCACGTAGCCCACACGCCTTTTGAGAAGCTGGCCAAGAAGGAGCTTCTGGAGGCGGTCGAGCTTTACATTCAGGTTGCCAAACAATTGCTGGCCTGAGGCCAAGGCGGCCACTCATTTTGTCCGCCACGCCCCACGCCCCTACAATGCATACTAGGTTTGTGAGTCGCGAGCGAGTGTTTTTCATTCGTCTCGCGTATTGCGAAACTCAAGTGGAAACGCCAGCCATCCGTCGCAGCAACGGCTGCATTCACGCGCCGAAGTCGGCGTCAAGCCGCACAAGGGCCTATAGCTCAATTGGTTAGAGCAGCGAACTCATAATTCGTTGGTTCCAGGTTCAAGTCCTGGTGGGCCCACCAAGTCTCCTTAGTCCGCGATGGGGTGCATAACCGGTACAGTAATCGCGGCTGCTGACGGAAGCGTCATACCACCCTTAGCATCAAACCGGTCGGGGTTAACTTGCCCACATGGTGCCTCGCAAGCTTGCCCATCGTGCGTGTTGTGGGTGTCTGCTGAGTAGTAGTCTCCGAATAGGCTACGACTCGCCCGGAACACTAAGAACCGACGGCCTTCGACTATTGTTGTGGGATTACTGTCCCGTCATACACAATTTCCCGCCCACCATCGTCAGCACCGATTCCGTTTTGGTGGTTCCGGAGCATCGACCGTGAAAATGTCCTGCGATAGGACAGCCAGATCGGCAAGCTTTCCTGGTTCCAAAGTGCCTTTGTCTTTTTCTGCAAACTCGGCGTAGGTCGATGTCAGGGTGTAAGCGATGACCGCTTGTTCCCGCGTAATAGCTTCGGATGGCCGATGCGGATGGAGAGAGGCGAACACAGTATTCAGAGAGGGGTTTTGTCGGCCCATCCGAATCGATTGCAACGGGAATGCCGGCGGCCAGCAAGGATTGCAACGGGAATGCCGGCGGCCAGCAAGGATCGCAGCGGCTGGGCTTTTGTCCTTTCAAAGACACCATGCAGATCAGGATCCACATTGACGCCGCCGAGATGAATCGGGTTCCGCACCACAACGATTCCCATCTCCTTCAGTCATGGAATCAAATCCGGCGTCAGACCGTCGCCATGCTCGAATCGGACTCGCTGTTTGGTCCACACTCGCGCTCCGCCCTCGGCATGCATCGCGCTCAGCATCGCAGCGGCGGCCGGAGATGCGGACACGTGAAGCACCAATTGATCATGGTCGCGCAGCGTCTCCCGTAACATGGCGACGATCTCCGTTTGTGAAGATGTTACCCACTAGTCGTCAAGGAAGGCGACATTGTTGTAGTACTCGAGGTTGCGATTCCGTATCTTGAGGCATGCAGCGAGATGGGCGCAGTTTGGATCACGGGACGCTTGAAACGATACGTCTGATGGCGGTAGAGAGGGTTCGCGACGGCGAAAGCGCTTCTTCAGTCATCGCTTCTTACGGCTTCAATCGGACCACGATTTATAAGTGGCTCGCTCTCGTTTCCAGCCCGAGGAAGGGGTTGAAGGCGCTGCGTTCGCGACCTGCAACCGGACGTCCGCGAACGCTGACACCGCGCCAAGAAAACCAAGTGTTTGCTTGGGTCAACGGCAAGGATCCCCGCCAGTACGGTCTGGATTTCGGCCTCTGGACACGCGCCATGATCGCCAGTTTGATCGAGCAGAAGTTTGCCGTGAAGCTCGGCCTCACCGCGGTTGGCGAACTGCTTGCCAAACTCGGACTCACCCCGCAGAAACCGCTCGAACGAGCCTATCAGCGCGATCCTGAAGCGATTGAACGATGGCAGCGTGAAGCGTATCCATCCATAGCCAGAGCAGCGAAGGCCGCCGGCGGCGAAGTGGATTTCTGGGATGAATCGGGCTTTCGCGTCGACACCGTGCACGGCAAAACCTGGGGCAAGAAGGGCGAGACGCCGGTGATCGCGCGGCCTGGACAGCGACAATCGATCAGCGCCGCATCCGCTGTCAACTCAAAAGGAGCCTTCTGGTACTCGACGTATCAAGGCAGCCTCAACGCACAACTGTTCGTCAAGTTGCTCAAGCAGATGATGCGCTATCGCAGCAAGCCCGTACATCTAGTGGTGGACGGACTGCCGGCCCACAAAACCAGGCTCGTAAAGCAGTATGTGGCCTCAACCGACGGACGACTGACGCTACACTTTCTTCCCGGTTACGCGCCGGAGTTGAATCCGGATGAACTGGTTTGGAGCCATGTAAAACGGACAGGGGTTGCCAGAACGCCGCTGCGCAAAGGCGAAGAGCTGAGCGAAAAGATCGAAGTGCAACTGGCCGCGATCAAGAAAATGCCAAGTTTGGTGAGAGCCATTTTTAAAAACCCAAGTGTCGCCTATATTACCAACCAGTGAGTAATTCGGGCGACTTGCGGCCTTGAGAGCTACCTTTGCCGACATGCAATAAAGCTCGTGCCTTTGCCTTTTACCGCGCAGGCAATCCCCGCCTCAAATGCAGATACGCCTTCGAGCATTCGCCGCTTGAGTCTTGGCGTTGTTATTGGAGCAGCCTATCGGTATAATCCAATATCAAGCGGGAGTAGTTCAGTGGCAGAACGTCAGCTTCCCAAGCTGAATGTCGCCGGTTCGATCCCGGTCTCCCGCTCCATAAAATCAATGGTTTACGCAGAGATCACTAATTCTCTGCTCCATTCCTGCTCCGTTTATTTTCAACTCCGCGCTAACTTATTGGAAACGAGCGATTTATCCGATGCTCAGCCTGCTCCGTTTAACGACAATGGCGTGCCTTGAGATAAAGCCGCACAAATCAGGCTCCTACTCGGATTCTGAGCCCAATGAATGCCAGCGCGCGGTAGAAGCAGCGGCTCAATTTCGACATGTAGATTTCCTACCTTGCTGGCGTCGGTACGTTTTGCGATACATTTCATCTCGGCATTTACGCTTCTACAAGGACTTAGGGCGCCATCGGGGGGCATGTAAGTTGTTTATTTGCTTAACATAAAAACCCATTGGACTTAAGAATTTCGCATTCCGGATGGTCCGTGGACTGAATTTGCGATCCCCCGAGCAGCAAGGTTTCTTTACGACCTTGGCTACGCCGTTGTATCGAGTTCAAGATCGAGCCCGGTTGATAGAGCCGTCAGTTCATACCCAATAGAGGCATAGCCCTTCCGGCGGCGTTCATACATCCGGGCAAGCATCGGCTCAGCAATATCGACGTAGTCGTAGACCTGAACAACTTGTTTTCCGTCGAGGAGGCGATGGAGCCGACCGACATACTGCTGGAGAGTTCCTTTCCAGGAGATCGGCATTGCCAGAAAAAGCGTATCGAGCCGCGCATCGTCGAATCCTTCTCCAATGTAACTTCCCGTAGCCAGAATTAGCCGTGGCGCGCCGACCGGGACTGCATTCATAGCTTCATCAATCGCTTTCCTCTGTTTCTTGCCCATGCCTCCCTTCAGGACATAGAGATGCTCAATGGTTCCTCCAAATAGGTCAGCCAAGTGCAGCAGGTGATCGGTTCTCCCTGTAAGTAGAAGTGGGGAGCGGCCATCGCGCAGGGCGGCTCGAACATCGGACACGATCAACTCGTTGCGCGTCTCGTTTTGAGCCAACTCTCGATAAATATCTTGAATGGTGGCATCGACAGTGCCAGTCTGCATTTGGAAGGTCGTCAGGCGCGGGAGCACGCGATGTTGAAAGGGCGAGGCTTCCGTCATAGCCTTGGCGGTCATGCCAAAACGAATTGAGCCGCATTGCATCTGAATGATCGGATGATGCCCATCTTTTCTCGTCGGTGTTGCCGTTAGACCAGAGACAAATTTCGCCTTGATCGCACGCATTACCTGCTCAAAGGTAAATGCCGAAAGGTGATGGCATTCATCGACGATGACCTGGCCATACTCCGCAACATAATCCTGCACAGCATTTTTCTGACGAAGGCTCTGAATGACGGCGACATCTACGATGCCCGTCCTTCTGACCTTGCCGCCGCCAATTGAGCCAATCGACTCTGGCGGAAGGTCAAGAAACATCGCCAGCCGTGCTTGCCATTGATCAAGCAATTGACGGCGATGAACCAGAACGAGCGTGTTGACTTTGCGTTGTGCAATGAGCCATGCTGCAACGGCTGTCTTGCCGAAGGCTGTCGGCGCGCAGAGGATTCCGTCATCGTGCCTCAGCATCTGGGCAGCGGCACCTTCCTGATCTGGGCGGAGCCGGCCACGAAACTCTGTGGCAACTGCGACGCCCGGATTGCGTTCATTGTGGACTTCTGGCTGTATGCCGTGCGATTTCAACAGTTCAAGAACTTCGCCAATGCAGCCGCGCG
>Ga0181520_10007357_pt1 | contig 16277 bp, 10 predicted proteins | sample PEATcosm2014_Bin_29_FD_132451 | JGI IMG/M metagenome (GOLD analysis project Ga0181520, IMG submission 132451) | Peatland microbial communities from MTU Mesocosm Facility, Houghton, MI, USA - PEATcosm2014_Bin02_30_metaG | ecosystem: Environmental > Terrestrial > Soil > Wetlands > Peat | place...
AGCCGAAGAAACCGCCGGCCGCGGGGTCCTCGAACAGCTCGCGGGCCTTTTCGGCGAGCCGCAGGGCCAGATCCAGCCAGCGCGGGTCGAACTGGGCTTCATAGAGATCCAGCAAACCTTGCGCGAACATGGCGTAATCGTCGAGAAAGCCCGGAATGGCGGCCTCACCCTGGCGATAGCGACGCAGCAGCAGGCCGGTGGCGGGGTCGTAGAGGCGGCCGGCGATGAACTCGGCGGCGCGGCGAGCGGCATCGGCGTAGCGCGGCTCTTCGAGGACCGCTCCGGCCAGCGCGCAGGCCGAAATCATGAGCCCGTTCCAGGCGGTCAGCACTTTGTCATCGAGATGCGGACGCGGGCGCGCCGCGCGGGCTTCGAGCAGAATGCGCACAGCTCGGTCCAAGGCGGCGCGCACCTCTTCGATTTCGCGGCCGAACTGGCGGGCGGTCTCTTCGATGGTGTGAGCCTGAAAGAGAATATTGCGGCCGCCGAATTCGCCGTGCGGGTCGTTCGAAACGTTGCCGCTTTCCTGGACGCCGTAGCGGTACGCGAACCAATCGGCCGCCGGCGCGCCTACTAAGGCGCGGATCTCGGCGGCGCTCCAAATGTAGAAAGCGCCTTCGCTCTTCGACTCCGGCCGGGCGGGATCGGCGGCGCTATCGGCATCCTCCGCCGAATAGAAGCCGCCCTCTTGCCCGGTCATGTCGCGCAGGACATAATCCAGGATGTCGCGGGCCGTCGCGGCATAGAGCGCGTCGCCGGTGACCTGGAAAGCCTCCAAATAGGAGGTAGCGAGCTGCGCCTGGTCGTAGAGCATCTTCTCGAAATGTGGCACGAACCAGCGGTCGTCTACCGAGTAGCGGTGGAAGCCGCCGCCGAGCTGATCGTGCATGCCGCCCTTGGCCATCTCGCGCAGAGTCCGCTGCACCATGTCGAGGGCCTCCTGGTTGCGGGTGCGCGCATGATAGCGCAGCAGAAAATAGTGAATGGAAGGCCGCGGAAACTTGGGCGCGCTGCCGAAACCGCCCAGTTTCGTATCGAACATGCGGCGGAAGCCGAAAAAGCCGCTGTCCAGGATTCCGGTATCGACGCGCCCGGCGCCGGCCGCCTCGACCGCGGCGTGCTCCTGAAGCTGCCGGACCACGTCGCGCGCCGAATCGACGATTTGAGCGCGGTCGGTCTGCCACGCGCCCGCCAATTGTTCCAGTACGGAAGCGAAGCCGGGATGGCCGTAGCGGCTCTCGGGCGGAAAGTAAGTGCCGCCGAAGAACGGCTCCAGTTCCGGCGTGAGCCACACGGACAGGGGCCATCCGCCGCCTCCCGTGGCGGCCTGCACGAAGGTCATGTAGACGCGGTCGATATCCGGGCGCTCTTCCCGATCCACCTTGATGGGCACGAAATCGCGGTTGAGCAGATCGGCGATGCTCTGATTCTCGAAGGACTCGCGCTCCATGACGTGGCACCAGTGGCAGGTGGAGTAGCCGATGCTGAGGAAGATCGGCTTGTTGGCGGCGCGCGCCTTTTCGAAAGCTTCCGCGCCCCAGGGATACCAGTCCACGGGATTATGCGCGTGCTGCAGCAGGTACGGACTCTTCTCGGCGGCCAGCCGATTCGTGTGCATGTGGCAAAACCCCTCTTGCCGATCCGGACCCTCCGCCGCGCGCCATCGCACGGCCGGATTGCCCGGCACGCTTTCCATGGTACAGCAGCCGCCGCGGCCCATTCCGGGATCGCACAATGAAGGTATGCACGAGCTGTTTCGAATCGAACGCGACACCATGGGCGAAGTGCGCGTACCGCCGGAGGCGCTCTATGGCGCCCAGACCGCCCGCGCGCTGGCCAACTTCCCGATTGGCGGCCCGCGCTTTCCGCGCTCGTTCCTGCGCGCGCTGGGCCTGATCAAGAGCGCGGCGGCACGCGTTAACGGGCGGCTGGGACACTTGCCGGCGGAGCGCGCGGCGGCCATCGAGGCGGCTGCCAACGAGGTGGCCGAGGGCCGCTGGGACGGCGAATTCCCGCTGGATATTTTTCAAACGGGAAGCGGCACGTCCACCAACATGAATGCCAACGAAGTGATTGGGCGGCTGGCGGGGGCGCATCCCAACGATGATGTGAACCGCGGGCAATCGAGCAACGATGCGATCCCCTCGGCGCTGCACATTGCGGCAGCAGAAGCGGTGGCCGTGCGCCTGCTGCCGGCTATGCGGCAACTGGGAGTCTCACTGGAGCGCAAGGCGGCGGCGTTCCACGATGCGATCAAGATCGGCCGCACGCACTTGCAGGACGCCGTGCCGATGCGCCTGGGCCAGGAGATCGGCGGCTACGCGCGGCAGGTGGAAGCCGCAGTTGCGCGCGTAGAAGCGGCCCTGCCGGGCTTGTACGAATTGCCGCTGGGCGGCACGGCCGTGGGTACGGGGCTGAACGCGCCTGCCGGTTTCGCGCGCGAGACGATTGCCGAGATCGCCGGACGCACAGGGCTGCCCTTCCGTGAGGCGGCCAACCACTTCGAGGCGCAAGGCGCGCGCGACGCAGCCTGTTTCCTGAGCGGCGCGCTGCGGAGCTATGCCGTGGCGCTGACGAAGATCGCCAACGACATCCGCTGGCTCGGCTCGGGACCGCGCTGCGGGCTGGGCGAGCTGAAACTGCCGGAGGTGCAGCCGGGTTCGAGCATCATGCCCGGCAAGGTGAACCCGGTGATCGCCGAGAGCCTGCTGATGGTGTGCGCGCAGGTGATCGGCCACGACGCGGCGATCGCCTGGTGCGCGGCGGCCGGCAACTTCGAACTCAACGTGATGATGCCGGTGATGGTCTGGGACCTGCTCGATTCGATCGAGCTGCTGGCGGCCGGCGGCCGTAACTTCGCCGAGAAGCTGGTTGACGGCCTGGAAGCCGACCGCGCGCACATCGCCGGATTCGTGGAGCAATCGCTGGCCATGGGCACGGCCCTGGTGCCGGAGATCGGCTACGAAGCCGCGGCCGCGCTGGTGAAGGAAGCCTACGCCACCGGCCGCACGATTCGCGAAGTGGCGCGGGAAAAGTCGGGCATCGCGGAAGAGCGATTGAATGAGTTGCTGGATCCGGAAAGGCAAGCGGGAGAGTAAGCGGGCTCAAATGCAGTCCAAACCCACGTGTCGGATGGTTCGGCAACGCTGGCAAGTTTCCCACGTTGCCGGGACGGACGAAGAGGATTGGCCGCCGATGAACGCCGATGAACGCCGATAATGACAATGTCGATGAAGCCTGATGAACAAGGATCCCTGGACTCGCTGACAGAGCGCGTGCTCGCTGCGATATTTGAGGTCTCCAACACGCTGGGAGCTGGGTTCCTGGAGAAGGTCTACGAGCGCGCCTTGCTGCGAGAACTTGCGCTGCGTGGCATTACCGCTGCTGCGCAGGCTTCCTTCGCTATCGTTTACAAGGGCGAATATGCCGGAGAATATTTCGCCGATATTCTGGTCGAGGATGTACTGGTCATCGAATTGAAGTGTGTCGAGCGCCTCGGCAACGAACACACGGCGCAATGTCTCAACTATCTGCGAGCCTCCGGCCGAACCGTTTGCCTGTTAGTGAATTTTCAGAGGCCGAAAGTTGAGTGGAGGCGGATTGTGCTGGGCTACCAGGATTGAGCATCGGTTCATCGGTGTTTATCTGCGTTCATCGGCGGCCAGAGATTCCCGCCCCGGCCATTCGGCGATACTATTACAGGAGATCTCATGAGCTACTACAGCGAGCACCAGTCCGACTTCCTTGAAGGCCTCAAGACCTTTCTCCGCATTCCGAGCATCAGCACGTTTCCCGAAAATAAGCCCGATATCCGGCGCGCCGCCGAGTTCGCACGCGATGAGCTGCGCGCGGCTGGGATGAACGCCGCCGAATTGATCGAGGGCGAGGGCAACCCGTTGGTCTATGCCGAATGGCTCGGCGCGCCCGGCAAGCCAACCATTCTCTTCTATGGCCACTACGACGTGCAGCCGCCCGATCCGCTGGATGAATGGAAATCGCCGCCCTTCGAGCCGGAAGTGCGCGGCGACGACCTGTTCGCGCGCGGCGCCTGCGACGACAAGGGGCAGGTCTATATCCAGATCAAGGCCGTCGAGGGCCTGCTGAAGACCACCGGCAAGCTGCCCGTGAATGTGAAGTTCCTGCTCGAAGGCGAGGAGGAGACCGGCGGCGAGCACATCGAAGCTTACGTGAAGACGCGGCCGCCGCGCCTGAAGGCCGATGCGGCGGTGGTGTGCGACACCGAGATGTTCGCGCCCGAGATGCCCACCATCTGCGTGGGCCTGCGCGGCATGATCTATTACGAGCTGTTCGTGGAGGGCGCCAATCACGACCTACATTCGGGCGTTTATGGGGGCGCCGCGCCGAACCCGTTCCAGGCTATCGCCGAGATTATCTGCGCGCTGAAGGATCGTGACGGCCATATCCATATCCCGGGTTTCTACGACCGCGTCGAGCCGCCCAGCCCCAAGGAGCGCCAGGCGTGGGCGCGGCTGCCGTTCGATGTCAAAGAATATACCGAGAAGGAGATGGGCGCGAAGGAACTGGTGGGGGAACCCGGGGTGCCGCTATTCGAGCGCGTGTGGGCCCGTCCGACGTTTGAAGTGCACGGCATTCGCGGCGGCTTCACGGGCGAGGGCGCCAAGACCGTGATCCCGGCCCGCGCGGTCGCCAAGATCAGCACGCGGCTGGTGGGCGATCAGAGGGTCGATGAGGCCATTGCCCAGACCAAGGCCGCGGTGAAGGCCGTGTGCCCCAAAGGCGTCACCGCCGAACTCAAGGTGCTGCATTCCGGTGCACCCTCGCTGACCAACCCCGATAACCCGTACATCCACGCATCCGCCGAGGCCATGAAGCAGATCTTCGGCAAGGAGACCGTCTACATCCGCTCGGGCGGCTCGATTCCCATCGTGGGCGTGTTCGACGAGTACCTGGGAATTCCCAGTGTGATGATGGGCTTCGGCCTGCCCGACGACAATCTGCACGCCCCCAACGAGAAGTTTCACCTGCCGAACTTCTATCGCGGCATCGAGGCGGTCGCGAAGTACCTGGAGATCCTCGGACAATAAGCGCGGGCCCCGGCTGGCTCTCCGCGCCGGCTGGCGCCGCCGGCCCGCGTGGCACCCGCTAGCGCCGCCAATAGCCCCGCTCTCTGCGCCAGCGACGGCCGTCCTGGTGCCAGCGCGGGGCCACCCATACGGCTCCGGAACGTGGCGGGTGCATCCAGCGGCCGCCGACCCATGCCCAGTTGCCGCCGCGCCAATCCCAGTAGCCGTCGGCCCATGCATAGCCGGGTCCGGGCGCCACGCCGACAACACCGTACCGCGGCGGCGGCGGGCCGAAACTCGCGCTGGCGTAGTAGGCGCCGCCGGCGCAGCCGATCGAAATCGCGCTCGTCACGAGGAATGTGGCGGCGAGTAATTTGCGTTTCATCGTTACCTCCAGCTTCTACTGGTTGAAACGCTCGAAGCCGCGGGCCCGTTGCGCAGTCTGAAATCAAGTTAATGTTAGGAGCCGTTCATGTGCGCGGAGCCACCGGGGCGGTCCAACTCGCGGCGAACGATGCGCGAGAGGCTCGCGGGGTTGAAGGGCTTGGGCAGAAAGGCGTGCCGCAACGGCAGGCCTTCATCGTCGTAACCGGACATGAGGACCACGCGCAGCACGGGGTTGCGCTCCAGGAGAATGCCGGCTAGTTGCGGGCCGCCCATCCCGGGCATGATCACGTCGGTCAGCAGCAGGTGAATGTCCCCGCCGTGGTGCTCGAAGAGGTCGAGCGCCTCCACTCCATCGTGCGCCTCCAGAACGCGATAGCCCCAGCTCTCCAGGAGGATGCGCGTCACTTTGGCCGTAGCGGGCTGATCTTCCACCACCAAAATGGTCTCGGAAGCCGATCTCGAGGCGGCCAGCTTACCGACGATGGATGCGATCTCCTCGAAAACGGGGCACCCGGGATCCGGTTGGAACCAGTGAAGCCGGCCGTCATGCCTCTCGCGGATCAACCCGCTGGAAAATAGCATATCGAGGTGTGTGCGCAGGCTGCGAGGCTGCAGGCCGGCTCTCCCGGCCAGCTCGAAAGCGGACCACCAGCGCCCGGGATCGGCGAAGAGCGCCTGTAAAATGGAGCGCCGCGGCCCCGGAAACAACACCTGCATGGCTTTCGATTCGCCCATCCGGTACCGCACGCTTGCACGCTTTTGGCCGGATCGAGGGTGGGATGTACGGATTCTTACGTTTGGGCTCTTGAGGACGCTCAGGCCGTTTCGGGTTCCGCCATGGCGCGAGCCGTGTCGCGGATCGTGTCTTCCAGCGAGGACGACTTTCCCATTCCCGAACCCGACCTAAGTTGCTCATCCGTACCGAGATAGAACTTGACTTCTTCGCAGGGCAGAATATTGACGCTACGCGATTCGTACTCGGCGACGAATTTCTCGAGCAGATCGAGGGCAGCGCGGGCTTGGGCAAGGCCATGCTTGATTTCCTGAAGATCGTGGGTCATGGGACTTCCTGTAGTGTTGGTTTACACAACATTATCGCGTAATCCGTACGATTTCGCAAGCTTCGCCGGTCCTTCGTGTGGTCACTCAACGCGCTGAAACGGCTTTAGCCAACGGGATGGAAAGCTCCACCCGGGTGCTCTCGAGGCCGGGCAGGAAACGCAGGCTGGCGAGCGGCCCGTAGCAGATTTCCAGGCGCCTTTTGACGTTGCGCAGGCCGATTCCGGTCCCGGCGCTGTCCGGGCCGCCACCGCCGCCGCTGTTCTCGATCAAAATCCGCAGGTTGTCGGCCACGCGCGCTGCTTCGATGCGGACATAACCCCGCTCGGAGCGCGGCGCCACGCCGTGTTTGACGGCGTTCTCGGCCAGGGGCTGGATGGAGAGCACGGGGATGGGCACCTGTAGGGCGTCATCATGCACGTGGATCTCGACTTTTAGCCGTTCGCCGAGCCGCGACTGCTCCACTTCCAGGTAAGCGCGCACGATTTCGATCTCTTTCTCGAGGGTCACGAAAGTCTTGTCGGATTGCAGAAAATAGCGCAGGATGCCGGCCAGGTTGAGCACCATATGGCGGGCGTCGGCTGCCTCCCGCGGGATGGTGCCGTATAAGGTGTTCAGGGCATTGAAGAGGAAGTGCGGATTCATTTGCGACTGCAAGGCTCGCAGCTCCGCCTGGCTGACCAGCCGGTTCATCTCGCGCTGCCGCAGAAGCTCCACCTTCTCGGCAATTTCAGCGGAGGCGCGGGCCAGCGACTCGAGATCCTCGCCCAGATAGCGCTGGCCGCCCTGGCGGCCGCCCAGCAGGAGGAACTTGGAGCGGCCCTGCCCCAGCCGGATGGGCATCAGGACTTCGGCCCAGCTCCAGCGCCCCTCCGGACCGAAATCCGGAACCAGAGTGACGAGCACAGGGGCGTGGAGGTGCGCGCCGGCTTCCATTTCGTGCTGCCCGACGATGGCGAAGCTGGTGGTCCGGAAAGCCGCGGCCACCAACGCGGCGGCCCATTCCAGGTACTGCTCTTCGCTCGAAAAGGTGGGGCAATCCTTCAATTCCGTGATGAGGCCCGCGACACTACCTTGGCGGAACACGGCACGGGTGAGCCAGGCCTGGGCGCGGCTGCGCAGCCAGGCGAAGAACACCAGGAAGAGGCAGACGCTGATCAGCAGCAACGCCTCCTGCAGCGGCTGGGGAGCGGCGCGTTCCACCAGGACCAGGCGAAACGCAGCCTCGATTACGAACCAGGTGAGCACGGCCGCCAGCAGCGCGTTGGCCAGAAAGCGCACGAAGGCATCCAGCAGAACGAAGCGATAATCCTGCAAGAGAACGAAGATGGCCAGCGGTATGCCGGCGTGGTGGATTACCAGTTCGCCCGACCAGGCTTGATCCGCGTGGCCCGCTCCGAAATGCAGGAAGGACATGGCGAATAAGGCCAGGCACATGGAGGCCGCCATGCGAACGCCGCCGGAATTCCGCCGCGCTGTCCGGCCTAGCCCCGTGCCCGCCACGGCGATGGCCGTCAGGAGCAGGAAGCCGATGGTGATCAGCAGCAGCGCCGGCTGATGGAGCGCGGCGCGGTTGTCGAAGATTTCCGAAAAGTGCATCGCCACGGCGATGGCGCTTAACAGGTAGCCGGCCCGCACCAGCAAAGGGCGGCTCTCCTTGAGCGAGATGTGCAGCAGCACCGCCGGCAGCAGGCTGAGGACGGAGAAGCTTCCGGCCACCACCAGGTCCAACAGCCGCTCGGGCATTCCTGGCCAGGCCAACACGAAGAGGGAGCCGAGGTTCCATCCCAATGCCAGAGCGGCCGCCAGGCCCGACAAGTTGCGGCCCTTGGCGCCGGACCATCCGCGGTGGCTGAAGAGCAGGCGCAGGAAAATGGCGAAAATCAGGGCTCCCCCGGCGTGTCCGAGGATATTGATGAGCAGCGCCTCGTGGATTCCCCAGATCACCACTGGAGCAACTCCCGGACGTCGTGCGCCAGCCGCTTGCTCACAATCAGCTCCTGGCCGTTGCTGAGCGTGAGCATCCAGCGCTGGCTGGTGAGCGGCGTCATCTTGCGCACGTGGTTCACGTTGACCAGGGCGTTGCGATGCACGCGCTGAAAGATGGGGCCGCGCAGGCGAGCGTCGATCTGGTGCAGCGTTTGGGTGGCTATGTAGCGCTGGCCTGCGGTGACGATCCAGACGATCTCGTGGTCGGCCTGGAAGGCCAGCACGTCGTCGATATCGAGCAGATGGTATTCCTCGCCGGCGCGGCCCACTATTTTACGGCGCCGCGTGCCGGCCGGCGTCGCGGGGATTTCATTCAGGCGCTCGAGGGCTTCGGCTACCTCGAGTTTGCGGCCGCAGAGAGAGCGCGCGCGGTCGAGAGCCTTTTCGAGCCTCTCACGGCTGACGGGTTTGAGCAGGTAATCGAGGGCCCCGGCTTCGAAGGCGCGGATGGCGTGTTCATCATAGGCGGTGACGATGATGATCACCGGCAGGGCCCTCGACGGGAGCCGGCGGATCACTTCGAAACCGCCCAATCCCGGCATCTGCAAATCCAGCAGAACCACGTCCGGCCGCAGGCTTTCGATTTTCGCCAGGGCGTCCTGGCCGTCGATGGCTTCTCCGGCGATCTCGACATCCGCGATGCGCCAGAGTTCATCGCGCAGCACCTGGCGGGCGATGGGCTCGTCGTCGACAATAAGAGTACGAATAACCGCAAGCGCCGTGCTCACGACTGCGATCTTACAACACCTGCGGGGCCCAAAGTGCGAATCCGCTCACCGGCGTATTTAACCCGCTCCCGGCGCGCGGCAGTTCACCGGTAAGAATTCGGTGAGCGCTCCGGCCCCCTGTCCCGATACTGGAGCCATGAACAGGCTTCTCGCCCTGGGTGCCTTCAGTGTGCTCATTCTCACGCTCACGCAGTCGATGGAGGGACAATCTCTGGGGAACGCGGGCACGATTCAAGGCGTGGCCATAGACCCGTCCGGCGCGGCGGTTGCTAACGCCGTGGTTTCTCTGCACAATCCCGGTACCAATTACGCACAATCCACCACCACGGACGCGGGCGGCGCGTTCCGCCTGGTCAACATTCCGCCGAACCCGTACCACTTGGAAATCAAAGCCGCCGGCTTCAGCATTTTTTCCCGGGACGTGGCGATCCGCAGCGCTCTGCCGGTCGAGGTCAAAGCCATCCTGCAACTGGCCGAAGGGAAGACCACGGTAACGGTGGAGGCGTCGGGCGCGGATCTGCTGGATGTCACCTCGTCGGATCACACCGATGCCGACCGGTCGCTCATCGACAAGCTGCCTTCGTTCGATCCCGGAGGCGGGCTGAGCCAAGCCATCACGTACACCACGGGAGGCGTGGCGGCCGATGGAAATGGCCTATTTCATCCGCTGGGGGACCACGCCCAGACCAGTTTCGTGATCGACGGGCAGCCCATCAGCGATCAGCAGAGCAAGGTGTTCTCGACGCAGCTTCCGACTAGCGCCATCGAGAGCATGGAACTGACCACGGGATCGCCGGATGCCGAGTTCGGAGACAAGACCAGCCTGGTGGCGCAGATCACCACGCGATCCGGCTTGGGGGCCAAGCGGCTGTTCGGCAATTTCGATGCCGAGTACGGTTCTTTCGGCACCTCCGGCCTCAGCGCCGGGCTGGGCTTCGGCAGCGACAAAATCGGAAACTTCCTGGCCATGGATACCACGCGCAGCGGGAGGTTTCTGGACACGCCCGAGTTCACGCCCTTTCACGACAAAGGCAACAACGAGAGCTTCTTCGACCGCCTGGACTACCAGCCCGACACCAGCGATGTCTTCCACCTGAACCTGTTCGCGGCGCGCAACTGGATTCAGATTCCCAACGACTACGACCAGTTGTCGCAGGACCAGCACCAGCGGGTGATGACCTGGAGCGTCGCTCCGGGCTACCAGCACACCATCAACCCGCATACGCTGTTCACCATTAATCCGTACATTCGCAAAGACGAGTTCTTTTACTACCCGAGCCGCGATCTTTTCGACGATACTCCGGCCACGCAGAGCCAGGCGCGCCAGTTGCTCAATTGGGGCGTTAAGAGCGATATCGCCGTGACCTCCGGCCGCCACAGCCTGAAGGCGGGAGTCGATTTGAAACAGACGCGCCTGGCGGAGGATTTCGGCTTCGGTATCACGGACGCGAGTTTCAATCCGATTTGCGTGGATTCGAGCGGCAACGCCGCGGGACCGGCCACGCTGCTCAATCCCAATGGCTGCGCGAGCCTGGGCTTCACGCCCAATCCGAATCTTCAGCCCGGACTGGTGCCTTTCGACCTGACCCGCGGCGGCTCCCTATTCGAGTTTCACGGAACCGGCAATATCGATCAGTATTCGGCGTACGTGCAGGATGGCATTACCGCCGGGCGATTCCTGTTTTCCCTCGGCTTCCGCTACGACCGCTATAACGGGCTGACCACCAACAACGGTGCGGAGCCGCACCTGGGCATCGCCTACAACCTCAAGCAGACCGGAACGGTTCTGCGGGTGGCCTATGCGCGAACGTTCGAGACGCCGTTCAACGAGAACCTGCTGCTCTCGAGCGCCACGGGGACGGGCGGCCTGGCCCAGAATGTTTTCGGCAGCTCGTCGGTGCCCATCGAACCGGGACGGCGCAACCAATTCAATACCGGCGTGCAGCAGGCCATCGGCAAGTACCTTATGCTGGACGCCGATTACTTCTGGAAGTATACGCACGGCGCGTACGATTTCAGTACTCTGCTCAACACCACCATCACGTTCCCGATCTCCTGGCATAACTCGAAGCTGGATGGCGTCACGGGCCGCCTGAGCACCACCAATCTGCGCGGCTTCCAGGCTTACTGGACGTTCGGACATACGCGCGCCCGGTTCTTCCCTCCGGAGGTCGGCGGACTGGTTCCGCAAGGCGCGGCGCTGGCTCCGGGTGTGTTCCGGATCGACCACGACCAGGCCTTCCAATCGACCGGCGTTTTCCGCTACCAGCACAAGAAGGCTGAGTGGATCGCGTTCACCTGGCGGTTCGACAGCGGAATGGTCGTGAGCGGCGTGCCGGATGTGGCCGCCGCTTTGGATCTCACCGCCGCGCAGCAGACCAGCATCGGCTTCGCATGCAATGGCGTGTACGCAACGTTTGCAGCCCCGATCACCAGTTGCAACGGTGTGGGCACCTCCACGCTGCTGACTTTGCCGCAGACCGGGACGGAGAACGACGATCACAATCCCGATCGCGTCAAGCCGCGCAACGTGTTCGACATGGGCGTTGGCACGGACAACCTGCTCCACACCGAGAAACGCGAGCGAATCACGGCCTCGATCAGCGTCGCCAACCTGGCCGACAAGGTGGCGCTCTATAACTTCCTCTCAACGTTCAGCGGTACACATTTCTTGCAGCCGCGCACGCTGGTGGCGCGCGTGGGATTCGTGTTCTGATCGGCGGGATCTAAGCGCGCGGCGCCGGCTCTCCGCGCAGACTTGGCACAAGCCGCGCGGAATTCAGGATGAAGGCCATTTCGGAGGAGACGTGTATAACGGCCGCCAGCAGCGGGCTGAGGAGGCCCGCCGCCGCGAGAACCACGCCCACGGCATCCACCGCCAGAGTCCCGCCGAAGTTGAAAAGGATGATGCGCCGGCAGCGCCGCGCGGTATCGAGGAGATCGGCCAGATCGCCGAAATGATTGCCCAGTAACAGAACGCTGGCGGTCTGCCGCGCCAGGTCGGTGCCCGATCCCATGGCAACGCCGACGGTGGCCCTGGAGAGCGCAGGGGCGTCGTTGATGCCATCGCCCACCATGGCAACTCTTTTCCCCGAGGCCATTAGCTCTTCCACGCGCCGCAGCTTTTGTTCGGGCAGTAGTTCGGCGCCGACTTCCCGGACGCCTAACTGGCGGGCGATGTCTTCCGCTATTTCGCGGCGATCTCCTGTCAGCAGCAAGATGTGCAAGCCCATTTCGCGGATGCGTGAGACGGCTTGCACGGCTTCCGGCCGAAGTACGTCTTCGATCCTCAATGCGCCGATAAGCCGGCCGCGGTACGCCACCAGAACGTTGCCGGCATCGCTAGGCAGGGTGCGGAGCTGGGAATCGAGGTCCTCCAGGCGGCTCATCAGCGCCAGGTTGCCGACCAGAATCTGGTGACCTTTCCACGTGCAGCGGATGCCTTGACCGGGCAGGTATTCGAACTCTTCCGGCTCTTGCACAGGCAGTCCCAGATGGGCGAATCGCTTGAGGATAGCTCGTCCCAGTGGATGCTCCGAGGGCCGTTCGGCGATGGCCGCTATCTCGACCACCTGGCGCGGGTCCACGTCTGGGCGGGCGATGACATCCACGACATAAGGTTCCCCGAAAGTCAGGGTACCGGTCTTGTCGAGCACGAGGGTATCGACGACGCCCAGGGCTTCCATGTATCTTCCGCCCTTCACCACGGCTCCCCCACGAGCGGCCCGCCCGATGGCGCCCAGGATGGCCAGCGGCGTGCCAGCGGCGATGCCGCAGGCGCCGGCGACGATCACCACGGCAATGGTCGCGCGCACATTGTGCGTCAGCACAAAGGTTACGAGGGCCGCCGCCAGGGCGACGTACACCAGCCATGCGGCCATGCGGTCGGCGAGTTTCTGAATGGGAGCGCGCGACTGCTCGGCTTTCTCCACCGCGTCGATAATCCTGCCAAAAACCGTGTCGGCACCCAAGCGCTCGGTAACCACCTCGAGCATGCCCGATTGATTGACGGTACCGGCAAATACGCCCGCCCCCGGCACCTTTTCAGCGGGTATAGATTCACCGGTGATGGTGGACTGATCGACGGTGGAATGGCCGAGGGTCACCACGCCATCGACTGGGATTTCGGCCCCAGGCCGGATCACCACCACCTCTCCGGGCCGCAATTCGGCGATGGCTAGTTCCTGCACGGATTCACCGCGCCGGACCAGCGCCGTTTTGGGAAGAAGGTCCACCAGATTTCTTATGGCTCTTCTCCCGCGCTCGACGGTCATGTGCTCCAGGATTTCGGCCCCCAAAACAAAGAACAGGATAAACAGTGCAGTGGAGAACTCGCGGATAGCCACAGCCGCCGCCAGAGCGAGGGTCATGGACAGCTCCATGGTCATGCGGCGGGATAGCAGGTTTTCGAAGGCTTCCCGGAATACCGAGAATCCTCCCGCAGCCACAATCGCCACGGCCAGAACGTCGACGCCGTCGATGAGCGGTGTAACTCCGGCCCAGCTCGCGGCGGCGGTGATCCCCACACCTGTGAGCCGGATGATGTCCATGCGGCTGATACTGCCGCGTGTGTCTTCCGGCTCGCGAGAGGACCGGACGTCGGCCGGCACTCGACCGATCGGATTCGCGGCGACACCCATAGTCCACCTCCATTCACGCAGTAACCAGGCTACACAAGATCATACCCATCGAGTGCAACAAACACTTGGATATTCTCACGAGCGGCGAGTACCGGAACGTGGGCGGCCTACTTAGATTTGCGGGTGGGTTGACTAAGGTTGTCTCAACAGTCAAAAAGCAACCCTCAGAAGATCGTGAGATAAGATACGTCACGTTACTAATCGGCAATCGGCCTTTTGTGGACTCGCCCGCTCACCTCTGTTTTGAGGCCGCATTCACTATGAATGCGGCCGTTTGTGAGAATAAGGTAGACAGTAATCGGTACGGCCCGAAATACTGAAACCTATGGAGAGCACGCGCGCTGTATGTGTGGGTAGCTTATTGCCGTTGGTGCTTGCAGCAGCGGCATACGGCCAAGCCGGGAATGCCGGAACGTTGCGAGGATCGGTTCTGGACCCCTCGGGAGCCGCAGTTCAGGGAGCTGCCGTCGACATTCAGAACCCCGTCTCGCACTTTTCCCGGAGTCTTTTGACGGACAGCCAGGGAAGGTTTGAAGTCGACAATATTCCGTACAATCCTTATCACCTTACGGTGACGGCGCGGGGCTTTCAACCGTTCACGCAAGATGTCGACGTGCGCTCGGCAGTACCGTTTGAGGCGAAGATCAGTCTCAAAATCGGAGCGGCCACCAGCGAAGTGACTGTTGTAGCCGCGGGGGATCTTCTCGAGACCAGTTCGACCGACCACACCGACGTGGATCGGCAATTGTTCGACAAGATGCCTCTCGAAAGCACGTCTTCCTCCCTGAGTTCGCTGGTCACGCTTGCCGCGCCCGGGGTTGCGGCGGATTCCAACGGGCTTTTCCACGGACTGGGCGATCACGCGGAAAACTCATTCTCCGTGGACGGACAGCCCATCACCGACCAGCAGAGCAAAGTCTTCTCAAACCAGATTCCGCTGGACTCAGTGGAATCAATGGAAGTCATCCAAGGCGCCCCGCCCGCCGAATACGGAGACAAGACGAGCCTTGTGATCAACGTCACGACCCGGTCCGGCCAGGGCGTAACCACTCCTCATGGCGAAGTCACAGCTTCCTACGGAACATTTGGGACCTCGAACGGGGGCTTCAACCTTGCCTATGGCGGCAAGACCTGGGGCAACTTCATTTCCGCGAACGTGCTGGACACCGGCCGATTCCTCGATCCGCCGGAGTTCACTGTCATGCACGCCAAGGGGAACGAAGAGAACTTGTTCGACCGGATCGATAGCCAGTTCTCGCAGGATGACACCGTGCACCTGAACCTGAACTTCACGCGCTCCTGGTTCCAGAATCCGAATTCATACGATCAGGAGTACCATCCCGGCCTCACCAATCCGATAACGGGCGATCCTCTAGGCTCGGCGGATCAGCGCTCGCAAATCAAGACCTTTAACATCGCTCCGTCCTGGACGCATCTTCTCAACTCCGCCGCGGTACTCACATTCGGGGCGTTTTATCGGCTGGATCAGTACAATTTCTACCCGAGCACCAACCCGTTTAACGACTATTCGCCGGATCTACAGAGTGAGACTGTCACGCAGTCACGAAGGCTGCTCAACGTTGGGGGGCGGGCCAATGTGTCTTATATCAAGGGCATCCACAATCTGAAGGTCGGGGTAGAGTATGAACATACATTTGTGACCGAAGGCGACAATATCGGCATCGTCGATCCGGGAGTCGTTCCGGCGCTCAACTGCCAGAACGCGAACGGCAATCCCCTGCCGGGCACTCCATGCGCTATCCTGGCGCCATACGACCTCACCGAGGGTGGCACTTCGTTCGCATTCCACGGTCACGCAGACGTGAAAGAGCTTGCGCTCTATCTTCAGGACACGATTACCGCGGGGAATTGGACCTTCAACCTCGGAATTCGCGGCGATGTGTACAATGGCCTTTCAGCCGCTACTCAGGCAGAGCCACGCGTGGGGATCGCTTACAAGGTCAAGCCCAGCAGCACCGTGCTGCGTATTTCTTATGCGCGCACCTTGGAAACTCCGTTTAATGAGAACCTAGTCATTGCCAGCACAGGGTGCAACGTACCCTTCCTGGCGATACTGGTGCCGCCGCCCGGCGTTCCATGTGGTTTGGGGCCGATTACTCCAGGCTGGCGCAACGAATTTCATGCCGGCTTCGAACAAGCGCTCGGGCGCTACCTGGTGTTGGATGGCGAATACATCTGGAAGTACACGCACAATTCGTTTGACTTCGGTATCGTGGGGGCCACGCCCATCTACTTTCCGATCGAGTGGAGCAGTTCCAAGATCCCGGGTTGGACGCTCCGCGCAAGTATGCCAAAGTTCCACGGCCTTTCGGCCCAGGTGGTGATGTCCAGTGTAGCCGCCCGCTTTTTCCTGCCACAGGTCGCGGGGCTGCCTATCATCCCTCCGGCTGTCGGCGTCTTCCGAATCG
>Ga0181520_10007358_pt1 | contig 16276 bp, 13 predicted proteins | sample PEATcosm2014_Bin_29_FD_132451 | JGI IMG/M metagenome (GOLD analysis project Ga0181520, IMG submission 132451) | Peatland microbial communities from MTU Mesocosm Facility, Houghton, MI, USA - PEATcosm2014_Bin02_30_metaG | ecosystem: Environmental > Terrestrial > Soil > Wetlands > Peat | place...
TCAGGCGGCGATCGGTCTCCACCTCGCCGAAGGCATCCTCGCCGCCATGAGGCCGTCCTCCCGTCACGCGCGGGGGTGGAGTCGTGCCTCGGGTCGGTCTCCTGGCTTGCGGATCGTCGCCATAGGTCGCCTTCCCACGAGACCCGGTCTCGCAGTGGCACGCTGACCTCGGCTCCCCGCTCACAGTTGCGCGACAGCGCCGGATTCTCACCGGCTTCCCGTTCAACCCGGGGCGTATTCAGGTGTGCTCCCGATTATGCGGCGGCGGCACGGGCGGCCGCACCCTGCGCGCCGCCGGTTCACCGCCTGAGGGTCAGTCCCAGCGGAAGCGCCAGGAGGCGACCGCGATCGTGACCACCGCCCACGCCGCCATCACCAGGCAGTCGGTGGTGATGGCGCTGAAGCCTGCTCCGTCGTTCATGACCTGGTGCAGCGCGTCGCTGGCCCAGGCGAGCGGGAGGACGCGGGCGATGTCCTGCACCACGGTGGGCAGCGAGCTGATCGGGAAGAAGAGCCCGCTCAGGAACATCAGGGGAAAGGTGACCATGGCGGCCAGGGCGCGGGCGGACTCGCTGGTGCGCGAGACGCTCGTGATCAGGAAGCCGATGCCGACGAAGGAGGCTGTGCCGAGCAGGATCGGCGGTATCAGGAGCAGCCAGTTTCCGTAGTTCCTGGCTCCGAAGACCCAGGTCCCGAGGGCCACCAGCACCACGATCTGGAGCAGCACGGTGAGCCCGCCGCCGACCACCTGGGCGGCGAGGATGGTCCGGGATCGGACCGGGGTGGCACGGTACCGCCGGAGGACGTGGGTCACCCGCTTCTCGACCAGCCCGATGGCGACGTAGTTGACGCCGGAGAAAAGGATGATGTAGCTGATCATCGAGGGCAGCATGTAGTCCATCTCGGTGACCTGGTTGACCTCCGCCACCTGGGGCGAGCCCACGGTCAGGCTCGGATGGCCACGACCGGCGAAGCCGGACGTCACATTGGCGACGACCGCGTCCGCGATGGCGGTGGACGAGGATCCGCCTCCCGCTTGGTAGATCGCCACCTGCTGCGCCGGTCCCTGACCCGCGTAGGCGGCACCGAAGCCACCCGGGATCACCAGCACGGCGGTGACCGAGTCGTCCTTGAGGTCGGCGAAGGCGGCGGCGTGCGACTTCACGTCGACGCTGACGCCATTCACGTTCCGCAGCGCTTGCAGGTAAGCGGTCGAAGCCGCGGTGTGGTCGTTGTTGACCGCATCGAAGCTGACCGAGAAGCCGTTGCCACCGAAGAGCAGGCCGAAGATGATCATGAAGAGGACGGCCAGCCCGAGGGTGAAGATGAGCGCAGTGCGGTTGCGCACCGAGGCGCGCACCTCGTTGGCAGCCATGGCGCGAAAGGCGCGGAAGGAATTCATTCCCGGAGGCTCCTGCCGGTGAGATGGAGGAAGACGTCTTCGAGGGTGCCGTGGCGGACCATCAGGTCGCGGATGGCCCCCTCCGACTCCCCGCCCGCACCTCCACCGGCGTCCCCGCCGGGCGCCCACGGGGCGCTGGGGTCGAGCAGCGTGTGGAGGACGGTCTCGGGCATCCGGGTGGTGATGCTGACCCGCCCGTCCGTGACCACCCGCTCCACGCCGGGCACCTTCCTCAGGGTCTCGGCATCGAGGCCCGGCACCTTCGCAAACTCCACGGTGGTCCCGGGCGCGTGGGCGGCGATCAGGCGGCGCGGAGTGTCCAGGGCGACGATCTTGCCGCGGTCCACCACCGCGACGCGATCGCAGAGGCGCTCCGCCTCCTCCATGTAGTGGGTCGTCAAGACCACGGTCTTGCCGCGCTTGCGGATGCCCTCGATCACCGTCCAGATGTTGAGCCGGGCCTGAGGGTCGAGCCCGGTGGTGGGCTCGTCGAGGAAGACGAGATCGGGGTCGTTGATGAGCGCCAGGGCGATGCTCAGCCGCTGCATCTGACCCCCACTCAGCTTGTCGGTGTAGGCGTCGGCCTTCTCTTCGAGGTTGAACTCCTCGATGACCTCATTGACCGGTCGCGACCGCTGGTAGAGGGCGGCGAACAGCTCGACGGCCTCGCGGACCTTGGTGAAGGGCGGCAGGGCGGTGGCCTGGAGCTGGACTCCGATCCGCTCCTTGACCGTACCGGGGTGGGCGAGGACGTCGGTGCCGAGGACCTGGACGCTGCCGGCATCGGGTATCCGGAGGCCCTCGATGATCTCCAGGGTGGTCGTCTTGCCGGCGCCATTGGGCCCGAGCATGCCGAAGACCTCGCCCTTCTGGACGGAGAAGGTCAGCCCGTCGACCGCGACCACGTCTCCGTAGCGTTTGACCAGCCCCTGCACGTCGATGTCTGCCATCTCTCCCCTCAGCCGCACGGCGGCCGGCATCGGCTCGGTCCGAATCATAGGGGGTCGCCTCCTTCGGGCTCGACGGGTGCCGGCTCCACCGGGTCGTCGCGCTGGCTGACGCCGATCCGGCGAGCGGCGGACTGGCCGCGGCTCGCCACCGGGGCATGCGCGGTGGCCGCGGCGAGGCCAAACACCGGCATGTTCGAGTAGACACACTCGTAGCCGCCGGCGGGGATCCGATAGGTCTCGTGCCAGATGCCAACGTCACCGCTCGCGCCAACCGCGGTGTTGAACCGCTGCCAGGGCCCCCGATGGGGCTCGTCGTGGCTCTTCGCAAACGCTGCCAGCTGGTCGAAGCTGCGCCAGTACTGAAGCACGGTGATGACTCGCAGCCCGGGCATCACCCGGTAGCCGAGCATCCCCTTGCTCGGATCCCGAGCGAGCGAGCGGAGCATGGGGCCCATCGCCCGCGCCACGGGCAGCCACTTGTGGATCTTCCAGAAGTGGTTGATCCGCATACCGACCAGGAAGACGACGAAGTCCTCCTTCTCATCGGCGGTGTACCGACCCGGGATCACCCTGGCCATCGGGACCTCCTTTGCAAGCCGGGAAGCGGGAAGCGGGCAGGTTTCGGAACGTTGATCTAGAACAGAGTTATAGAACCACGTTCGGGATATACTTGTCAAGTGGCCAGACCGCGGACGCACGACGACAGGCTCCGCCTTCGCCTGCTCGACGAGGGCGGCCGCCTGCTCGCCGCGGAGGGCCCCTCGGCGCTGACCGTCCGCCGCCTCGCGGAGCGGTCCGAGACCTCGGCCTCCGCCATCTACAGCCTCTTCGGCGACAAGTGGGGGCTCGTCGAGGAGATGTTCCGGGAGGGCTTCCGGCGCTTCGCCGAGCGGATCGCGGCGCTGGAACGGACCGATGACCCGCTGGCCGACCTCATCGCACTCGGTGCCGCCTTCCGTGCCAACGCCCGGGCCAACCCGCACCTCTACGACCTGATGTTCGGCGGCCCTTCCCCCAGTTCCAGCCCGGTGAGGAGACCGGGGCGATGGCGATGGGCACCTTCGGCGCCCTGGTCGGGGCGCTGGGCCGCTGCGTCGATGCCGGTCTCCTGGAGGGCGACCCGGTCAGCCTCGCCACCATCTTCTACAGCCTGATCCACGGGCTGACCAGCCTCGAGCTGCTCGGCTGGCTGGGTCCACCCGAGCGGGCCGACGCCGCCTGGGAGCGCGCCGAGCTGGCGATGTTTCGCGGATTGATGCCGACCCCGGCCGGGGGCTGAGACCGCCTCACCGGGCGCCCGGTATTGTTCTCGCGATGCGGCGCCTCCGCCAGCTGCCAACCACTCCCTCCATGACGGGCCCCGCGGCGGAGCCTCCGTGGCCGCTGCCGGATGAGCGGCGCAATTGGAACGGTACTTCCACGGAGTTCGAACGCGACGCCTCGATCGATGACGTGGTCGCGGCTCGCGTTGCGGAAACACCTGAGGCGGTGGCCATCGAATGCGACGGCCGTTCACTGACCTACCGCGAACTCGACGAGGCCGCGCAACGCGTCGCCCGCCGAGTGGCCCCATGGGTCGACGGTTACCCCGCCTCGGGTGAAGATGCCTATGTAGCGGTCCTCGCCGAACGCTCCGTCGAGGCGGTCATCGCCTTTCTCGGGGTGCTCAAGGCCGGAGCCGCGTACGCTCCGCTCGACCCGGACCTCCCCGAGGATCGGCTTCGGTTCATCCTGACCGATACGCGGGCGCGGGGACTTCTGGTCGAGGAGCGCCTGGCGCAAAAAGCCGCCGGAATCGCCGGCATCGACGTCTTATCCATTGGAAGGGCGTGCGCGGAGCCCGCTCCCGACGGCGATCACCCGGTCGCACGCCGTCTGGGTCCGCGCAGCGCGGTGTACGTGATGTACACGTCGGGATCGACCGGCCACCCGAAAGGCGTGGTCTGTGAGCACCGCGGTGTGCTGCGCTACGTGCGCGGGGCCGAGGGGTTGCTGCCCGGCCCCGCCGAGGGAGTCCTGCTGGTCAACAAACTCGGCTTCGATGCATCCACATACGAGATCTGGGCGGCTCTCTGCAACGGCGCGCGGCTGGTAGTCCACGCCCCCGGGCGACCCGATCCCGCCGAGGTGGCCGAGACCATCACCCGGCATGCGGTCACCGTCGCGTTCTTCGCCACCGGGCTCTTCCATCAGATGGTCGAGGCGGCGCTGGGGCAGCTGTCGGACCTGCGACTCGTGATCGTCGGCGGCGACGTCCTCTCTCCCGTGTATGCCACGAGGTTCGTCACGGCACATCCGCGCTGCCGCTTGATCAACGCCTATGGACCCACCGAGGGGACGGTGTCCGCATCGTTTCATGAGGTCCGGCCCGCCGATGCCGGTGGCCCCGTGCCCATCGGGCGACCCCTGCACAACACGTCGCTCTACGTCCTCGACCCCGGGGGGCGCATGGTCGCCGACGGCGACCGGGGGGAGCTGTACATCGGGGGCGACGCCGTCGCTCGCGGTTATCTGAACCTGCCCGAGCTGACTGCGGAACGGTTCGTGCCGGACGTCTTCGGCGCGGCGGGCGGCCGTCTCTACCGCACCGGCGACCAGGTCCGCCTGCGCGCCGATGGAGAGCTGGACTTCCTGGGAAGGCTCGATGACCAGGTGAAGATCCGGGGCTACCGCGTGGAGCCGGCCGAGGTCGAGGCCGTCCTGCGCAGCCATCCCGCCGTGAGGCAGGCGGTGGTGGTGGCGCGCGAGGACGTCCCCGGGCACCGGCGGCTGGTCGCGTACACCCAGGTCGAACGAGGTGTCGACGCCGGAGAGCTGCGGAGCTTCCTGGCCGCGCGGCTCCCCGAGTACCTGGTGCCCTCGGCATTCGTCGTGCTCGACACCCTGCCACTCACGGCGATCGGCAAGGTCGACCGCGCGGCACTCCCTGCGCCGGCTCGCTCGGGGTTCAGCGGCAGCGCGGTCTCGCCGACCATGACCGCCGTCGAGAGCACGGTCGCCGCCGCCTGGGCCGAGGTTCTCCACGTCAGTGACGTGACCCCTGAAGATGACTTCTTCGAAGCCGGAGGCGATTCGCTGCTCGCGCTGGCACTCCTGGCGCGCCTCCGCAGCGACCTCGGAGTGGAGCTCCGCATCGCCACCGTGTTCGAGCAGCGCACCGTCTCGGCTATCGCCCGCCGGGTCGAGCAGGAACAGAGTGCTCCCACGCCGTCCTCCGGATCCCTGCCACCCATCGAACGGGGTGCGGACGGCCACGCCGCGCCGACCTCGGTGACGCAAGCGCAAGCACTGTTCCTCAGCCAGCTGGCGGATACCGCGCTCCCCTATCAGGCCCAGTCGGCGATCTGGCTGCGGGGGAGGCTCGACGCGCTGGTCCTGGAGCGAACCTTGACGGCGCTCGTGGCTCGGCATGAGGCCTGGCGGACCACCTTCGCCCGCCGGGGCGGCACCTGGGTGCAGCAGATCCATGCCGCCAGCGCAGTGTCGCTTCCGCTGATCGACCTGAGCCGAGAGGCGGACCCCGAGAAGGCTCTCGAAGCGGTGATGGAGCGGGTATTCGGACGGCGCATCGACGTCGGACGGCTGCCCCTGGTGGGGTGGACGCTGATCCGCGTCGCCGACACCCGGCACGTCCTGCTTCAGGTGGAGCACCACACCGTCCATGACGGAGCATCGTTCGTGACCGCGCTCGGCGAGATGGCCCAGCTCTACGCGGCCTTCACCAGCGGGCGGGCTGGCCCGCTCCCGGCTCCGCAGATCCGCTACCGGGACTTCGCGAGATGGCAGCGCGCCTTCGCCTCCACCGCGGAGGGCGCGGTCCAGCTGGCCTACTGGGCCAGGCAGCTCGACGACCTGCCGGCACCCATCGAGATCCCGTCCGATCGTCCGCGCCCGCGCACCTACAGCTTCCGGGGAGCCTCCCTGCGCCTCGAGATCCCCGCCGATGTCGTCGACGGCGTCCGCGCTCTCGGAGGCCGCCTTGGCTGCACTCCCTACATGGTGATGGTGGCCGCGTTCCTGATCCTCCTCCAGCGCTACTCGGGAGAGACGGACCTGGTGATCGGATCCGGTCTGGCCAACCGGCGCCCGCCCGGCGCGGCCGGGGTCGTCGGGATGATGGTGAACACCGTCTCGCTGCGGGTCGACGCCAGCGGGGACCCGACCGTGAACCAACTCCTTGACCGGGTGCGCCAGACCTGCCTGGATGCTTACGGGGCTCAGGAGATCCCCTTCGAGGAGGTGGTGAGGCAGCTGGGACCCGCACGGGAGGCCGGCCCCTCCCCGGTGTACCGGCACATCTTCTCATTCCACGACTCCCCGCTCCCCGACCTCACCGTACCGGAGCTGGAGATGACCTCGATCGACGTCCTGAGCAACGGCTCCGCCAAGGCGGACGTGAACGTGGTGGTCATCAACCGGCGCCGCCGTCAGGGCACCCATGCCGGCAGGCCGGCCGGGGACGCGGACGGAGACGGAGAGAAGCACGGCGCGGCGGACGCTGCCGACGTCACCGTCGTCTGGGAGTACAGCACCGACCTCTTCGATGAGGCCACCGCGAAACGCATGCTCGCCCAGTACGAGCGCCTGCTGGCGCAGATGGTCAACGATCCGGAACAGAAGCTGTCCGCGCTCCGGCTCACCACGGAGGCGGAACGCGAGCAGCTGATCGCCCAGGCCCGGCACGCACGCGCTTATGAGCGCGACACGTCGATCCCTGACGTCTTCGCGCAACGAGTCCGCGAGCAGCCAGATGCCCCCGCGGTCCGGGGAGGCGAAGTCGAGATGACGTACGCGGAGCTCGACGTGGCGGCAGAGCGTGTTGCCGACCGGCTGCGCGCCGAGGGCGTCGCGGTGGGGAGCTGCGTCGGCGTCGTCGACGAGCGCTCGCCGGCGACGGTCACCGCCCTGCTCGGAATCCTCAAGGCCGGGGGCGCGTATGTCGGTTTGGACCCGGGGTTGCCGGCAGCCCGGTTGAGGATGCTCCTCGACATGGCGAACGTCGGCGTGGTCTGCATGTCTGCGGCCGGCGCGCTGTCGCCAACCGAGGAGCGGCTGGCCGGGATGTCGAGGATCGTGGTCCGGGTCGATCCCAGACCGGGCTCCGGCGACGATAGGGTGGGCGCGGCACCCCAGACGGGCCGGCGCGCCGGCGGCGGACCGGAGGATCTCGCCTACGTGGCTTTCACCTCGGGGTCGACGGGCGAGCCGAAGGGCGTCGAGATCCTGCACCGTGCGGTCGTCCGGCTGGCTCGTGCGGCTGACTGCGTGGAGCTCGGGCCCGAGGAGAGCGTGCTGGCCATGGCCCCACTCGCCTTCGATGCGTCCACGTTCGAGATCTGGGGAGCGCTGCTGAACGGCGCCAGGGTGGTGCTGGCCCCGCCCGGACCACTCTCGACCCGAGAGATCGCCGACATCCTGCGCGAGGGCCGCGTCACGACCGCCTGGCTGAGCGCCGGCCTCTTCCACCAGATGGTCGACTACGAGCTGGCGTCGCTTGGCCGTCTGCGACAACTCCTCGCGGGCGGCGACGTGCTCTCCCCGGCCCACGTGAACCGGGCCCTGCGCGTCCTGCCCGCGGGAGGGGTGCTGGTCAACGGTTACGGACCGACCGAGACGACCACGTTCGCCTGCTGTCATCGCCTCGCAGCCGGGGCGCAGGTGCAGGGTCCCGTCCCGATCGGCACGCCCATCGCCACCGCCACGGTCCACATCCTCGACGAGCGCCGCGAGCCCGTCCCCGTCGGGCTCATCGGTGAGCTCTACATCGGGGGGGATGGACTGGCGCGGGGCTATCTCGGTCACCCCGAGCTGACCGCGGAGAGGTTCATCCCCGACCCCTTTTCCGGTGCGGTCCCGGCACGGCTCTACCGCACCGGGGACCTCGCCAGGCGGCGCGACGACGGGATCATCGAGTTTGTCGGCCGCGCCGACCGGCAGGTCAAGATCCGAGGCTTTCGCGTGGAGCCGGGGGAGGTGGAGGCCGCGCTGGTGCGGCATCCGTCGATCCGGGAGGCGCTCGTCGTCGACCACCAGAGCGGTCCCTCTGACAGGCGACTCGTCGCCTACCTGACCGGCTCGGGCGCAAGGCCCTCCGACAATGAGCTCCGCCGCTGCGCCGGCGAGCTGCTGCCCAACTACATGGTGCCCAGCGCCTGGGTGTGGGTGGAGCGCCTGCCGCTGAGCCCGGGTGGCAAGGTCGACCTGCGCCGGCTGCCCGCCCCGCCGGCCACGAGAGGGGCTGCGCCCGGAGCCGGTGCGCCGCAGCGGGGCCGGCTCGAACGCAGGCTGATCCCGCTGTGGGAGGAGGTTCTCGGCGTGCGGCCGGTGGAGGTCGGCGACGACTTCTTCGACCTTGGCGGGCACTCGCTGCTCGCGGTGGCGTTGCTCGCGGAGGTGGAGCGGGCGACCGGTGCCCGTCTCCCCCTGGCAACCATTTTCGAGGCGCCAACCGTTGAGAGGATGGCGCAGGTGCTGCGGCGCGGGGGCTGGGACACGGGATGGAGATCGCTGGCGGCAGTGACAACCACCGGATCGCGCACACCGCTCTTCTGCGTCACCGCCGGCGACGGCAACGCGATCGGCTTCGGTGCCCTGGCCAGGCGTCTCGGACCCAATCAGCCCCTCTACGCGCTGCAGCAGCGGGGGATGGATGGGCGGGCTCTCCTCCACGCGACCGTCGCCGCGATGGCCGCCCACTACGTCAAGGAGATCCGTGGTGTGCAGCCTCATGGCCCCTACGTGCTCGCCGGGCGCTGCTCCGGGGCCAAGGTCGCTTATGAGATGACCCAGCGGATCGAGGCGGCGGGGGAACGGGTCGCGCTGCTCATCTCATTGGACTCCGGCGGTCCCCTGTGGAGGCGGCGGCAACTCGCCAACGGGGTGGCCTACGACGAGGGCATGAACCTGGCGCGCGTCGACGCGGAGCGATCGGGCCTCGGCTTCGGCGAGATCTTCAGCGACCCGAGCGCAGCCGACGCCTTCGTGACGTGGTTGAACGAGCGCGTCGGCGGGCAGCACGTCCCCACCAGGGACCCGCGGCGCCGGTCGGGTTGGCAGAAGGCGCGGGCTCGGGGGCTCGACTGGGCGGACGTGGCCACCCGGGGCCGGGTGCCGAGGCTCACCGCCCGGCGCCCCGGGCGTGTGCTCACGATCGCCGAGCAAGCGGTGCTCTTCTATCGGGGCCGGGAGTGCGCGGCTCCGGTCGTCCTGATGCGCACGGAAGAAAGGCGCAATGACCGTCTGATGGCGCGCTGGTTCGGGGTGGCGACCGGGGGGGTCGAGGAGGAGTGGGTGTCGGGAACGCATCAGTCGATGCTGCGCGAGCCGGACGTCGTCTCCCTCGCCGCTGCGATCGAGCGGCGGCTCGACGTCCTCGACCATACCGTCGCGCCGCACCGCGGCGCCTCGACGTAGGCGCCGGGTGCTGTCGGGCTGGCAGCGACCGGAGACGCCACCCTCGTTGCACGCCGGCGAGCTCCACCTGTGGCGCGCGTCCGTCGACGCCCCCGAACCGGTTGGCGCATTCCCGCGCCTGTCCGGCGCGGAGATCGCCCGCGCTGCGAAGCTGCGTGATCCGCGCGACCGGCGACGTTGGACGGCCGCCCACACGCGGCTGCGCCTGCTCCTCGGCGGCTACCTCGACATGCCCCCCGAGGAGGTCGAGTTCAGGAGCGGGGTCAGGGGAAAGCCGCGGGTGCTGCCGGCCCACGGCAGGTCGGTGCACTTCAACATGTCCCGCGCCGGCGGGGTGGCCCTGTTCGGCTTCTCCCTGGATCGTGAGGTCGGAGTCGACATCGAGCAGGAGCGCCACTGGATCGACGTCCTTGCCGTGGCCGACCTCGCCCTCGACCCCGCCGCGGTGGCGACGCTCCGTCGCGCCCCGTCCGCGGAGAGGGTGGCGCTCTTCACCAGGCTGTGGGTCCGCCGCGAAGCCTTGGTCAAGTGCACCGGCGCCGGCATCACCGCCCCGTCGGATGAGGTGACGCCGGATGTGGCCGTCTACGACCTCGAGGCCGGCCCGGGATTCGCGGCAGCGGCGGCCACAGGCGGCGACCCGGAGTTGGTGCGGCTGTGGCTGTCCTAGCCGCCACGCGGGCGCGACCTGGGTGCACCCGGCCGGGAATCGCCGGCCTCAGACCCTCCGCGACTCCCACCGGAAGAAGCGCAGCGTGAGCGCCAGCCCGACCACCCCCCAGATCACCATCACCAGCAGATCCTCGCCGTTCCAGCCGCTGGCGCTGTGCTCGGCGCCGAAGCTGGTCAGCATCGCCTCCTTGAACCAGTAGATGGGGAAGACCTTGGCGATGTCCGCGAAGACGGCATTGTTGAAGTTGAAGAAGAAGCCGGAGATGAAGAGGATGGGGAGCGAGGTGAAGTTGACCACCGCCGGTGCCGCATCGGCATTGGGGGTGATCGCCGTGACGGCCAGGCCGAGGACGCAGAAGACCAGGCCGGCGAGGAGCACGGTGACGAGCGCCGGCAGCGGGTGGGCGGGCCAGGGAGCCTGATACAGGAGGTGCCCGACCAGGGCGGTCAGGACCACCACGATCACTGCGGAGATCAGGGCCGAGCCGAGGATGCCGGCGACGAAGGCCGCTGACGGCAGCGGCGTCCCGCGCAGCCGCTTGAGCAGACCGTTGTCGCGGCGGTAGACGGTGGCGATGGTGAGGTTGGAGAAGCAGGTGGTGATCACGCCCCAGGCCGCCATCGCGGGGACGAAGAAGTTGTTGTAGGGCACGAGCGTGCCGCCCACGCACTGACCGTGCGTGCCGATGTTGCCATCGATGCAGGTGTTGTCGCCCTTGAAGATGGCGCCGAAGATGAGCAGGAACATGATCGGGAAGCCGAAGCCGAAGAAGGCGGCGACGGGGTTGCGCCAGAAACCCCGCTGCTCGGCGCGCACCTGCCGGAGGCCGATGGCCAGGTCACTCATCGCCGGTCAGCTCCAGGTACACGTCCTCCAGCGACGGCTGGCTCACCTCCAGCCGCTGCAGCTCGAGGTCGCGGGCGACGGCCCACGCGGTCAGCTCGTGGAGAGCCCGGGTCGGAGAATCGGTGACCATTGCGATCAGCCCGTCCTCGCCGCCGGGGACGACCTCGCCCACGACGGGCACGGTGACCCCATCGGGGCGGACGAATTGGATCCTGGTCACGGCCTTCTCGGCGCGCAGGCTGGCGGGCGTGCCGATCCGCACCACCTCGCCGGCGCTGACGACGCAGACCCGGTCGGTGAGGTTCTGAGCCTCGTCCATGTAGTGGGTGGTCAGCAGGATGGTCTTGCCCAGCTTGCGCATCCCGCGCACGATCTCCCACGCGTTGCGGCGCGCCGACGGATCGAATCCGGTGGTCGGCTCGTCGAGGAACACCAGCTCGGGGTCGCCGATCAGCGCCAGGGCGAGATCGAGGCGGCGCTGCTGCCCACCCGAGAGCTTCCTGACGCGGGCGTCCGCCTTCTCCTCGAGACCGACCAGCTCGACGACGTCGTCGGTCGCGAGCGGCTTCGGGTAGTAGCCGCGGTGGAGCTCCACCACCTCGCGCACGGTGAGATACGGCTCGACGGCGCACTCCTGGAGGACCATGCCGACCCGCCGCCGGAGGTCGCGGCCACCGGTTGTGGGGTCGGCCCCGAGCACCTCGACCCGGCCCTGGTCTCGATGGCGGTAGCCCTCGAGGATCTCGACGATCGTGGTCTTGCCCGCGCCGTTGGGCCCGAGCAGCCCAAACACCTCGCCCGGTTCCACGCTGAAGCTCACCCCGCGCACGGCGTGCAGAGAGCCGTACGACTTGTGCAGCTCCTCGACCACGATGGCCGCCATCTACGTGCTACCTCCCGTCAGCGTGAGATCGTACCCGACCGCAGTTGTTGCAGGCTGCACAGTGCTTTTGGTAGGTTCCGGGCGTGTACCAGTGGGGACCGCAGCAGCCCTACGGACCCCCCGGGCTGGCGCCGACGCCCACCGAGGTCGACACCAGCGCGCTGCAGCAGTTCCCCTTCGCCGCGGTCGCAGAGCACGTCGCGTCGCTCGCCGCCCGCGCCTGCACCGGCCTCCAGGAAGGCGCCGGCGGGGCCGGCCAGACGACGCTGGCGGAGGCCATCTCGGAGCTCGCAGAAGACCTGGGGGTCGGTTTCCAGTCGGCGACGCTCAGCCTGACCGGTCTGGGCGAGGCGCTGGCCGCCGCCGCCGCTCGCTACGCCGGCGCCGAGGACGCCATTCGGAGATTGGAGGAGCAGGCCCCGTGAGCACCGACGGCCTCACCCTCCCGGGCGGTGACCCCGCCGAGATCAGCGCGGCGGCCTCGGCTCTCAGAAACGGAGCGTCCGACCTGGAGACCGAGGCCTCGCGGTTCAGCGCCGCGGTCAGCGCGGTCCTGACGGCCTGGAAGGGGCAGGCGTCACGTGCCTTCGAAACGGCTGCGTCCTCGGTGCGCTCGGGCCTGCAACAGCTGTCAGCCCAGCAGGTCGACGCGGCCGCTCTTCTCTCCACGTATGCCTCCGCCCTGGCCACTGCCCAGAGGGGGGGCACGCTCGCCAACGAGCGTTACGAGGCGGCTCAGCGCTCCTACGCCGCGACGATGGCCGAGCTCGCCGTCCGCGCGACATTGGATCCGGCGGCGGCGGCGACGACGGCGCAGGCGGAGCAGGAGGCGGCGGACACCCTGAGCGCGGGGTACGCGCTGGCGTGCGCTCAGTGTGAGGAAGCACGGTCCGACGCCAGCCGGGCGGCGAGTGCGTGCGCCACCGCGCTGGGGCAGACCTCGGGAGTCATCCGGAGCACGGTGGTGCAGCAGTTCCTGGACATCCTGAGCGGACCCGGGGCAGTGCTCGGAGCCTACGGCTTCTACCAGCAGGTCGCGGACTGGAACAAGACCGTGGACCTGGACGCGGCCGTCGCCACCGACGACTGGAACTACCTGAAGACCCTGGACCCGGCAGCGTACAAGAGCCTGGAGACAGTCCTGGACAATCCGACGACGACGGGGGCCACGGCGGCGGATGCGCAGCAGTCCTACATCGACAGGATGCTCACCGACCAGGCCACCGAGAATGCGCGCGCCGCGGCGGGCTTCGGCGTGGACGGCCCGGCGGACCTGGTGGGCGACGCGGGCCTGCTTCTCGGCGTCGGATCCGATGTCCTGGTGCTCGCCGACGGGCAGTCGAGCGTCGCGGACAGGGTGATGGCGGGTGCCAACCTGGCGGGGATCGGAACGGTCGGCGCTTCGCTCGTCGGGTTCAACCTGTGGACCGACTGGATCCCCGTCGTGGGAGAGGTCGTGGTCGCGGGAACCGGCCTCTACTTCCTCGCTGAATGGGCCCAGTCCAGCGGCGCCCTGTGCCACACGCTCTTCGGCACCCGCCTCCCCGGGCCCACCTGCCCGGCAGGCTGATCGATGCTGCGCCGCGTCCGACCCCCACGCCGGCCCAACAATCTTCAGCTCGCGCTGGAATGGTCGGACGGCTTCGAAGCCGGTCGGTTGCGGGACCCCTCGCTGACCGACGGCACGCTGGAGCGGGGGGAGCGGTTCGCGGTGCGCATCGGCCCCGTGAGGCAGGTCACCTTCGCCGCGACACCGACCTGCGACGTCGCCAGCACCGGAGCCACCGGCACCCTGGTGGCGACGGACCGGCGGGCCCTGCTGCTCGACGGGACCGCGATCATCGGGCAGTGGGTGTGGAGGGCCGACGTGAGACGCGTCTCCCAGCTGATCAGCGGCCGCGGTGTGCTGTGGTCTCCCTCAGCGGAGCGCGACCCCGAGGGTCTGCTCCCTCTCGAGGGCCTGGTCGTCCCCGCGTACAGATCCTTTCGGGATCGGGTGCCGGTGGCCGAGGCGCGTGCCGGCGAGCTCCTCTTCATGAAGGTGCAGATCGCCTGGCGGGCCAGCCAGGCCGGTGGGCTCAGCGCCTGGCGTGAGGATTTCCGCGCCAGGTACGCCGAGGTGCTCAGAGGCTGAATGGCTCCGCCCCCAGCCCTCGACCTCGGCCACTACACCCCCGCCGAGCTGCGGGCGGCGGGAGTAGGCGGCATCGGATTCCTCCAACCGCTCCTCGCCCGCCCGGTGGGCGAAGACGGTGGTGAGGAGGAGAGGGAGGCGGCCGAGGGGCTGGTCCGGCGCGGCCTGCTCGCCCAGGCGGACCCCCCCGGCCAGGCGTTGGGTGCGCTGGCTGCGACCCTCGATGCGATCGCGGCCGCGTGGGCCTTCACCGCCTGCACGGCGGGGGCCGGACCGGGCGGCCCTGAGCGCCTTCTCTTCGGCCGGCTGGGTGAGACCGACCTGGTGCTCGACCTGCTCCCCGAGGTCGCCGACGAGGCCGCCGGCTACACGGCGCGGCTCCTCTCCATCACCGGCGCCATCGAGGAGGTGGCCGCGTCGCTGGACCTCGGCGACGGGGACGGGGACGCTGCCGCGGCGACGGTGGAGGGGACGCCGGGTTGGCCCCGGATCGAGACCGCCGTCGCCGGGGCTCCGGTCGAACGGCGCATCGAGGCGGCGAGCATCGGCCGTCCCCAGGGACCGCTGCTCCAGCAACGGCTCCAGCTGGTGAGTGCGGACGGCGCGACATGGATGGTCCTCGGTGCCCGTCGTGGGCCCGAGGCAGCGTGGAGATCGGCGGCACCCGCCGGACCGCGGCGGGCGCGGTCGGCGATCCGCGCCATGTTGGCGGGTGACCCGGTTCGCCTGTAGGCGGACCCTCCCGTGCCCTGAGAGCGCCGAGACCTTCTCAGACCGAGCCCGTGACAGCCTCCTTGCCGGTGGCAGCGGCACGCTCGCTCGCCTCCACGCAGCCGTCGATGACCGCAGTCATCACCCGTCCCACAGCCTCGCTGGAGAGGCGCGGCACCCGGCTGGCGACGTGGGCGATGACCTCCTGCTCGCGGCTGCGATCACGGACGGTCAGACCGGTCCGGCGCTTGTCCCGCTGCACGGCGTCCACCGCCCCGGCCCGGCTCTGGAGCACGGCTCCGAGAGCGAGGTCCAGCGAGTCGATGATCTGGCGGTGCTCGGCGAGCTCGGCCGCCTGGTGGCCGCGCAGCATCGGCGCGAGCACCGCGGCGCCGGCGATGATCGCCTCGAGCGTCTCCGGCGTGATGGCCTGGGCGGCGTCGCTCCAGGACTCCGCGGGCACGGGGTGGGATTCGATCAGAAGCCCGTCGGCCCCGGCCGCCACGGCAGCCAGCGCCAGGGCGGGCACCCAGTCGGCGCGGCCCGCGGCGTGGCTCGGGTCGACGATCACGGGCAGCGGGGTGCGCTCCCGCAGCACGGGCACGGCGGAGACGTCGAGGGTGTTGCGGGTGGCCGTCTCGAAGGTGCGGATGCCCCGCTCGCAGAGGATGACCTGGGTGTTGCCCTCGGCGAGCACGTATTCGGCGGCGGCCAGCCATTCGTCGTAGGTGGCGGCCATCCCCCGCTTGAGCACGACCGGGAGGCCGGAGCGGCCCGCGGCGCGCAGCAAAGGGGTGTTCTGCATCGAGCGCGCACCGATCATGAAGGCGTCGACGCGCCCGGTCAGCATCTCCACGTGCTCGACCGAGAGCGGTTCGACGAGCACCGGCTTGCCGGTGAGGGCCCGTGCCTTCTCGACGAGCAGCAGCCCCTCCTCCCCCATCCCCTGGAATGCGTCCGGGCGGGTGCGGGGCTTGAAGATGCTGGCCCGCAGCATCGATGCCCCGGCCTGGTGCATGGCCAGAGCGTGATTGACGTAGTCCGGCTCGACCGCGCACGGCCCGGCGATGACCGGGACCGCCGGACCGCCGAAGACGACGTCCCCGACCGTGACGCGGCGTCGGGCGGGTGACGAGGTGATGGGCTTGAGCAGATCCGTGAGCATCGGTGCCTCCAGTGTTGTGTGAGGACCGGGCCCGGTTCGCGAGATCCGGGTCGGCCTCTCGGCCTCCCGGGATCTCGGCGCAGGACTACTTGCTCAGCA
>Ga0181520_10007359_pt1 | contig 16275 bp, 17 predicted proteins | sample PEATcosm2014_Bin_29_FD_132451 | JGI IMG/M metagenome (GOLD analysis project Ga0181520, IMG submission 132451) | Peatland microbial communities from MTU Mesocosm Facility, Houghton, MI, USA - PEATcosm2014_Bin02_30_metaG | ecosystem: Environmental > Terrestrial > Soil > Wetlands > Peat | place...
CAGGAACGTTTTCTGTTGCGATGTTTGGCGCCCCGGCCACTGCAGATCCAACCCGAAAACACGGCTTCCCGGAGGGACGCTGCGAATCTCCCATCCCCCTTCCAATCGCATTCGTGCGCTTGGAAGGGGGATTCCCTTGAGTCGCCCCGGTCTTACTTGACAGCCGGGGTCAGTTTCAACGCATAGGCATATTTACAGGCGGTCCCAGCAGGCAGAGTTACCTCAAGCGCGTTCGCCGCCTGGGTCCAGGTTACCTTCTGTGTCGACCCTAACAACTCGACGGACGCTATTGGAACTGAGTTCCCCTCGTGCGACCAGCCCAGCGAATGAATGGTGGCTTTGCCGTCGGCCGGGCACGCCATGCCGATTGCGTACACCGTGCTGCCCTTGGCCGTGAAGCGGAAATCCTCCGCCGAATAGGGCTTGGTTTCGGTGTCGTGGAAGGCGCCGGCCTTGACCTGCGTCGGCCCCTCGCCGAATGTCTTCCAGGGCGTGGTTGCGTAGATGGCCTCGCCGTTCACCTTGAGCCAGGCGCCCATTTCGCGCAGAGTGACCTGCACCTCGTCGGGGATGGTGCCGTCGGAGCGCGGTCCGAAGTTCAGCAGCAGGTTCCCGTTCTTGCTGACGATGTCCACCAGTTGGCGGACCAGGAAATCCGGCGTCTTGAAGGTGTCGTGCTCGATGTAGCCCCAACTGGCGTTGCTGATGGAGGTGTCGGTCTGCCAGTGGTCGGCGATGATGTGGTCCTGCTGGCCGCGCTCGAAGTCGCGTGTGCCCGATTTCCAGTTGAGCGAGAAGTCTTTGAAATCGATGATGCCGGTATATCCGTTGGCCGCGGCAAAGTTGTAATAGAAGGCGGCGAACTGGGTCACCGCGCCGCGGAAGCGCGGATGGCCGATCCACCAGTCGAAGTACACCAGCTCGGGCTTGTACTTCTCAATGATCTCGGTATCGCGGGCCAGCCAGTCGCGGGTCCAGGCGTCGCTGACCCAAGTCCAATCGTCGTCCAGACCGTGAGCGTCGCCGCCTGCGGCAAACCACTGGTGAGCGGGGCCGTAGAGCGAGGCATACTTGGGATCGTTGACATCGGAGCGGATCTGGCGCCCTCCTTCGAAGAAGAAGTTGTGTTCGGCGCGATGGGAACTGAGGCCGAAGTGCAGTCCCTGGGCCCGAATGGCCGCCGCCAGCTCGCCCAATGTGTCGCGCTTGGGGCCCATCTTCACCACCGTCCAGTCGGAGAGCCCGGAGTCGTACATGGAGAAACCGTCGTGGTGCTCGGCAACCGGAACCACATACTGCGCGCCGGATTCCTTGAAAAGCGCGGCCCAGGCCGTGGCGTCGAACTTCTCGGCGCGGAACAGCGGGATCAGATCCTTGTAGCCTTTTTCGTCCTTCTCGGCGGGGTCTTTTGAGGCGAACCGTTGTTGAAAGTCCTTGTATGCGCCCTCGCTGGGCTTGTACATGTTGCGCGGATACCACTCGTTCTCGGCGGCGGGCACGGAGTAGACGCCCCAGTGGATGAAAATGCCGAACTTGGCGTCCTTGTACCACTGCGGCTGCTGGTATTTGATCAGCGTGGCCCAATCGGCGCGGTAGGGGCCGTCGTTCTCCTGCTTCTCTTCGATGGCCAGCAGGCGTTTGCGCTCGGGTTCGTACTTGGCCACGGACTGCTGCCATTCGCGATCGATCTCGGCGGCGGACTTGACGCCCTGGGTTGGCGCCAGCGGGTCAGGATTGGCGGCGGGGGCTTGCGCAAAAAGCAAGGGCGCAGCCAACAGCAGTGCAGCGGACAGAAAACGTGCCGGAATCTTCATGATGTGGAAGGATAAACCGATTCAGGGAGTTGCGGCAAACGTTTTCATTTCCGCCTCGCAAGAGACCCCGGCGAATCGACACCGCCCTGGGTACAGGTCGGCCAAAAGAGTGGGGATTTCTGGATCGGCCGTGTCTCTCAGGCGGCCAGCGGCTTGATCTTTTGCCGCTTTTTGCGCGACTCCATCCAAAGATCGTACTGAAGTTGTGCTTTCGAGAAGAAGTCAGGGGACAACGCCAAGGCCTCGCCCAGCCGGATGCTCAGGTCAACCGAGATCGCGGTGCGGCCGTTGAGGATTCGCGAGATGGTGGCGCGCGCCACGCCAATGTGATTGGCGAGTTCGGTCGCGGTCCTTTTGCCAAGGAAATCCTTCAGCAGTTCGCCAGGGCTGGCAGGACTGAACATCATCGTCATCGTTGAAGCCCTCAATGGTAATCCTGATAGTCCACCAGGATCGCGTCTTGGCCCTCGAAGCTGAAGGGTCAGTCGCCAATTGCCGCTTACGCTCACTGACCAATGCCCGGTCAGGTCTCCCTTGAGCGGATGCCAGTCCCAGCCTCCGCGGTTCATAGCGAACGGAGTCGACGCCAGGTTCAAAGTCGTCAACAGGATGCGCAGCCGTGCTTCGTGTTTCGGTTGAATGCCCGCTTTCGAACCGGTCTTGAAAAACTTTTCGATACCTCGATGCCGAAAGGTCCGAATCACGGATAAAGCGTAACACGGCTTGTTACACCCGGCAAGCGCATGTGCCTGACGGCGCCGATCCGGATCGCCTGGGAAGCTAATCGTGCCTCCCGGCAAAAATCACCCTTGACATATTCTTATATGGGAATGTATGTTGCGGTCATGGCACGAGCCGCTACCACTTCCGATGCCTTCAATGCTGTGGCCGAGCCGCGGCGGCGCGAGATTCTGACGTATCTGGCCCTGAAAGAGCGGGCCGTCGGCGACATCGTGGCTGCGCTCAAGCTCGACCAGCCGTCGGTGTCGAAACATTTGGGCGTATTGCGGGATGTGGGGCTGGTAAAGGTTCGGCGGGACGGCCGCCATCGTTTTTACAAGACCAACGCGGAGGCCATACGACCTCTGCACGAGTGGGCGAGCACCTTCGAGCGCTATTGGGCGCATCAATTGGTCAAGGTGAAGGAACTCGCGGAAGAGAAGCAGAACCGGGTCCAGCCGGGCCCAAAAAAGGAGGAATCATGACGGTAGCCATGGAAGGCCTAGAGAATCTGACCTTGAATATCGCCCAGGAAATTCATGTTCATGCTTCCCTGGAAGCGACCTTTGCCGCACTGCTTGAGCAGATGGGGCCGCGCAACGAAGCGGGCGAAGGCAACCCCATGCCCATGAAGATCGAGCCTTGGCCGGGCGGGCGGTGGTTCCGCGACCTCGGCAACGACAACGGCCATCTCTGGGGCCATATGCAGGCCATCAAACGGCCGACGCTGCTGGAGATTTGCGGACCGCTGTTTGCGTCCTATCCGCTGGTCAACAATGTGCAATACCGCCTGGTTGCCGAAGAGGGCGGTACGCTGATCCGCTTCCGGCACACGGCGCTGGGCTTCATTCAGGAGGACCACCGCGGCGGCGTCGATCACGGGTGGGCGAGCCTCCTCGACCGGATTCGTCGCGGCGCGGAAGCCAGCTAGACTTCCTTTCCCACGAACTTGCACAAACGTTGGGTGCCCCAGGTCCCGATTCTGGGACCTGGGAAAGCACGAGCCCAAAGCACGAACCCACTCCGTCGCAGACCAAGAGTCCGTCTCGTTCCGAGTCAGCCCGGAACTTCGGAGAAGCCTATGTGCCCAGTTTGTTTCGCAACCGCAGCGCTGATCGCCGGAGGAGTAATCTCCACCGGCGGATTGACAGTCCTTGCGGTCAAGTCGTTTGGTGCCGGAAAAACCGCGCCTGCATTCCCCAATCAATCCAAGACCGAGGAGGATCGCGATGGCCAGCAGCATGACCCAAGTTGAAGCCCCGAAAGTCGTTACCCACGCCGAGTGGCTCGAGGCCCGCAAGGGATTCCTGAAGAAAGAGAAGGAATTCACCCACCTGCGCGACGAGGTAAGCCGGCTGCGCCGCCAACTGCCGCGCGAGCGCGTGGAAAAGCAGTATGTGTTCACCGGGCCGAATGGACAGGTGACGCTCAGTGACCTGTTCGGCAAGCGCAGCCAGTTGATTGTGTATCACTTCATGTTCGGACCGGGCTGGAGCGAAGGGTGCCCGAGCTGCTCCTACCTGGCAGATCACTTCGATGGCGCCGCCGTGCACCTGGCCAATCGCGACGTGACCCTGGCGGTGATTTCGCGGGCCCCGCTGGAGCAGATCGAGGCCTTCAAGAAGCGCATGGGCTGGCGTTTCAAATGGGTGTCGTCGTTCGGCAGCGACTTCAACTACGACTACCACGTTTCCTTCACACCGGAGCAACGGGCACAGGGGAGGGTGAACTACAACTACGAGCAGATGCCGTTCCCCAGCGAAGAAGGCCCCGGGCTCAGCGTGTTTCTCAAAGAAGCCGGCGAGGTCTTTCATACCTACTCGAGTTATGCGCGCGGCCTCGACATCCTGGTCGGCGCCTATAACTTCCTGGACTTTGCGCCCAAGGGCCGCGACGAGGACGGACTCAACTTCACCATGGCTTGGGTTCGCCATCGCGACAAGTACGAAGACGGCTACTTCGTCGATCCGGAGCAGGGCTATGTGCAGCCCAAGAGCGTAAAGGGATCGTGCTGCTCGGGGGAACACCACGGGTAAGGCGTGGGATAGCGAATTGGGTGCCCCATCCTTGTGACAAAAACAAGTCACAAGGATGGGACACCCAACTGGTGGCGGGAAACCTGTTTCCGGTGCAGGCTATTTCCCGGCTTCGGCGACTAACTGCTGGGCTTTGGCCATGGCGTCGATCCGGTGCTGCTTCTGGGCTTCCATATCCACGTTGGCGGGGCGCCAGTTGCTGGCGGTCAGGCGCTTTGCGTAGTCGTTGAGGCGCTTGGCAATCTCCGCATTCATGCCTGTGACAGCGGCCTGAGCCTTGGGCAGCACGACCTGAAAATGCGCCATCTCTTCGAGGATGCTTTCCGGGTGGTACCCGAGCCGGTCGCCGGTCTGCATGGCGTCAACCAGCGCTTCGGGCGGTGAGGCCACAGGCCAGGTCAGGTTGATGGCGTCGTAAGCGCCGCGCAGCCGCGTCATGGCCCCGGTAAAGCCGTTCAATTCGTTGCGGCGGGCAGTAAGGCCCTCGGCGCGGCGAATCTCCACAGTGACCTTGGACGCCACGCCGGTGCTGGGCACGGGAATCAAGGTGGTCAACGTGTTGCCTTCGAACGACCATCCTCCCTTGGTTCCGACTTCGGCGCGCTTGAGACGCACTCCGTTGACCTTGACGGATTCCGGCGGCCAGTCGGCAGGCAGGCGCAGTTCGTAGGCGCGGGCTTTCAACATACCGGGATAGCTGCCCTGCGCCGGGCCGATCTCCACACGCAGAGTGTCTTCGGTCTGCTCGGCCTTGATGGGTGTGCGGGCAAAAACTCCATGCTGGTACTCGACCGAAACGCCTGAATCCTCATAGACCGAGTAGGTCGACGAGGAGCCGGGCGCCAGCGGCCAGATGTTCACAATCAGCGGGTCGACCGGCTTTTCCCCGGTGTAGCGCATGGGCGGCTGCATGGGCACAATGGCCCCGGCGCGCAGGTAAACGGGTGTCTGCCCGATGGAGAAGCTGCGCTCCATGTTGGCCGGGCCGGTCAGATGCTTGCCGGTGGGCCATTCATACCACTCGCCCTGGGGCAGCCAGACCTTCTCCGTAGCCAGGCCGGTGGTCTTGTCGGCCGGGGCGGTGACGGGCGCGGCCAGCATCTGCTCGCCGAACAGGTATTCGCCCTTGCTGCTGTAGGCCGCCGGGTCGTTGGGCCAGTCGTAGTAGAGCGGGCGGAAGAAGGCCACGCCGGTGTCGTAGGTGCGCCGCGCCTCGGTGTAGAGATAGGGCTGCAGGGCATAGCGAAGCTGGAAGGTGGACCGCAGCACCGAAGAGTACGGCTCGGGATAGGCCCAGATGCGCCGTTCGCTCTCAGCGTTCTTGGTGGTGTGGGTGCGCAGGATGGGGCTGAAGGCGCCGAACTGCACCCAGCGGGTGTAGAGCTCGGGATCGACCGCGCCCGGCATGTGGCCGCCGATATCGTGGCTCCAATAGGCATAGCCCACGTTGGCGGCGGTGGCGGTGAACCAGGGCTGGAAGGCCAGCGAATCCCAGACCGAGACGGTGTCGCCGGAAAAGCCGATTTGGTAGCGGTGATTGCCGAGCCCGCCCCAGCGGTGGAACAGCAAGGGCCGCTTGCCTTCGCGCTGCTGATCGGTGAAATGCACGTAGTTGAGCCACCAGGTGGGCATCACGCCGGCCTTTTTGGTGTACTGCTCCTGCTGCCAGTCGAGCCACCAGAAGTCGATGCCCTGCTTCTCAAGCGGATGGTGCAGCAGGTTCATATAGTTGGTGGCGAATTTCTTGTCGGTGATGTCGAAGGGCACGTATTTCTTGCTCGCCGGATCGATTCCCATGGCGGTGGCCATGGCCGGGTAGGCGTCTTCCCATGGCTCGACGCCCGAGGCCGGATGCATGTTCAGGGTGGTCTTCAGGCCCTCTTCGTGGATCTTCCTCAGAAAGGCGTCGGGGTCGGGAAACAGCGTCTTGTTCCAGGTGTAGCCGGTCCATCCCAGGTCGTGCAGGGGATACTCGGCGCTGGACTGGTCAACCTGGCCCGCAGCCCTCAACTGGTCCTTGCTGATGTGCCACCCCATGTCGATCACCAGGACGTCGAGGGGCACGTCGTTTTCATGGAAGCCTTGCACCAGCTCGTCCAGCTCCTGGTCGGTGTAGTCCCAATAGCGCGACCACCAGGCGCCGAAGGCAAAGCGCGGGGGCAGCGGAATGCGTCCGGCAACCCGCACATAGTCGCCCAGCGCCTTGCGGTAGTCGTGGCCGTAGCCAAAGAAGTACCAATCCTGCCGCTCGCCGGCGGGGCGTTCGATCACCCAGGGCCAGGGGCTTTTCTCGCCTTCCAGGAAGCGGAAGTCGGCGGAGTCGAACAGCGGCCGTGTGGAGTCGTCAACCACCGCCCAGCCGGCGCGGGAAATCAGGCCCTGCTCGATGGGTTCTTTGGTCTGGTCGCCCAAGGCGCCGTCAAGGGTGCGGGTGGTGCCTTGCAGGTTGTTGGGGTCAGTCATGCCCGGATGCCAGATCACTGGGTCGCCATCCACTTTCAGCCCAACCGTAAGATTCTCGGGCGTGAATCGGCCGTCGCCGCTCTCGGTGTACTTGAGGGTGAGGGCGTCGGTGAGGACGATGTGGGTTTTGCTGTTGGGCGGCATGGTTTCGGCGAACTTCGGCACCGGCAGTCGCCGATTCAGAAACACGAACGAGGCACGATCTTCGAATTTCCCGTCCGCCGCCCACTCCATGCGGATCAACTCGGGGGTGAGGATGGTAAAGCGGGCATTGCCGTAGGTGAGCACGGCTTTTGGATCGGCTACCGGATCGGTGACTGTCTCATCGGGGACCGCCAGTTTGCCGCGCGGCGCCGAGGCCTTCGATGCAGGCTGTGAGGGCCTTCCGGCGTGGCTTCGGGCCGGGGCCGGCGATTGCGCCGCCAATCCTAGATTCACAGTGATCGCGAGTCCGATTGCAACAAGAGTTTCAAGAGAAATGCGCACAAGTCCTCCCTGTTTTTACTTCACCGGGAAGCCTATCACCGCGGAGCGGCGCAGTGCAGTATTGCTATTGCCACGTTGAAGCGGTCCGCGGACTCAAGGCTGAGCCAGCAGCGCCTTCCATTGCTTTTGAATTTTAGCCAGATCCGTTTCGCCTTGAAAGCGCGCGCGGATGACTCCGTGCTTGTCGATGAGATAGGTCAAGGGCAATCCCAACACCCCGCCGTAGAGGGCTCCCAGCGCTTCATCGCCCATGGCGACGGGATAATTCACATTGAGCTTCGCCACCAGCTTGCGCACAAGATCCGCGTCGTCGTCCATCGAAATGCCGATGACCTGCAATCCCTGCGCGCCTGACTCCCGCTGCCACGCGACAAAGGCCGGCATCTCGGTCTGGCAGGGGGCGCACCACGTGGCCCAGAAGTTCAGAAGCACCACCTTGCCCTTGTAACGCGCGAGATCGAGCTTCGCGCCGCTCAGATCCTTGCGCTGGAAAACGGGCGCCTTTCGATTGAGCAGAGCATTGGCCGCGAATGCCGGGTGCGCACCAGCGCCGAAGAGCAAGGCCCCCAGCGCCAACCCAGCCAACAACCGATTCCAGAACCTACTGCCCCTGGGATGCAGGCCGGCCCCGGCGCAGTTTCTAACGGCCATGTTCTACCGGATATCCCTTATCCACCCAGTTGCTGCCGAAGTTATCGGCGATATAAAGGGCTTTTACGTTGGTAAACCCCAGATCGTGCAGCAGCTTGAAAGCAGGTCCCAGGTTGGGGCAGCGGCCCCAGGGGCAACAGCCGCAATAGAGCACCATGAAGCTGCTTTTGGGTAGCGAGGCAACCCGATCTTGAAGCTGCTTCAGACCGGTGGCTTGCGACCCTGCCCCGGCATACTCCGACCCTGCGATATGCGCCTCGCCAAACAGCAGGTGCGAACCCACTTGCAGCACCAACGGGTGGTCGCCGGCCTTGGACTGCAGGATGCGGTTCAACTCCTCGGGCTGCAGCAGCTCTGCCGCAGGAATCGACGATGCGCTGAGCGCCGCCTGCGCCGGCGCGCTGAACTGCGCATGAATCGGTGTCTGTGCGCCAAGCAGCACGGCCAACAAGGCGAGCGAACCCGCTCTCCAACAAAAATCGAAACTCATTGGGGCATCTCCGCAATCAGTCTACCGCGCTGCGGGAACCGCTCCGGACGGCAAAGTCTCTATTTTGATTCCTGGGAAATGCGGTCAGCAGAATCCAGGTGTCCGTGCACACCCTTAACCTCTGGGTTGTCCCTTGGCTGCGGCACGTTGAGCCTTCCGTGGCTCCGGCGGCACATAATGAAAGCGAACCAGGTAGATCTTCTCGCCTCTGCCGTGCTTGGCCACTTTCAGCAGGTCGAGGACCCCGGAAAAACCCGACGCCCTGGCCAACTGCGGCGTGATGTCGGGAAACCCGATGGGCTCAATCGAGTCCACTTCAATCTCCCCTTCATCCATGCGATAGCGCCCACCAACCGTCACGTGGGGCCGCATCCAGATGCGCACGCTGCAGGTGATGGACCCGCTTCGAACTCCGTCGCGAAGGCGCTTGGCAAACACCACGGGGAGAGTCTACACCGGTGGAAAAATACGAAGAGCTTTGCCACTAGCCCGCCGTCCCCGCCTCCGAACCGTCCTCTTCCGCGTCCTTCATTGCGCCGATGGCGATGGCCTTTCCCACGAACGCCACGAGCTGTTCCAGTTCCAACGATGAAACCTGCCGGAGCATGGTAGGTGGCCAGTTCTTGTGGTCTTCCCAGGCCTTCACCGCCCCGGCCTTCAATTCCGGCTCATCGGATGTCGATTGCTTGGCCAGTTCCAGCCATCGCTTGGCCAAAGCCTGAGCCTTCTCGCTGGCCGGTTCGTCCCCCAGTACTCCGCGCAATTCCACAAAGAGTGCATTCCAGGCCGCGGCAAGCTCGTCCTGCTCGGCCTGCGGCCGGGCCGATAGCTTCGCCCAGGCCTCTTCGCTGTAGTACTTCTTGCGATGCGCGGCCACCGCTTTCGCAATGAACGGCGCCAGCTTGTCAAGGTGGTAGTTTTCCATGCGCTGCTTCATGGCCGGTGGCCAGTTCTCCCGGTCGGCCCAGGCCTTGATGGCCCCTGCCCGGGTCTGCTCGTCGCGGTCGGGGCTGTCGTCGGCCAGAGCCATCCAGCGCGCCGCCAGCGCCTGGGCGGTTTCCCCGGCCGGGTCTTCACCGAGCGCCGCCTCCACCTCGCCATAGAGGGCAATCCACTCCGGCGAAGGGCCCTGCTCATAGCGTGGCTTCATCTTTGCCCACGCTGCTTCGCTGTAGTACTTCTTCATCGCTTCCATGTCGTCCTGCATGTGAATCACCTCAATGAGCCGTTTCAGCATCGTCGCGTCCGCGCATCTCCCTGCGCCGGGGCTTGTTCCGATCGGAAGGGCTTGCATGGCGTGAACCGGCCGTTGGTTCGTTTCTGCCAGGAGCCCGCGCTGCATCTGCAGTGTTGCAGGCAATTCGAGCGCCGTCCGCTGCGGCTATTTTCTGATCTTTTTCATAGGGAAGCTGCGGGGGAGCGAGTCAGGGGGCAGAAAGTCAGCAGGTCAGCGGAGTATGGAGGCTGGGGAACGCCTACTCCTGTTGGGCGTCGAGCTGGCGCAGAACCACAACGATGCCCAACGCCGTCACCACACTGACGAAGGCAAAGAGAAAAACGCTGGAGTAGCCATAGAGCCCGATCACTGCCCCGGCCAAAGGTCCGGTCAAGAAGAAGGAGACGTCGGCAAACGCGGTATAGACGCCCAGCGCGGTGCCGCGATTGCTCTCCGTGACCCGCTTTACCGCTTCCACGCCAATGGCGGGGAACACCAACGAGAAGCCGAATCCGGCCATTCCCGCCGCGGTCAGCGCCATCCAGGGAGAAGACGCCCGCCACAGCAGAATCGTGCCCACCGACTCCAGGCTTAGGCACGCCATGGCCACCTGATAGCCGCCAAAGCGATCGATGGCGCGAATGAACAAGATACGCGCCGATATGAAAGCCACTCCGAACGAGGTCAAGCACAGCGCAGCGCCGTTCCAGTGGCGGCTGGCGTAGAACAGCGTAACGAAGGTGGCCAGCACGCTGTAGCCCACGCCGCCCAGTGCCAGTCCCATGCCATGGGGGGCCACGCGGCGCAGTACATGGGCAAAGGGCAGATGCACACCCGGCGCCACAATGACCGGCTTCTTGCGAGAAGCAATCACCAGGCTTGCCGCTCCCAGCACCATGGTCAGCAGGCCGATCGAACCCAGTCCCCATTTGCCGTCAAGCACCACCCCCAGCGGAGCGCCTAGCGCCAAGCCGCCATACGTGCTGATGCCGTTGAATGAAATCACTTTGGCCGTGTACTCGGGGCCGGCGCTGTTGATGCCCCACAGCGTGGAGCCGGTGGATCCCAGGCTCTCGCCCACGCCCAACACCAGTCGGCTGGCGATCAGCGCGGTCAGGCTCAGCAGCGGATTGAATCGCAGCAAGGCCGCTGCCACCAGCAGTACGCCGCTGAAGCTGCACGCGCCCATGCCCCAAAGCACCGATACCTTGGCGCCGGCACGGTCGGAGATGCGTCCTGCCCAGGGACGGCTCAACAAGGTGGCAATGTACTGAATGCTGATAACCAGCCCGGCCAAAGCTGCGCTGTATCCCATCTGCAAGTGGACATACGGCGGCAGAACGGCCAGCGGCAGGCCAATGGAGAGATAGACGATGGCCGTGAAATACGTGAATCCGACAATGTGTACAGTTCCACCGTTGCCGCCCAGGGCGGAAGCAGGAGCAAGGGTTTCGGTGGCGGCGATTTCCATTTCCTAGTGTATGAACCTGCGGGGAACTCCGGTCTCTCCAGTATATCGGAGGTACGGTGTGACCCCAGCGAGATCCACGCGTGCCGCCCACGCCTGCGAGGTTCTAGACTCGAATCATGCCCGGCTTTCACGTGGAGAATTTCGGTTGCAGGGCCGCGCGCGCCGATGGCGAAGCGGTCAGCGGCCAGTTGCGTGCCGCTGGGCTCTGCGAGCAGAATCCGGCGGCAGCCGAAGTCGTCGTGGTCAATACCTGCAGCGTGACGGCAGAGGCAGATCGCGCGGCGCGGGCATTCATTCGCCGTGCTCACCGGCTCAACCCGCAGGCGCGCATCGTGGTCACCGGCTGCTACGCGCAGCGATCACCGGAGGAACTGGCCAAATTGGCCGGAGTGGCCGCCGTAGTGGGCAACAGCCACAAGGCGCTGGCGCCGGAGATCGCGCTGGGACTGGCCCGGGGACCCGAGGACCGCACGGCTGAGTCAGCCTTGGTCAGCGTGGGAACACTGCTCAAAGGAGCAGGGCAATCCGCCCCCATCTGGGCAGACGACCGCTTTGCCCACTCGTTCCTTGAGGAGACGCAGGTGCTGCCCGGTGCGCAGACGAGGCCCAATCTCAAGATCCAGGAAGGCTGCGGCAACCGCTGCACGTTCTGCGTGATTCCGCAAACCCGGGGCTCGTCCAAAAGCCTGGCCGCCGCCACTGTTCTCAAGCAGGTTCAGGGCTTTGTCGCGGCAGGCGGAAACGAGCTGGTGCTGTCTGGAATCAACCTGGGCCGCTGGGGATGGGACCTGGCCGCTTCCGGCGTAGAAGGACGGACGGATGTTTTGGGCGCCCCAACCTTCCCGCTGAAAGGAACCGAAAGGATGGGACACGGTGCCATGGCGGGCGCCAGGCCCACTCTTGCGGGACTGGTGCGGCGGATTCTTGCAGAGACGGCTCTGCCCCGGCTGCGCCTCAGCTCCATCGAGCCCATGGACTGGAATGCGGAACTCATCGGCCTGATGGCGGAGTTCGGTGGACGAAGGATTGCCCGCCATGCGCATCTGCCCCTTCAATCCGGCTCCGACGCGGTGCTGCGCCGCATGCACCGCCGCTATCGCCCCTGGCACTACGTGGAAAAGGTAGAAGCGCTGCTCCGAGCAGTGGGCGGAGAACTGACGTTAGGCGCCGACGTCATGGTGGGCTTCCCGGCCGAGACCGATGGGGAATTCGAGGAGACCGTGGCCCTGCTGCAGGCGCTGCCCTTTGGCTACTTGCATCTGTTTCCGTTTTCGCCGCGGCCGGGAACGCCGGGCTGGGCGCTCCATGCCGAACGGCCGGTTCCGGTTGAACTTGTAGAGGAGCGGCTGGCGGTGCTGCGGTCCCTCGGCAGCGAAAAGAGCAGAGCGCACCGGAGGCGATTGATCGGATGCGAGTTGGAGGCGATTACCCTGCATACGCCCGCGGATTTGGCTGCTCACGGCTTGACGGCGGCGCTGACCGAGAACTTTCTGCCGGTGGAACTGAAGGGATCTTTTCTGCCTAACCAACTTGTGCGGCTGCGGGTGAGAGGAGTCAACGCCGGCGGGACTCTGGAGGCGGCTTCGGACTCAGCGGCCAAGGCTCAATATGCGGCGACGGCGATATCGGTCTGAGCGAAATCGGTTCCTTTGAAGAGCAGTTCTTCCCCGGTTTCTTTAGCCAGCGCATAAGAGATGCAATCGCCAAAATTAAGCTTGGCGGGATGCCGGCTCTTGCCGTAGCGTTTGAAGGTTTCGCGCGCCAGTCGTGCCTGCTCTTCCGTAAAGGCACATACATCGATTTGGAATCGATCGAGCACCAGATCGAGATCGATCACGGCGTCCGGGCCGGCCCGAGAAATCAGAATCATCGAGGTTTCAAGATAGCTTGCCGAAGAGAGGAACCGCGTTCCCGCGCAGACAATGGCTTTCTCGAATCGGCGGCGCTCCGGTTCAGACAACATCATCGCAACTAACGCCGACGAGTCAATGATCAAGAGGGCAACCCGTTCTCATCCCAGCCCATGATCTCGTCTTCGCTGCGATGGTCGAGGATCGGCAAGGAAGAGCAGTGGTCGATGATGGCCCGGACGTCTTCAAGAATTGCTTCGACCTCTTCGGGGGAACGAGGGTCCAGCACCGGCAACGACGCGCAGTGCCGTCCGATGGCCATGAGCCTTTCAGCAAGGCCCGGCCTGGCGCCGGCGAGGCCGGCCTTGTCGCGTTTCTTGCCTTCTTCCCGCGCCAGCCGCTCGCGCATGGCGACGATCACGGCCACGGTAATGGACTCCCCGGTGGTCGCGGCGAGTTGGCGGGCAAGCCGGTCCGCCTCGGGAGACTTGATGCTCAGTGCCATCGCGCCTGACCTCCTTATTACTCCGACCTGCCTATTACGATAGCGCCATTCCGCCCCGCCGGAAACTGCCAATGCACGCCAGGGATCCTGGCTTGCGGGCAGCCCACCTTCCCGGATTGGGCGCTGTCCCAGCCTCCGTCCCGCCCCGTCGCAACGCCGTCCGAAACCGCTCGTTCAAGAGAGCCGGGCCAATGCTATACTCAGTGTGCGTTCGTGTATCCGCGGCGAATTCGGGTTGTCCCCGGAGGCGGGCACCGGCGACTCTTGGAGGAGCACCATCGCACTCGACAAACGTTCGGCAAAATCCTTTATCCGCATCAACGATAGAATTCGCGCGCGCGAAATCCGCGTCATCGACGAAAACGGCGAACAACTTGGCATTCTTCCCCCCTTTGAAGCCCTGAGGATGGCCCGCGAGCGCGGCCTCGATCTGGTCGAGGTGTCGCCCAACGCGGTGCCGCCGGTCTGCCGCATCCAGGATTACGGCCGCTTCCTCTACGAGAAGGACAAGAGCGAACGCGCCGCCCGCAAGAAGCAGAAGGTGATCGTCGTCAAGGAGGTCAAGTTCTCCGTGACTGTCGACGAACACGATTACCAGACCAAGAAGAATCAGGCGGTTCGCTTCCTCTCCGACGGAGACAAGGTCAAGGCCAGCCTGCGCTTCCGCGGACGCCAGATGGCTCATCGCGAGTTGGGTTACGCCATCATCAACAAGCTGATCCAGGACATCGGAGAGGCAGGCGTTGTGGAGTTCATGCCCCGCATGGAAGGCACCATTCTGCACGCCATCATCGCCCCGACGAAGAAGCAGGAAGCTCCCAAACCCAAGCCGCCGGTTGCGCCGCAATCGACTGCCGCGGTAACCGCACCGACGGTTCAGTAAACCTCCGCTCACTCCAAACCAATGCAGGCCGCCCCAAGGGGCGGCCTGCATTGGTTTTCCCAGAACCCTAAGCCTGCGATCCTGGGCTTTGGCGCCTGAAAAGGTTATGGCGCGCAAGCGCCGGTTGGCCCCACCGCAGGTGGCTAGTGCAACCAGCGCAAGCCGATGGGCCGTGGCGGCGGCAGGGGCAATACGATAAAGCCCTCGCGCCAGTGGCCGTCTTCGCGTCTAGGCGCATTGCCCACAAAACGCGCACCCGCGGTGTTGCGCTCTTCAATGGCCAGGCCGGGCAGGCCGCCCACAATCGCCTGCAGTTGATCGTGGTTGGGCGGACGATCCGTGGTGAACGGAATCAGCGAGCGCAGCGCCGCATACGACATGGCCAGATCGCTGACCCGCGTTCTCCGCTTCGAAGGCAAGGGCTTCAGACCGAGCGACTTCCAGGCCGCGTGCGGATAGCTCTCCACCAGCACCCGCTCCTGCGGAGATCCGGGAGTATTGCAGGTATCCAAACGGCGCCAGCCGCGCCGGCACATGGCGTCGTACACATCCAGGCAAAACTCGGCAAAGGGACGATAGCTCACAGGCTTCACCATACCGGGAAGGCCGGTTTTTGCAGGCGTATTGAGCTGCCGCTCGCTCACCCGGGCGTGCTCCAGGCCATTCGACCGGGATTTCCAGGCCTGAGGCCCGTCGAGCATCAGCACCCGAATATCCCGCGTGGCGCACAGATGGTTGAGCCGGCCGGCCAGGACATTGGCGTCCACAATCCCGCCATTGATGCCGGATGCGAAATCGGGATGGTCCCAGCTGATGATTTCGCAGCGGATGTTGGCTTCCGCGGTCGGGGGCTCAACCAATCGGTTCGACTGCGGAGCAAGAGGCAGAGCAACTCCGGCCTGGATTCGCCCTATGGAATCCTGGGGCCGGGCACGATCCAGGATCACGATACCGAGATCGGACCAGCGGCGAAATGCGAGATCGACTGACAGTACGGCCATCGCCTAACAGTACGTCGAGATCGCCGGCGAGAGTGGGAGAAATCTCCTGCATCCTAATGCGGACTGTGCATAATTGGGACACTAATCCAAAACGGGACGGGAAAATCCAATTTCTTCCTTCGTGGAAATGCACCAGTCGAGCCCTGCCAAACACTGCAACAGAGCGTGGTACACTCCCTGTCGCCATGACAATCCAACTTCGTTCGTTGCCAATCTTTCTGCTCTTCGTCGGGATTCAAACCACCACCCTGCTGGGACAGGCCTCCGGCCAGCCTCACTTGGAAAAGCGCGGTGAGGCCACCCAGCTTATCGTGGACGGCAAACCCTTCATCATGCTCTCGGGCGAACTGCATAATTCCTCGTCGTCGAGCCTGGACTATATGAAGCCCATTTGGCCCCGGCTGGCGGCGATGGGCCTGAATACAGTAGTGACTCCGCTCAGTTGGGAGCTGATTGAGCCTTCCGAGGGCACTTTCGACTTCGCGCTGGTCGACGGGCTGCTGGCCCAGGCGCGGCAGCAACATGAGCACATTGTCTTTCTGTGGCTGGCATCGTGGAAGAACGGCATGTCGAGCTATGCGCCGGTGTGGGTCAAGCGGGACACGCGCCGGTTTCCCCGGGTGGTGGTGCACGGCAACGAGATCGAGTTGCTGAGCCCCATGGGCGCGGCGACCAGGGAAGCGGATGGG
>Ga0181520_10007360_pt1 | contig 16270 bp, 17 predicted proteins | sample PEATcosm2014_Bin_29_FD_132451 | JGI IMG/M metagenome (GOLD analysis project Ga0181520, IMG submission 132451) | Peatland microbial communities from MTU Mesocosm Facility, Houghton, MI, USA - PEATcosm2014_Bin02_30_metaG | ecosystem: Environmental > Terrestrial > Soil > Wetlands > Peat | place...
CGATCGGGTCGAGGAAGATGTCTATATCCTCGGAGAAGCGTTGGATCAGGTTCCAACCCTTCGACAAACTGGTGCCACCCTTGAAAATCACTCTGTCGCCACCCGTAGCTGCTACCACTCGCAGGGCCTCTGTGACGAGGTAGTCCTTCTCGATGATCGCAGGGCGCAGGCCTTGGCCGCGGAAGTGTTCCGCTGCCTGAAGGATTGCCTGTTCGTAATCGGCATGTTCGAACAACCGCATCTAACGTTTCTCCTTGGCTTGCCAAGCTCGCGCATTCGGCAATGCACTCAGAACTCCAAAATCAAATCTGGAGAATGGGTTCAGCGAAGCTCGCAACTGGTGTAGAGCTTTGGGCCCCTTCCCGATCTGCTCGCCGACCGCCCCCAAGATTGCACGGACCCTTGGAGGCTCGGTAGCAGCGACTTTCAGCAGGCGTTCGAATCGACCACCCTCTGTGAGCAGTGCCTTTAGCTTGCTGACAGTTTCCTCGGGCGAAAGCTCGCTGGATCGCCCCGCCTGTCTTAGGAAATCGAGAAGTGCTGCGTCAGTATCCGTCAAACCGGCCCATGCTTCGGGCCTCCTGGTGTGAATCAAAGCATCGCTGCCGACAAGTTTTCGCGGAAGACTGAGGCGGCTCGTTGCAAGTTCCGCCCTCTTTGCCGTCTGTGTCGTAAAACCCAGGAGATTGGCAGCAGCGATTCCAGATGGGAAAACCGTCTTCTTGGGAGAAGCGAGCTTCTGAATCGCGGCTGGATTAGGCCGACTCTTGCCTAAGACTGTCTGCCTGGTCCGGTAGTACACGCCCTTGCTAAGTCGCTCGATCGCCCCATCGCGGGTCAGGCGAGAGAGAGCCTGCGCAACAGCCGTGAACGGAAGGTCACGAAAGTCGTCCAGCCGCCACAGACGCTCGCCGCCGCGTTCAATCCGCTGTCGGATCGAGGCCGTAATGGTGGTTGTTCGGCCGGTGGGGTCGGGTTTGGCCATGGAGACAATATCACTCTCGCCGCTGTAGTGTGTCAAGTTTTATAGCAAAAAAACATGACAATCAGTTTGGAAATTGCATTGATGACATTCCTCTATCTGCCCAAAGGAGCAGCCAAGTATGTTTGTAGAATTGCTACCGCTGTTACGAAATCGCACCGTTTCTCTGAGCGTCGCCGTGCCCGCCAACGGCGACTCCATCGTCCTCACCATCATGCCAAAGGTTACTGACGAGAAAGCCGAAGAATTCGGCTCTATCAAGGAAGCGGCGATCAAGGCCCTTTCTGGCGCTCTGACGCTCAAGGCCCAGTCCGCGGAAGAGTTGGACGCAGGCCTGCACCAGGCACTTTTGCAGTACGTCGGCAGCCAGCTGACGATCGAAGGCTCGATCAATGAGATGGTGAAGACAGTGAAGGCCGCCGAAGAAGAAGCCAAGGAAGCGGCCAAAGCCGCAGTCGCAGCCGCGAAGAAGAAGGTTGGCCAGGCCACGACCGGCAGCAAGCCATCTACAGCCGCGGCTGCGCCGGTAGAGGAGAAGAAGGCCGAGCCCCCTGCGCCGCCGAACCTCTTCGATGCTGCACCTGCAGAGGAGGAGCAGGCGGAAACAGAAGAAGATGATTCGGTTGCCGAGCCTGCTTCTTCGCCTGCTGCGCAAGTGCCTGAAATGGCGGCAGCCTCGTAAGCGCCCATCTTCCTGCTAACCAGCCCCCAAACTCTTCACTTCTCTGCGACCCTCTTCACGGAGGGCGCAGCCCAGGAGACTTTCTATGCCCATTGAAGTCGCACAAATGGAAAGACAGTTCGCCTTCGGCGGACGAATTATCCCCGATCCCAACCCAGAGCTCACGCCGGAAGCCGTCCGCGAGTTTCTGACCTTCCAGTATCCGGAGATGTCAACGGCCACCATCGTGGGACCCGAGACAACCGGCCGCTATCTCCGCTACACCATCCAGCGCTCCATCGGAAGCAAGGGCTGAGCCAATGTCGCGCTCCCGGTCGACGCCCAGAAGTGACCGTCTACGAAACCGTCAGCCGCTCTGCAATGCATTACGCGAAAAGCAGAGCGGCCTCAACGAGAGCGCGGAGAGTCATGCGTTCGCGAGGTTCTGCAAATGCGCATCAAGTCAGCGGCTGTCCAAGGGAGTCTACACAGCCGTCGTTCAAAACCAGCGGAAGGGATCTCGCAGGCTGCCGTCCCCGCCGGAGTTTCTCCTGCCACTCGCGTAGGGCTGCTCGCGCCCGGAGGTCCTGCCGACCTTCCTTCGTTAGACGAGGCTCCCATCGACTACAGCTTCTACTCCGGGAAGAAGCTTCTCTTCAAGCTCTGCGAATACTTGGTGGAGGAGGGTCTGGCCACGGCCCGAAGCTGGGAGAACAGCAAAGCCAATCCCCTAGCATTCGTGGATGAGTCCCTGCGGCGCTGGTGCTTTCTGCACGGCCTCTCACGGATCGAGGAAGAGTTCAGCGAATTCTCGGTTGCGATCCGGGGCGCGGAAGATCAAAAGCTCCACATTTCGGTGCAGCACTGGCACCTTGGCCAGCTGGTTTGCCGGGCTCCGCTGACGGCACTCGAAGGGCAGGCGGCGGGCTTGGGGGCAGCGTTCTACCAGCTCCTTGCCCACACGATGGTCCGGTCACTTGGGTCATGGGATCTCGACGATGCGGCGGCCAGCGTGGAACAGATGAAGGAGTGGGCCAGTGAATCTCGTGAGGAGGAGGGCGGGGCAGAGGATGAGTTCGAAATCCCCGACCTTGATGGTTGCACTCCAGTATGCATCGCAGAAGCGCGCAAGAAGCACGTTTCTGTTCGGCACAGCGTGCGCATTCTCCGTGCGCACGCCGGCGGCCGGTTTGGAATGTGGATCAGATCGCTTCTCCGAATGTATGCGCTGACTCGCATTCCCATCGATAAACGCATCAAGCAAGATCCGGAGGAGGAGGGATACGACTATCTCCGACCGGTTCCGGTGGCGGTTCTGTCGTTTGACGAACAGGACGCCATTATCGCAACGGTGAACGAAGAACTTGAGAACTGGGGCCAGTGCTCTTCGCCACCCGTGGTGGACCTGAGGGTTGATTCCGCCCAGCCCCAGGAGATGCGTGAGGCGTGGAGGATTCTCAGAATCAACTTTGAGATCGCGTTGGAGCTGGCCAGCCTGGCAGAAAACTGGAGGCGGTGGACCGACGCAGAGGAGAAGAAGAATGAACACAGAAATCGAAATTGGGGGTAACTCAGCGGTCGAGCTGTGTAAGGCCGTGATGATCTATACCGGAACACATGCCTACGTCACCGTGCACGATGTGCTGCGCGACGAGCAGGGAAGGCCCCACTATGGCCCACCGGAGGCCCTCAGTGCAGATTTTCTAAAAAACCTCTGTGAACTTTTGAAGCAGAAAGCGGCGCGTGAGATCGAGATTCTTCCGAATAATGTTCTCTGTCTCACGGAGGAATTGATCGCATGGTGGTGCCCGGCTGCGGTGCGCCCCATGTTCTTCCAATCTGCCACCGATCAACAAGCGAACGCGCTGTCTGGCAAGAAATTTCCGCACCCAGCCCTGGTGTTCGTCGCTACAGAGAAACACCTTTCGGTTCGAGCATTGCCCAGGAATGAAAGGCCGACTAGCGGCACCCCGTTGATGAGCGCACCGTACTGGAACACATATGAGGATGGCTCAGTCTGTACGGGCAGCATGCGTGTGCCCGCGTCGGAGGTGTCAGCGGCGGTCACGGCGGAGTGGGAACGAGGATTCTTTGAAAGCGCGTTCACCCACCCTTCCGGAGCCGTGCGGCTGACGTCATATAAGGGCGGCATCATCCCAATGTGGGAGAGCGTTCTCGGCGGCAATGCGTTTCCTGGTCAGCATCTCGTTGCCGCTCACGAGACCCTTCTGCAGTTCATACGCCGCTGTCAGAAATAGCGAAAGGAGCAGAGTCCCATGCAATCCGTTCATCACCTTCATCCTCGCCTGGTGAACAGCACCCGCCCGCTGCGCGTCCTGCTCGTTGGCTCCGGCGGAAGCGGGAGTGCGGTCTTGCTCCAGTTGCCATTTCTGGAGCAAGCTCTGCGCGCCTGGGGACAACCAGGACTCGCCGTCACTGTTATGGACCCAGACACCGTGTCCGAGGTGAACGTCGTGCGCCAGCCCTTCTCTCGTGTCGATATTGGGTCGAACAAGGCCATGTGCCTGGTGGCCCGTATCAATATGTTCTGGGGCTTCGCGTGGAAGGCCATTCCGCGCTCCTTCGGGGACAGTTCGGCGGTCGCCCCAGAATGCGATCTACTGATCAGCTGCGTCGACACCAGGAAGGCGCGTCATCTTATCTCTCAGTCGTTCAAGAAGTTCCGCGCGCCGGCATATCATCTCGATCTCGGCAACAATGCCTCCAGCGGGCAGTATGTCCTTGGCGAGCCCAAGGACGTGACGGTCTCCGCACGCGCACAGGAGGCACGCCTTCCAACGGTTTTCGAGCTTTATCCAGAGATTGCTGACTCGACGCGCGGGGAAAGCCCGCTTCCAAGTTGTTCGGCCGTAGACGCGCTGGATCGGCAGGAGCCGTACATCAATCAGACCCTGGCCGTCAGTTCGCTCGCCATGCTTGCGCGATTGCTGCGGTACGGGCAAATCTCATATCACGGTGGCTTTTACAACGCCGAGACCGGTCGCATGGCCGCGCTTCCGGTTGATCCAAACCTGTTTGCCAAAATGCGGAGAGCCGCAAAGAAACGGACATCAAAAGGCGAGGCGCGCGGCACGGGCGCTGCGGCGTAATCTGATCTATCCGAATAACCAGAAGGTGACTACCCGGCACTGGCATCACGCCGCTCAGGGTCGTGGGCTATGTAAATGGAAGGATTGATGACGCTATTGGCGCAGAAATCGAGAATTGAGCCCAAAAAACTATAGAGGCCGTCTCCTGTGTTGCTACGGCCTCTCCACTTCTATTCGATTGTTTACAACCGTCGGGTATGGGGTTCGTCGGGTATCGAGCTCATCGGGTTTAGATTCCGTCTGAGTTATGCCCGCTGGTGGAATCGTTGTTCTGACTCCAACAACAACTGCATTATGGCAAACCCGGCTTTGCTATGCAAGTTGTTCGCCTGAACAATTTTCACCCTGAAATGATCGTTACTTCTGCAGCCATTCTGTGTAAGCCACAGAGCCGCAACTGCCGGCGGTGCTCACTCCTATCCTGTATGTAATAGTAAATCTCCGGTGGCTGCTTGGCGGAAACCGAGCGAAAAACTACTAATTGCCGCCCGTCAGTAGCGACTCGGCTAAGCCCTTATTTTCTACGTTCACGAGAGGTTTGAGTGACCGACCAAAGCGGTCAATCTTCCAGACCAACACTGCGTCGAACTTGCGCTGCTGTGCATCGGCTATGAGCCAATTCAATTGCTGGCGAGATTCACGCAAGCCGGAAATGCCGTGGTCTACCCTGCTTATGAATCTGGCCCACGCTATCGGCGAGCAGCGTTGCACCATCTATTCACAGGACATCTCTCAGAAGTCATCAGGCCTTCTGCGCCTGAACCTGATCCTGAACAACCTGGTCCATTCCATCCCTAACATCATCCAAGGCAACACCCTGCAGCACCCTTACCACCGGGACGGCAAGGCGTTGAAAAAATTTGACTACATTGTTTCCAATCCGCCGTTCAAGATGGATTTCAGCGATTTCAGAAATGACCTGGATACGAAGGAGCACCAGGAACGCTTTTTCGCCGGGGTACCGAACGTTCCCAAGAAAGCCAAGGAAAAGATGGCGATCTACCAACTTTTCCTCCAGCACATTATCTATTCTCTGAAACCTGGCGGCAAGGCTGCTGTGGTGGTCCCGACCGGCTTCAATACCGCGCAAAGCGGCATCGACAAGAGCATCCGCACGCATCTAGTGGACAGGAAGATGCTCGCCGGAGTGGTCTCCATGCCGAGCAATATCTTCGCCACCACGGGCACCAATGTGTCCATCCTCTTCATTGATAGTAGTAACAAAGACAGTGTAGTTCTCGTCGATGCCTCCAGCCTTGGCACCAAGGTTAAAGACGGCAAAAACCAGAAGACGTTGCTCTCTGCAGCCGAAGAAAATCGGATCATTACCACCTTCAACAGCAAGCAAGTGGTTGACGAGTTCTCAGTGGTTATTGGTTATGATGAGATCGCCGATAAGAACTACTCCCTCAGTGCAGGACAGTACTTCGATGTAAAGATCGAGTATATGGAACTGACGCCTGTTCAATTCGCATCCAAGATGCAAGCATTCAACAATAATCTCGATGAACTCTTCAAGGAGTCTGCAAAGCTGGAAAAGGAGATCAAGAAGCAGTTGGCAGAGGTCCGGTATGAATAAGTGGACTCGCACAACACTAGGACACATTGTTTCTTCTGGCGGAGGCAAGATTCAAACAGGTCCATTTGGAAGCCAGTTGCACGCTTCGGATTATGTTACGTCTGGTATCCCCTGCATTATGCCGGCAAACATGAGGAGCAATAGGGTAGATTTGTCAGATATTGCGTTCATTTCGACCCAGGATGCTGAACGCCTTTCGCAACATATTGTTCGAAAAGGTGACGTAGTCTACAGCCGCCGGGGAGATGTCACCCAGAAAGCGTTGATTCGCGAGGAAGAGGCAGGATATTTTTGCGGAACAGGATGCCTTTTGGTTCGTCCAGGCAAAGGAATTGATTCAGCATTCTTAACGTATCAACTGAGTACTCCGTCGAGTCAGAAGTGGATTGTGAAGCAGGCTGTGGGAGCGACGATGCCCAACCTGAATACATCAATCCTGTCTGAGTTTCCTTTGAGTGTTCCTGAAAGGAGCGTACAAGAGAAGATTTCATCTGTCCTTTCTGCCCTGGATGACAAGATTGCGTGCAATAACCGCATCAATGCTCAGTTTGAGACGCTGGCCAAGACCTTGTACGACTACTGGTTTGTACAGTTCGACTTCCCCAACGTCAACCGTAAGCCTTACAAATCCGCTGGCGGCAAGATGGTCTACAACCCGATCTTGAAACGAGACATTCCGGATGGATGGACGAATGGCACCCTGAATGATTTGGGGCAGATTGTGGGTGGCAGCACTCCGTCAACGCAGGATACAGAGAATTTCACCACAAGTGGTACTCCGTGGATTACGCCATACGATCTGTCAAACAATCAGGGGAACAAGTTCATCACTCGTGGTGCACAGGATGTCTCAAACGCCGGAATCAAGAATGCTTCTTTGAAAAAGTATCCATCCGGAACTGTATTACTCAGTTCGCGCGCTCCTATTGGGTATTTGGCTATTGCGCGTAATGAGCTTACAACTAATCAGGGATTCAAGTCATTTATCCCGAACAACGGTTATTCAACAGCATTCATTTACTACACTGTCAAACGCTCCTTGAAAGCCATTATCCAGTACGCTTCAGGATCAACCTTCCAGGAGATATCCGCATCGGTACTGAAAACGGTAAAGATCGTTCTGCCCGAATCGGACATTGTTGACCAATTCACCAGAGCTGTGATTCCGATCTTTCAACATCAGGATTTGCTCGAACAGGAAAACCAGCATCTCACACGACTACGAGACTGGTTGCTGCCCATGCTCATGAACGGCCAGGTGTCCGGCATACGAGGATTACAGCATGATGTAGTGACCGCGAGTTGAATTTAGCTTCTAGTCCATCTTTTCCAAATCAGCTTTGTCTTGCTGATGACAATCAGCACGTCCCTGTAAAGATCAAACGTAATTCCTGGCCGCCCCAACCCTTCTGGGTCCCGTGCAGGATTTGTTCATGTAATTCGATGGTGGCATCAAGAAGGCGGGAGAAACCGTGCATGCTGGGACATGTCCAATAGGCCTCCCGCTGTTTTCAGAAATCGCTTAGGGGCAGACCGCACGGTACGCCTTTCACCGCGTTCTCCTTTGCACTTACTCTAGCTGCTACTAGCGATTGCTGTTCGGAACGGAGACTGCTGCTTCCACCGACCAAACTTCACCACCTCCGTAGATTGCAATTATGAGCGGTAAACATCGCATTGCCGCCCTCGTTACCGGAGGTCAGCATGAGAGTCGCTCTATATGCCCGCGTCTCAACCCTCAATAATCAGGACCCAGAAATGCAACTCCGCGAGATGCGCGAGTGTGCAGCGCGTCGTACCGTTCTCCCGAACCGCACCAGCAAGGTAAGCGTGTCGGGATGGCCATATAGACGCGAGCTGTTGTGATCGGCATTCTCTTCTTGTGGTGCGGTGTGAAGCCGCACGCATGAGGAGGAGAGCCGACGAGTTCGCAGCCAGATTACATGCTTTGCGAGGTGGCGGTTTGGTCCAGAAACTCCACGAGGCGGGGAACGGTAGCGGAGTACCTATATTCCGCTGCTGAGAACACGCATAGTGCCGGAATTGTCCGTCCGTTATGCGAGATCACTCTATCCAAACACAAATGGGGATGTCTTGGGTGACCGAAGCAGAACAAGCAAAACACCCCACCGGCAGATCAATTTCCAGGCAACCGCGAAAACACACAAGGGCTCTTCCATGAAACTTCACCGAAACCAATTTTGTCCCATCCACCACTCCCGAGTCTGTTGCGGTAGGGAGGAAGCACCCAAGGCCCGCCATCTCACAATGGGAGTCGAGCGCATCGACGACCCAAATCATCCCAGAGGATACCGGGAACTTCGCTCACCTGCAGAATTGCGGAAAGTGCTCACCCAGAAAATCACTGCGCAAAAAGGAAACTGCGGGATCTGTCACCTGCCGTTTACCGACTGCAAGGACATTGTCCCCGACCACATCGAACCTAAGGGTATGGGAGCGTCATGGCGCGATGACCACCCAGACAACATTCAGGCGGCGCATCGGCTCTGCAACCTTCTCAAGGGTTCAAGACGACTGTGAATAGGCCGACTCCTATTCCTTCGGAGAGTGGCATGAATTTCTTACTCTTGATCCTCTTGGACATTTCTGTTTCCGAGGACGACTGCCCCTACCTATCGATTACCCGCAGGCCGCTTGAGGCCCTGATCGCGGATTGGGTGAGGCAGGGAGAAGAGATCAGCTTGCTGCGGGATCTTGTCGCCGGGCAGACTCCGCCCAGTCCTCAGAGGCGCCAATCCGTTCCGTCCGATGGGAGTCACTGAAAAACGGCGGCGCCGCACTCCCGTCCATCATCGCCTCCTCTTGGAACGCAACCACACGCGTCCATAAGCCGTGAATGCCAACTCATTACGCTTCCGTCCCAACCGCCTTCAGCGGGCCGCTTTCTTATCAAAGGATAATACTCATGAAACCTTCTCACCTCTTTGAGGCGCTGATTACCGCTGTTCCTCAAAACGTTGCACTCCATATCTGGGGCGCTTGTGGCGTCGGAAAATCCCAACTCGTTAAACAGGTCGCGCAGCACCTGAAGCGCGAATTCATTGACGTTCGCGCCGTCCAACTCGATCCAGTTGATTTCCGCGGTTTACCGCGAATCAAGGACGACCGCACAGAATGGATCACGCCGAATTTCCTCCCCACAAAGGGTGAGGGTATTCTCTTCCTCGATGAACTGACTTCCGCGCCCCCGATGACGCAGGCCGCCTGCTATCAGCTTGTTCTCGATCGCGCGCTCGGCGACTATCGGCTCCCCGATGGCTGGTCGGTGCTCGCCGCAGGCAATCCCGCCTCCGAGCGTGGCGTCAGCTACTCCATGCCTCGCCCTTTGCTCAACCGCTTCCTGCATCTCACGCTGGAACCCGATCTTGGCGAGTGGTGCATCTGGGCTGGCAAGGCAGGGATCAGGCCGGAAATAATCGCGTTTCTTCGCTTCCGGACGGAGTTGTTGCACGACTCTGCCGTGCGGTCGGGTGTCAACGCCTGGCCGACGCCGCGCTCCTGGGAGATGGTGTCCAGGGCGATGGACGGAATCGACGCCAGGAAGGCCACCATCTCCGCGGACGTCTACGAGATGCTGCTCAGGCACCTCATCCAGGGTGCCGTCGGCGACGGCGTCGCAGCGGAGTTCATTGGCTTCCTCAACCTCTTCTACGCTCTGCCTTCGATCGACGAGATTCTCCTGAATCCCACCGGCGCCCCTTTGCCCAGCGATCCCTCGGCCCAGATCGCCATTGCCACCGCACTCGGCCGCCGCATCACGGACAGCTCGATTGCGAAGGCTAAGCTCTACCTTGAGCGCCTTCCCGACGAGCTGCAGGTGTTGTCCATGCGCGATGCGCTGCTCCGCGACCGGGCCATCGCCACCACTCCGGAATTCACGCAGTTTGCTGTTACGCACGGCGATTTGTTGCGGTAGGCTTGGCTGGGCGCAATGGATTGCGCCATACGATGCCAATCCACTGCAGCAGACTCTTCTGAAGCGTACAGCCCCATGCTCGGCGGCGGCCACTATTCCCGATGCGGGCTGGGAATGGCAGAGGTGATTTCCTTAGCGGCTTCGCGCGGCACCTCCAGCAAGCTGGCCAGATCCGTCCGGTGAAGAAGGCCCTCGGCATAAAGCATCGCACTGTAAAAAAGAGCCGTTCGAGTGCAGGCTGTTACGAAACAAAGAAATTCGCTGCTCGACATACTAGATGTTGGGTTCAGCAGCGCAACCGAATCACACTAATGTACACGGTTCGGAGTTTCGTAACAGCCTGCGTGAAGGGTGGCTTTTCTTGTCGTTAGATCCCATTACTGATTGGGAAGCCCAATCTTCTGGCTTTCTGGTTTCGCAAAGGTATTGTCCAACATCTTCAAGAGTTCAATACCAGCAGCCCCCACAGTGAATCGTGTGACATTCACCGTGGGAAGATCAAAGGTTCCGTCGTTGAACTTCAGAGGCTCGCTTTCGAGGACCCTTCGGTAGTTTTCGCTCATGTTGTCGTCGGCATGAGCACCTTCCTTGTCAGCTACGCCAAGGACGACCTCCCGACGCGAAAGAGCCGAACAACCTGGAACCTTCAGCACAGGCTTACTCCACCAATCCCCAAGGCTGCGCGTCACATGCCCGCTCATGTCAGGGTCTAACTTCAGGAAGATGTGAGGCTCGGTGAGTGAGAATGAGACCCCAAAGGGGAGATGCATCAGCGTTATACGGCTTGAAAAGCGAGAATACTCCTCTGGCTTCGGTGTCGCCATTGTTCGAATGCCGAGCGCTAGATAGTCGGGACGTATTTGCTTCAACAGCGGAGTGCTACTGCCGCTCTCATGAACTAACACCCGAATCCGAATCGCAACGTTGAGGGCCGCGATCAAATCACCATTTCCCATAGCGGTCAATGCGTCCCGAAGGAGGTGCCTGTGATCCTCAAGCGAGCGAAGATAAAAGGCTCTCCGTTCACTGCTAGTCATACGTGCCATAGAGTCAGAATACCCCAGCGTTACCGAAAACGAGGAGAGCCACCCCGTGGTGGCTCTCCTGGACTTGCGCGTGCTAGGCAGTCGCCGCTTTGACCTCCTGAGAACTCGCTTTCCTGAGTCCCTGCCAGACCATACCGTTAACCTCGGTAATCAAAATCCCCGGATCATTCCATACTGACTTCGCGATCTTCCAGACTTCATCGCAGACATCAGAACGTGATTGGCTGCTGGACGTGTGATCGTACGTTGCAGTTGGAAGATGGTACCACTCTCCCTTGCCCGACTCGATCACTCGGTAATAGCCATTGTCCTGCATCTCCCCATGAAGACTTTCATAGTCATCCTCACCTGCCCGCCCGAACAACTCAACTCGCACAGCGAAACGTGCCAATTGTATGCTCCTTGGGATGAAGGTGAGTTGATTATCGACTGAATGCTGTTAGGCCGCAACAGCCAACTACGAAGCGGCCAGTTTGGTTACCACAAGCCGAATAAGCGAAGCTTTCTTTTCGTCAGCCATTCTAACCACTCTGAGTCCATCCAATGTGCTGTCACCCGCAGCGACTTACTCGCGTAGCCTGGCCAATCCTGGGCTACGCCTGGAGCATGAAACGAAATGATTTCCGACAAAGCCATGTTGATCTGTCTCCATATCACGATGTGGACCGCACGCAAGCACGACAAGCGTGTGTCCGAGGAAGTAGCACAGTCCCACGAAGCAAACACGAACGCTGGCCGCTACAACAAGCACTTGCTTGATCAGGCCGAAAAGCTGGAGGAATTGCGCACACTCGCAGGTCAGATCCGCCAGTACTTCTACAAGGTGACCCTGCCATGGACGGACGAAGGTTACCGGTTGCTCCCGTCCCATCTCTATTTCGAGTTCACCAACCAGATGAGTGAATTCAAGACCGGATACGGACAGCTAGTGAGAGAGTTTCTCGACGCTTATCCGTCCTATCGCGAACAGGCCCGCAGCAGCCTTGGCCTTCTGTACCGTGACAGCGATTACCCGGACTGGTCGAAGCTCACTGAGAAGTTTGACCTTACGACCGACATCCTCCCCATACCCTGCGGCGAGGATTTCCGGGTCACGCTTGGCGCGGAGGAGAAGGCTCGCGTCGCGCGCGAAATAGACCAGCAAGTGAAGCAGTCCCTCACGCGCGGCATGTGCGAATTGTGGTCGCGTCTCATGCAGGCGGTCGCCCACCTCGCTGCGCAATTGGAACGACCGAAGGCCCGTTTGCACACGTCCACTCTCCGCAACGTGACCGAGATCGCCAATCTCGTTCCCCTGTTGAACGTAACCAAAGACGAAGAGCTGACGGCGCTCGCGCAGGAGACAAACTCGCGGCTCGCCAGTTTTACCCGCCAGGACCTCGCAGAGCACCCAGCGGCGCGCACGCGGGCGGCAGGAATTGCAAACGATCTCGCAGCCAAGATCAAGCACGCGATGAAGGATCGGGGCTATGGCGCCTTGGATGAATCTGCGGCCATCGGCCATGTTTCCGGAACGGCGGAAGCTGCGGTCGAGGTGGTTCAAATGCCCGATCCGAAACCAGCCGGTCCGGCACCCCAAACCGCGCCAGCACCCGACGTGGATCAAATTCTGGCGAAGATGACGGACTACATGGGGCTAATGGCATCATGACAAGCCTCTCTGACACTGCAACCATAACTTGGCCAGAACGGCCAAGTTACGGTTGTAATCCGTAGCGGCCATTTTATGGTTGGAAAGTGTGGCCGGGAGTCCTTTTGGTGTAATTCGCATGTCCCCCTGGAGCCTAATGGTGGGCCGAGCGCCACCTGTCTAGCGTCGGATTCGTCGGCTATAGAGGATAGCCTTTTGAACTTAGTGGTTCTTGGGGCTGTTTCAAACACAATTTCGACAACAACGTGTCGATTGTGGTTTTACTCACCCGATAAACTTCTGCCAATCCTCCGTTTAGTAAAGGCTACCCAAAGTGGCCCCTGGGTTTGCACCAGAGGATCTATGTCACGGCGACAAAAAAAACGCTGCCGTACACACAAAACGACACCTTACTTCGGATCATTTCCTGCTACAGCAGGAAGCGGGTCTGTGCTCAGCAGACTGTCGATGTTATCGTGTGTCATTGTGGGACGCCCCCTCGAATTCGCGACCCAACGCAATCGCTACCGCGAAAATAAGAGTTCCAGCGATTATAGAGCCTACTTCGCACAGTACAAGCTCAGGCGTTATGTCGGATATGAACAAATTTCCCGAGAACACAATGATCGATGCCGCAAGGCCAACGCAACTAGCAATACTCAAACTGTTCATATCTGTGCTTTCCCTTACAGCGTAGCCATGAGAGCTGGCGTGTCTTTGTCGCGGTCTTTGCTGAGGCCCCCCGACGGAGGAGCCATCGTACTAATCCGACGCCTTACTTGCTGGCAGAGAATTCACTCTGCCCGTTGGTAGTGTCTCTTCCAGCGAATCTCGCGTTGAGAAAGCTGGTAACACGGCAACTCCTCGCTGGCGGCAATCGTTGGCATCGCATGTGCAGAGATGAACCGCAGCCCATCGTGAGCCTGCAGCGCTCCGCCATCGCCAGGCAGCCAGCGCGTAGAGAGTGTCTCATAACTCTGGTCACACTCTGCTGCCCGCACTAGCCGCAGATAAACACGGCCACCGGAGTCAATCAGATCATCAGGAATCTCGGGATGCTGCAGAGGACGACGATAAAGCAGACGCGCCAGAAATGGCGCCTGCTTCGAGCTTTGGATTTGAACCAGATACTCGGACTGACTGCCGCTAAAAGAGCTGTAGATTGCAGTGCCGCGAGCCAGGAAGCGCACGGACGACTTGTGCGATTTCTTCGCCGCGAACGTTACTGAGGGAAAGATGCTCGCCGCACTAAGGATCGCGACAAATAACAATCTGCTGAAAGGAGTTGGTTGCATGATGCGAAGAACAGTATCAGCGCAGGCTGCCGAAAGCCAATGAATTCTAACGTGGGCAGCAATATGTTATGTCCTTACTAATTATTAACAATTTTTCTCTTGACGACTTATTTTGCTTTCGTGCAGAGTGTCTCTTGTAACCAGAAAGCCAAAAACTCTTAGTACGAAACTCCGTGAGGAGAGTGCCGGATCCCCGCCGGTACGAGTAACAGCCGTACGTGCAGCGAAAGTTGATGCACGATAGTTAAGTTAAACAATCTTTTGTAGCTGGGCAGTTAGTAACCTGCGACTGCGAGCGAGTTAGTGCGCTTATCCGTTCTCCCGCGATCTCGCAAAAGGGCAGGACCACCCTTCCATAAGTGGCTTGGCCGTGGACAGACGTCTTGCGGTGTAGGTAGTCGTCGTGTGGCCGAAAAGCTTGGTTGCATCGCGCATGCTTCGAAATAGCGTTGCATTCATCGTCGTCGGTGATAGGACAAAAAGATGAAAAGAATCTTGGTTCTTCTGGTTTGTACTTTAGCCGTACTTGCTCCAGCAGCATTGTTCGCCGCACCTCAAAAGGGTGCGCAACCTCAATATATCCCTCCAGGTAACCAATATGAACCGACCTCTACTTCACTTACATCCAGCCTGAATCCTTCAACTTATGGTACTTCTGTCATTCTCACAGCAATGGTGGATGGCGGCGCCAACTTGCCCGGACAGATTGTATTTTACGACGGGTCTACAGAGCTAGGAGCAGGGAATATATCCGGCGGCGAGGTAACGTACACAACTAGTGCCCTAGCAGTTGGATCGCACACTTTAACCGCCCGTTACAACGGCGGTCAGGTGGGCACAATTGTCTATGAGTCTTCTACCAGTGCGATATTGACGGAGACCGTCAATCAGATTACGCAAACGATCAACTTCGCGACACCTTCGTCGCCGGTAACCTACGGAGTTTCCCCCATTGCATTGTCGGCGAGTGGCGGGGGTTCAGGCAATGCGGTAACCTTTAGCATTGTCTCTGGTCCGGGATCAATCACTGGCAGCGCCTTAACGATTACCGGCGTAGGTACTGTGGTAGTAGCTGCGAACCAAGCTGGCAATACCGACTACGCCGCAGCAGCACAAGTCACGCAGAGTGTTGTCGTGATTGCCGCGACTCCAACCCTCAGCGTAACAACCTCCGGCACCCCGTCAGTCTACGGTACTTCAGTGACGTTCACGGCTACCGTCTCCAGCGGCCCCACTGGCATGATCACTTTCTATGACGGCGGCGGTGCCATCGGCACTGGCGCGATCAGCGGCACCACGGCGACATTTTCGACCAATGCGTTGCCAGCCGGATCCAATGCCATTACCGCTGGCTGGCCCGGAAACACGAACTACAATGCAGTCAGTTCGAGTGCGATTACACAGACAGTAAGCCAAGCCGCCCAGACGATCAACTTCCCGGCACCCTCGTCGCCGGTTCTGTACGGCGTCTCGCCCATTGCTTTGCCGGCGACGGGCGGCGGTTCAGGCAATGCGGTTACCTTCAGCATCATCTCTGGCCCTGGGTCGATCAGCGGCAATACGCTGACGATCACAGGCGTGGGCACGGTTGTAGTGGCTGGGGACCAGGCTGGCAATGCCAATTACACGGCAGCACCCGAAGTCACACAAAGTGTCGTCGTTAACGATGGATCGCAGACGATCAACTTCACGGCACCCTCGTCGCCGGTTTTGTATGGCGTCTCGCCTATTGCGTTGTCGGCTACCGGTGGTGGTTCAGGCAATGCGGTTATCTTCAGCATCGTCTCTGGTCCGGGATCGATCAGCGGCAACACGCTGACGATCACAGGCGTGGGCACGGTTGTAGTGGCAGCGGACCAGGCTGGTAATGCCAATTACACGGCGGCACCCGAAGTCACACAAAGTGTCGTCGTAAACGTCGGATCTCAGACGATCAACTTCACGGCACCCTCGTCGCCGGTTTTGTATGGCGTCTCGCCTATTGCGTTGTCGGCTACCGGTGGTGGTTCAGGCAATGCGGTTATCTTCAG
>Ga0181520_10007363_pt1 | contig 16263 bp, 8 predicted proteins | sample PEATcosm2014_Bin_29_FD_132451 | JGI IMG/M metagenome (GOLD analysis project Ga0181520, IMG submission 132451) | Peatland microbial communities from MTU Mesocosm Facility, Houghton, MI, USA - PEATcosm2014_Bin02_30_metaG | ecosystem: Environmental > Terrestrial > Soil > Wetlands > Peat | place...
CGCCTGACGAGCAATCAGTTCTTCCGTGACGACCGGTGCCATGCCATCGTTGTGGCACGAACCCGGCATTCAAGTCCAGATCACTTTTGTCAGAAAAACACTTTCGGCCTGTGAACGGTTGCCCTATTGACGTTAAAGGAACGGACGTGCGGTAAGTTATCTGGGCACAAAAGTTCTCATCGCCAAAGACTTCATCCAACAGCGATCGAACGCGATGCACGTTCTCATCGCCGATCTGCACGAAGACCGACCCTGAATCTGCGAGCAGATCCCGGGCAACCGTGAGGCGGTCACGTAGATAGGTTAGGTAGGAGTGGATACCGTCACGCCACGTATCGCGGAACGCCTTTACCTGTTCCGGCTCGCGAGTAATGTGGTCGGCCTTGCCGTCCGTCACTTTGCTACTGGTCGTGGACCACTGAAAATTGCTGTTAAATCTAATGCCGTAGGGCGGGTCGATGTAGATGCACTGCACCTTGCCACGCAAGCCCTCGCGCTCGGCCAAACTGGCCATCACCTGGAGCGAATCGCCCAGGATCATGCGATTCGACCAGTTCTGGTCGTGCTGATAGAAGTCGGTCTTATCGACGCCGTCGGGAATGCCGTTGAAATCGGCGAACATATCCAGTTGGACCATCTTGCCCGCTGCCTTGTCGGCTGCTTCCCGGTCTGCGGCCGTCTGCCGGAGCAGGTCGTCAATCAAGACCTTGGGCTGGACCTTCTCCTGGATATAGAGCGGCGGCGCATGGACGACCAGATCGCTCCAATCCTGTTCGTCCTTGCCCCGCCAGACGAGTTGCGGATCGAGGTCGCGATTGCGTCGCTCGTAGGCGGCGCGGATCGGGCTTTGCTGCTCTTCCTTCATGACCGACTGGTACTCGGCCGTCGGAATATTTTTCCGCTTGTCGTCGTGCTTGATGCTTTCGACGGTCTTTTGGGCGTTCTTCTTGGCGGTTCTCTTAGCCATGGTCGATGGTTAGCTTAGTTGTTCGGGGTTCTTCAGCGACTTCTTTTCTTCGGAAACCAAGCGGCGTTCGATTTTCTTGACATCTTCGGCGGCGGGCAGCGTTTCCGGACGAATGCCGCGTTCGAGCAACGTCCGCCGGACAGCTTCGTTGTTCGTGATGTGTTCGCGAGAAATGGCGACCTCCGTGCCCATGTTATGCTGGCGAGCGTTGAAGATCGTAATCTCGGCGGCGAAATCCTTGGCTTTCAGCACGATGGTCGGGGCAAAGTCGGCGAGCGGACGGTTATCGGGCACTTTCCATTGCGCCTTCATGGCTTGCGTCGATCTTCCGAACAGGGCATGGTCACCCTTGCTGCGGATGAGGGCAAAGTCTTGATTTCCGCCCGTCTGCTCGAAGATGACTTGCGACAGATCCTTCTCCGTCTCCGTGAGCTTTCGTCTGGCCGATACCCGTTCCACTTCCAAGAGGCGCTGTTCAATCAACTCGGCGCGGCGCGTCTGCAGGGCGAAATAGGTTTGGGCAAAAGCGATCTCCTCCTTGCGAGGGTCTCCGTTTTGGGCGATCAGGTAGCATGCGTAACGGGTGAGCATAATGTCGTCGACCTGACGCTGGCTGCCCGACCCCAAGTCGACCATTTTCCCGACGTCGGCAAAATGGTCGGAGACATTGTGCCCGGAGACTTCGCACGCTGTTTTGGCCTTGGAAACGACGTTAAGGAAATTGTCCCATTTTGCGTAACCAAGCAGGAACTGGAGGTCGCGGGCGAGCCAGAACTCCACCCCCCCTTCGGTTTGCTGAGCGTGGGCTTCGAACGTATCGGTTAGCGACTGAATGAGTTCGGTTTTCATGTTGCCCTCACGATTCCGTCGTTGGTCGCTGATTGAATCATCGTGTCGAATTCGCCTTCGACTTTTTCGTTGAAATCGGCCTCGATCCGATAGACCTCGGTGAATTCGGCAAACGCCCAGCGGCCGAAAGTCTTTAGATTGTTGACGCCCGGCACCCAATAGGTGTCCATCGTCGCTTTCTTGATCTTGGCGTCTTCGCCTCGGAAGCCCTTGATTTCGACGATCAGGTGCAAAAGGTCGTCGTCGCCGTGGCCGTCGTCGACCAAAACGATGAAGTCGGGGATATACTGGCGCGTCTCGGAGCCGTAGCGATAGGGGACTTCGAGACCGAGGTTGTGATTTTTCACGTAGGCCCGGACCAGGGGATGCGATTCGGCGACGCGGCAGAACTCGGCTTCCCAGTCGCTATCCAAGATGACCCAGTTGATATGGCAGCGGCGCGAGTCGGTTTCCCAACGATCCCGTTTGGATGTGTTGAAGCGGACATGGCTTGTCGAGCCGGCCGGGTTGTAGGGATCGAGCAACGCTCGGATCGGGTTTTCGCCAAGGAATGCCGTGGTAACGCCACGGGTAATGCGCTCGCAAGCCATGTCGGCAAGCGTCTTGTACTTCAGTTGGGCCGGAAATGTGCCGCCCTTACAAACGAGATACCCGTCGAGCCACTGCTTGGCAACGTTCTTGAGTTGACCGAAAAGGTGGAGCTTCGGGGCTTCGCCCGGATCGCGCCATTTCGTCATAATCAAGTGCGACGTTAATTCGTAGAGCACTTGCGCCGGCCGCACATTGCCCGTATGCACGAGGGTAAGATCGACCTTTTCGCCGATGATGCCCGAGTTCTGGGTTTCCGTAGCGCCGACGAGGTCGGGCGTCAACTCCATCACGGAGTCGTCGTTGAATTCGGCCTTCAGCCGTTCCTCGGGCAATTCGACGCGATAGCCTTCAACGCGAGGGAAGCGAATTTCGAGGGCGTCGCGATCGGGCCGAATGGCTTTGACCTGAACGGTCTCGCGCGGTGGCTGCGGCGGGGCGACAACCGGCTTGGCCGTAAAATCGAACGGAATGCCGAGAACGTCGGCGTACTCGACATTGAATAATTCTTCTTCGTTCAGATCATACGATTGGCGGCGCAGCGCTCGGCCGATGACTTGCTCGCACAAGAGTTGGGTGCCGAACGCGCGGACGCCGAGGACGTGGGTGACGGTGTTGGCGTCCCAGCCTTCGGTGAGCATGGATACGGAAACGACGCAGCGGATCGAACTGCCCAATTGGCCCGGTTTGCCGACCGTGGTCATCACCTCGCGGAGCAAATCCTGATCCGAAATCGTATCGGCCGCCCGTTGGTCGCCGGTGCGCTCGATGATCTCGCGTCGGAAGCGTTCGATTTCATCGGATGCCATCTCGCGGAAGTTGGTGTCGAGGGCGTCGCCGGCTTCGAGTTGCTCGCTGTCGATCAAGAGCGTGTTTGGGCGTGCAAGGGCCTGGCCGGTCGTCTCATCGAAATTACGAAACAGTGGGAGGCGTCCGTTATGAAGCACGGTCGTGCCATCATCGTTTGGCCGTTGAAAACCGGAGATGAAATCGTACACCAGCTTGGAAATAGCCGTGTTCTGGCACACAATGATGAAGCAAGGCGGCACCCGAATGCCATTTTCTTCCCAGAGTCTAAAGGTTTTTTCATAGTGGCCGTAAAGGGCTTCCAACGCGGTCTGGAGTTGCGGCGGCAGGCTTAGCGGATCGAGCTTGCTCCCATGGCCGCGTCCTTTTTTCGGCATTTTCTTGCCAATGTGTTCCCAGAGATTGCGAAACATCGGCATTTCTTCGCCGGGGATGTTGTCGGCAACGGGGACGCGCGGCAATTTCACAATGCCACATTCAATAGCGTCCATGAGCGAAAAATCGCTCATGGTCCAAGGGAACAGCGTGCCCTCGGCATAGCCCGAGCCCCGGAGAAAGAATGGAGTTGCCGACAAGTCGATGACGCGCGCCAAGCCGAGCTTGCGGTTTACGGCTTCAAGGCCGGAAATCCACAGCCGAGCGGCTTCGTTGTTTTTCTCGGCTTCTTTCTTCTCGTCGCCCTTCAATTCCGCATCATCAGCCTCTTCAGGCTTCTCGCGGTAGCAGTGGTGCGCTTCGTCGTTCAGCACGAGGATGCTTTTCATGCCCATCAGGTCGGGCATGACGCGCTGGAGCATTCGCCCTTCGGTTTCCAGGGTGTCGAGCTTGTCGCCTTGCCAGCCTTCAAGGGCCGCACGGGTTCCTTTTGATACGTCGAGCCGTTCGCGGAGTTTGAACGCGTGATAGTTGGTAATGACGATCTTGGCCCGATTCACCTCGTCGAGCATGTCGTTGGGAACGAGCTCTCGGCTGGCGTAATAGGCGTCGGGATCGTTGGGCTGCAAGACGCGAAGGCGGTCTTTGATCGTAATGCCGGGCGTCACGACCAGGAAGCCACGCGTGAAGTTCTTGCTGCCGGGGCGGCGCACGGCGTTGACGGTCTGCCAGGCAATCAACATTGCCATGACGGTGGTCTTGCCCGCACCGGTGGCCAGCTTCAAGGCAAGACGAAGGAGTTCGGGATTGGCGTCTCGGTTGGCATTTTCGAGATGTTCCAAGAGTCGCTTCCCACCTTTGGAGTGGGGCGCGACCTCGGTCAACCAGATGGCCGTTTCCACGGCCTCGATCTGGCAAAAGAAGGCACGGAAGCCACTGAACTTGTGATGCCGCCAATGTTGAAGCAGTCGGGCCGTTTCGGGAGTTACTTGCCACTGGCTCGACGGCAATGTTCGCCATCGGTCAACATGGCCGCGAACCTCGTTGATGATCGAGGTCGGATCGTATTGTTGGTCTTTTGTCGAGAGACCCTGGCCCTCGTCGAACACCATTTCCTGTTGGAGCGATTCCTTACGGCGTTTCTTCGGCTTGGGGATGGGTGTAATGAAATCGGCCCGGCGGCGATTCTCGATAATCTGCTGCGTTGGTTGCCCCTGTGCGTCGAGTTCCCAATGTCGGTTTGGGCAATCGTACGGGGAATTCAGGATTGGATGTTCAAAGAACGGGTTAGCCATTGTCGCGTCCTATTGCCTGCCGGCGGGCGTCTGACGACGTCAAGCGGCGCATCATTTTCGTCCTAGCGGGGCTTTCGTGGCGAGTGGTTCACGGGCTGCGCCGCCTTGTGCAGAAATTCCTCCAAGTCGGCCCGGCGGAATAGCCGGTAATCGTTGGCTGGATTCCGGTACATTGGGATCTTTCCGGCCTTGGCCCAAGCGCGCAGCGTGTTCTGCGACACGCCGAGAATCTCGGCCGCCATCGCCGTCAGGACGTAATCGGTCAACTTCGTCGCCATTTGGTCATCCTGCAACACGGTACCCAAGAACGCTCACAAGTCTATCAAAGTCTGCAAGATGGCGACAGCCCCCCGATGCGTAGGGGGTAAAACGACGGCGCAGCCATCTTGACTGATAGGAGATTCAACCGCGCGGATCAACGGTCGCTATTTCTTCTTGGCCGCAACCACGGGAAATGTCACACGCCGCAGCCGGGCATTTTGTGCGCCCATGGGCACGAGCGTGACGGGCACCAGGGTGCCATCGGACTCGCGGACCAGCTTGCCTTGCAGCACCACCGGCGGATTTTCCAGCGGATACAGCGGAAAGTCGGGATTCGCGCCGTTTGCAGTGGTGGGCTTCGGCGTGAAGCCGAAACCGTTGGCTCGCTGCAAAGCCGGCAGGGCCAGCTTCGTTTCCACGTCCTTGTCGGCCGACATCAGGTAATCTACGAAACCGGCCTTCGGGTAGGTCTTGATGGTCTTGGTGGTTCCCCGCACGGGCAGCACGTAGAGCAGCGGGCCGTACTGGAGCGCGACTTCGCCGTTGACGGCGGGCACCGCGCGGATGACCTGGTCGAAACGGATCGCAACCTTGTCGCCGTTCCGCCACTGCTTGCGCAGTTGCCAGAAGCCGCCCGCCTGGCGCACTTCCGCCCCGGGACAGGCGATCTGCGTGGCACGCGACCAGGACGGATCGCGCAGCCACAGGCAGAAGGTGACGGGCTTGCCGGGGCGCACGGTCAGTTCCACTTCGCCCGAATAGGGATAAAGGGTCTTTTCCTCGATCGACACAGCAGCGCCCGCGATGTCGGCGGTCATCTGCGAAGGGCCATAGAGCAGGGCGGCGATGGCCGGCTCGGGGCCGCGGGGGCGCATCCACATGCCGGCGGTGTAATACGCCGCGACGCGGGTGGCGTTGGGGTTGCAGCAGACGGCCCGATGCTGATGGGTGGGCGAGAAACGCTGGCCGCGGTCAAAGTCGTCTTGGACCGCCAGGCGATTTTCCGCGGACAAATAAAGGACCGCGGCGCCGTCCGGAACCCGGGAGCCTTGGGCGGCGTTGAACCAGAGATGCTCGACCGCGTCGGCATAGGCGGCATCGCCGAGCTTCTGGGCCGCGCTCAGCAGCGTGAATTCCCGCTCGAAGATCGTGCAGTACTCGTACGCCACGTTCCACGGCTGCGGCGGGCGGTCCACGCTTTCCATGCTGACCAGGGCGCCGCTGGGCAGCAGCCAATGATCCATGGCGGAAACGACACCCCGGCCCAGGTGAAGGAATTCCGCGTCGCCCGTCGCGTTCCAAAACCACAACGGCAGGCGCATGGCCTCCGTCACAGTCGCTCCATGGCCGACGTTGTAGCAGAGATTGAATACGGTTTGCCCGCTGGGCTGTTTGACCTCGGGGGTTTGCAGAAATGTTTTCAGGTTCGGGCACTCACGGTACAGGCGCAGGCCGAAATCGAGGTATTTCCGCTCGCCCGTCCTGGCATAGAACTGTTCCAGCACGTCCGTGAACATGGGATCGTGCTGGGTGAAAGCGATGTTTCGGCAGCCTGCGTAGCCCGCAATGGTCCGGTCCACGGCGCGGCGGACCGCCGCGAGAACCTTTTCATCGCCCGTGGCATCGGCATAGGCCAGCAGGCCACGAAAGAGACAAGTTTGCGTCCATAGCTCGCCGCGACCCTGGTAACGCAGTTCGGGCGAGAAGATGCCGAGATAACCGTCGGCGTCCTGCGCGGCAAGGATGTGGTCCACATAGCCCTTTGCCTTCTTCATGGCCTCCGGCTCGCCGGTCAGGCAGGCGAGCATGAAATGGCCGCAGTGCCAGTTGCCTTCCGTCTCGCCGTTCCACCAGGCATCGCCGGCCGAATTGCCGGCGTTGGGTTTGCCGGGCCGATTGCGGCCGGAGGCGAAGATATCGCTCGACGCCTCGTGGCACAGTTCGTCGAGGTGGCCCGCGAAACCCTCCTTGAGGTCGCGGCGCATCTGCTGGAGAATCCAGCCGCGGGGCCGGATCGTGCCGAACTTCAGCGGCATGAACGCCGGTTGGACGGCATTGACGTCAAAGTCTCGCAAGCTTCGCACGGGTTGCGCGCCGGGGCGCAACAGCGCGGCCTCAATCGTGTAGCTCCCCGGCTGGCGGGGAATGTCGACGGCAAACGTGAGCTTCTGGCTTCCCAGTGCGGCGACTTTGCAAGGCTGCGTCTCTTGCGTGATGGTCTTGCCGTCGCGGAGCAGTCGAAAGCGGACCATCCCCTTCCAATTCGTGTACAGGTCGTTGATGACGACCACGGGGAATACACGGCCGGGGCCCGGCGGATAGTTTTCCGCCCAGGCGTCGATCATCAGTCCCACCGGAGCGAAGGCGTCGCGGGCGTACCGGTAGAACTCCGGATCCCAGGTGAGTTTTTCCACGTCAGTCCAATTGTCGCTGGTTACGCCGTCGGGTCGTGAGTAGCCCAGCGCGCAGAACTGCATCACTGCCGCGCATTTCCGGTGACACCGCCAGAACTCGGTCTGGGCGGCCAGCAGCCGGGCACACAACTCCCGTCGTTGCTGGCTCGTGGAAGCGGGCCCCAGCAGTGCCTCGTAGGTCTTTTTGGACTCCGGGGTCGGCGTTCCATCGCGGGTGAGAAACATCGAGTTGTACTCGTTGACGATGACCGGATGGTTGCCCTTGTTCATTTGCGCGCTTCCGCTCATCGATCCCGGCTGTCCCGGCGCGGGGTTGAGCGTGCTGAACATGGACAGGTGCCGGGACGGCTTGAAATAGAAGAACGCGTAGGGATGCGACTCGAACGTGTCACCCGGTTCCTGCGGCGTGTTCCAAGCATTGTCCCACGGGCGCCCCGAGAGATCCAACCCGCGCACCGCCCGGATTGCCTTGCCGGTCTCCGACAGAATGGTCTCATTGCAGGCGTCCCAAATGGCCAGGCAAGGATGGTTCCACCGCTCCTCGATCCACTCCGTGTATTCGCGGACCAGTTCGCCGACGTCGTAGAGGCCCGACTTGTGCCAGCCGTTCCAGATGGGAAATTCGTCCTGGATGAGGAAACCCTCTTCGTCGGCGATGCGATACCAGGATTCGGGCGGGAAGCCGATGCAGTAGCGCAGGCAGTTCCAATGCATGTCGCGGAAGGCCTTGTGCAGGCGGCGGACCCACTCCTCCCGCCAGGGCTTGTCGCCCCGTTGGGAGTCCTCGAAGAACCGATAGAGCGTCACGTTGCTGCCGCGCATGAAGTAGGGCCGGCCGTTCAACATCGCCCGGCCGGTTTGGGGATCGAAACGGAAGGTTCGCATGCCGAAACGCGTCTTGAGAACATCTGCCTGCCCTCGCACCTCCAATTCGTAGAGGAACGGGTCCTCCGGCGACCAGAGGCGGCAATTGCGCAGCGGGATCGCGGCTTGTCCTTGGCGCTCGGGACCGTCGCCGGCGGCGGGAATGTCGCAGTCGCCTTCTCCCGCAACCTGACCGGTCGATGCTTCGCGCACGATGAAGTGCAACTTCGTCGCCATCGGGGTGCCGACGTGGCGGAGCCAGGCGTGAACGGCGACCGATTTCTTTTCGATATCAGGCACGGCCTGCGCGCGCTCAATATGGGGCGAGCCGGCCAGGATCAGCTCGACGGAGTCGAAGATCCCGGGGATGTACAAGCTCTTTTCGAAGTCCCAACCGGAGGGAACGGACTTGGGCACCGACGTCCGGAAGGCGCCCACACGGACGAGGATTTCGTTCTCGCCGCGGCGGAGTGCCGCGTGCGCGTCGAACGATCCAGGGGTAAAGCTTCCCGGATGGTCGCCCAACGGCGTTCCGTTGAGAACCGCCCGGAACCCGAACATGGCCTTGTGGATTTTGAGCACCGCCACGGCGGGCAGCGGACCATCGACGCGGAAGGTCCGCCGGTACCAGAACGCCTCGCGCAGCCTGCTGTGGACGCCTACCTCGGCGAAGGCCGGCCGGGCCATGTCGACCAGCCCCGGCACGACCAGCGTGTGCGAAAACTCCGTGGGAGCCGAGGCCATTTTGCCCTGCTCCACTTGCCAAGTCCCATTCAGCGAGATGACCTGTCGCAAGGGGGCCGCGTCGGCAGCCAAGGCCGCCGTCCCAACCGCGAGAAGGATCCCCGCAGACAACATCGATGAGCAAAATCGTGCCCATATCGTTTGACCAGTCATGAACCGCTGACAGCGGATGGCACGCATGTTTATCTTCTCCAAGTTCTTGCGGTAGGCAATTCGCGGATCTCTCCGGGGCAGGAAATCGCAGCGGCGGGAGTTCAAACCGCGGCCGGCTCCTACTGACCACACGCTACCCGAAAACCTATCAACTCGAAACGGTGGCCGGGCTCTTCGAAGTCGCGATAGGCCGAGCGGCATTCGGAGGCCTTGTCGTACCAATCGCCGCCGCGGCACGAGAGGAAGTAGCCGGGAACGCGACGCGGGTCCTTGACAGCAGACGCCTGGTAGTAATCCTTGTCGTAGTGATCGTCGCACCATTCCGCCACGTTCCCGTGCATGTCGTAAAGGCCCCAGGCGTTGGGCTTCTTCTCGCCTACCGGATGCGTCTCGGTGTGCGAGTTGTCGGCAAACCAGGCATACTCGCCCAGTCGCCGTTCGTCGTCGCCAAAACAGTATTTGCTCGAACTTCCGGCCCGGCAGGCATACTCCCACTGGGCCTCGGTGGGAAGGGAAAACTGGGCCCCCCTGCCGCCGAACTTCTCGTTGAGCTTCTTGACGAAGGCCTGGCAATCCACCGGCGAAACATTCTCCACGGGATTCTTGGGCCCGTGGAATGCGCTCGGATTGCTGCCCATCAACGCTTGCCACTGTTCCTGGGTCACCTCGTACCTGCCGAGGTAAAACGGTTTGGTGATCGCGACCTTGTGCGCCGGCCGTTCATCGTCGCCGCTCCTATCGTCGCCCATGATGAAGGAACCGGGGCGGATCGAGACCAGTTCCATCTTCACGCCGCTACCCAGGTCCAACACCATCGCGCCGCTGTGGGCCTTAACGCCGTCCTGACGGGTCGTTTCCTTCTCGCCTGCCCGGGCAAGAATGCCCTCTGGCGCGAACATCAACGCGGCAGTCGCCACGGCGCAGGCAAAACCCCGGATCACGCGACGCATGGCGATGTCTCCCGAACTTCAGAGGCCTGACAATCTGCTCGTGAACAAACCGATCCTATTGCCATCGACGGCTGATGTCAATTGTCCAACCGGGACAGATGGTCTTTTGCAAACATCTCCCATTTGACGCCTGCTCGGACAAGCTTCCGGCAGTAAACTCCTCCCGCCGTGACGACTATGTACGCGAGGCGTGACCGACTTCGACCGAGAAGAGAGAAATGGGTCGGCAGCCTTTGTGCTCTCTATCTTCGTCCTCTCCGTGAAAGATTGCCGAAACAAAGACTCCCGGATGGTTCCACCGGTCCTGGGAAGAGAAAAGGGGAGCGGGGGTCTTGCCCCCCCTTTATCTCTTAGGCAGCACGCAGGAATTGGTCTACCCGCGCCACGGTGCCGACCCCTTGATGATGCGGTGGGACTGGGATCGGGTGGGTATTTCGTTTCCTGCGTGCTGCCTTATATCTTTTCGCGGCGCGGACGATTCGGCGACTCGTCCAACCCCATTGGGGACCTTTTTCGATGAAATCCTCCTCCGATAGAGTTGGTTTTTGGAAAAACATGCCGCCTTCTGGCGTTTTTTCGCACGTCTATGTATAGTGAGACTATTCGGCCAGCCTGGGCAATGGTTGGCGACCAGTCCTAAGAGACGGCAATTTGCGACTGCCTATCCGCGGCCATGGTCTGTCTAGCGCTGCTCCAAGGAACATGCGGCGTCAAAGGACCCCTTGATGAAGCGCTGGGGGTAGCGACCCGAAAGGCAATGTAGCGCGGTGATGTTCAAACTGTGCCGAGTTCCAGCTATTCTGACCGGCGATTCGGGGAGCGGCGACACGACCGCCTGAAGAAATGGCCGGTCGCCGTAGCAAATACGGCCTGACGCTGACCAAGGAACAGACGGTGATTCTGGAGGGCAATCCTTACGCCGGTTCAGTGCTGCGGACGGCCGACGGGCGAATGCTGGTCGACACCTACTACGCGAAAGAGCCTTTCATCAACCTGATGCTCTACCTGGTCGAGGGCAACTATCGATACAAGAGGTATTTCGAGCAGATTGACTTCCTCATGGATCAGGTCGGCTGCAACGGGATCTACATCGATCAGTTTTCAATGGGCTGGGCGGCAACCGAGCGGTGGGACCGCCGCACCATGGACAAATGGGACGGCCACACGGTGGATATCGACGAAAGGACCGGCCACTAGAGTTGGTCCTTGCGAAAACGGGCTTGCCAGGTGTTGGCCTTATCGGAGAAGTGGATCCTGACGACTGCCACTTGCTCGTCCTCCGCGAGAGCGCCTTCTTCGACCCGCCATCCTCGGGGCACCTGCAGGAAGACTTTCCCGTCGGCTCCGGGAGCCCGGTGCGCAGTACCCGAAAGGGTCCGCCGGACTTCGTCCCATCGCACGTCAGACAGCTCCACGCCGCCCATGGTCAGATGCATGTCGGTGCCCAGCACCTGGGGCCGGCCAACCGAACGCCGAACCGCAACGATGCGGCAATCCCGGCCGGGTACGGTTACGGCGAGCTCTCGTTGATGGGGCGTCACCGGCGTCTGTTTCCAGAATTCCCAGGCCAGGCAATCACCAGCCGCCATGCCGAGCCGATTCAAGGGCACATGGATCGTCTGCTCCTGGGGGTCGAAATTGAACAGCCCGATCACGTGGTAATCGTCCCAGCCGACCGTCACGTGAAGGTCCCAAATCCGCGCCGGCACGTTCTCGAACAAATCCAGCGGCCGGGCGGCCACGTCGTAGGGCGGGAGGCACTTGGGGATCAGGGCCATCCGCTCCGGTGCGATCTGCGTCAAGTCATCGCCCAACGCCACGACGCCCCCGCTGAGCACCAGCCACGCACACCGCACGCGGGCCTCGTTCTCGGTCCCTTGTCCGACCATCAGGGCGTCGGGCTCGTTGTGCCAGAACCGTCGATGCTTGTACCAGGCGGTGCCCAATTGCTGATGATACTGCGAGAGCCACTTCCAGTTGCCCACGGGGTTGCCGATGTCCGAGGTCGCCCCGCCGATGTTGACAATCCCGCAGTAGACGTTCGACGGCGAAGAACAGTAGCGAAGCCAAGAGTCCGGGCCGATCGCATCGCGAATCTGCTGCATCTCGCCGCGGGCCATCGGACCGCCGCGGGGGCTGGCCGAGTCGTGGAATTGGACCGCCGTGTTAGCCGAGCTGCCGATAAAGTCCACTTTGTAGTAACGGCAGCCAGCATCCATCAGACCCCGGAGCGACTGGCGATAATGCTCCCGGGCCACCGGGTTGGTCGGATCGAGGTTAAACGTGCGGCCATAGGGCGGCCAGGACCAGTGCTTGTTGCACACCCAGGGCTGGCCGTCCGACAGGTGGATCACGGCGTCCGGGTGCTGCTGAAAGAAGGGGGCGAACTCGGAGACTTGGCTGACCGCCATCCAGACCCCCAGTTTCAATCCCCGCTTTTGCAGTTCGTCGCCCAACCACTTCATCCCGTGCGGAAAGCGGTCGTTGGCCACCCAGTTTCCGACAATATCCCTGTACTGCCAGCCGTGGTCGATCTGCATCGTGTCGATGCCGTAGACGCGGAACTTGTCGGCGATCACGCGGGCGTTGTCGAGCACCGACTGTTCGGTCATCTTCAAGCGGAAACAGTACCAGGAGAGCCAGCCCAGCATCGTGTCGCGGCGAATGGGCGGGTTGTTGGCGGCCTGGACTTCCCGAGCGTATCGCTCTAATCCATGCACGGCATGTTGCTGAAACGAGATCCACAGCGGCTCGGTAACTACGCTCGGCTGCACGTTTGTCTGAAGATAGCCGCATTGTGCGGTTACCCGATCGAGCCCCGCAGCTTTCGTCCCGGAAACGATCATGGTGGGATTGCTGCCTCTCCACGAGAGCCACCCCAGCAAGATCGCACGTCGAGCAACAGGATCATCGATTGCCAGGGTAGATCCCGTGTGGTGCCTTGCCTTCTCCGCGGTGAAAAAGGGGGTGACATCGTGAGCCCCTTGGCTGCCCCTGTCGAGGAATCGCATCCACTTCGCGGGCGAAGTCCCGAACCGGACGCCCTTTTGGGAGGCGTTCAGAAGTTCGATGAACTGCACCGGCTCGGTCGCGTCGCCGGAAAGCTTCGCGCTCACCCGCACCACGGCGTAAGAGGATTCCGGCCGCAAGGTCAACGACCAAACGAGCTCCTCGAGCCATGGCAGGCCGCGATGCGTGACTTTGAAACGCTGGTACTCGCCCAGCCGATCCCGCCCGGTCTCCTTCGACAATTCGCGCCGGCAGGGCTGGTCAGCCCGGACCTGCCGATTACGGAATCGTACCACGGCGACATTTCCTTCCAGCCGTTCGGTCCCCGCGGCACTGGCAATGCCCCAGACGCCCCGCCCGAGATCATAGGAGATGGTTATCTGGCCGCTGCGCCATTGTTCCGCCGCCGCCACCTCTGACCGCGAGAAAAACAAGGTGGTCATCGACCCAGCCATGACCCCCACAACCATTATTTTCCGCAGGCAATGATTCACGATCAGTCCTCGCAAATGAGTGTGATCAGCGGGTAAGATCCATAGACTCCGCTTCCTCTCCATGCCCTAGCCACTTCATCGCCTTCTCGTCAAACGGCTAGCGTTGTCCACGATGGTAGGAATCAACAGCGAATTCCCGAGACGGGAACATGGCAGTAGCGAACGGCGAACGGCGAACGTCATACGTGGCACCGCCAATTAACGCCGTGTGACGTGATCGCGAAACTGTTCGGTTGATTGGCTCCCAACGTCGGCGGCGGGCCCCACCGCAACACGCCGAATCTTCACCGCCCAAGCAGCGGTGCAGGGGCGGTTCTTTTCGTCTTGAAGCCGCTCAGGAAGGTCGATCACGAGCCCCTTGGCTCCGTCAAATCGCCAGCGGAGCGGCTTTTCGACGCCAAGCATGGTAATGGCGGAGCCAACTTCGGGCCGCACCGTTTTCAGCGTCAGCCGCTTGCCCGGCCATTTCAGGCAGAGTGCGTAGACGGTTTTATTGTTCTTGCTGCGCGTGAGGCGGACGTTGTCTCCCTCTTTCCATAGAGTTCCCTCGCGGGGACGCGTAGCATAGATCGCCTCTCCGTTGACCCTCAACCATGCGCCGGCGGCCTCGAACTGACGCATGGCCTCGCGGTCGAACCGGCCGTTCTCGTCGGGGCCGATGGCCGGCATGAAGTTCCCGCCCTTGGCCACCGCATCAATGAGATTCGTGATGATCCACTGGCTGCCTTTGAAATGGTCGCTCTTCTGGTACGAGAAATGGTTGCCCAACGGATAGATTACCATCCAGGGCATGTTCGTGTCCTCTTTGGCGCCCGGAACGAACCCTTCCGGCGTGTAATAGTCGCCGTAGTTGCCGATGCCGCGGGCACGGAACATCACGTCCGGCTGGAGCTTTCGTAGTTGAAGCATCGTCTCCCGCAGCGTCGGCCAGGCTTCCTTGTCCAACCACTCATCGAGGCAGATGGTGTCGATCTTGCCGTAGTTGCTCAGCAGCTCGGTAAGCTGCTGCCGATGACGTTTCATCATCCGCGCACGCTCCGCCGGCGCGGCTTTGCCGAAGGCGCCTAAGGGGGACATGTAGCAGTCCCGGAAATCGGCGTCGTACCAGTCGAGATGAGAGAAGTAGAGATCGATCTTCATGTCGTGCCGGTGGGCGGCGTCGCAAAGCTCCTTGACCACATCGCGCCGGAAAGGCGACTCCATGATGCTGTAAGCCAAGTCGCACGGCTCGATCCTTGGCCCGCCCGGCGCGGTCCAATTGGCGCGCATCTTCACGCGGGTCTTCGTATCGAACATCGAAAAGCCGTCGCAATGTTTGGTGGTGAAGGCGAAAATGCGGATGCCGCTGCGTTCGAAGAAGCGCATCCACTCCTCGGCGTCGAATGCCTTCGGTTTCCAGCTCTTGTACAACTCGTTGTACTGCTGTTTTTCCTCGCGGGAAGCGTGATAGAGCGTCCAGGACGCGTCGTCCTTGGCCCACAAGGCATAGACCCCCCAGTGGATGCGAATGCCGAACTTCAGGTCGCGGAAGTTCTCGTAAGCCGCTTCGGAGGCGTGCTGATACTCCGGGACGGGGTCACGCTCCACATACGACTTCACTTTCTGCAGGTGTCCGTCACTCATGGGGGCGCGAATCGGCTCGCGCCCACTCCCCTGCAAAGAAAACAGGCCGATCACGAAACCCAGGGCCATCCTCACGGCAAGCCGACACATTCTTTACCCTCCTCCAACCGGCACATCTCCGGCGAGGCGATCGACAGCGGCCAGATACCGCCGCGGCAGGCTATCACAGCGGAACCCTTGTTATCGGACACCCAATTCTCGTTGTCAAGTCGGCGTTCGGTCGATGAAACGGAGTGTCTTGAACTCCCGTTCGACGGCGTTGGCCGCCTATCGCCCGGTTGTTGGAGCATGCCGCCGCACGTCCGCACCCCAAGGCGGCATGGCCGGTCTCGTTTCTCTCGGCCATTGCCAATCGCCTGGGCGGGTTTCAGCACGTTATCCCTCACACCAAGGGCGCAACGGGCGTGTTGTTTTCCTACCGGGCAGAAAGAGCTCCCGTCTTCCGGTGCTTTTAGCTCAAGGCCGGCAATTGGGTCCTGGGAAACGGCACCCGTGCCCGCCAACCTGCCAGACGATCATGCCATCTTCGCCTTCGCCAGAGGTTTGTGTTACAGTTCCGCGCCGCCCAGCAAGGGGTTCGTGCTGGAAATCGACGGCAAAGAATCGCAGCGCTTCGACGTCTGTCACAATGACGTGTGGGAAAGCAAGTGGCAGAGCACCCCTGCGGATGGTGCATCTCCCACCAAGGCTTCATCGCCCACAGCTAGCGTATCGGCGCCGGGTCCGCTCGCAAGGGCGGGGACCACCGCTAGCGGTTCAATGATGCTGCGGAAAGAGAGGGGAATGGTCCATGCTCGCTCGCGACGGCTTCACCGACTTGTGTTTCCTTCCTTGTCCCCAGAGTAACCTGTTGATGCCGGTTGGCCAGGA
>Ga0181520_10007366_pt1 | contig 16254 bp, 13 predicted proteins | sample PEATcosm2014_Bin_29_FD_132451 | JGI IMG/M metagenome (GOLD analysis project Ga0181520, IMG submission 132451) | Peatland microbial communities from MTU Mesocosm Facility, Houghton, MI, USA - PEATcosm2014_Bin02_30_metaG | ecosystem: Environmental > Terrestrial > Soil > Wetlands > Peat | place...
ATGCAGGGGGTTGTGAGTCAACTTGAAGCGGGCCTTCCGCGGATGGCGGAAAACACTCAAGCGCTACGCAGTCTGACCGCATGGCCCTGGATAGTTAGTCTCAACTTGAAAGAGAATTAGAATTAGAATCAAAAAATCCACTGCGCTCGCGTTGTCGATGCAAAATCACGCACCTGCGCAGGGGTTCCTTAGAATCCATCTGGTCGATGGCCTCGGCAAAATGGTTCTAGGTACCTTCCGGCGAGACGGCTTGCAAGACGTACTGGACGACAAGGCGAAAAACCTGTCGTTCTCAACTGTGGATCATCTGCGATGGGATTTGAAGCAGATTTTTGACCTTGCAATGGCTGAAGGTCTGCTTGCCAGAAACCCCGCGATGTTGCTGTTCACGCCGAAGGACGCGGCAAAGCCGGTCGGGAAGGTGATGAACATGAAGGAAGTGCAAATGCTGTTTGGCGCCCTCGATCAACGGGAACGGCTGGTTGTAAAGCTCGCAGTCATGGCGTGCATGCGTCCAGGCGAAATAATCGCGTTGACCTGGGGAACCCTGCAATCGTCTTACGCGGATATTCGGCAGAGGGTTTACAGGGGAACCATCGACTCGCCTAAGACCGATCAATCAATTCGCAAGGCTGCATTGCCCGAAGGGCTCCTTCGGGATATTGAGGTCTGGCGGATGATGGCGGTATCCACGCGGGATGATGCGTGGGTATTCCCGTCGGAACGGATGACCCCGATGTCAAAGGACAACTGTTGGAACCGGAACATCAAGCCGGAACTGGACAAGATCGGTATGGGCTGGGCGAATTTCCTAGTTATGCGCAGAACCCACGCCACACTGATGAACGAACTCGGGGTGAGCGGGAAATTGGTCGCCGATCAGCTCGGCCACAGCCTTGATGTGAACCAAAACGTGTACACGCAAACGCCGGTCGAGAACAGGCTGCCGGCGGTCAATCAGCTGAAAAAAAGCCTCTTCTTGATGTAATTGGAGCAGAAATGGAGCAGAAGTTTTCAGGTCTCCTCGTAAGTTATTGATTTTATGGAGCGGGAGACCGGGATCGAACCGGCGACATTCAGCTTGGGAAGCTGACGTTCTGCCACTGAACTACTCCCGCCATTTATAATCAATCACTTGCAAGATTGATTCAGGTTCACTATCCAATTTGCTATCCATTCTGCTAAAACACGCACGGAAAAACCGATTCAAAATGCGGATATCGTCTGCCAAGACCGTCGCCGCCAGCATCCAGAACCGCACAAGTCCAGATGAAGCGGATAGTAAATCGGGTGTCCGCAAGGCCAACCTCAAACAGTATCGCGCAGTCAACGGCAAATGGCAATTCACAGCAGTTCTAAATGTCATAGCACACTAAGGAACCTCTGATTGAGTCTTGCGACCGCGCGGTTCTCGATCAAGATTGTAGATAGAGCGAGAATGCGATGCGTCAGATAACATTTTGCTTGTCGGCCGAGTTTCGAAAAGTTTGCCCGCGCCAGCCGCCGAGAGCAGTTCTTCGACACCATGGAGGCCGTGGTTCCCTGGGCCGAGTTAGAAGCTCCGGTCGAGCCGCATTATCCCAAAGCGGGATCTGGACAGCAAAGGCATTCGCATAACTCCGGCACGATTGTCGATCCCGCGATCGTCGCCGCGCCGTCGTCGACCGATAACTCGACCGGCGAGCGCGCCCCGGAGACGCATCGGACCAAGAAGGGCAATCAGTGGCACTTCGGCATGAAGGCGCACATCGGCGTGATTCGAAAGAGGGAACGGCGCATTCTCTCTGCTCGACGGCGGCCAGCGTTTCCGATGTGCATATGCTGCCTGACTTACCGCATGGCGAGGAGAAGAAAGTCTGGGGCGATGCGGGGTATCAAGGGTAGACCGAGGCGATTCGCGAGGCCGCGCCCGATGCGCAAGATATGAACAGCGATCGTAACAAGTTCAATAACCATGTCGACAGGCCAAGCGCAAGAACCGGACTAAGTCAATAGTTATAGCCAAGGCGGAGTGGCCGTTCCGCATCTTGAAGCGAGTCTTCGGGTTTGGGAAGGTGCGCTATCGCGGCATCAAGAAAAATCATGAGTGGTTGTTGACGGCCTTTGCTTTGGTCAATCTCTATCAACATCGCAAGCGGTTGACGCCGCGGTTGGCCCCGCTGGGGGCGTAGTGTATCTGGATGCCGAAAAAGGCATCTGGAGACGCCAAACTAAGTCGATCGAGCCCGACATTTCCCTCAATTTACAGCCTTCGGAGAAACCTCGCGGGCAAGACGCCCTCTCTATTCAGCGCACAAATATCGAGGGGGTGATCGGAGGTTCCTTTTACCGTCGCTCCGAGGAGCGTTTCTTCCTAAGCCCCTTGAAATATATATCAATATCTTCGGGTGGACCCCTCGGCTGTCTCAGCCGAGGGGTCCACCCCAAACTCTTCCTGCCAGACTTCAACTTCGCGGCATACTATGAGAAGTTCTTTGCACTTCGAACTTGAACCGGCGAAACTTTTAAGCATTTCATCGAGTTCTGAGTCCGAGGGTATATTCAACCTTCAGACACTCGGTGTCTCTACGAATATGCATTCCGTAGCTTACAACAGTTCAAAAGAATTCTTGTACAGGTTGCGAAGAAGTGTTACGAGGAATTCTATTCCGAAGCCGCCCGTTTTCGTCGGCAGAAACGGCCTGCCTCCCCGAGATTATTAAAGAAGCTTTCGAGGATTTCGTCAAGATGATTATTTAGCTTGCCCAGGCGAACAAATAGAGATACTGTGGAGTCCAGAGGGGATTCTCGCATGGGCGAGGGTGTTCGGATGCTGACGGTGGGCGAGTTCGCGCCCAGTTTGGCGAGGAGGCGCAATGCGCCGAGCAGTTGAGCCGGCAGCGTTGGCCGGAGGGGTTTCGCTGCCCGCGTTGCGGCGGCGGCACACGCGGCTATATCGCGTTTCGGCGGGTGCATGAGTGCAAGCAGTGCGGCTATCGGTGCTCGGTGACGGCGGGTACGATCTTTCACAAGACGCGCACCCCGCTGACCAGTTGGTTCTGGGCGATCTACCGCATGAGCCACGACAAAAAGGGCATCTCGGCGGTGCAACTGATGAAGGAGATCGGCGTCAACTACACCACGGCCTGGCTGATGCGGCATAAGATTCGCAAGGCCATGGAGGACCGCGACTGGCGGTATAAGCTACATGGAATCATTGAGATGGCCGCATTCTCTCCGACGGCTGGAGCGGCTATCGCAATCTCGACCGGAAGGGCTTCGAGCACACCGCAACCGCGCTCTCAAGTCAGCAAGAACCTGCCCACGCGCTGTTTCCCTGGGTCCACATCTCGCTCGCGAACCTGAAGCGCTTTCTGCTCGGAACCCACCACCAAGTCCAGGCAAAGCGCCTGAATCGCTATGTCGCCGAGTTCAACTACCGGCTCAACCGAAGAACCATGTAAGACGACCTCCTGCCCAGGATCCTCAGAGCCTGCCTCGGAACTTCGACCATTACGCTTCAACAACTTATGGGAGGAGCCTGAGCTAACTAAATAATCATCTTCGTCAATTACGATCTGCCGCAGTGGAGCGAAACGCTGAAGCGCAAGCTATGCAGCCCAGCGAGACTAAGTTGAAGCCACGAAGCATTGTTCCGGCTAATTATCGTCCGATCACAGGCCACTATCTTTGTTCGCACGACTTGACAGTGGACCGTCCTTCCCAGTGGAACATTGTTTTTCCCGGTTGCGAGCGGGATGGGGAGTTGGCGGGGTATGCCGGCGACAATGCGTTTTGGGCTGGGATAAACGAGAGGCTTCATTCTGTACAATTTCATTCGATGAAGCTAGGCGAGTTGGCAACCCGGCTGGGCGCGGAGCTGCGCGGCGACGCGGAGCTGGAAGTGACGGGCGTGAACGGAATCGAGGAGGCTGGGCCGACGGAGGCGACCTTCGTGGCCAACCCCCGCTACGCCGGCCTGGCGCGCAAGACGCGGGCCGCAGCGGTGTTGGTGGCACCGGATTTTCAGGAGATTGCCGCGGCCACGCTGCGGATCGAGAATCCTTATCTGGCTTTTTCGAGAGCTTTGAGCCTGTTCTACCAGCCGCCGGTTTACGCTCCGGGCATCCATCCCACGGCGGTCATAGACCCCTCGGCGGTGATCGGCGTAGGGGCGCATATCGGCGCATATGTGGTGATCGGCCCCGGCGTGAAGCTGTGCAAACACGCCACGCTGCTGCCGCACGTGGTGCTGTATCCGGGGGTTCAGGCGGGAAGCCACTTTTTTGCCCACGCCCACGCGGTGGTGCGCGAACATTGCATTTTAGGCGACCATGTGACGCTGGAGAACGGGGCGATCGTGGGCGCGGACGGCTTCGGATTTGCGAAAAACGAGGCTGGCGAGTGGGAGAAGATTCCGCAATCGGGTCCGGCGCGGCTGGGCAACCGTGTGGACGTGCAAGCCAACGCCTGCATCGACCGGGCGACGGTGGGCGCAACGGAGATCGGCGACGGCAGCAAGGTGGACAATCTGGTGCAGGTGGGGCACGGTTCGCGGGTGGGCAAGCATACGCTGCTGTGCGCGCAAACCGGGCTGGCCGGCTCTTCGGTGGTCGGCGACAACGTGATTCTGGCCGGGCAGACGGGCGTGGCCGGGCACTGCTCGGTGGGCGACGGCGCGGTATTGACGGCGCAATCGGCGGTCTCGCACGACGTTCCGGCGGGCAAGACGATCTCCGGCTCACCGGGCTTCGACAATCGTGTCTGGCTGCGCGCGGTGGCCGTCTTTCAGCGGCTGCCGGAAGTGCTGAAGCGGCTGGATCGGGTGGAAAAAAAGCTGGCCACGGCGGAGAGAGCGGCGGATGCGGATGGGAGCCGGAGATGATGCGGAGCGCCGGAGTTCGCGGAGCTGTTTTGACTGCTGCGCTCCTGCCGCTATTGACGGCAGCGCCCGGATGCCGCTCTCATCACATGGAGATCACCGTAGAAAACCGGACGGGAAGCGCAATTCGGCTGCTGGAGGTGGACTATCCAAGCGCCAGCTTCGGAGCCGACAGCCTGGCGGCGGGCGGGGAGTTTCACTATCGTATCCAGGCGCGCGGCAGCGGGCCGCTGAAGGTGCAGTATACAGCCGAGGATGGCCGCCAGCGCCAGGACAACGGACCGGTGCTAGCCGAGGGCGAGGAAGGGCGGATGGAGATTGCGCTCTTGCCCGGCGGGAAGGCGGAGTTTCATTCCCGGTGAGTCCGCGGCGCGATCAATGGGGGCATCTGTTCAGGGCGATGCCGCGCTGGTCCGCGACGGATGGGTTACCTGCCCGTTTGGCGAAAGCCGGGTTCTCTATTTCGCCTCGCTGCCGGCGGCGTAGTAGCCTTCCCGCGTCGCCGCATTCAGATCGCCGTTGTTGGCTTTGAGGGCGATCTTGTGGAAGCCGCCCTCCTTGTCCTCCACGTCCGGGGTATAAGTGAGAAGATACTGGCCGCGCAACTCCTCGGCTATCTGGCTGTAAATCTCGTCGAGGTTATCCTTCTTCTTAGCCTCGAAGAAGCGGCCTCCGGTGCGGGTGGCGATCTTCTCGAGAATTTTCTTGCCGTCCACTTGCGGTTCGCTGGAGCCGCCGCCGCGCCGTCCACCTCCAGGGTAACCGCCCCCACCGCCGGGATAACCGCCGCCGCCCATGCCTCCGTGCCGTCCTCCTGGAAACTCGTTTGCGTGACGTTCCTGCTCCCCCTTGAAGAAGATGGTGTAAACGGCCAGATTGGCGCGATCGGCAGCGTCCACGGCGTCGTTGAGCGAGTCCTTGCTGCCGCGGTCCACACCGTCCGAGAAGACGACCAGCGCCTTGCGGCCGTCTTTGGGCTTCATCAACTCGTCGGCGGCCAGGAAGATGGCATCGTAAAGCTGCGTACCGCCGCGACGGCGCCACTCTCCGCCGTTGCGCTCGTCGTCGCTGGTCTCCGGCCCCTGGTTCGAGTCCCGCTCGCGCCGTGTCGGCCCCATCTCGTCCAGTTCGCGGTGCAGCTTCTCGCGCGAGTTGGTGAAGTCCTCCAGCAACTCCACCTCGCGGTCGAAGTGGATGAGGAAGGCCTCGTCCTTTGGCGCATTGGGCGCGGCTTTGGGATCGGCGACCAGCATCTGGTCCACAAATTTGCCGGCCGCCTTGCGCTCGTTCTCCATCGCCCCGGAGACGCTGCGACTGGTGTCAACGAGCAAGCCGAGTCGGAAAGGCAGGTTGGTCTCGCGGGTAAAGCTCTTGATCGTTTGCGGTCGCCCGTCCTCGGTAAGGGTAAAGTCGCCGATCTTGAGGCCGGTGACCAGCGCCCCGTGCTTATCCCGCACTGTGACCGGCAGCACCACTTCATTGACCTGTACCTTGAGCGTGGCAACGGGAGCGGTGGTGGGCTGCTGGCCGAGAGTGGGCGCGGAATATCCGGCAAAGAGCAGCGTTGCAACGGCGAGAGGAAGAGGAAATCTCATTGGCATGACAATCAAAGCCTACACACTTTCATTCGATTAGACGAGGCAACGCCGGAGCCGTTGACCGGCGCGTCTTACAGGCTCAACCGCGAAAGATACTTCCAGTTGCGGCGCAGACTCTCTTCCACCGGAATGTCGTAACCGTCCTGATCTACGAAGTATTGCTTTACGCCCAGGCGATGCGCCTCGCCCAGCGTGGCTTTCCAGTCGATGACGCCCGAACCGGCCTTGGTAAAGTGGGCCGCTTGCTTGTCGAATGGCGAAAATGTAACTCCGGCGGCCGGCTTGCGGTCCTTGATATGAAGGAGCGCCAGCCGATCACGGTGCTTGCTCATCAACTCCAGCGGGATCTCGCCGGCCTCGACGGCCCAATACACGTCGAGTTCCAGCTTCACGGACGGGTCCAGCTCGCGCATCAGCACATCGAAGCCGCGCCCGTTTCCGAGCTTCTTGAACTCGTAATTGTGGGGGTGGTAGCCGAAGTTCAGTCCGGCCGCGCGGGCTTTGGCGGCGGCCTTGTTCAGATGCGCGGCGGCGCGATGAAAGCCGTCGAGCGAGTCCCAGAGCGGCTGCGGAAGCATGGGGCAGATCATGTATTCGAGGCCCAACTCGGCGGCGTAGTCCACCCGCTCATCGAGTGTCTCGTAGTCGAAGTGGCCGCTGGGAGCCTTCAGGCCTTGCCCCTCGATAAGCGACTTCAACTCCTTGGCCGGACGGTTATAGACCAGCGGGTACGTCTCGATGCTTGCATAGCCGATCTGGTGAATCAGGCGCAGAGTGACGGGCAGGTCCGTAGGTCCAAGCAAGTCGCGGACCATGTAAATCTGCACTCCGAAAGCAAGTCCGGAGTGGGTGGCGGCCGAGAGTCTCCGGGGCGCGACCAGCGCGGTCCCCGCTGCAGCCGCGCTCAGAGCGGCAAAGCGTCGGCGAGTCAACACCAACCCTCCTTTGCAAACTCACCCAGGATAGTAGACCGGAGCGCGCGATGGGAAGCTATCGAGACATTGGGGCACTTTACTTCAGGATTGCCGCGATTTCCGCGAATCTGCGGGAAGCGCATCCGCGAAGGCAGTTTTTATCCCTGCTCTACTGGTTGACGCCGCTGATCAGAAAGCCGCCGTCGACGACAAGAGTCTGCCCGGTCACAAAGGAGGCCGCATCGGAGGCGAGGTAGATCGCGGCTCCAACCAACTCTTCGGTCTTGCCGAAACGGCCCATCGGGGTGCGCATCAGCAACTCCTTGCCGCGCGGTGTGCCGTCGAGCAGATCGGCGTTCAGTTCGGTGCGGAAGACGCCGGGAGCGATGGCGTTCACCGTAATTCCCCTCTTTGACCACTCCACCGCCAGCGAGCGCGTCAGTGAAGCAACGCCGGCCTTGCTGGCCGCATAGGCGGCCACTTCGCTTAGCGCAACGAAGCTGTTGAGCGAAGCGATGTTCACAATGCGTCCGTAGCCGCGCTCCAGCATATGCTTGCCGAAGACCTGACATGCGCGCAGCGTTCCGGTGAGATTGGTGTCGATAATCCCGATCCACTCTTCCTCCGACACGGCGATCGTCGGCGCGCGTTTGATGATTCCGGCGCAGTTGAAGAGGATGTCCACTTTTCCGAAGCTGTCAAGCGTGGCGGCCAGCAACGTTTCAAGGGAGGCGCGGTCGCGCACATCCGAGGTGAGGCGCAGGGTCGGGCGCCCGTGGCGTTCGATCTCGGCGGCGGTTTCATCCACCTGTTGCTGGCGGCGCGCGGTGGCTACGACAGCGGCGCCGGCATCGGCAAGGCCGAGGCTCAGTGCGCGACCGATGCCGGACGTTCCTCCAATTACAACCGCATTTTTGCCTTCAAGGCTGAGAAGATCGGCAGTCATGCTTTCTCCATTCCGGTTGCGCGCAGGCCTGCTTCATAAACGCGCCCCAGGAAGACGGGCGCGATGTGCCGACGATAAAGATTCTCCGTCACGTTCTTTGCAATCACGGCTTGGTTGGTTTCCAACAGGTCCAGATAGCGGCCTCCCATCTTGGCCGCCACCTTGAAACCTACATGCAGCAACTGGCGCAGGCTGCTGTTATAGGCCGCGGCTCCAGGGACATGGCGCAAGGCAGAGGTGTACTGCTCGGAGGACCAGCCGCGAACCTGCTCTGGAGCGGGTAGCTTGGTAGGGTCGATATCGATGACCGTGGCGTACGGCGCGCATAACTCTTCGCGGTGGGCAAAGGCTTCGGCGTAAATCTCCTTGGCCAGCTCCAGCCCGTCGCCCCCGGATTCCGCCAGGCCGATCAGCTCTTCGAGCCATGTAGTTCCGGCGGTTTTCAGGTGTACGCCAGTGTCGAACCTCTCGATGACGGAGTGAATCGCGGGATAGATCGAGAACTTGTCGCTGCCGGAGTGAACGCTCAACTTGAGATTCTCCGGCAGGCCATATTGCCGGACCGCGTAGGCGATGGCTGCGGCATCCAGCGCAAACTCGCGCTCGAACCGCGCAACGTCGCCAACATAATCGACGCCTTTGTTGAAGCGGCCGCTGAACTTGGGGGCGATGGTCTGGACGGGTATGCCTTCTTCGGCAATCGCCGCCAGGACGATGAGCAACTCGATGGGGCTTTGCGCTACGTCTGTCTCGTCCATAGATACTTCGGGAATGAAATTGCCTGCGCCTTTGGCGGTCTCGATCCTGCGATAGACCTCGCCGGCCTTTTTCACAGCGGTCAGATACTTATGGGCGGTCTGCCGCAGGTTCTCCCGCGCGATTTCGATGGGCTCATCGACCCCTGTCAATTGGATGCGGTTCAACAACTCCGGGTGCCGCTCCACAAAGTCATCGATCTCCGCCGCAGGAGCAGCCTGTCCAATGAAGTCGGCTACGTCGATGGTGTAGAAATCGCATGAATTGAGGAAGCGATCGACCGTTTGTAGCGTGATGTGGTCGGCGTCGCAATAGTGCGGAAGCTTCCAGGCAAGCGTTTTCACAGCGGAATCGGCGGCCCGCCGCACCGACGATGGCTCGGAGCCGATGATAGTGTGCTCGCGGTTCGATTTATTCCATACGGGAACGACCTCGATTCCGCTTCGCAGAGCCTCGATGCAGGCCTGCAACTGCGCGTTCGCCTGGTGCGCGAATCTGTCTCCGACTCCAACGGAATACTTGCCGAGTTTCAAACTTCGATTGTCCATGTTCGCTCCCAACTTATAGCCTATCGCGGTGTGCCCAAAGTCCCAATCCCGGATTGCCGATGAAAAATATCTCTTCGCCATCCACCCGGTTATAGCCGTTGCGGAGATCCTCCGGATCGTAGCGCTGCAGCATGGCCGCCAGGTCGCCATAGGCAAAACCGACGCCTTCCACCTCTTCCCGGCTAAGTCGGCCGGGGCACCACGCAATCTTGAAGCGCCCCTCGGATGAGCCGTGGATCAGGTGCGCGGCCGCGCTCAGATCGGCGGCCAGATCCGCATGGGCGCGCACGGCTTCGAGAGTTGCCGGGGTTCCGCGATAGCCGTATTTGCGGATAAGGCCGTCGATGGTCTTGTCTTCGCCGAATTCCTTCACGCCCGGCGCCAGGACGATCAGTTCCGCGCCGTCGGCCAATGCCATGCGTGTGCGATAGATCGCCTTGTTGCCCAGCCATGTGCTGCGATACTCCGCGGGATCGAGATACACGACGGCCTTGCGGATAGGTTCATCGACTAACTCGAAGTTGACCTTCAGACTCAGCGCGGCGGCCAATTGAAAGCATTCTGCGTCGTCGCCGATAAACAGACCGCGCGCGGCCAGACCGCCGTCCGCCCGCCTTCCTATTACGGTCAGCGCATAGACGATGGGCAGGCGGCGCAGAAACCGATCGGAGGCGCAATCGAGCACATTGCGCACGGGATTCACGGCGCGGCCCATGATCCGTTCCATGCCGTAAACCGCGCCCAGATAGTGGCTGCGGTTGATCCCTTCGCGGCCCCCGGCGCCCACCAGGATGTTCTTGGTGTAGTTGGCCATGCCGATCACTTCATGGGGCACCACTTGGCCGATGGAAAGAATGAGATCGAAGTTGCCCTGCGAGATGAGCCGGTTGACTTGCGCCGGCCAGGCATAACTCAGCTTTCCTTCCGATTGCTCCATGACAAATTCCGCCGGAACCTCGCCCAGCGTCTCCACATCGGTTCTCCAGTTGTGAACGCGGAAGAGACTCCGCGGCACATCCGGGAACATATGCGCAATCTGCGCGGGCTGCATGGCGCTGTGGGTGCCGAGAGCGGGAAGAACCGCCTTGAGGCGATCGCCATAAAACTTGAAGACATAGCCGGTCAACTCTCCGGCACGGGAATGCTCACGGCTTTGATCGGGCGGCACGGCAAGCACCCGGCTCCGCTGGCCGAGCTTCGACAAGCTCTCCGCGAGAAGATCGTTCAACTGCAGCGAAGTTAGATCGGCTTCGATGCTTCCGGCGGCGCAAAAGAGGCTCATGCGGCCAACTCCACTTTTCTCAGCCCAGGCGCGAGCAGAACCATGCAGAACAGGGCCAGCAGGTAGGCGCTGGCGGCGATGGCAAAGAGGCTCGCATAACTATGCGTTATCTTCAGGATATAACCGGCAGAGGTGGCCAGCAGGAAACCGCCGGCCGATCCGGCCATGCCCCCGATGCCGGTCACCGAGCCAACCGCGCTGCGGGGAAACATATCCGAGGCCGTGGTGAAGAGATTGGCCGACCACCCCTGGTGCGCGGCCGCCGCCAGACTGAGCAATCCGATGGCCGCCCATTCCGAGTGGAGGTAGTTGACCAAAAAGACGGGAACCACAAGGCAGGCGCAGAGAAGCATGGCTCCCAGCCGCGCGTGCGTTGCCGGAAGCCCCCAACGGCGGAAGAGCGCGGGCAGCCAGCCTCCGCCGATGCTGCCGGCTGCTGAGGCGTTGTAAACGATAACAAGAGGCAGCCCCAGATGCAGAAGATCCAGATTGAAGTTCTTGCTGAAGTAGGACGGCAGCCAATAGAGATAGAACCACCAGATAGGATCGGTGAGAAACTTGGCGATCGAAAACGCCCAGGTCTGGCGGCGCCCCAGCAATTTGCGCCACGGCAGTGAAGGGCCCATCTGCGCGGCTGCTTCCCGGTAGATGTAGCGCAACTCGGCGCCCGTGAGCGTGGGATGGTCGGTGGGCTTGCGGTAGTTGCCGAACCACCACAGAATCCACGTCGCGCTGAAGATGCCGGTGACCAGAAAGGCCGCGTGCCATCCATAGCGAATCGTCACCCAGGGTACGATGATGGGAGCCAGGACCGCTCCCAGATTCGTTCCGGAGTTGAAGATGCCGGTAGCCAGCGAGCGCTCGCTCTGCGGGAACCACTCGGCTACGGACTTGATCGCCGCGGGGAAGTTGCCGGATTCGCCCAGTCCGAGAGAGAATCGCGCAATTCCGAACTCCAGCACCGTGTTGGCCAGCGCGTGGCCCATCGCAGAGACGCTCCAGACGGCCATGATGACCATGTAGCCGATGCGTGTGCCCACCTTGTCCACAAACCGCCCGGCGGCCAGCAAGCCGATCGCATAGGCGACCGTAAAGGCGCCCACTATGAAGCCGTAGTTGACTTCCGTCATGCCGATGCCGTGCTCTGAGATCGGTTTCATCAGGATCGGCTTGAGGATCGAGATGACTTGGCGGTCCATGTAGTTGATCGAAGTGGCGGCGAAGAGCATGGCGCAGATCGTCCAGCGCACACGCCCAATCCGCGCGCCGGAAGATGGTTCCGCTCCCTCCCGCGCGTCCAATTCGGCACAGTCCGTCATTTCTCGCCTCTTACAGTCGATAAGCCTTTTTCGCCAGCCCATAGGCCAGGTCGTGCGCCACTGCAAATGCCTCTTCTTCATCGAGCCGATGCTCGATGACGAGTTTGGCCAGGAATGCGCAATCCATGTGCCGCGCAACGTCGTGCCGCGCGGGAATGGAAAGGAAGGCGCGCGTGTCGTCGTTGAAACCGACGGTGTTGTAGAAGCCCGCCGTCTCCGTCGCCTGCTCGCGGAAACGCATCATTCCCTCCGGGCTGTCGTGAAACCACCACGGAGGTCCCAGCCGCAAACACGGGTAATGGCCAGCCAGCGGAGCCAGTTCGCGGCTATAGGTCGTTTCGTCCAGGGTGAACAGAATGACGGTGAGCGCGGTTTCGTTGCCAAAGCGGTCGAGCAACGGTCTCAGCGCATCGACATAATTCGTCGGCCTCGGAATGTCAGCCCCCACGTCGCGGCCGTAGCGCTCGTATATCTTGCGGTTGTGGTTGCGCGCGCTGCCGGGATGAATCTGCATGACCAGCCCATCTTCCAGGCTCATCCGCGCCATTTCGGTCAACATCTGGGCGCGGAAGAGTTCGCGTTGCTCCGCGTCGGCGTCGCCGCGGCACACCCGGCTGAAGAGTTCCGCAGCCTCGGCCGCGGGGAGGTCGGCGGTTTGCGCAGTGGGATGACCATGATCGGTTGCGGCGCAGCCGAGCGCGCGAAAACGGGCGCGAGCCTTGCCAAGCGCATTCAGGTATCCGGGCCACGTTGAGGTATCTTCCCCGGTCTGTTCGCCCAGCTTGGCGATATTTTCTACAAATCCAGCGAAATCGGGGTCTACCACTGGATCGGGCCGGAAGGTCGGCAGAATCCTAGCCTTCCAGCCCGATGCGCGGATTGCCTGATGATCGGCCAGGGAGTCAAGCGGGGAATCGGTGGTTGCCAGCACTTCAAGATTGAATCGCCGGTAGAGGGCGCGAGGCAGAAACTCCGGCCTACGCAGCTTCTCCGAGATCGTGTCGAAGTAGAGGTCGGCGGTTTTCTCCGACAAACGCTCCTCCAGTCCAAACAGTTCCTGGAAAGCAAAGTCCAGCCACAATCGTGTCGGAGTTCCGCGAAACAGGTAGTAATGGCTGGCGAAGAGACGCCATACCTTTCGCGCTTCCTTCAGCTCCGGCTCGCCGATCTCAAGCTCTTCCATGGAGATTCCCTGGCTATAGAGCATTCGATAGACGTAGTGATCGGGCTGCACGAACAGCTTTGCGGGATCGGGAAAGGGGTTGTTCTTCGCAAACCACGCCGCCTGCGTATGCCCGTGAGGGCTTACGATGGGCAATGCTTTTATATGCCCATACAACGCTTTGGCAATCTGCCGTGTACCGGGATCGGCGGGAAACAAACGGTCTACATGAATCAACATGACTTGGAATCTGCCTCCAGGATTTGCAGCGGGCAAGCGGGCAGCTGGGAGGTCCGACCGCTAGAGAAGACTCATCACAGTATATACATTCGGACGGCGGCTACCCGGCGGCCGCCTACAGCATCGAATGCCCAAATCTCAATGCGGTTCGCCCCACGCTGTACCGTAATTCTCGACCGCCGCTGATGGCAGGAATACTCATGCCCGCAAAGAAAAAAACCGAAGAGGAACCGAAGGTCAATGTGGACGGAATGGAAGAGTTGGCGGGGACAAGGGTTGTCGCAGCGGGTCGGTTCTGAAGCAGGTGAAGGCGCTCGATGTTAGCGCCTACCCTCCGAAGGAAGCAGGCAGGCAAGCGCGACTGGGAAGGAAATGTGCCAAGGGCGGCAAGCGGTCGAGATAACCGGAGCGGTGTAACTGGAGAGTATGGTGTTCGTTCCCGACGTTGGAAGAGCGGTTGGGCCCGACGACTGACAAACAGCGCCAAGCATGGTCGCGGCGTGGCAAAAAATCGCGATTCTGGCGTTGAAAACGCCCCTGGCATCGAAAAAAGCGGCAACACCGCCAAAACGTCTTCTCATAGGGTCAAAGTGCCTCGATTGCCGATGCGCTCACCGGGGCTGGGGGATTTTGCAAGAGGCTCGGCAGTTTTGTTCCCCGCCTCTATTCGAGCTATCCTTGGAGGCATATGGTTCGTCTATCTCTCAAAGAGGTGCAACGGAGGAATTCATGCGTCTGCCGTCTGTCTCGTTAACGGCTGCAATCGTTCTTAGCCTGGCAGCTTACGGCTCTGCGTTGGCCGAGGATCCGGCCATGGCTGCTTCCGCCCCGAGCGCGGCCTCTGCGGGAGCATCCGGGCAGACGCCTGTTCCCTCTTCCGCCGCCACAAATCAAGCGGCTGCGCAACCATCCTTGTCGCCGGGCCGGTCCGGGGTGCCTTGTCGCCCAGCTGACCAGGATTATCAACCGATGGACGAAAAAATGCCCTGTCCCGCCAGCACTCCGAGCACTTTGCAAATCGCTGCGTCGCAGACGTATACCGTCCCCGCCGGTGCCAAAGTCTTGCTCCAGTTGCGCAGCGCCATCAACACCAAGAGCGCCAAACCGGGCGACGGCATTTACTTGGCATCGACTTTTCCAGTGGTGGTGGGAAACAGGGTGTTGATTCCCGCCGGCGTTTACGTGCAGGGCGTGGTGGACCGAGTGGAGCGCGCGGGGCGCGTGAAGGGCAGGGCGCAGCTCGATCTGCATTTCACCTCCATCATTTTCCCCAACGGCACGGTAGTGGAGATTCCCGGCATCGTCAACAGCCTCCCCGGCGCAAAGAAGCAGTCGGTCAAGGACGACGGCGAGGGAACCATCGAGCAGGCGGGCGACAAGGGGCGCAACGCCGGCGAGGTGGCAAAGATCGCCATTCCGACCGGAGGCACAGTAGGCTCGATCGGCGGACTGGGGTCGGGGCATCCCATCGCCGGAGGCATTGCGGGAATCGGGGCTGGAATTGCCGCCGCTGGCCTGGTCTCGCTCTTTACCCGCGGCGCCGATGTGAATATCGAGAGCGGAACGCAGGTGGAGATGGTCTTGCAGAGGCCGCTCGTCCTTGAGGAAGCGAACCTGAGCGGTGCGCCGCCGATGCTGGTTCCCGCCGCCAGCCAGCCCAAGCCGCTGGCCAAGCCCAACCGCGCCAATCTGCTATGCCCACCCGGAAGCCTAGGCTGCCAATAATCTCGATTAATCTGGAATACGATGGAAACTGTCCAGCAAAGCTCCTCAAACACCGAAACTTCCCCGTCAACAAGCGCGGCCCCATGCCCATGCACACCCGCGACCGGCCCGGCGCCCATCCCTCGGATCGAGACTGGGACAATCGGTCTCTTGTTTCGCGATCTGCTTTTCTCCGCGGTCGCCGCAATCCTGATTATCGCTTTTCTTTACCAGCCGGTTCGCGTGGAAGGCACCAGTATGCTGCCGCGTCTGGAGGACAGCGACCGGCTCTTCATCAACAAATTCGTCTATCGTTTCGCGGCCATCGAGCGCGGCGACGTGGTGGTCTTTCGCTATCCCCGCAACCCGGAGACGAGTTACATCAAGCGGGTGATCGCCTTGCCCGGCGACAGGCTTCGAATCGACCGCGGGCGCGTTTGGGTGAACGGCAAGCCGCAGCGCGAACGGTACGTCCCCGAGCAGTACCGCGACAGCCGCTCCATGGCCGAGATCGTCGTTCCCGAAGGCGCCTACTTCATGATGGGCGACCATCGGTCGATCTCTTCCGACAGCCGCGAATTCGGCCCCGTCGAGCGATCGCTCATCTACGGTAAAGCGGTTTTCGTCTATTGGCCGGCAAAGGATGCGGGGGTGGTGCGGTAGCTGCATCGTCCCGTGCGACGCCATAGCATCGGAGTGTCTCGATCAGGGGACGGGAAATCTTTGCTTCGGCAGGCGAAGCAGAATCGGATTTTCCGGCGAAAGGCTGCGCTCACAAAAGACCGAAGTGATAACGTAGCCTATTTTTCGCACATTTGATTTCGGTTTTATTCTTTGGAGGTTGGTACAAGCGGGAGGAGCGAGACCTCTGAGGCATGAGCGATGGAGCCAACCATGGAAGCGGGAGTTGAGACAGTCGGCGGG
>Ga0181520_10007367_pt1 | contig 16250 bp, 17 predicted proteins | sample PEATcosm2014_Bin_29_FD_132451 | JGI IMG/M metagenome (GOLD analysis project Ga0181520, IMG submission 132451) | Peatland microbial communities from MTU Mesocosm Facility, Houghton, MI, USA - PEATcosm2014_Bin02_30_metaG | ecosystem: Environmental > Terrestrial > Soil > Wetlands > Peat | place...
CAGCGCCCTCGCGGTGTCTATCAGCTCTTGCGTCTTCATTTGGGAATTCCCCACTTCCAATTGCGGATCTCCGGAAGGTCTTGGCCATGCTTGTCGATGTACAGCTTATGCTCGACAAGTTTATCCTTGACCATCTGCTTTATGTAGGCCCCCTTGGTCCCCAACTGAGGCAGTCGGTCCACTACGTCCTGTACCAAGTGGAACCTGTCCAGTTTGTTCTGCACCCTCATGTCAAAGGCTGTCGTGATCGTCCCCTCCTCCACGTAACCCCGGACGTGGATGTTTCGGTTGGTCCGGCGGTAGGTTAGCCGGTGGATAAGCCATGGGTAGCCATGGAAGCCAAAAATGATGTGCTTATCCTTGGTGAAGAGCGAATCAAAATTCGTGTCGCTCAGTCCGTGCGGATGCTCGGTTTGCGGCTGAAGCCTCATCAGATCCACGACATTGATCACTCTGATCTTCAAGTTTGGCAGATGCTGGCGCAGAATGGACACAGCAGCCAAGATTTCCAGCGTGGGGGTGTCTCCGCAACAGGCCATCACCACGTCCGGCTCGCCGTCTTGGTCGTTGCTGGCCCATTGCCAGATGCCGATTCCTTCCGTGCAATGGACCACCGCCGCATCCATGGTCAACCATTGGGGCATCGCGTGTTTTCCCGCGACAACCACGTTCACATAGTGCCGGCTGCGCAGGCAGTGATCGAAGACCGACAACAGGCAGTTGGCGTCGGGTGGAAGGTAAACGCGCACGATATCGGCCTTCTTGTTGATGACATGGTCGAGGAAGCCGGGATCCTGATGCGTGAAGCCGTTGTGATCCTGCTGCCAGACGTGGGAGGCCAGCAGATAGTTCAGCGACGCGATTTTCCGGCGCCAGGGCAGTTCCAAGGTTACCTTCAGCCATTTGGCGTGCTGGCTAAACATCGAATCGACGATGCGAATGAAGGCCTCGTAGCTGTTGAACAGCCCGTGCCGTCCGGTGAGCAGATAGCCCTCCAGCCAGCCCTCGCACTGGTGCTCGCTGAGCATCGAGTCTAGCACGCCCCCGGCGGGCGCGAGGAATTCGTCATTCTTCACGGCTCGGGCGTCCCATTGACGATTGGTGACTTCAAAAACCGCGCCCAGGAGATTCGAGAGTGTCTCATCGGGACCGAAGATTCGGAAGTTCCGCTGATCCTGATTGAGTTTGGCCACGTCGCGCAGGAACTTGCCCAGCACGAGCGTATCCTGGCCGTCGACGGCGCCGGGCGATGGCACCTTCACCGCGTGGACGCGGAAGTCCGGCATCCGCAGGTCGCGCAGCAGAATGCCGCCGTTGGCGTGGGGGTTGGCGCCCATCCGCCGGTCGCCCTTAGGCGCCAGCTCGGCCAGTTCGGGTATGAGCCGGCCATTCTTATCGAACAGATCTTCCGCCTTGTAGCTCTTCATCCAGCTTTCAAGTTGCTTGACATGATCGGGATGCTCGGAATCCACCAGGATCGGCACCTGGTGCGCTCGGAACGTGCCCTCGATTTGCAGGCCATCGACGACTTTCGGCCCCGTCCAGCCCTTGGGGGACCGAAGGACGATCACTGGCCAGCGCGGCCGAGTGGTGTCGTTCTTGTTCCGCGCGTTCTTTTGGATTTGCCGGATGTCCTCGATGGCCTTCTCCAGGGTGGCGGCCATGAGTTGATGCATCTTTTCGGGCTCATCGCCTTCCACGAAGTAAGGCGTCCAGCCGCAACCTCGGAAGAACTGCTCCAGTTCCTCATGCTCGATGCGGGCCAGGACGGTCGGGTTGCTGATCTTGTAGCCGTTGAGGTGCAGAATCGGCAGCACGGCCCCGTCCGTGATCGGGTTGAGGAATTTGTTGGACTGCCATGCCGTGGCCAAGGGCCCGGTCTCCGCTTCGCCGTCGCCGACGATACAGGCGACGATCAGAGCGGGATTGTCGAACGCGGCCCCGAAGGCATGGCTAAGCGAATAGCCCAGCTCGCCACCTTCGTGAATCGATCCCGGCGTCGTGGGCGCAACGTGGCTGGAAATCCCGCCGGGGAACGAGAACTGCGTGAACAGCTTCTTCATCCCGGCTTCGTCCTGGCTGATGTTGGGATAGATCTCGCTGTAGCTGCCTTCGAGGTAGGTGTTGGCCACCAGCGCCGGCCCCCCGTGTCCGGGGCCGGCGATGTAGAACATATCCAGGTCATACTTCTTGATGACCCGGTTCAGATGCACGTAGATGAAGTTCTGGCCCGGCGTCGTGCCCCAGTGCCCGACCACCAGGGGCTTCACGTGCTCCAGTTTCAGCGGCTCCTTCAGCAACGGATTGTCATAGAGGTAAATCTGGCCAACTGACAGATAGTTGGCGGCGCGCCAATAGGCGTCGGTCTTGTGAAGCAGATCGGGGGGGAGTGGACCGGCGGCGTTGAGTGTTTCCAGTCCGGTGCTGTTCGCTTCGACGTTGTGTCCTATTGAATCTGTTGCCATTGGTCTTTTCCTATATATAGATCCGTCTCAATCCTAAGGCGCGAATGCGGGCGTCGGTTGAGTCGGGGGTTGGCCCGGCCTCAAGGACAGGTTGTCCGTCACCACGTAGACAAGGACAAGGGCGAGCATCAACACCACGGCGGTCCAGACTCGCCAGTCTTTATGCGGGTGCCACGTATGTTTGACCGGGTGAACGTGATCCCGTGGCTTGGATCCTTCGCTCTCCGCATCGTGCTTGTTCGGGCTCATTTTGCTCCAGTCAATAGGGTCCAACTTCTTTGCAAAGCAATGTTTCAACGAGAATGTTGCTTGGCAGCCGGTTCATCAACCCAGTATCCTTGGCGATTGTAATGCCGATGCAGTCCGGTCTCGTAATCCCGAGTGGGCAGAGATCCCTCCGTGTATTCCGGTGACTGCTTGATGGTCTCGCGGAGAAGATTGACGAAGACCTTCGACTCTTCCCAACTAACGCGCTCGATCCATCGCGGTGACACCAGGACCTGTTTCCCCGGCCACCAGTTCCGTGTATCGACGATTAGATAACGAATCGCCCACGTCTCGTCATCGATGATAAAATCCGCGACGTGGCCGATCTCGCCGTCTGGGGCTTGGATGTGATGGCCGGTCACATCCTGAGTGCTGCGCAGATGTGGATCCCATGCACTTTCACCTTGCTGAACGGTGTTTTCCCATTTTTCACGGTCGCGCACAATGTAGGGATTAGGTTTCCAACTAGGTCCCCACATAAGTGGGCCGCCCCAATACATGGGCCATCCATAATAGCCGTAGTAGGCTTCCTCGAATTGCCGGGAGACGGGCTTGTCGCTGTCTAAGGGTGGACTGTCTTCAATCTGTTTTTTCGTCAAATCGACGGCGATGTATCGGTCTTCTTCACTCACGGCGCGAAGCGCATACGGGGAAATCAGCACGTCCCTGCCCGTAAGCCAGTTTCCTGTGTCGACGACCAGATAGCGAACCGTCCAGTGCCGGTCATCGAAGTAGAATTCCTTGACCTTCCCAATTTCCCCGTCAAGGCTTCGTAACGTGTAATCATTTAATGTTTTAGCTTTGTGTAACATAGTATTCCTTTCGTTCCTTGCGTTTTGTTTCTGTTCGCTGTTGCCGTACGGATGACAGCGTGTTTGAGAAATCGGTTTCACCGCTAACTGCCCGGGTGTTGACACTCATCTTTCGCGGCGCGAGCCTTCCTTGCCGCCCTCATGACGAGAATGATGCCGCCGCCCAAGGCCAACCCGCCCAGGATGCCCGGAATTGGCTGGACCCCTTTCTGCTTTTCGACGGCGGCATGGAGATTGCCCAGGTCGTCGAGGTCCTTCTGGCGCGTCGTATAGGTGACGCACTGGAAAACCAATGCGGCCACGCCCAGGACTATGAGAATAATGCCAATGATCATTTTCGGTTTCATCTTGCACCTGTTCTTTTCATGTTCGTTTTCCTTCACCGGTCACACCGGGACGTGCCCCACCCGGCCCAGACGCTTGTCACTCCAGTGGGCACTGCCAAACCGCGTGTGATGAGCTAATACCAATAGTCAATGCCTTGTCCATGGCGGCGCCGTGTGCGGCCTCAGGACAATTCACTCGAGACTGGCAAATGAATTCAATGTCCCGAAAGGATTCACGGCAAAATTGGGGTGGTCCGGGTCCGTCATCCATTGCCCATCCACAATATACTTGTACTGAAAAGTCGTCTTGGACACCGGCACGTCCGCCACAAACACTCCGTCCTTTCTTTTTTTCATCGGCGTCGGCTTGCAGTCATTGAAGTCTCCAGCCAACATGACCGCGTTTGATGCGGCAGGCACCTTGATCGCGAATTTCACTGTTCCTTTTCGCTTCGCTTTTTCGTACATGATCTCGCATTCCTTTCTGTTTATCTTACACGCGTAATTCAACCTTGATAACGGCGGCCCCAGGCGTGTCCGCTCGGAAAGCACCACGTTGTCCAGACACCCTCAATATCTGAATATCTGAATGCTTGGCCATATAGACCTACTTGGATGGAGTGAGAAAGACGAACCTTGCCCCGCCGGATGGGTCGGTCACGTGCATTCGCACGCCCTCGGCCGCCTCTTTGGCGGAGACCGCTTCCTTGAACTGCTCGGCGGTGTCGATGTCCTTGCCCTGGACCTGCGTGATGACCATGCCTTCCTTAAGGCCCTCGTTGTCCGCTGAGGAGCCGGGCGTAACTTGCGTGACGACCACGCCCTTGGGAGTCGTCTTGTAGCCGTATTGCTGGGCCAGTTCCTTAGACAGCGTCTGGACCTCCAAGCCCAGTTTGCCGGCAGTGGCCTCGCCTCCTTCGGGCATTCCGCCGGCGGCGAACATGTTGGCCGGTTGGCTTTCGATAGCGACGTTCACGCTGGTCTTCTTGCCCTCACGGTAGAATTCCACTGGAATGCTCTTTCCGATATCCAGTCCCGCCACCAGGTTCCGCAGTTCGTTGGAGTTTTCGACCGGCTTGCCCGCCACAGAGACGATGAAGTCGCCTGACTTCAGGCCCGCCTTGGCGGCCGGACTGTCGGGCGTTACAGAGGCGATCAGGGCGCCCTTAGTGTTGGGCAGGTTGAAACTCTTGGCCAGTTTCTCGTCCGCCCCCTGGATGGCCACTCCCAGGTAGCCCCGCGTCACCTTGCCGTTTTCGATAAGCTGGCGCATCACGTTCTTGATCATGCTGGAGGGAATGGCGAAGCCGATACCCTCATTGCCCCCGCCCTGCGAAACAATGGCCGTGTTGATGCCGATGACCTCGCCCTTCATATTCACCAGCGGTCCGCCGCTATTGCCGTGGTTGATGGCCGCGTCGGTCTGAAGGAAACTCTGGTAGGTGCCGGCCTGGTCGGTCACGCGCCCCTTAGCGGAGATAATACCGGCCGTCACCGTCTGCTCCAGCCCCTCGGGCGAGCCGATCGCTATCACCCAGTCGCCCACCTGCATTGCATCGCTGTCGCCCAGCGGGGCGTCGACCAGATCCTTGGGATCCACCTTCACCACGGCCAGATCCGTCATTGGGTCTGTCCGCGCCCATTCCACCTTCAGCGTCCGCCCGCCGGGCAGGACCACCTGCGTCTCATCGGCGCCGCTGACGACATGGTAGTTGGTCAGGATGTAGCCGTTCTTGGCATCGACCACGACGCCGCTGCCCAACCCGCGCTGAAGAAATTCTCGCGGCTGTGGCTGCGTGCGCTGCCCGGGGGCCTGAGGCGCGCCGGAAGGGTTCTGTTCATCGCCGAAGAAGTGCCGGAAAAATTGGTCCGTGTCCGGCATGTCCTGCGTTTTGACCTTCTTGGTGACGCGGACTTCGACAACGGCCGGCCTAAGCACTTTGGCGACCTGCACGAACAATGGCGACAAAGTATCGCTCTTCGCCAGAGTCGCCAACTGCTCCCGCGCGCTTTGGTTCTCGCCCTGGGCGACTGCGTAGGCGAGGCGAGTCGCAAAATGGGGCCCATCGATCAGGGCGTACGCGACTACGGCTACAAGGACTCCGATTGGCAACCAACTCTTAATCGTTTTCATCTGGTGATTCCTTTCTTCTGTTTGCTAACCACACTTTGAGTTTCTTAAAATTATAGGCGCGACAATGGGACGGTCACCACGGCGCGGGGTGCCGCACAGCGGGTCCAGTTTCGCATAGCTTTTCTGTGCCAACCGGGCGTTGTTACGGTAGGACAGATTAGTCACCAGTGACACGATCGGGCGCCGCCTCTGGAGAAAGCTCTTACCCACACGGCGAAGGATTCCCCACAAAGAGTAGAACTGCCTGTCGCAGCGGTTCATCTCTTTCAGGATGGCGGACCAGGAGAAGTTTTTGTAGTAAGCCGTTGGAAAACCCAGCGTGTAGTATCGCCAATCGGCGGGGAAGTCGTTGGCGACGATACGGTCCTGCCTCTTCATCTGGTCCCACAGGCGAGTGCCGGGCAACGGGGTCAGGAACAAAGCGTTAAGGATGTCCACACCGTAGCGACTGGCCGCCTTGGCAATCCTCCGGCCAATACCCGGCTCGTCCGCGTCCAGTCCCATGATGAACGATCCGACGACCAGAATGTTGTGACGATGGATCCGTCGAACGGAGGTCCTGAGGTCCCGCCCCTTGAGCAGGTTGAATTTCTTGCCTACTTCAGCAAGCCCCGCCGGCGTGGGAGACTCAAACCCGATGAACACACCCCGGCAACCGGCTTGCACGGCCAATTCCAGCAACTCCTCGTCGTCGGCCATGTTGATGGTGACTTGGCCGATCCAGTTCTTGCCCAGGTCGGCCGCAATCATCGCGCGGAACAACTCCTTGGCTCGCGCCATGTGCGACGTGCTGGTGCCGATGAGATTGTCGTCCACCACCAGGACCCATTTCTCACGGATGGATTTGAGTTCCTCGATGACATTGGCGATGGGCCGATGACGGTAGAGAGTTCCATTGAACGCCGACACGCTGCAAAAACTGCAACTCAGCGGACAGCCTCGCGTAGTCTGGATGGACCCCAAAGCATACCCTGTATCCAGCAAGTCGTGCCTCGCTGCTGGAACCTCGGCCAAGTCCACGTGCTTGCCGTGGTAGATCTTCCGCAACTGGCCCAGCTTGGCGTCTTCCAAAATGTGCGCCCAGACGGTTTCGGCCTCCCCCGCAACGACCGAATCGACATGCTCCATGGCTTCGTCACTGCACATGGTGGCATGAATCCCGCCCATGACCACGCTTACCCCGCGGCTGCGAAACTCTCCCGCCAGTTCGAACGCCCGGCTGGCCTGGGACGTGAAGGCGGTAATCATGACCAAGTCCGGCCGAGGCATGGCCGAGTAGTCCGGAGTGCGCAGGTTCTCGTCGATGACAGTGATCTCCCATTCCGGCAGCGTCAGGCTGGCCAGAACCAAAAGCCCCAGGGGTTTCCAGATGCGGAAGCGATTCCACCGGCTCTCCTTGACGTTGGCCAAACTTACCAGTGGGTTATTCGGATTGATCAGGACCAGTCTCATCCTTCACCTGTGATGGAGCACCTATGTTAGCGGCTGTAAGAGCCATGTCCGTCTGTGGGGGCGCAATTCCTCTTGGCCTCCGCAAGCTTGCTCAGGAAACCGTCTTTCCTGAAAGCGGCGACCCACTTCCTCAGCAACAGCCAGCCGCCGCTGCGGTACAGGCTGGTGGCCCACTGGCGATACCACCTCTGCCAGCCAGCCCTGATGTTGTGCAGCCAAAGGACCAAGGCGGCGAAAGCGATAATCGAGGCCGCCACGGCGAGCAAGTGGCGCGGCCCGTAGAAACCGCGCATGATTCTTTGGACAGATGCCTGCATGCCCTCGGGGGTCATCGGGGCGTCAGGCTGGAAGAGCGGGAAGTTGCCGTCGTAGTACTCCAGGCCGACGCTATCCGTGGGGTAAATCCGGTGTGCCCTCTTTAGCCTGTCGGTCAGTTCTGTTCCGGGAAGTGGAATCGGCAGCAGAACCTGCACCGTGTCGAGGCGCGCCTTGTGGATAAACCGGCGAAAATGCCGCACACGGTCTTCCTCGCTCATCCGAAACGATCGGCCTTCCGGGGCGGGGTAGCCGAAGATGAACATGCCGTGTATTCGGAACCCGGCCCGCCGATACCGCCGCGCCAAGTCGATCATCTCCTGTGGATTTAGGTGTTTCCTCATCGCCTGGAGTTCCTCGGCGATGGGCGATTCGAAGCCAATGGCAAGGGTGTTGATCCTTGCCTGGCGCATGGCCTGGAGCAATTCCTCGTCCCGGGCCCCGTCCAGTCGTATCTGGACCGTAATGCTGAACCGCGTGCCGACCCGCTGCTGGTAGTCCCGAAGCATCCGGCACAGGCGCAGGGCGTCGCTACGATTCTGCCCGAACAGGTCGTCGACGATGAAGAAGACCTTCCCGCCCCATTTCTCGTGGATAGAGGCGAACTGCTCCATCATGCGTTCCGGGGAAGCGAACCGCGGCTTGCCCTTGACGGTGCAGAATTCGCAGTTCATGCCGCAGCCGCGGATGCCCGACACCGGGTAGTACTTCATCTGGGCGTGGCGAAGGACGGAGAAATCGGGAATAGGAAGTTCGTCGAAGGCCGTAATAGGCTTTCGCGCCGGTGTTCGGACGAGTTGGCCGTCCTTGAGGAAGGCGATGCCACGAACATCCCTGAGGTCCCCCATCGTCTCGAGACACTTCAGCAAATCCACGATGGTCTTTTCGCCCTCTCCGAGAACCACGACGTCGATGCCGTTATGTAGCGCCTGCTCAACGTTGTCCTCGACGAAGTGATGTCCGCCTGCGACGGTGCGCGCCCCCAGGCCTTTATAAAGCCTGGCGATGTCGAACAGACGCGGTATGGTGCTCGTAAGTCCGCCATAGAGTCCAACGACGTCGGCGGGCCTGGCTCGCTGCAACGCCCGGTGGTCCGGTCTGCCGGCTGCGTCGATCGGACCGCGCCGATAGTTGTTTTCATCAACGACTTCCGCATCCCAGCCCGGAATGTCATGCACGGCGGTGGCGACGCATACCGGACCTAGCGCGGTCATCACTTTGGCTGGCCGGGAGTAGATGTTGATGGCGGGATAGACCGGACAGACCATCCTTAGACGGAATCTACGGCCGGCTGGACGATTGGCTTGCTCCTGTGTGAACAACATTGGTCATTTACCTCTATTCACTCGTTCCCTGGACAACCCGGAGTCTGTCGCGCCCTAGCCATCGGAACTTGTCGCGGAAAACACCTCCTATGTCAATGTTGACCTCTGCCGCGGCCTGACCTGGCCACTGCCCAAGGACGACGAACATGGATATGCCGATTAAAGCCAACGTGGCACGATAGTTAATCATAGGGCTTTCTCCTCAGTGCGGTATTCTTCCGTATAATGTGTGCTTCCGGGAGTCCGAGGCGGTTCCAAAGGCGCAGCCGCCGCCCCTGGATCACGCGAACCAGCAAAACGACCAACGCCACCGCCAGGAGGATATGGATAAACCCGCCCAGCGTGTAGGACGTGATCACTCCCAACAACCACAACACAATGAGAAAGACGGCCAGTGTCCAAAGCATAGTGTACCTTTCAAAAATGCTGCACCGTTCATCGCACGCTGTGCGATTCGGCGGCGGGCATGTCTACATTGTTCATCCGGCTGTGCCGAAACAGCCACCAGTCTGGCGGCGGTTGTCACCGGTCGCCGTGTTCGTCTCGATTGCGGTCGGAATCCTACAGCAACAGGCTCCCAACTACGGGGCGACGACCTTCACCTTGATCTCTGTAGAGGTCGCCTCTCCGGTTTCCGGCGTGCCCTTCACATAGATTTTGTATGCGCCGATGGCGGCATCCTTGGCCGCCGTGATCCGAAGGGCTACGTCAGGTTGTTCGTTCGCTTTGACCACGGCGCTGGTCGGTTCGACACTGATGCCATTGGACGCCTTGATGTCCAACGTCACGTCCCGCTTGAAATACTCGCCTCTGTGCAACGAGATCGTGATGCTTTGGGTATCACCCTGTTTGACCTGCACGTCGAAGGTCGGAGTGCCGATCTTGAATCCTTCGCCGCCGGCCATGCCGCCGCCTCGGGGGCTTGCACAGCCCAGCACAGCGATCAAAGACATCGACATTACCACTGCGATTGCGATTGAAGTTTTCATCTCTGTTTGCCTTTCTAAAAATAGACCTTGTTCTGGAATCACCGCTGCCCATCGAGGCAACGGCGGACAGCGTCACTTGGCGCTGACTGTGACCTTGAAATCCGCTTCCGCGGTGTCGCCCTTGTCCGGCGTGCCTTCCACCATGACCTTCTGTTCGCCCAGGGGGGCGTCCTTGTCGGCCGTGATCTTCAATTGCACCTCGCCCTTGTCGCTTGGGCTTATCGTGGTGCTGCCGGGATCAACCGATAGTCCCTTGGGAGCTTTCACTTCCAGTTTGACCGACTGCTTGAAATCCGTGCCGCGGGTCACAGACACCATAACCACCTGGGTCTCGCCCTGCTTGACATCCGTGCCGATGGCCGGGACGGCGACCTTGAACGTGTTCGTCCCGGCTTCACCGCCTTCTTTGCTCTTGTTTTCGCAGCCCACGATGGCCGCCATCGCGATCAATCCTGCAACTACTGCCAGTGCTTTCTTCATCTTGCTGCTCCTCAAAAAAGAGTTAGTAAGACCTTGACTCTGAATGCATCCAGCGCCCGTTGCGCCAATGCCGATTCGTTGCGTATTTCGTTTTACTCAAACTGACCGATTTCATGCCGCCAGGAGTTTTTCGAGGCGGCGGAGCACAGGTTTTTCATGGCTGTGTTTGACGACATCTTCAACCGCCTCCCGCCAGACGATCTGACGCATCCGGTCCTTGAGTTGGCTGATCGGAGGAAGTCGCAGCACATTCTGGTGTTTGTGTTGGCCTTGTTCATCCCGGCCGTCCAGGGCCAGGCGGGTCAGGCAGGCGTAGGCGATGTCCACCAGGTGCAGGTGTCGAACCACAGCCCGGTACCGCAGCACGCGATAATCGCCCAGCCCCAATTGCTGTTTCTCGTCCTTGATCAGCAACTCAATCGCCCATCGCTTCAGATAGTCGGCCACGACGTTCCGAATCGAGGCCCGCAGGTCATCCGTGACCAGCGAGACCATCTTGCTCTCCCCGCGACGCCGCGAGAAGACCGCCTTCACGGTCCCCAGCTTCTTCATGATCCCCACGCGGCCGGCCAGCCGGTACGAGCCGCTCTTACGCAGGCCCTCAATGTTACACCACCGGCCCGCTCGCGCCAGCACGTTGCGACCGTACTTCTCCAGCTTCTTCTTCTGCCCGTCCACAAAGAAGTTCCGGTTGCTCTTGGCCACGCCGATGTAGTGCCAACCGCGGCAGCGGCAGGCGTCGGCCACCACGTCGCACAAGTAATAGGCGTCAAAGAGCACCGTGACGTTCAGGCCCGTGGGCAGGTCGGCGTAGCGAATGATTCCGGCCGCCAACTCGGTCTGGGTTTGAAAGGCCCGGCCATCTTTCCTGGCGTCTTCCTTGCAAAGGCACAAGGCGCTGCTCCAGGGGATCGTCACGCCGCGATACCACAGGCAGGCCTTGACCATCGTGTGGCCGGTGCCGAATTTGCCGGTGGCATGGTGGTAGAGCTTGCGGACGCCGAACATCTTCTTGGCCCGCTTGAGGGTTTGCGTCTCGTCGATGATCAGGTAGCACGAGCCGCCATCCTTGCGACGCAGGCGTTTCAACGTATCCAAGGCGACTTGCTGGAGGACGGCCGACTCGCTCCAGTCGCTTCGCCAGAGGAACTCGCCGTGATTGGTCCGATGCGTCGAGCCGCGAAGCAGTTTGGCCAGGCGGTCAATCGTCGAGCCGTGGGCGATGGTCATGGCCAGAACCAGGCCCCAGAAGTGGCCCCAGGCCTTGGCGGCGAAATGATTTCCCAAATCTCTGAAAAACCCTTTGCATTCCGACGGGATATTGCCGATGGTAATCATGCGGCTGTTCCTTTGATAACAATTGCCAGACACAATCGTTATCGGCAGGACCAGCCGCATTTGTTTTGCGCATTCAACCATCAAGAAATCCAGAATCGGTCAGTTTGAGGTTTTAGATTCCAGGCATCCAAACTGAGGCTTTCCCGGCGAGGCCAGGCCGATTGTGGTCCCGGCAGGCAAGTGCGGCGATGTCGGTTCACGCTGACGGCGCCGTCCGCGACGTAGTGAAATCTGTACTCGCCGACAGGCAGGCGGATCCCTGCCCGCCAGTAGCCTCGATCAGAGGTCATCGACAGGGCTCCCTCCTGCCAGCCGTTGAACTCCCCGATCAGGTGGACGCTATGGGCCTTGGGCCTGAAGAAGCTGAACTCCGCACGATTGCCGTCCACCGTAACCATTCCATACTCCTCATTTCCATGTTAGGTCAGTTAGCCAAAGCCGCTTCCGACAACGGTGAGCGTCCGCTTCGCGGTCGAGACTTGCGTTTTGACGCAATCGGCTTAGAGAAGCGGTCGGCGGCGCCTTCGGGTTCTGCCAGGATGGCGGCCGCCTCCGCAGGCGCCAGGTGCGTCTTCGCCGCCGGCAGCGGTGCAAACGACGCCTCGGCAACGGGCCGGGGCCCCTTCACCAGCGACTCGTAGACCGACAGAACCTGCCGCGATATCGTGTCCCAGGTGAAAAGTTTCTCCACCTCGCGGCGACCGTTCTGTCCCATCCAGCGCGCCCGCTCGAAATCCGTGAACAACGTCCCCAGTCCCCATGCGACCGAGTCGGGATGAGGATGGATTTTCAGTCCGTTTTGTTCATGATGGACAAATTCGTTCGGGCCGCCGTTCTGCGTGACCACGACGGGCTTGCAGGCGCTCCATCCTTCCAGCACCACGATGCCAAACGGCTCGTTGCGGCTGGGGACGCAGACGGCATCAGCCATCTTGAACAGGCGCACCAGTTCGTCGCCTTCGCGAAAACCGAGGAACCGCACCACGTGGGCGACGCCCAGCCGGCGTGCCCTCGCCTCCAGACCCGGACGCATGTCGCCATCGCCGGCGAAAAGGAATTTGGCATTTCCGTAATGTCGAAGGACCGAGGGAACAGCCTCCAAAAGCAAGTCAGGCCCCTTCTGCCAAGCCAGGCGGCCCGCGAACAGCACTGTGGGGTCCAATGGGCCGATCCCATAAGATTTCTTGGCGCCTCCCGGATCGATCTCCACGTCGAAGCGGTTCGGGCTGACCCCGTTGTAGACGACGGAAATCTTGGCGTCGGGCACCTCATACATCCGCGTGATCTCTTTCTTGGTGGCATGTGAGACCGCGATCAGCCGATCGGCCCAGTAAGTGCCCGCGCGCTCCTGGCAACAGATGCGTTCGGAACGGCCTGGACAAATGCTGTTGCCGCACCGGGCATACTCCGTCGAATGGATGGTGAGGACTGAAGGGTGGTCGCGTCCCTGCTTGATCCAGATCATCGCGTTGGCGGCCAGCCAGTCATGGGCGTGGACAATATCGAAACGTCCCAGGAGATCCTCCACTTCAAAAAGGCGGTCCACGAAACACCGGCACATGCTGTTCACGTCGTCCACAAAGTCCGGACAGGATGGATAGTCGCACCGGTGATAATGGACGCCGTCGATCCAATCATGGCTGGATTGCCCCGGGGGGCGCCGCGTAAAGGCGTGGACCGCGTGGCCTCGTCGCACTAAGGCCGCCGCTAACTCCGACACGTGGGCTGCCACTCCGCCCACGGCGATGGAGTGCAAAGACTCCCATGACAACAACGCGATTCGCATGACTACACTCCTTGTCGCTCTTGGGCCGCAAGTCCTACGCCTCTTGGATCACTCGTCATAAAACGCCAGCGGAAGCCGTCAATTTTCATCTTTACAAACCCATCTCACCAGGTACCCAACCAATTGCGGCATCGGCTCCACCAATCGGCAGTCTTCGGACAGAAGGCTTCGGGTTTTTGCTGGGGCAGATCCTTGGCCTCCTCGTCGATTTCCTGGCGCAATTTCTCTACGTCCTTGGCGCGACTGTCACTTGCCAACTTCTGGTAGTTCTTCAGCGCATCGGATGCGCCAGCCAACGCGACCTTGGCCTGGTCGGGATGCTTGGCTTTCAACTCCGACTCGGCGAGGCGAAGGTTGTTCATCGAGCGGACCAACGGTTGGTCCACCGTGCTGAACTCGAAAATCACGCCAGTGGCCATGATTTCCTGCAATGAAGCGGTGGCGTCTTTGACGTCACCCTGTTTGATGAGGTCTTGGGCCGTTTGCAGATCGCGTTTGGCGAGCTGCAAATCGAGTTTGACGCCGGTGTAGTCGACGCCGGCATAGATCACTTCCGGAACCTCCGACCGCTTGGCGGATGCGATCTTATCGGCCCTCGCTTGTTTCTGGGCGATGATTGGCGAGATGATGTCCACCGTGTCGTACTCGCGATAGATCGGCACGAACCTCGGTTTGACTGGGGCCTTGTCCTCGTAGGTGATCCCGCCGCCCTTGATATCGGTGGTCACTGTCGAGGGTGGCAGGGTAGCGTCGATAATCTGAACGAGTTTCAACCCCTGGCCGATGTTGGTCAGGGCGTCTTCGTTCTTCTTGTCGGCCAGCGCCGTCACGGCCTGGTCGGTGTGTTTCAAGATACGGCTGCCGGCCAAGGACATCGCCCGCCACTCGTCGCCGTTTAGTTTCTTCGGAGATGGCGACACGCTGACGCTGGAACTGATCGCGTCGTCGGCCATACACGGCAGGGCCGTCAGCCACGTCAGAGTAATTGCAACTGTCGTCAAAAGGATTGTTGCTGGTCTCATGTTTCTCCTATAGGTTGGCGGTTGGGACACTCTTGATCGTCGGCACCGTCGCCATGTCGTTCCGAAATCATTGTTGTTTGCTGATCTCGCTTTCCTTCTCTTTCTTTGCCCGCTCCTGACCTAATCCCATGGTGAGCGCTGTCATTCCAGCCAGACCGCCCAGTTGCATGGTTTCCACGGCCGTGCTGGGTACAATTACGATCGTGGCGTTGTCTTTCAAACCCTCATAAAGCATGTTCATGGCCCTCAAATGAAGAGCAATAGGATCGTTGGCATAGGTCTTTGCCGCTTCTCCAAACTTCTCCGCCACCTGCCGCTCCGAATCCCCCAAAATCACCCGGGCCTGACGCTCTCTTTCCGCTTGGGCTTGCATCGACATCGCATCCTCCAAGGCCGGGGGAATCAGTACATCCTTGATCTCCACTGAAATCACATTGATGCCCCATGGCTCGGTGCGCTCATCAATGATCTTCTGCAATTCCTTGCTGATCTTTTCCCTGCCTTCGAGCATGTCCGAAAGCATGGTCTTGCCAATGACATCGCGAAGAGCCGTTTGGGAGGCCCAACTTATGGCGCTTTGATAGTCGGCTACATCCAGGGCCGCCTTCTTGGGGTCCACGACTTTCCAGAACAGCACTGCATCCACGTCCACCGGCACTGTATCTTTGGTAAGCGTCTTCTCCGCCTTGAAAGAAGACGTAAGCACGCGGGTGTCGATCCAGTAAGGAATCGAATCGATGATCGGAATAATGAAAAACAGTCCCGGCCCCCTCAGGGCGCGGAACTTACCTAACCGCAATATCACCGCCTTTTCCCACTGATCCGCAACCTTGATTGCGGAAGAAACAACCAGGGCGATAACAAAAGCTATGCCCGCAATCCATGCGCTTTCCGTGTTGGCCGTAACTCTAAACGTCGCATAGGCTAATCCTACACCAATGCCAAAAAGTACGATGAAGATCAACACGGCGAAAGAGTTAGCTTTTCTCATTGCAAGTATCTCCATAATTTAGGCACGTTAACGAAAACCCATTTTTCGGGCTGCTAGGAACTTCCCAGCCAAGATTAAGCTGCCGCGAGTGCATAAAGCCTGACCGTTTCCCATCGTCGGTTTGGCCCGTGACAGTCGGCAAGCTCATTCATGCCGACTGCCCACGAAGCCAACTGTCTTACCGGCAAGATCGACTTAACGAGAGCCGATGGAGGCCGTATCCGTTTCGTGAATGACCGCCTCGGATGCGCCGGCCAAATTCAGGATGCTGTGTGCGTTTTTCACCTGTTCCGGCGTTCCGTGAGCAATGACCAGGAACTTGTCGGCTTTCAACGCCTTTTCGTACTTAATGATGCTGTCCTTGGGGATGCCGACGCTAAAGAGGGCAGCGCCCAGCGCGCTGAGGCCTCCCACCACGACGGCCCCTTCAAGGGCGCCGACGATCCAACCGACCAGGGGTCCGAACACGACCAACGGCCCGAAGCCCGGGATAAAGAAGAAGGCCGAGCCAAACAACAGCCCCCACAGGCCTCCCCAGAACGCTCCCA
>Ga0181520_10007369_pt1 | contig 16248 bp, 13 predicted proteins | sample PEATcosm2014_Bin_29_FD_132451 | JGI IMG/M metagenome (GOLD analysis project Ga0181520, IMG submission 132451) | Peatland microbial communities from MTU Mesocosm Facility, Houghton, MI, USA - PEATcosm2014_Bin02_30_metaG | ecosystem: Environmental > Terrestrial > Soil > Wetlands > Peat | place...
CCGAAACGTGAACCAATCCTCACGCCTCTGAACGCAACATACAAGGGGCGAAGAAAAACAATCACAATTTGGGCCATTCATTGGGACCGAGCGCAGCGAGTCAAAGGACCTGCATTGCACCTCGGGTCACAACAGCCAGTTACAAAGAAATTTGCAACTGGCTGCTGTGAACACGCATTGGCTCTCATGCTATCCCCAAAACCCCATTCAAGAAGCCGACAATGTACTTCCAAATTAGGTAGTAGCCCACCAGCGCGGCCAGGAAGCACGGCGCGATGAGTATGTAGGGAACCTGGCAGACCTGGAACCACGTCACGCCCTGCGAGCCGAGCGTGAGGATACCGAGGCAACTGGCGAGCAGAGTGCCCGCGGGCAGCAGCAGTAAAGGCAGCACGGCTCCGTGCAGGCCAACGGACTGGTGGATGCGCTGGTGAGAACCCATCCAGATCATGTTCCATAACCCCCACACCGCGGGAACCAGCGCCATGGGAAACACCAGGCCGCGCTCTATAGGGAACGGAGCCTGAAGCCACAAGCGAACCACAACAAATCCCGCCAGCATCAGCGGAAGAGCAAAGGTGGGTACAAAAATACCCGCCAGAAATGCGCGCAGATAGGGATGAGTATTCATCGGAGTATCCTTTCTTGCCGGCTTCACCGGCAGGTTCTAGAGGTAATAGAGCAGCACAGGGATCGCTGCCGGGAAGAATGCAGCCAGTGCAACCAGGCCGCCGGCCAGAGCCAGATCGAACCAGGGCAGCGCCGATGGTCGGGCATCTATTCGGCGCAGTACGGCGGGCCACAGGTCCCGCGATGATTCGGCGTCGGCTTCTACCGGCGGCAGAGCATGTTGCAAGAGTCTCTTCATGCGCCTCTGTTCGTCTTCATTCATGGTGTAATCCCCTGGTCTACCAAGTCTTTCTTGAGCAATCGAAGCGCGCGAAAGACGCGCAGTTTGACGGCTGCCACTGAGATGCCCAGCGCCTCGGCAACCTCTTTCGACGAGCGCTCCTCGATAACGGCCAGCGTGGCCGCAATGCGCAACTTGGGTGGCAGCCGCCCAAATGCCTGCGCCGTCTTGCTTCTGATCTCTGCTGAGATGGCCGGATCGGCAGCGACCGGTGCGGCCAGCTCTTCAATCGGCTGCGCAGCTTTTTCACTAGCAGGCCGGGCGATTTTCAGCCAGTCCAGCGCCGCATTGGTTGCGATCCTTCGCGCCCAGGGCTCGAATCCCCGCACAGGGTCGAAGCGCGCATGGGCTTGATGAATGCGCCAGAAGGTCTCCACCGTCAGTTCTTCTGCCGCGGCCGGGTTGCGCACCACGCGCAAAATCCAGCCATACACCGCACGCTGATGAAGGCGGAAGAGCGTCTCGAAGGCGTCCACATCGCCTTGGCGAAACGCGTTCAGGACGCTGCTCGATTCGTTCTGCATCCGCCTGCCCCCTTCTATCCGACCTTTTTCTTACCCTTGTCCTCCGCGGCAAAACACCTAGCCGATCCTTAAAGACAAGCGTCTCAGCGATCAGTTGCTTCCCTGCCACGGCGTCAGCCGCGGAGCCCAGCGGTGCACATGGATACAAAACACGGCATATTCTTCAGGAAACGATCCGCGCAGCTTCGGCTCTTCGTAAGCAACCACAAAAACATGCGTGATCGCCCAGACGCACACCCCGTAGACAAATACGCGGTAGTCGCCGAGGAGAAGAGCCTGCCCGAGGATCAGCGAGACGACGGCAACGTACATTGGGTTGCGGACGTAGCGATAAGATCCAGTCACCACCAAATGTTTCGGAGGAAGAAAAGGCGCTGGTGTCCCCAATCCCTTCAGCGCAAATCGGAGAAATGCATCGACCAGGATGACTGCGCCCGCGGCCATGAGCAGACCTCCCGCCACGCGAAGAGCTGCGAAGCCCATAAACGGCGCATGAACGCGCCATCTCCCGACCCACCAGGGAACAAAGCCCGCGACGGTTCCGGGAACAATAAAGAGAAAGATCAGACTTTCAGCCAGCGCCCATACTCGCGCTCCCGTTTCGTCGTTGACGGTTCTTTGTGCATCCATCGGCAACCTCCTCTCTCTCCGTCCTCTATCTATCCTTACGGGGCAACAACAAAAAAGGTTACATTCCCGCACTAACCCTTCTCCAATTGCCTCCGCACCTCAACTCTGTCATCCTGAGCGACCGGAGCGCAGCGGAGGGAGTCGAAGGATCTGCTGCTATTTTTCCTTCGCAGCCGAGTTTGTTGTAACTCAATAGAGCCGGATCAATAGGAACTGATATTCAACGAAGCAACCGCAACGAATTCCTGGTCCCGAATCCGGAACACGGGATCTCTCAACTCGCAATCGGCCCTATTCGCCAGGACGACGAACAGCGAAACTGCGTTCTACTTCCTCTCTGCCACTTCCTTCATTTTCAGATACACACCATTTGTCCATCCAAAACCGACCTCATTTTCCTTATAGCCGGTGCTTACTCGCACTTCGGCGTCGGCCAGGACCACGTTATACTTTTCGCGAATCGTTCCATCGAATGCAAAGCCCGTATCCACTGTCTTCATAAAGGCGCGGGCAATGCGCGCGGCCTCGGCGCGATAACCGGTGGCCTCCAATCCGGCCACGACGAGCCAATTCGTAGGCGCCCAGCCATATGGCTCATCCCATTGCAAGCCGCTCTTCGTATCGCTCATTGAGAGCCCTCCGGGGCGCTCAAAAAGGCTCAGGCTCTTTACCATCTCCGCGGCCTGCTCGCGCGTGGCCACGCCCGCCCACAACGGATAAAGCGAAGTAATATACGCGTAATTCGATGTGCGTGCGTGCACGTAGTCGAAATCCGCAAAGACACCTTCTTTCGCGCGCCACATATACCGCTGCATGGCAGCGTTGCGCAGGTCGGCGCGGTGGGTCCAATGGATGGCATCCTTAGGCGCAGCCAGCAGGTGCGCCATGTGGGCCAGGTCGCGCTCGTAGCGGTAGAGCAGGCTGTTCAGGCACACGGGAGCAAAATGCCCGGTGGCGCCGCTGAAAGGGCCAAAGCGAAAACTGGGATCGAAGCCCGACTCGCGCATGGCCCGGTCTCCGGCGTAGAAATCCTTGCTTAGCCGGTACCCGCCGGCCCACGCGCGCATGCAAACCACGTCGGCATGCACGTCGCAACTGGTCAGCTTGAGCCGCGCCGCTTCTGCCGCGTCGGGATGCTCCGAGCCTTTCACCAGAAAGCCTTCGTCTTCCTTGGGATGCGCCAGCAGCCAGCGAATTACATCGGGATAGTAGGTACTGTCGTCGTCCATCTCCGGCACTGGGCCGCTTCCATAATCGAAGTAGCGCGCCAGCCCCGTCGAACCCGCCAGATGCTCGGGCCGCGTCCAGGTCGCATAGTCTTTCTGGGCCAAGGCGTAGGCGCGTTCAAGCCAACTCCTGGCCTCGATGCGACCTGCCGGCGTGGCCGCGAAACTGGCCGGATTCTCATAGACCGCGCGAATCATCGAAGTTAACAGCGGCGGCTGCGATCGCGTCAGATAATAAGTGCGGTTGGCATTCAACACCCCTCCGTAATGCTCAATCTCAAAGAGGAAGTTATCCACCATCCCCTTGGCCAAAGCTTCCTTGTGATCCGTTTCCAGTCCAAGAACAATGAAAAAACTATCCCAGCCATACATCTCATTGAAGCGTCCGCCGGGCACAACATAGGGATTGGGCAGATAGAGCAGTCCCTCCGCGGGCAACTCCTCCGGACGAATGTCGCCGAGCCTTTCAATCCGCCGGGGCAAGGAGCGTACCTTCACATGACAACTCCGCTCAACTGCCACCAGTTCAGGCGGAATGGGCATCTCAGCCGGAAGATACAGTTCTGGCTCCGCGATGACCTTGATGTCAGACTCCGACAGGCAATCGGTCATCGATCGCGTAAGACGATCCCATGCACTATGGATGTATTGGAGCGTGGCACTGGAGTTCGGCGTCTGCGCGCTGGCAGCAGCGGCGAATGCAAGAAATAGCATGCAGGGAATTTTCATGGGCGCACCATCGTCGGGAGCTTCGATCTTTGAGAGTGTATCGCACAAGATGCTCTCCGGGAACAGTTTGCTGGGCCCTGGTGTCTACGTAGGCACAGTGGTTCCGATGGGGATGAATGGAGTGCCAGAATCCCCGGCCGCAGTTCTTCGCCGCCGGGGCGCAGCGCCTTAAGCCCCGCTCCCCGCGCCAGTCTGGCGTGCGCAGCGGACTCGCCCGCGTGCGCGCAAATGGCCCTCCTCACTCCCGGCCGGCGCGGCTGACTTCAGCACCAGGGAGGCAGGCCATGTTTGAAGACTCAACATTTGAATCCAACGGAAGAATCCGCACACGCAGCCGCGGCTGGATGATCGCGTCCCTGATCTTCAACGGTTCCATTTTGCTGGCGCTGGTCGTCATTCCACTCATCTATCCGCAGGCTCTGCCGCGGCAGATGCTGGCTTACCTGATGGACGCGCCCGTCCCCGAACCGCCTCCTCAACCCAAGACGCAGACCGCGGTCGAGCGCGCCGTGGTGGTTCAGCCGGAGATGCAGAATGGCCACATCTTTGCGCCCTCCGTGATTCCCATCCGCATCGCAATGGTCGAGCGGCCGGAGATATTGCCCAACATCGACGTCGGCGATTGGACAGGCGCCACCGGCGGTGGGGGTAACGGCGATAACCCGTTCGGCGGCCAGGCCAGGCGCCCGATGGTGCGGCCCGATCTGAAAGCGCCCGTGCATCTTTCTTCCACCATTGTGGCTGGACTGCTCCTGCAAAAGACGGTTCCACTTTATCCGCCCATTGCCAGGGCCGCGGGAATTCAGGGCACGGTGGTGCTTGAGGCGACCATCTCCCAGGCAGGAACCATCGAAAATCTGCGCGCGGTCAGCGGTCCCGCGATGCTGCAACAGACAGCGCTCGATGCCGTGAAGACATGGCGCTATCGGCCCTATCTGCTCAACGGGGATCCGGTTGAGGTAGAGACCACCGTGAATGTGGTCTTCACCATGGGCAGGTAGAGACTCGTACGTGGCCCCAATGCACCGCGCGGTAACGAATAAGAACCTATCCGTAAATGAGTAGCGCCGACCTCCAGGTCGGCTGTGATGTGGGCCTCCTGGCCCGCATCCGGGGAGGCTGGCGCTACCGATTCGTAATTTGCGGATAAGCTCTGAGTGCCCTGCGAGGCAATCGGAGGTCCCGCATCCAATCGGGAGCGCCTGCCGGCTAGCACTTGCCGGCAGGCCTGTCCTTGTTCAAGAGCAACGACGACGCCCGCGGATGCATCGAAACTCCGGTTTGGCAATCGCGGCCAACTGGCCGGTAGGATACGCGCTCGCCGTGGCGGCCAAAAAGCCTTGGTTCTCGGTACGACACAGTAGAAACGAAAGACAGATAGACCCGGAAATGCTTGCGGTTCCACATTCGTCTTCGCGGCCGCCCAGGATTGCGAAGGTGGCCCAATCGTCTGCGAAGAGCCATCTTTCGCGCGCGGATCGGCGGCATGCAGATTGTGGAACCGCTTTCGCACGTTTACGGAGCGGAGCCTCAAGTGCCATGGCCGCACAGAAAAGGCGGGTCATGGCCGGGATCCCGCGAACCGGATTCTTCAGGAAAACAATCTCCGGCCGGTTTCTTCGTCCCGACGACGCCAGGCCCGGCAACTCAGTGCAAAACAATGGAGGAAAGCAATGCGCAGAAGTCTAAGGATTTTGACGGTGGGCCTGTTGGCTGGTTTTGCGGCAGTAGCCGCGAAGGCCGCCACAACCACGTATGACGCTCTGTATGTTTTTGGCGATAGTTACTGCGACGTGGGCAACATTTTTGCGGCCACCTCTGGAGCCGAACCGGCCGCACCGTATTTCGATGGCCGGTTTTCAAACGGGCCCATCTGGCTTGACCACGTGGCTGGATTTCTGGGCGTGCCGCTGAAACCCTCGCTGCTGGGCGGCACGGACTATGCCTTTGGCGGAGCTTGGGCCACAGCGGCGCAGGGAAGCATTCCCAGCGTGCCGCAGCAGGTGGGGCTTTATCTGCTCCAGCATGGCGGCAAGGCAGACCCCGATGCGCTTTATTTGCTGGAGGGCGGCGGAAACGACATTCTGGGCACCACCACCGGCACTCCACAGGCGCTGGCAGACAAGATTGCTCTGGCGCTTGCCACCAGCGAGTTTTTGCTGCGCAAGGCCGGCGCGCGGCATTTTGTGATTCCCAACCTCTTCAACGTGGGTCTGCTTCCGGCGGCGTCGGACAACGAGGCTTTTGCCAAAGCTGCCAGCTTGGCCGTAGATGCCGACCTGGACCGGCTGCTGGAGTTCGAGCAACTGCTGGAAGGTGTGCATATCCTTCGCATCGATGTCTTCAGCCTGCTGAATGCCGTTGAAACGGATCCCACGCATTTTGGATTTACCAACGTGACGGAGCCCTGCCTGACCACCACTGTCTGCGCCGACCCCGACCACACTTTCTTCTGGGATACGCACCATCCCACCGAATTTGGCCACGCATTCTTCGCGGTCACTCTGGAAAACGCACTGCCCAAGTAGAGAGTGGCGGGCGAGACCGGCGGTCTTGGGCAGCCACGAGTCGGAAGACTGAGGCGGATTCTCCCAGTGGGAGGGTCCGCCTTTGTCGTTTTCAGGCAGCGTCAGCTTCGAGAGGGAGCGGCAGTCCAACCGGCGGTCATAAGAGGCGAAATCCGCGGGCGCGGCATTTAGCCCGGAAAGAAATCGGGTGGCAGCCTTTTGGAGAGGAGCTGCCACCCGGAAGTGGTGCGTTCTAGAGGCCCATTCAGGAGGCCAGTTCAGGAGACATGCTTAGAGTATCGGCACATGGGGGCCATGTCTTGAGCCCTAAGTGGGAGCCAGGCCTCCATCCAGGGGTGGAGATGGACCGCATTTTGCCGCCAGGGCCATTTGTTATCTGTGCATTCCGGCTTCTGGCGAATTACTGTTGAGGTGTGCTGCTTTTCGCTTGGCGGAGTCTTGCCGGCAGGAGTTTCGCCCCCTCGAGTGAGCCAGGTTCGTCCCAATTCGAAGCCCAAACCGGCAGCACGGGCCGAGACAATAGGTCTTGTGCAGGGGCACGACTTGAGCCGTGCCGCAAACGGCCAGAATTCGACCGGGGCTATACGCGAAGCTGAGGTACGAAGGTTTGTAACAGGGCACGACTTTAGTCGTGCTGAAGACTCTTCAAAATCAAGCCGGGCTTTAGCCCCTGAGGGATGCTTCTCGACCACTGCGGCCGGGTACCCCACCCTTGCCGCGTTCTTGTTTTTACGTTTAGGGTGGGACGCCTCTAATCCTATTTACCGGCGTTCCGGTTCTAGTTTCCTCTCATTCTCCCATCGGCTTTTGCCGACTCGCAGGTTGATGAAACTGAAAGGCTGGGAGTTCGGTTCGCAACGCGCGGGTCTGGAGACCCACGCGACAGCCGGCCGGGAGGCCGGCGCTACACCTAGTTTCTTACCAGAGCACGACTTCAGTCGTGCCGCAAACGAATCAAAATCGGAGCGGGCTCCAGCCCCGCAGAGATGCTCTTCACCCGCCACAATGAAAAGCTGGCGATTGCCTCGCTCTCTAGCCCGCTTGGCCGCCGCAGCTTTCCTGCTGACCATCGCTCTGACTGTCCAAGCTCTCGAACCCTCCATCCCCCTGGCCAACTACGCCCGCCAAAGCTGGGTGATGGAAAACGGCCTGCCGCAAAACACCGTGCAGGCGATGGCGCAAACGCGCGACGGCTTCATCTGGTTGGGCACCGAGGTCGGCCTGGTCCGTTTCGACGGCTCCAGCTTCACCATCTTCGACAAGAACTCCAGCCCGGCCCTGCCCGGCAACGATGTGCGTTGTCTGCTTGCAGCCAGCGACGGGACGCTGTGGGTCGGCACCGGTGAGGGTTTAGCGCGCCTCAGAGACGGCGCCGTTGCCACGTTCACAACGGCCAACGGCCTGCCGCAGAATGAGATTCGCTCGCTGCAACAAGGCGCAAGCGGTGTCGTGATCGTCTCAACGGATAACGGCGACATAGGCATTGACGGCACGCGCGTTGTCCCAATACAACTTGACAAGCTTCAAGGTCCGGCCGTGATCTTCGACGTGAGACTTTCAGACGGAAGCCATGCTCTCGTCGACAAGCACACGGTAGAGCTGACGCAGAAGAGCCGCGTCCAGCGATGGACCGTCGGAAAAGAGCTCCCCGGCACCCGCATCCAAGCCGTCGTCGCCGATCGCGAGGGCTCCCTCTGGATCGGCGCCAACGCCGGTCTTGCCCGTTGGTCCGACGGCAAACTCCAACTCCTTCCCGTCACCGACCCGCTCGCCACAGCCTCTATTCTCTCCATCCTTGAAGATATCGAGGGCAACCTCTGGGTCGGGACTGAGGCGAACGGCCTGCACATTCTCCGCGACCAGCGCTTCCGCACCCTCGGCGCGCGCGACGGCCTTTCATCCGACGCAACCACTACCGTGGTCGAGGACGCGGCCGGTACACTCTGGGTGGGAACGAGCAGCGGCGGGCTGAATGCCGTTCGCCGGCCCAGCGACACACCTGTGGAAACCCACCTTAGCCACAAAGACAAAGGTGTGGCGAGTGTGGGGCGCCCGGCAGAGCTAGTAAGGACCTACTCCGTCCGCAGCGGCCTCTTGAGCGATGTGATTCTTTCGCTGGCCGCCGCCCCCAACGGCGACCTGTGGGTCGGCACGCCCGACGGCCTCAATCGCATCCGCCACGGCGCCATTGCATCGTTCACCTCCGCCGACGGCCTGCCCGACGATTTTATCCGCTCCCTTCTAGCAGATGCCGATGGCTCGCTGTGGATCGGCACCCGCCGCGGCCTTACCCACTGGACAGGCGACATGCGTATGCAGACCTACACCCACGCCAGCGGCCTGGGCAGCGACCTGGTGGGCGCCATGGCGCGCGATGCGGCTGGCGACCTGTGGGTGGCCACACTTGCCGGGCTCTCCCGGCTCAGAAACGGCAAGATTGACAACTTCACCACGGCCGACGGCCTTTCCAGCAATGTGGTCACGGCGCTGCTGCCCCGCGGCAACGGAATGTTGATTGGCACTCAGGACCGCGGCTGGAATTTGTGGGACGGTCACCGCTTCTCCGCGGCAGCGCGCAGCGGATCGGCTCTAGCCAAGGCCGCCGTTCACGCCATTCTCGACGATGACGCCAATCACCTCTGGTTTGCCACCGGCAGCGGCATTGCCCGCTGCGACTGCGATATGTCGGGCGGCTGTTCGAAGTGGATGGAATTCGGCGCGGCAGACGGACTGCGCAGCCGCGAGACGGCGACCAACAGTCATCCCTCCGCGTGGCGCTCCCGCGACGGCCACCTGTGGTTCGCCACGCCCAAGGGTCTGGTGGAGGTTGATCCCGCGCACTTCCCGGTCAACACCGTTCCGCCGCCGGTGACGCTGGAGCGCTTTAGCGTGGACGACACACTGCGCGCGCCAGAACCCCGCCTAAGAATCGAGGCTGGCCACGTGCACTTCGAATTCGACTACGCGGCCCTGAGCTTCGTCGCGCCGCAGAAGGTGCGCTACCGCTATATGCTGGAGGGCTTCGATCGCGACTGGACCGATGCCGGAACGCGCCGCACCGCCTACTACACCAATATTCCCCCCGGCAGCTACACATTCCGCGTGCAGGCAGCCAATAACGACGGCCTGTGGAACACCCAAGGCGCGGCGCTGAATTTCGAACTGCGGCCCCACTTCTACCAGACCATCTGGTTTTACCTGCTGCTAGCCGCAGCCGCGGCGGGGTTGATTGTGCTGCTGCTGCGCCGCCGGCTGCTCGTGGCTCAGCGCGAGTTCAACGCCGTCCTGGGCGAGCGCAACCGCATAGCCCGCGAGATACACGATACGCTGGCCCAGGGCTACGTGGGCGTCTCAGTGCAGTTGGAGGTGCTGGCGGAATTGCTGCGCATGCGCAAGCTGGAAGCCGCCGAGAAGCAATTGGACACCGCGCGCGGCTATGTGCGCGAGGGGCTGGCCGATGCGCGACAATCAATCTGGGCGCTGCGTTCGCAGGACTCGGGCGAGACCACTCTGCCGGTTCGCCTGCGCCGCATGGTCGAGGCAGATTGCGGCAGCGGGCTCGAGTGCAAATTCAGCATCTTCGGCGCTTACCGGCCGCTGCCGCCAGGCACCGAGCGCGAAGCTCTGCGCGTGGCCCAGGAGGCCATCCATAATGTGAAGAAGCACGCCGGGGCCGAACACCTCTTTGTCCAGTTGGAATACAGAGCCTCGGAGATCGCGTTGGAAGTGCGGGACGACGGCCGCGGCTTTGCGCGAGAGCCCGACTCTGAACCGGGACACTATGGACTGACCGGCATGCGCGAGCGGGCTGCCTCAATTGGCGCTACGCTCGAGGTAATTAGCACGCCGGGCGAAGGCACCACAGTGCGCTTGCAAATTGGAAACTCAGGGCCCGTGGCCGCCGCGCCGCTTGCCGCCACGGATGAAAGCATCAGTCATAAGGAGCATGAGTGACACAGGAACCGATTCGCGTTCTGGTTGTTGAGGATCATCACGTGGTGCGCCAGGGGCTTGTGGCGCTGCTCAACGTGGTGGAGGGCCTCGATGTGGTCGGCGAGGCCGCGGATGGCGTCGAAGCCATCGCGCAGTTCCGCAAGCACCAGCCGAACATTACCCTTATCGACCTGCGCATGCCGCGTCTCAGCGGCGTCGAGGTCATCGAGCGCGTCCGCATGGAGACGCCCGGCGCCCGCTTCATCGTGCTCACCACCTACGACGGCGACGAAGACATCTTTCGCGCTTTGCAGGCCGGCGCGCGCGCCTATCTGCTCAAGGGGATGACCGGCGACGAACTGATCTCGACCATCCGCGCCGTGCATGCCGGCAAGCAGCACATTCCGCCGGCCATCGCCCAAAAGCTGGCGGAGCGCATGGGCACGGAGGAGCTGACACCGCGCGAATTCGATGTGCTTGAGCAAATCGTCCGCGGGCTCAGTAATAAGGAGATCGCCACCGAGCTCGCGATCTCAGAGGCTACGGTGAAGACTCACATCAACAGTCTGCTGGGTAAGCTCGGCGTCACAGACCGCACGCAAGCGGCCACCGCCGCAATCCAGCGCGGCATCGTTCCGCTGGAATCCATCAGGAAGCCGAAGCCATGAACACCGCCTCAGTTCCGACGCAGATATTGGGTGCCCCAGGTCTGGATTTTCAGACATGGGATACCTCGAAGAGAGACCCATCCGATCTCGGTTCACCCAAGATGCTGGGTGCCCCATCCTTGGCGCGTCTTTGTTTTTGCGCCAAGGGTGGGAAACCTCGACCCTCAATCGGCCCGTTCCTCAGCAGAGTGCTTTTCTCTGCATTCCTTCTCTTGGTCCTGCTCCCAGTCGCGCAAGCCCAGCGATCGTCGTGGCGCCAGGCCACCGACGCCGAGCTCGCATCTCTGCTGCCCGCGCGCGCGCCGGTCGAGCGCGAACACATCGAGACCGAGATGCGCACAGCCTCCGGCATTGTGAACAGCCGCGGCCATTACATCGCCGGCGTTGTGCTGCTCACGGCTGGCTACTCTGCCGATGGCAAGTACTCGCACTATCTCGTTGTCCAGGCACCGGTGCGCATCGGCGGCATCGCCCTGCGGCCGGGCGAGTATGTTTTCGGATGGACGCGAGCCCAAGCCAGCGATGCGCTCAGCGTGCATTTTCACCAGGCCGCGACAGGCGCGCTGGTGGGTACTACCGACGCGCATCGCATCGCCGGTTCAAGCCGCGTGGAGAGTCTGCACATCTGGCCGCCGGGAGAAAGGCCTCTCATCCAAATCGGCCGCTTCGCCATCCCCTACGAGCTTGGCGAGGAATAGACGCGCTGCGCTTATTCCGCCCCCATCAAGATGCAAACTCAAGCCCCTTCAATTGGAAGACGGGTGCCCCAAGTCTCGATTCTGAGACATGGGAACGCACAGACATCCATAAAAAAGGCCCGCGCATCGCGCGGGCCTTTGCACCACAAGAATACAGAGTCTATTTTCTTCCACACCAGCCATCGCACGTTCCACTTTACCAGGCAAGGATTCACTCACCTTCTGGATTAAAAACTCGCTTCACCGCGTCCAAATATCCGTACCCGTGCAAGGTGTCGGGCTGGAGGTAGCTCGTTTCTGTCCATTCATTCCAGCTGTTTAGCGTAATGAGTGGCGCTTGGCCGGGGTGTGCATCTACGAAAGCCTTCGCCTCGATGAGCGCCTTCTCGAAGTTCTCCGGTGTATTGTTCTTGATGACGGGGCTTGTGAGTTTATAGAACCTTGGATTCGCATCCCACCCTACCGACACATGCGGATAGTACTTTTGTGCGTAATTCTTTGAGATGCTATTCCATGCGACAACTGCGTCTTTCACTGCATCGTTGTAGTCCCGATTCACGTCGACGAAGTGGGCGAATTGATAATGTGTAAGGGAGTCGAATCTGAGCTCTTGCACAATATCTTTTTGAGTATATTTCTTTCCACCGATCACCAGAGATACGTCCGGAGACTCTTCGGTGCGCATAGAGAGCTGCAGTTCCAGGCCTGGAAATCCGGCTTTTCTGACCTCATTCCTGAACCACTCCAGAGCCAGGCGCGTTTCTTCGAGGCCGCCCAGTCCTTCAACCAAGTTCCTCAATTCATAAATCATGAGCACTGGTTTGCCATCGATCTTGTAATAGGAGGGCTGCGAGAAGTATTTCTCGATTATTCGGCGGGCGATCTTCTCGAATTCCGGCCGGTCGACGCCTCCTTTCCATATCTGGGCCTTATTTTTTCCGCTGTAAGCATCGTCCGAATTGCGCTTATCCCAAGCCAGGCCCACATCATGGTTGGCCCACATCAGGTAAAACTTCACGCGGTCATTGTTTCGCGCTTTGAGATACCCGTCGTCGAGTTGGCCTTCCAAAAACGGCTGTCTGTCATACCAGTACCAGTCGAAAATGAATACGTTGATGCCGTGGTCGGCCGCCGCGGCGATTTCCATTTCCGCGACATATGGATCGGCCTCGTTAATATAGCCCCACAAGGGATAGCGAGGCTGCTCGTGTCCGTCATACTTCGCCTTATTGCTCATGACAGTTTGCCACTCGCCGATGCCATCGGGCCAGAATATCTTGGCCCGGTCGTCGGGATGGTACGAAGGCCACACGAAGGCGGCGACGTCGTATTTCCTAGGCGACTTTGCCGTCGTTTGACCCCAGGTTAAGGCTGTCGCGACGAGCAACAGACTAGCAAAAGTCGCGCGTAGGACGTGTATTCTTTGCCTGTTGAAATGTAAGTGGGTGCGGGTTTCTTCTTCGCGGCACAGGTCCATGATTGAGCTCTCAAATTCGTGTAGCCGTTCGACTGCTGTTGGAAACTCAAAATCTTCATCAGGAAATACGGAGTGACCGCAACATCGTGCAACTATCTCTGGCAACGCGGAGACGAGGCAGTCCGAAGCTCTCTCAGACGATGATACTATTGACCGAGTCCAAACGTGCTTGGTGTGAAGAATTGGAATCTTCTTCGCAAATACCACCGGAGCAGACTCGTCCTCATATCCCCAGAGTGGATCCATTCGCTAAAGGTGCCCTGGAAACCTTGAGGTAGCTGCCCGAACCAAATTCCACTCCGACCAGCGTGGGCCATGCAGCGCCCTGTTCCGCGGATCTACATGGTAGTTCCCGAAATAGTAGGCGACAGACGCATTCACTCCATGTGGCCAACTCAGCTGCCGCAACACCTTCCGGCAATCCACTAGAGCGAAACCAGAGCAACCGTGGCCTTGCAAGGAGCGTGCGAGGTGGCTTTTCTTGAGGAAAAGCCACTTGGCATAGTGCTTCCGGGATACATCGACTCTGGTTTCGCTATACCCAGCGCAAATGCCACGCTCCGGCGGTGAATTCACGCCTATCCTGTGTGCCTTCCTTTGAAGTGCTTAGTGATCCCGTCGTTCGATATCCTCATTCTCCAGTTGAACTGCCGGGTGCCCCAGGTCTCGATTTTGAGACCTGGATTGCACGAGCCTCGATAAGTAAAAGGCCCGCGCATCGCGCGGGCCTTTGTACCACAAGAATGCAGACACTATTTTTGCGCCACTTGTACCGTTTTTTGTCCCGTCGACGGATTTACCTGCGCGTTCAAGTAGTCGGTCAGATCATCCACGTCGTGCTTGGTCCCCACCATCGGCGGCATGAACTTGCGATAGGGCGAATCGGCCTTGTAGTCGTGCAGCATCGTTATAAAGCTATCGATGTTGGCGCGATCGCGGCCCTCCAAGAGCTGCGCCAGCGGCCGGTAGCCGTTGAGCGTGTGGCATGAGCCACACTCGCCGCGGAAGATTGCTTCGCCGCGCGAGTAACTCGACGACGAATCATTCCATACCCAGTTCGAGTGCGCCAGGTAGCCCTCCTGATTGATGCGGCTTACATACGGAACGCGCACGCCGTTCGAATACATCCAGCGGCCGATCACGTAAGGCTTGCGCAGCATCTCGCGCGAGTATTCGCCCGCGCCGGTAGCGATCAGCGCCACCAGCAGCACGCTTACCGCGTGGCTCAGGTTAAAGTCCACCGGATTGCGATAGGCCAGGAAGTACGCCACGCCGACGATGGTAGCCGAACTGACAATGATCACCAGCGCCATGCGCGTCACGGCAGAGAAGGTTCCTGCGTTGATGGTGTCTATGCCCAATGTGAGCAGCGCCTGCTGCGAGGCGGGAACCATCATGTAGTACCAGATCATCAGGAAAGGCATGGCCACAAACGATGGCACCAGCCACTTGACGCTCCACTTCACAAGGCTGGTCTTCAGCGCCGGTTCCTTGTCGCCGTCGATGCGGCTGGCGGTGATGAGCGCCCAAACGCCGGCCAGCGCGCAGCAAACGCAGCAGCGCAGCAGCAGGCTCGGCCAGTAAGTGGGATTGAAGAAGGCATTCCAGAACTTGCTGGCTTCGTGTCCCGTTCCGGCCACGGAGATCCATGTGTCGCCCGGCGTCAGCATGAACGAAAGGATGCCATTGATAATGATGAGCGTGGCGGCCGAAGCGCCGGCATACACCCAGCCCACGGTAAGGTGCAACTTCTCGTCGATGCGCCCCCACGTGTAGTAGTAGACGGCCACGGTGGTCAGCTCGACCATGAAGAAGACCCACTCCATGGCCCAGCCGAAGACGAAGTTGTGAATCAGCGTGCTGGTGGCCTCGGGATGCGTCAGCCCGATGGCGAACCAGATGCCCACTCCGCTGACGGTGCCGAAGACGCCGGTAAGGATAAGGAAGAACTTGGAGTGGCTGGCCAGTTGTTTGAGCCAGGCGGCGCGCAATTCAGGATCCTTCATGCGCAAGGCTTTGCGTTCGGCCATGGGAAGGTAAAGGCCGCCGCCCACGGCGAACTGCGAAATCATGACGTGGAAGATGGCGATAATGCCGATCACCCAGCCCGAGCCGAGATAAGGAATGTTCCAGAAGGGATAGTTCATGCGTTGCTCCTGTTGAGCGTGGATCGTGGTTCGTGGATCGTGAGTCGTGGATCGTGAGTCGTGGTTCGTGAGTCGTGATTCGTGAGTCGTGGTCAGCGGACAGTTAGTTTGGCCTTCAAGACCGAAAGGAGCTTGGAAAGCATCTGTCCGATGCGATGCGAAAGAACCTCGGCCTCGGCTAGGAGTTTCTGATCGCCGAAGCCCAAAGCTCGAGCGATTTCCAATTGTGTTTGCAGTTCGCAATTCGATCCGCGTGCAATGCTGAGAAATTGCCGGAACTCACGCGTGTTTAGCCTTCCCTGACCTTCAGCGATGTTGCTCGGAATCGAAATTGCCGCGCGGCGTAGCTGCGAAGTGATCCCGAATATTTCTTCCCGCGGAAAGCCTTGGGTGAGGCGGTAAACCATGCCGGTCATCTCCATCGACCGCTGCCAGATTTCCAACTCACGGAACGATTGAACTGCTTTGTGATTCTCTGTTCCATTCGCTTGCATAAATCCCCCAAAGTCTCAATCGCACACAGTGGGCGATTACGGTTCACGGTCTACGACCCACGACCCACGAACCACGACTCACGGTTCCCGCAGTTACCGGATCGTCCAATAACCAATGATCGTTGTCGCCAGCAGCGCGACAACCGCCAGCAGGCCAAAGTAGTGCGCCGCGCGCCCGCGCCGCCCTGACTCTCTGTCCTTGTCGTAGAAAGGAATCAGAATCCACAGCACGATGCCCAGCGTGAACAGCAGAATGCCGGCAATCTCGCCCGGTTCGCCTTGCA
>Ga0181520_10007370_pt1 | contig 16247 bp, 18 predicted proteins | sample PEATcosm2014_Bin_29_FD_132451 | JGI IMG/M metagenome (GOLD analysis project Ga0181520, IMG submission 132451) | Peatland microbial communities from MTU Mesocosm Facility, Houghton, MI, USA - PEATcosm2014_Bin02_30_metaG | ecosystem: Environmental > Terrestrial > Soil > Wetlands > Peat | place...
CTTGCACCGCAAATCATCCGAATATGCTCGTGGCATCGGTTTGTTTCTTCGCGGAGAAATCGCCGAAGCAAACTTACTCCACTTTATCTCTCCCGGATATAACTACTCAGGAACCGGTCTAGATGCGCTCAAGGCGATTGAGAACGGGTCACCTTACTATTTTGGGTCGGGGAAGGGCGAGGCAAAGGGAGCTTTGAACGTGTGGCACCGTGTGTTCATCAAGCTGCTGGAACTCGCAAAGGTGGAGGGTCACCCGCACATGTACCGGCACACGATGGCGATTGATCTTCTGGAGAATGGTGTCACTGTGGAGCAAGTAGCGGCGATTTTGGGGAACACCCCGACAATCGTGTACAAGCACTATGCGCCGTGGGTTGCATCTCGCCAGAAAGCGTTGGATGCCGCTGTAATGTCCGTGTGGTCATAAGAAAGCCCCTCACTGAGGAGGGGCTCCCTTGCCTTCTAGTTCTTGCAACGGTTGTAAACCCTACTGACAACTGATTCCGGTATCCGGTACGTGATCCGTTTCCGCACCCCGCGCCGATGCGGCGGGCAAGTCTTCATTACTCCAGGTTCGTCCTTGAAGATGCGGATAATAGAGTCATGGGACATACCAAGAATAATCCCAAGCTCTTTAGGACTGTAATGCTTCTCTGCCCACGATGGACGCGGACGCGAGTCTAGTGGCTTCGACCCGTTCCAGTCCATCATTACGATTGCCGCTGGTGCTGCCGCTGGTACCGAGTTTGCTGTGCTGCTCACTTCTACCTGTTGACTGCTCAATGCTTTTCTCCCATTAGTCCTGCCTGCCGCCTACTGATTGCCTACTATCCGCTACCTTCCTACTGCGCCGGAAACAGCGTATACAGCGCACCGCCGTTAATCGAGCCCAATCCCGTCACCAGGTCGTAGCCGGCCGTGGCGTCATAGCCCACCAGTCCGCCCGAGCAACCCTTCGATCCCGCGGTACAGGGCTGCGCGTTGCTGCCCGTCGTAATGTCGTGGAAGATAGCCGCATAATTTGCCGAATCTGCCGCGAGGCTATAGAGCGTCTGATTGAAATTTCCATGCTTGCCATACTTCTCCACCAGTGGCAATGCTACTCCCCTGGTCGCAGCCCGCCGCTCCCGCATCGCCCGAGGAGTTCAACACCGACTGACCCTGCGCTGCGGCTTCTTCCAGAAACCCATCGAACGCGGTTCTCATGTTCGCCAAGAATTGCGTCTCACAACTCGCGTAGCTGATGCTGATGACGGGTACCACGGCGCCGTCCACCTTGTAGGTCGTCACCAGGTAGACCACGGCACTGAATACGTCCTGCTCCGGATCGTCGGCGGCGGCATAGACGAAGTCCACCGTTGCGTTTTGGGCGATGGCGCCCGACCCATTCCACGTCCAGGTCCGCCTCGCCGACATCGCCGACGCTCTCGCCCGCTACGTCGGTGCAGTCCGCCGCGCTGATGCAGACCATGTTCAGCTTCGTCGCGCTTAGCCCAGCGGCCGCGCGGAAATCATCGATATCCTCTTGCGGAAAGTAGGTTTGCCGGCAATCCCTACATGCATTCCGGTACCGGTGTAACCCGCGTTGTAGATCGATGTGACGTTGTAGATGGTCGCCCAGTCATCCGGCGTCAGGAAGTGATTTCCCGAAAACTGCGAGGTGAATTGAGGATCCAGACGTTTTACGACTGCTTGCGGCTTCGGGCGGAAGCCGCTCAGCCCGCCAACCCCGACTACCACATTGACCAGGCCTTGAGGAATCGATATCTCCGTAGCATTGCTGATTCGCGTGTCCTTGCCAATTCTGTACTGATGGATCTGCGTGCGTAAGGCTGCTTCTGTCTGCGCCGCAGTTCCGGAGAACGCAATCAGGTTGCGCGACGGCGCCACGCTCTTCACCGTGAAGTCCTGCGCCTCCAGCCAACCCGTCACCCGACTAAGGTCTGCCTCTGTCAGCCCAAAGCGCGCGCCGAACTCCTCCTGGGTCAGCCACTGGTGATACTGAACCGACTTCGGGTTTTGCTGCGCCTCCACGAGAGCGTCTAGCTCAGCCTTCTCGGCGGTGCTCGAAGCGATGCTCAGCGCCATCGACTCCAGCCGCATGCCAGGGTTCGCCTCGCCCAGGTCACTCGCCTCTCGCGTCAGCGGGTGTACAGTTCCCGAAAGTGTCACCACCGGCCCAGGGGTCAGTTCCTGCGTAATGCGGTTGGGGCGTGGCGGAGGCCAGTGCTGTCGTCATCGCCAGAATCACGGCTGACACGGCAATCCAGCTCTTCCGGCTGTTTACAGCAAGAAACTGGTTCAATTTCTCGGGTGCCATCGCTATCACCGCACACCCCCGCAATGCCAAAGTGCCCATCCTAGACACGCCCAGAAAGCCACTGAACCCAGGAGGGCGACCAAAATCCCCTTCGCTGGCGCTCCCTCATTGAGCTGATCGTCTCTTTCACTCACCTGGTTCAGGGAGCACCTCCAGGGCGAGCCCCTCGCCATTTCCTTCTGTGCGCCGCCGCGTGGACCGCAGTATTACCGCAGGTGCAGAAGCGCGATGGACGTCCCCACTCCTTCCGCGTGCCTGTTTATTGGTGATGAAGGACTGAACCGTGGTCTCGAACTCCACAATTGCTTCGCGAAACGCTAGATAGGACCGATAAGCATGGAAAAGCGCATAGCACTCTTCGCATCCACCCTTGATGCCCCCTTGCTCGTCCTTCACGGGGTTGTAGGCTGGATGGCGGGAACATCGTCCCCTGATGCGATACACAACCCGAAACGCCACCTTGAACATGGAACTCCTCCCGATTGCCAGAATACAATATCATACATAGTATTACTATTACTGCTACATTCCTTGATTCGTGGCGGTCGGAGAGGCTGCGATACGTGGGTGAACCGGGCTGAGCGGTATGCACGGCAGCATCCCCGCATCCGAAGCAAGAATGCTCGCCCCATCACTGTAATTTGCAATACCTACGCTCGCTTTTCAGTGCGGACCTTTATCCCTTGAGTTCCCGGCATTGAGAGTACTGGGCGCCAATGGCCCAAGACGGCAAATATTCTCCACACCGACACTTTCGACCCGATGCGCACCCACCTGATGGCAGGTATGAAATCCCGAACTGGTCAATGTTGCTCAGACTTTAAAGAGCCATGCGTATATAAAACTGAAAGTGCCCAAACTGAAACGAATAAGGCCAAGGCCGGGTCTCAACATTATTAGTAGATTCAACGCCCTAGGGTGAAATCCAAATATCTGGAAGCAACGAGGAAATATGAAAACGAGCAGACCCGTCATTATCAAGCGGGTTCCGGAGAGTCTCACACTGAAACAGGCGCGTGCCTTTCTGAAAGAAGTGCGGCCGCTGCTGGAAAACGATCGTCCCCAGCTTATTTTTGATCTTTCGAGCGTGCGCAGGATCGATGACGCTGGCGTGGACATGCTGCTGTATTGCTTGAAGGAAGCAGCACGACGTGACGGCGCTCTGAAGTTGGCTTCGCTGAGTCCTCAATCCCAAGTGGTGCTGGATCTGACGCGAGCTGGCAGGTTATTCGAGATCTTCACCAGCTCCGTTGAAGCTGCGCGCAGCTTTGACGGTTATCTTCCCAATATTCGACCATTTCCCCAAGATGCCGAAATTGCTCAGGTTCTCGAGAGCCTTCCGGCAGCCTGAGATGGCACAGGGTGAGAACGAATGCAACTTTCTGTCAGCAGCTGCGTACCGGCGCGCCGTATAGCCTGAGCTCGGTTATGGGAGTTCCGCGAGCCCTAGTTGACTTCCTTCTCAATTGTCGTAGTCTTCGTCAAGAGAGCGTAGGAATGCAGCCAGCGCTCTGATGTCTTTTTCATCCAGAGATATTCGAGTGAGTTCGGGATCGCCGTTGCGAAGTTTGCCCTCTAGCGCCAGCTCGGACACGTGCACGTAAAAGTGGAGTACATCTTCCACTGTGGCCATGCGCCCCGTGTGCAGGTATGGCCAGGAGTGTCCTAGGTCGCGCAGGGTTGGGGTTCTGAACCTCGCAATCGTTCGCGACAACTGAACATTCGGATCGCAAGGGCGCGTGTCGCATAGAAGAAGACGCATTTGGCCTTGCACTTCTGGAAAATCCGGGTTGGCGAAGATATTCCACATGCCAAGGTCGGTCGCCAATGGATTTCCCATGGCCGGCAGCGAGCGAAAGACGCCTGAAGCGTGGGGATGGCTGGGTGTGGCGACAACATACCGGTCCGGGTTAAGACTGCGCTCCTCATACGATGGCAACGGCAACTGCACAAAGCTTCCCATGCCGTGCATGGAGTCATACTCCTCCTGAGCCGCGCCGGTATTGTGAAAACTAACGTCCGTAAAGTCCGGTGCAGGATGACAGGCAAGACAATTCCCCGAATGCAAGGCAACGGCTAGAGCCGTCGGCGTGTGACTCGCAGAAAGATTGTAAGGTGGGGCGCTCTGCCTTAGAAATATCTTCAGGCCGGCAAGTTCCTGCTCTCCAAATGCGAGGAGGTGCGGATGAAATCTCAACCACCGTTCATATGGCAGAACAAACCTGGGATTCTGCAGCTGATTCAATTTCTGTAGCAGATGTTGCGAGTACTTCACATCGCTTTCGCCCTGGGACGGCATCGGTGGGAGGTTATTCTTGGCGAGAAACATGTCATACGCTGAGCCGGTGTGAATGCCCTCTGCAGTTTGTTCAAACTGACATGTCTTCAAGAAGGCGGCGATCAATCGGGCAACCTCGTCTAGTATTTGCTGATCCGTCGCAGTTTTCACATCGATTCGGAAGCTACTTGAGAGCCGGAACTGATCCGGCAGGTCGCTAGCGGCTCCCAGCATGAGTTTCGCGTACGATCCCCCGTACTGTTGACCCAACTCATCCCGCCCATCATCGTTGCGAATCACTTTCGCGATGTAACGAACTGCTTCGTTGTGTTCAGCAAGCAACCAGCCAAAAGCTCTTCCCGTGAGAGTGCCCTTGGCTATGGCTTCCACGCTGGCAGAATCTCCATCGGCGTGGAGCAGAATCCCCGCGTGCCGAGGAGTGAAATCGTCCACCATACTTCGGGTATTTCTCACGGTTACAAGATGGCCGTCACCGCGATACGGAATTGGGGTCCTTGGCAGAAAGTTGGCATAAGTGCGGTTCGTCCCTCCCACAAGGGTTGAATACTCATCCACAAAGTGGCAGGAGCGGCAATTCATCGACTTTCCAGCGAAGGGCGAAGGGTAAATCGCTCCTGCGCGTGGATTCCATACCTTAGCAACCACCGCATCTCCCTGAACCAACGGACGATTCACATCGCCGTTCGAGTGCTCCGCGAAGTACTGAGCAAAGCGGGTTTCGAGAAAAAGACGCTCTCCGAGCAATGCCTCTGGCGTGCGGTTTATTCGTCCATTTGCAAATCTGTTCGCTGCGGGCCGCACGGTTGTGGGTGTTTGCGATTGAGCTAGGAGAGGTTTTACTGGACTGGCAAGGAAGGTAGCGAGGACAAACGCGGAGATAATTATGTTGAATATCTTACATAGGGACATGGGATCAGGGCCTCCGGGTCCAGATTTCAGTTTCCGTGAGTCAACCCATTTAGAAGCTTAGATGCCGCCCCTGAAACAGAGAACATGCTTCTGGTGCTTAGATTCTTTTCAGAGCAGGACCACGAGATCTTCCAAGCAGGCATCGCAATGGGCAGAGAGCGGTGTTCCTGTCCCATAAGCGTGGCGGGCAACCCGATAGCCGTCTGCTTATAACCGAAGCCATTCAAATGATGGATTGAAGGAATGCCGAAATGAAACGAAGTTTATTTTCTACTTACTCGTGGTCCGCCTTGTTTCTCTGTGCCGCGTTAATTGCCTTATTGACAGTCACTTCTTGCGGTAGTGGTACCGCAGCCTCTTCCAAATCGCCTCTAGCCGTCAGCCCCACTGTCACAATCACAGCCACTCCAGCCACAATCGCCCAAGGGAGTTCATCCACTTTAACCGTCACTGCCACCAATTCGACTCAAGTAGTGATCTCCGATAGCGCCGACAGCAGCACGTTCACGCTGGCTGCAACTGGAGGCACGCACACATTGACGCCCGCTTCCACGACAACCTATACCGCGACGGCCACCGGCACAGGCGGCACGACGACAGCCCAGACCACCCTTGCCGTAACAGCGCGAGCGGTAAGCAGCCCCACGGTTACACTCAACGCCGCGCCAGCCTCAATCACGCAAGGAAGTTCATCCACTTTAACCGTCACTGCCTCCAATTCGACTCAAGTGGTGATCTCCGATAGCGCCGACAGCAGCACGTTCACGCTGGCCGCAACCGGAGGGACGCAGAAAGTGACGCCATTTTCCACAACAACCTATACGGCGACCGCCACCGGCGCAGGCGCCACAACGACCGCCCAGACCACCATTACCGTAACAGCGCCAGCGACAAGCAGCCCTACGGTCACAATCAATGCCACTCCATCCTCAATCACCCCGGGGAGTTTCTCCACTCTAACCGTCATCGCCACGAACGCAACTCAGGTACTGATCTCCGACAATACCGACAGCAACTCGTACACGCTGGCTGCAGCAGGAGGCACTCAGAGCGTGAATCCGACCGCGACATCAACCTACACAGCGACTGCCAATGGTACTGGGGGCACGACGACAGCCCAGACCACCATTATCGTGACAGCGCCGGGTATAGGCGTGAATTCGGTCAACCACGTCGTCTTCATGATGCAAGAGAATCGCACCTTTGATACCTACTTCGGCATGTTGAATCCGTATCGCAAAGCAAATAGCCTGAACATCGGCGATGATGGCAACACTTATAATGTGGATGGGATTGACGACAAACTCACCACAAGCAACGGGGACGATGAAGGAGTATCTTTCCCGCTGTTCCACACGCTCAGTAGTTGCCTGGATGATATGACCTCCTCCTGGCTGGAAAGCTACGGCGACGTGAGCCGGTACGACTTTACACCGTCGCGCGGGATTTACATGGATGGCTTCGTCCATACCGCGGAAAATTACGCTAAAGACGCCAACGCCGGGGATATCGCTGGCGAGGGCACCTTCTCTGACTTTGCAGGGCAACGCGCCATGGCGTACTACCAGGACACCAGCACTAAGGGCACACCCGAGTTGAACTACTACTACTACATGGCATCGCAATTCGCGCTCTCCGACCGTTGGTTCTCACCGGTTGCCACCAAGACCGTGCCAAACCGGATTGCAACCTTGACCGGTGGCACCACGCAAGGATTAGCGTTTGATCCGTTTGCGGATGACAAACTAACCACTACCCTAACCATGAAGACCATCTTCCAGAAACTTGACGAAGCCACTCCCCCTGTTTCATGGAAGATCTACTACACGCTGACAGAAGGCAACTGCGACGAAAAAGATGGGGATTGCGGTACTGCGACTGGCCTCAGCCTCTTTCCGGTCACTACCTTTTCGGACTTCGGCTACTCCGGTAAATACGCATATAGTAATGCTTCGCACGCAGCCTGTGTCTCTCCTACCGTCAGTTCACAAACGGCAGTGGGCGACGCATCCAACTCATTCTGCATCGACCCGACCCACATCGCGCCACTGAGCCAGTTCTTTATCGACGCGGCCAATGGAACGCTATCCAGCTTCTCATACATTGAGCCTGGCTACGGGGTCAACGATGAGCATCCTGGCTCCGGACAATCAATCTTCTCCGGACAGGCGGAGGTTGCATTCATTGTTAGCAAGTTGATGAACAGCCCCTCATGGGCGGATTCAGTCTTCTTTCTGAGCTTTGACGAAGGCGGTGGCCCTTACGACCACGTGCCTCCGGTTCCGGACCAGTCGAACGATAAGACCAACCTCGCGAACATGGGCTACCTGCCCGGATGTCCGAGTTGCACTCCCGCAGTCCCAGTTGGCAAGATTCCGGACATCAGCACGATTGCCGTGAACCCGGATAATGCCGCCGGTGCCTCAGCCCTTTACTGGCCATGCTTGGACACTGGCCAGCCGACTCTACACTGCGATCTGAATCCGGGTGACCCCGGTGCCAGCCCGACGGATGCCCCGGCAGAACAGGGATTTGCGGCACAACTGGGCTTCCGCCTGCCCAATATGGTGATCTCGCCATTCACACGCAGGCACTATGTTTCGCACATACCGATGGACCATACTGCGGTTCTGAAGTTTGTGGAAAGCCGCTTCATCGGGCCGACCGCGCACCTTACTTATCGCGATGCGGCGCAGCCAAACTTGCTGGATTTCTTCGACTTCACGGGCGTTCCGTGGGCGACTCCACCGGCGGCCACGAGCATTCCGGTTCCGCCACTGGTGGGGGCGACCTGTACCCCAACAAAAATGCAATAACTGTCCCCATGGGCGCGCCTATGTTCATTACTGGCGCGCCCACGCATCACAGTTCGACTTCACAAATGGTTCCGCTGTGTAAATCCAGAAGCAAGCGATGTAGTAGAAGTCGCGGTAGGTGAAGATACGTTTCGCATACCCATGCCGGCAATAAGGTGATGCTGAAGTCCATCGAGAGTCGTTCAGCCCGTCACTCTCAACAATTGCGACGCAGCGCAGATAGACGTGATTGACGGAATTCTCTGACTGGAGAGCACCAGATCTAGCGCTTACAAACGCGCGAAGCAGCCAGTATTACTGTGTTGGTTGCAGCAAAACGCCGAGGACTAGAAAGACTGCGAAGTCCGTATCAATTGCCGTGTTTGCGGTTACAGGCTCGGCAGATGGCGAGGTGGCTCTCGGCCTGCGTCTCGGCTTCAGAAGAAAGCGTCGACATTGAGATCGAGCTGTTAGTATTCATTTGAGACGGCCGCCCGCATGAATTACGAGTAACTGGAATCGTCAGCAGGGGTTTGGAACTGACACCGTACTCAAGCGACTCTCTCTCACAACCGGCAGTGCTCGATCTATGATTCTTTATACACTGAATATCCGCTTCTTTGCTGAATAGGCTCCTAATGCGGTTTTTCGCATAGTGCCATAAGTTAGGAATATTCGTTTCATACCAGCAGCACTCGTACATGCGTGGCGAAAACCCACAGACGACTCGGAGTTGGTCTTTCGGCACGCTACTGCATTCGAGAAGAGCTGAAGTGAGTCTATGGTTTCCGTCCAGGATTGTGAACGCGTTGCTCTCGTCTATTCCAATCAGCAATACGCATCCAAGGTTTTCTCTGCGGCGCAAACTGAGACTGATGGCATGCACCTTCTTTGCGCACTCCCGTGCTGATCCGGTGAAATGCTGCGTTCGGATACGTTCAGCAACTTCACAAAGCAAGAAGCTCCCGCTAGCGACACGTCTCCATTGCGCACGTGGAATGACGCGGATGGATTTCATGTCTGAGAGCTCGACTTGCACTTCCCACCACTCAGTATCGACTGGTAGTTCTTGCAGCATGTGTCCACGGCGTCGATACAGAAGTGCATGGCGCAAAGCGTTTTCGTTCGTATCTGTGACATCGCCTTGAAATACAAGATGCTCGAAGCTCCTGCGATAGGAAACAAACTCCTGATGATAGAACTCGCTCTTTAAGAATTCGGCGATGACTTCGTGCTCCGTGATTCGTTGTATCCGCCGCATATAGCCTTCAGAGCCGTTGGAGATAAGATGCAGATGCAGAGTTGCCCGACTGCAACTCACCAAATCTGCCTGCCGGGTATGCGCGGTACGTTGGCACTTGATGAACTACAGTAAAAACGCTGACGATTTGCGTGCTGCGAGTCAGAGGAAACATAGGGAAGAGTATACGGGACAGACCCCCGATAAGGGCCATGCGTACGATTTCTCGTGAGGTGATTATGTGGAAAAGCACTTGCCCCGTCTGCAAGAGATTTCCACAAAGAGATTCATTAACTGAAACGCTTCTGTGTTGGTGCGTTTAGGTTTGGAGATAACCGCTGATCGTCCGGCGATCATGCGCTAGGCGGCACTGGCCGAAGCACTTCTACCAAGTTCCGGTGCCACAGACGCTTCCCGCTGAGGGTTCGTCTTTTGCGGCGCCTTGTGTCGCTTGTTTTCAGCGCGAGTAACGTTTAGCACATCACGTAAGCTCGTGCGGGCCTTGTGAAGCTGCGACTTGCTGTTGCCGACGGAACATCCCAGCAATTCTGCAATCTCCCTGTGCTCATATCCTTCAACGTCATGCAGCACGAAAACAATACGATAACCAGGAGGGAGGTTCTCGATGGCGCGTTCCAGAATCACACGGTCAACAGAGCCTGCAAGAACATGGTCTTCCTCGCCGAAGTCCTTCTGCGCACTGCCCTCTTCGTTAGGCTTCAGAGCCTCTTCTAAAGAAACCAACGGCAGTTTCCGTTTGCGCACATGCATGAGGACAACATTGACCGCAAGGCGGTGTAACCAAGTGGAGAATGCGGAATCGCCGCGAAAGGACACAATCTTACGAAAGAGCAGGAGGAAGGCTTCCTGAGTAAGGTCTTCCGCCACCTCAACATTGCCAATCATCCGTAGACAGAGTGAGTAAACCCGCCTTTTGTGAAGACCGTAGAGAGACTCAAAGCACTGAACGTCTCCTTGCTTGGCTCGGTCGATGGCTTCTGCTTCTGACATTCCCGATACCAACATTCTTCTTGCGATGGTCAATTAAACCTCCTCTGAAGCTTTGTGAAATTCGAAAATCTGGCTGATACTAGGGCCTAGGCAGCGGCGGCCGCAGCTTTTCTGGCGGGGTCCGGTACCATAGTCACTTCCCGCTGACTTTTCATCTTTCGTGACAACTTCTGCCGGTTAATTTCGGCGTGAGTAACGTTTAGCGCAGCACGCAATTTCAAACGTGCGTTGTGAAGCTGCGATTTGGTGTTGCCAATGGAACATTTCCGCATTTCGGCAATTTCGCCATGCTCATATCCTTCAAGGTCATGCAGAACGAAATTGATGCGATAGCCAGGGGGCAGCCCTACGATGGCTCGTTCCAAGTCCACAGGCTCAATGCGGTCAGCAAGAACATGGTCTTGGACAGTACTTTTTTTTCGGATTCCACTCTCCTCGTTAGGCTCCAGAGTTTCGTTGAGAAAAATCGTTGTGTGTCTCATATTGCGTAGGCGCATGAAGATCACGTTAACGGTGAGGCGATGCAGCCAAATATCGAACGCAGAATCACCGCGAAAGGTTGCAATCTTGCGAAAGAGCAGGAAAAAGACATCCTGTGTGAGGTCTTCCGCCGCCTCAGCATTGCCGATCATGCGGAGACAGAGCGAGTAAGCTCGGCTTTTGTGAAGGTTATAGAGAACCTCGAAGCAGCTTTCGTCGCCTTGTTTAGCGCCTTCGATTGCTTCTGCTTCTGACATTCCAGATGCCAGCATCCTTCTTGCGGTGGTCAATAAATCTCCTCGGTACGCCCGTTCGGTTCGAATGAGATCTCGCACGTTGGGCGCAGAGGCGAATCCCATCAACTATCTTTCTGCACAACTTGATTCCTGTATTGCGTGGATAGCAACTTCGACGGTCATAACCTGTATATCGCTATGGTTTTTTCGAAACTGTGCAATATTGACCAACTCTGATTTCTTTTGAATGCACCTTCGGCACAGGAGTCTTGGCAGGAATGCTATGGGGAGCGTTCAATTTGGAAGGTTCCGACAGCGGACGGGTAGCCCAACGAATAGCTGCAGGTCTTCAGGCTGCCGGATCGCCAATATGAGAGAAAAGAATAGGGTTATCGCTTCCAATCGGGATAAGGGGGAATCTCACGTTCAGATCCGGTCGCTTGTCTTCGCGGCTGCGGGCCGGACGCTCCGGATGATTCCCTGCGTTTTCAAGTCCAGCAACTACTCCTGCTTGACGTCTTCGGCTTTCACACTCTCATCAGCAGCTTCGCCGTCTGGCGACAGCACTGTATCTCAGGATTGGCCTCCGCTCTCCTGTGCCTACACGCCGTCGCCAATACCCCGGCAGGGTCGATCATGCCAGTGAGCTAGAGTGCACAGATTAAGCTGTGAATAGCCCCGTACGATACTCTCTGACTGACGTATCAAAGGAGAGTCGAGTGATAACCCAAAAGCAGTTTGCTTTCGTTCTGGGGCCGCTTGTCCTAGCACTGTGCCTGCCCGTAATGGCACAGTGCACAACGCAATCCACCACCACTACGACACAGGATTCGCAACCAGCCGTTTCTCAGACCACTACCACAACCACGACGCCGGGCACCGTTCCTACCACCGTCGTTTCTCCTGCGACCACGCAGGACGCAACCGTCCCCGCCACCATGGCGCAGGATGCCGCGACCTCTGACAACAACGTTCCCATGACCAAACGGGAGTTGAAAGACCAGAGGAAAGAGCAGAAGCAGGACGAAAAGTCAGCAAGGGAGGACGCCAAAGCCCAGAAGGACGATGCCAAGGCGCTCAAGCACCAGGACAAGTCCACTGATGCAGCAGAGAAGGCCAACTCCCCTCAGTAGGTAGGTAAGGCACGCTGTAGCAGATCGTGCGGCTCGTCTTGGTGCTCTCCTCGGACCGAGACGAACCGTCGTTGGGCTCGCGGGGAGTGCCGTCCCCGTGGGGACATCAGTCTGCAACTGACTGGCGGCCAGAGACTGGGCTCACCATACAGATTCCGCTCTACTGCAGACGTGTTTCCAGTTAGCACAGTTCGCGCAGGAAATTGCGTCGGGCGCACAGGGGTGTAATGTCGATGACTGGATTTGACGAATCGGCGTGGCGCAGTATCCACGAACCCACCCCACATCCTTCTGACAATAAGGGGATGGAACAGAGTGGCCGCCCCAAAAATTATGAGGAGGTCGCACGGTTAATGGAACAAGGAGGCGATTGGGAGGTTGTGATCGTCGATTTTCTTCACGAGTTCAACTTTTTTAGGACGGCAGATTTCTTTGAAAAGGAGCCGGGCCTATGGTTTTCTTGCGAGATGCGGGCATGACAGAGTATCTGTCCCATCGTTTCAAATTGACAGTTCCTGAGTGGATTGAAAAGCCTGAATATTTTCTGCCGGAGCCGTGGGAGAAGTCCATGACGATACCGGGGAGCCCGAGTTTAGGGAAGGAACATCGGCTATAATCCACGCCACCTGACTCGTTTGTCAGCATCGACGGTCCGACCGTTCTTTCCGGCATTGGCATGACGAAGGATGTTCAATCCCTCCGCGTAGGAGGCCATGATGCCGTATTCGATGCCGTTGTGGACCATCTTCACGAAGTGGCCGGCGCCGCTCGGACCACAGTGCAGGTAGCCGTGCTCAGCAGTTCCGCTAAGCTTTTCCCGACCCGGCGTGCGGGGTGCCTCCTCGACACGATGAGTTGCCCAAGGTTGCGAGCGTGTGGCTACGCTGCTTGTGGCAATTCAACAGGCGGTGCAGCCGTGGAGGCATCGCTGCTCTCCTTTTCCTTGTTTGCACGGTCCTGACTCACCTTCATCGTCAGCGCGGTAATTCCGGCAAGATCACCCAGTTGCATCGTATCGAGGGCTGAGCTGGGAACGAGGACAATTGTGGAGTTTTGTTTCAAGCCTTCATAAAGCATGTTCATAGCTCTCAGATGCAAAGCCACTGGGTCGTTGGCATAGGTCTTGGCCGCTTCGCCGAAGCTCTGAGCCACCTGACGCTCCGAGTCTCCTAGAATCACGCGGGCTTGGCGTTCCCGATCGGCCTGGGCCTGCATTGACATCGCATTCTCCAAGCCTGAAGGAATCAACACATCCTTGACTTCCACCGAGATGACATTGATGCCCCATGGTTCCGTGCGCTCATCGATGATCTTACGTAGCGAATCACTGATCTTGTCCCTGCCTTCGAGCATGTCTGAAAGCATGGTTTTCCCAATGACATCGCGCAGAGCTGTTTGCGAAGCCCAATTGATCGCAGCTTGGTAGTCAGCGACATCCAGGGCTGCCTTCTTGGGATCCACAATCTTCCAGAACAACACCGCATCCACATCCACGGGAACAGTGTCCTTCGTCAGTGTCTTTTCTGCCTTGAAAGAACTCGTAAGGACACGAGTGTCTATCCAGTAGGGAATGTTTTCGATCATCGGAATGATCAGAAACAGTCCAGGCCCCTCAAGCGAGCGGAACTTACCCAACCGCAGAACGACCGCCCTGCTCCACTGATCCGCAACCTGAACGGCGGAAGAGAAAATAAAGGCAAGGACAAACGCACTGCCGATTATCCATATGGCTGCAAAAATATTCGAGGCGCCATTCATGGCGTACGCGACTGCTACGCCAACGCCTAGAATGACTACGAATATCAACATCGAAAACGAGCTGCTCTTTCTCATTGCAATACCCTCCGGTCGATCTTCTCGATATCGTTGTGGCAAATTTCTAAACTTCATCTCTTCCCTATCCGGACTCAAGCGGCCTTGAGCGTCTGACTTTTAGTCGCGATGCATTCCAGCAGATCGTTCCATGATTTGATGAACGATTCCGCACCTTCTACCTGAAGTTGTGTGCCCAAGGTGTCAACGTTAACGCCGGCCTTGGAGAGGTTGGTCAGCACCTCGTTGAAGTCGTCGTCACTCTTGCCCAACATTTCGCCTATCTCCCCATGCTCGGCAAACGCTTTCAACGTCGCCTCGGGCATCGTGTTTATGGTAAAGGGTGCTGCGAGAGCGTGGACGTATAGAGTATCTGAGGCTTTGGGATCCTTGGTCCCGGTGCTGGCCCAGAGAAGGCGCTGCGAACGGCCACCTGCATTGAGCATGCGCTGCCATCGCGGCGAGTTGAGTACTACGCGGTAGCTCTCGTAGACCTGTCCAGCGATGGCGATGCCGAGTTGATTGCGCAACGCTTCCGGTCCTTTCTCCTTTACCGCAACATCCCATCGGCTGACAAAGAGCGAAGCAACGGAGCCAACATCTGGATTCAATCCGGCATCGATGCGCCGCTCGATACCTCGCAGGTATGCCTCAGCGGCTGCTACGTACTGGTCGCGCGAGAATAGCAGTGTTACGTTTACCGGCACGCCGCCGAAGATCGCCTCCTCGATGGCAGGAAGCCCTTCCAGGGTACCTGGAATCTTGATGAAAAGATTTGGGCGTCCTGCGCGGGCATGGAGAGATTTGGCCGCGGCCAGGGTGGCTGCAGTGTCGTGCGCCAGCAAGGGCGAGACCTCCAAGGAGACCCAGCCATCCACGCCGTTCGTCAGGTCGTGGATAGGCCGAAACAGATCGGCAGCTTGCTTGAGGTCCTCGAGTGCGAGTTCGAAGAACAGAGCCTCGCCCAACTTGCCCTCTTTGATCTTCTGGCGAATTGCGGCGTCGTAGTCGTTGCTATGCTTGATGGCGTGATCGAAGATCGTGGGATTCGAGGTGAGGCCCGTTACCGAGAGCGCTTGGATATAACGCGCAAGCGTACCGCTGGTGAGCAAACCGCGCGTGATGTTGTCGAGCCAGAGGCTCTGGCCGATGGCGTGAAGTTTTTGAGTCGCTCTCCTCATTTCTCTCCTGCAGTGGCTTGCGCTGCAACTTCCTGCTTCTCCGGTTCCTGTACTTCCTCCAGGCGGCGCTTGTGGCGACTGGAGCGGCACTGAAGTGAGCGGCCAGAAACGCCTGGATCAGCTCCCTTCCACGTGCTCTTCATAAATCGGGACAACGCAAGGTTGTGGTGCAGAGAACCTGCAGATCCTATTGAGAGCCTGTCTTCCGCTCTGGCACACGTTTCTCTAAGAGCGTGGCACCAGTCGTAAGGACAAACTGTTCCATTTTGCTCATTGTTGGCAGATATAGGAGAGTTCAATTCAATGGTGTTGCTTCGAGGCTGCGTACCTGCACGGCCCCGAATGAATTTGGTGCAGTTCTCACAAACATCTTGCAGCATCACAATCCATGACGACCGGAATTGTGAGCAAGATTGAACAGTTTTCCAGCCCCTCGCAGGCTAATACTTTCTGCGACGGCCGAGAATTCGCTGCCCTTAAGCAAGATTTCCGGCAACGATGCCGGTCCTCCGAGCCCTTCTAAATCGATATTCGGGTAGGTAATAAGAACAGGAAACGATCATCGTGGAACCAAACGCAGAGAAACTCGAACCCAAGCAGGGGAAAAAGTCCGATTCCAAAAATGATCTGAAATCCCTTCTCATGCCGGAGCTGCTGAAAAAACTGGGCTCATCGCCGGACGGTCTTAGTCAAGCCGAAGCACAGAACCGACTGGCGCAATATGGTCCGAACGAGATCAAGGAAGAGAAGACTAACGCGTTTCTAAAGTTCCTTACCTACTTCTGGGGCCCTATTCCGTGGATGATTGAAGCAGCAGTCATTCTGTCGGGA
>Ga0181520_10007372_pt1 | contig 16246 bp, 19 predicted proteins | sample PEATcosm2014_Bin_29_FD_132451 | JGI IMG/M metagenome (GOLD analysis project Ga0181520, IMG submission 132451) | Peatland microbial communities from MTU Mesocosm Facility, Houghton, MI, USA - PEATcosm2014_Bin02_30_metaG | ecosystem: Environmental > Terrestrial > Soil > Wetlands > Peat | place...
GGAGGCACTGTACCTTAGATCTTTCGGTCACTGTTTTACTTCTGTAAACTCAGCATTTCTACAGAGCCGGGAGTTGTATGAATTTTATTTCCCGGCAGGACGCCGGTGGAGTGAGCGGTCTTCCTCAACGATATAATTGATCACGTTCTCGGAAATATCCGCGGAATATTCGCCGGCCCTTCGGATACTCTCGGCGACGTAACTGACAGAAATTGCAGTCACTGTCTCCTGTTTGAATGCCATGTTGCTGATGTCCCCGCAGATATTTTCCAGCGCCGATACCGACTCGATGGTCTTGTGAGCTTCTTTGAGATCGGCATTGAAAAATGAGACGATGCTTTTGTCAAAGAGGTTCATGGACAGGACGCTTGCTTTCTTTAACGCAGTCACGATCTTCAAATCGAGATCGATATCCATGATCGGCTGGGCATTCTCGGCTATCCGCACGGCATGGTCGCCAATCCGCTCGATGATCCGGCTGATGATGTGATAATACATCGCCATGCCAACCGAGACCTCCATTTTCCGGGACAGGGCCGGGTTCTGCATGATCATGTTGGTCTGGCGGGCAATCAGCCAGTTGAGTCTGTCCGAGTCAAGGTCACGGTTGATCACATCGGTAGCGAGGACACGGTTGTGCGTTTCGAGCGCGGTGATGGCATCCCCGTGCATGTTCCTGACGATCACAAACATTCGTTTGAGGGTATTGTCAAACGGCATCTCGGCGGGATTGAGCAGATCTTTTATTACAATAAGGGTATCATTCTCCTCGACGATTTCCTGCCCGATGGTCATCTGGGTGAAGTCCCGCACGACCGAGCGGACAAACGGGGGAAACCGCTGTTTTGAGCTGATCCTTGTTTCGGTAAAACCGGTGATATAGGTACCAATGAGCAGCCTGAAGAGGAAGGAGGGGTCGGTAATGTGCCCGAGATCTATCTCCTTTACCCGCTGCAGCGGCTCATCCGTGGTTTTCTTCGTGACCAACAGTGTCCCGTCCGGCTGGACAATAAGACCAACGGGATCATTCTTCTTGATCCGCATCTCCGTTATCCAGTCTTTGGGAAGCGTAACGACAAACGATGACCCCCCGGTCATCTGGACCCGACGTAGTTCCATCTTTTTTCACCCCTTAATCAGAGTTATATGATGAATATGCTTGCCTCTATTTGATCTTTTTTTGTATATATACATGTATATTCTATATCGAAAAACTGTTTATAAGACCGGGGCGATGGTATGATCAGGATTAAATAAAATTGTAAATTGGTGGGGGCGGGGATGAAAAAAGAGCGCGTGATTTTTATCTCCTCCTTTAACTCGATCAGGTCCCCCATGGCAGAAGGTTTTCTCAGGGACCGGGGAAACGGGCGATATATTGTTTTTTCTGCCGGTGTGGCACCAATACGGGTAAACCCCCATGCTGTTATGGTTATGCGGGAGGTTGGGATAGACATATCCGACCATAAACCTGCGTCAGTATACCAGTGCCGGAACGAAAATTTCGATTATATCATCACGCTCTGTAATCACACCCGCACTATGGCAGGGGAACTACTCCCGGAGGGGGACAGGTTTCTGCATAAGAATTTTGTCACCCCTCCTGAGATTGGGAGAGCAAAGGAAGAAGTTCTCACAGACTTCCGGAAATTGAGGGACGAGATCGCGTCGTGGCTCGTTGAAAGTTTTCCGGTAAATTCACCCGACCCTCAGAAGAATCACCATGAGGAAGACCATCCCTCGTGATATCTTCCCGCTTATTTCAGAGATTTGGACATCCTGGCAAAAAGTTACTCCAGAGAACACGTAAATATCCCGGAGAAAAGCATGACATATACCTCGTCATCGAATATGATCAATCTGGATGGCCCCCTTATCCAGATATTTTTAGGATTCCTGTTAGCTATCATCGGGTGCGTCATCCTGATCAGCGTACCGGAGTACTCGCAGGTTTCATATCTCCTGTTTCTGATTGCCGGTGTTCTTGTCGCACTTGCCATGATCTTTCTTGCAGGTGATTAACCGCCATGGCTTTTACAATAGAGTATTCCAAATAAGTATATAACTCTGAAGACAAACTATGTAGATAATTGGTTGGGGGCAACCTCCAGACACTCCCAGTACCCCGGTGGCAGGGACCTGTCCCGGAATTACAAAACCCAGGTGGAAACGATGATCCGGCTCACGGCAAAAATAACGACCAATCCGATAAACCAGTGCGGACTCATTGCCGGCGCCCTCGGGGGAGAATCCATCGTACTTCTCGTTCTGGTCAATACGATTCTTCTCAAATCCTTCGCAAAAGAAGATCTCATGATAAGCGATCCAATTATCATTGCCTGGAATACCCTGTACCCGTTTCTCATAATTGTGATTTTCGAGGGATGGGGTGTATTTGCTGCATGGCTGGGGAAACCGGGGCTAAAAAACAGAACTGATGCATTACTTGCGGGATTTATTTCCGGCATTCTTATCGGCATCCTTCTTGAAATCATGTGGATCGCACAGATCATCAGCCTGATCGGAAACAATCTCGGTCAGTATACCGGTCTCTTTACGGGATACGGTAGTACCCTGCTTACTATTGGCGTCCTGATTATTTTCGTCATACTGGGGGGCGTTCTTTCAGGTTTTGGCTCGTATATTTTCTATATTTTCAAATCACCCCCGGATAACCGGACTGCCGTATGAATTCATTTGCGGGTGCTTTTACTGACCTGATAGCAGCTACCCATTACCGTGCGGGAAAAAACCGGATAACCTGCGAAAAGATACTATATAGAAATTATTTTAAGTATATACTCCAAGTACAAACTATGTGTTTATGTATCCAGCCGTACCGGCATAACACCCGTCATCTCCCTGATGAACAAGCCCCCGCAGGAACTGCTAAAAATGAAGAGCCGGAACCATCACCCGGAGTACCCGATCTTATGACTGATAACCAGGGTCTGACGTATATGGCAGTCAGGAATTGTGACCTCGAACGGTTCAGTGTAAAATAATCCGGAGTGGAACCTGCCATGCTATGCCAGACCGGAATTCCCGAATCCCGCCCCGGGCGAACTATCCTGACACGTACCCTTTACAGAACCTGTACCAGAGACAGTCCTTTCATCCTTCCTGATCCCGAAGATCTCAAAGGACTTCGCGAATGGGTGACGGCAAAACGGATTTGTGAAGAAGCGCATGAAAGAAGACATGGGCGAATCTACATTGCTCCTTGGCGGGTTGGATAACCGGTGGTCTCTAAACACATTGCTAGAAAAAAGATCTGTGGGGGATTTGCCTTATGCAAATCAATGAAACGCGTCAAGAAGATGACTCTTCTTGATACTCTATAATTTGCAATTAATCTCTATAAATACGTTTCGATAATCATGGCCGCAGAAACTGACACTTTTGAGAATTTATTTGAGGTGTATAAGCGGTTCTGCTATATTTTTGGCCGTTCTTTTGATCGAAATCCAAACCGGGATATTATCAAACTTATCTACCAGGCCGATCTTGAAATGACGCCGGGTATGTTTACGTCCCTATGGATTGTAACAACCATGCTTGTCGGGTTTCTGATGATCGTTATTGCGGCTGTCCTCTTCCTGCTCCCGGAGAGCCCTTTTGCGATATCAACTCCTTTACCTTATATCCTGCTCTTTGCATTGATCGGGTCTGCTGCGATAGCGCTCGGTTTTCCCTTTTACTTGCAAAACCAGATCGAGAACAAAAAACGGGATATCGATCACCAGATCCCCTACGCGCTTGCATTCATGTCGATTCTTGCCAGTTCCGGGGCGACACCGCTTGATATCATAAGGAGAATCGCACGAGAGGATTACGGGCAGATCTCCAATGAATTCCGCAAGGTGCTTTTTCGTGTGGATGTCCTGGGAGAGGATGTGGTCACTGCGATGAACGGGCTGGTGCAGAATACACCGTCAGATATGTTCCGGGATATCTGTATTGATCTGACCAATATTATCTATGGTGGGGGAGGGCTGAAATCCTATCTTGAGACCAAGTCGAAAGAGCTCATGGCGATCCGCCGCCAGACCTACAAGGAGTTCGTGGAATCCCTTGCCGTGTTTGGTGAAGGATACCTCGGGGGGGTGGTCATGACAATCACCCTTGCCGTGCTGGGGGTCGTAATCTCCGGGGCGCTGGGCATCCAGATAGGGCCGTTTACAGCAAAAGAAATGTTCAACTACCTGATCTACCTGCTCATCCCGCTCATCAATGTGGTCTTCCTCCAGATGTTGGCCGTGAAATATTCAACAAATCCCTGATCCGCTATGAAATCACCTACCAAGGACTCCCCGGCCCATAAAAAGATCGATGATCTCAACGTGATTATCGAGAGAATCCGGATCAAGTACAATCCGCCACGGGAACTTTTCACGATCGCTCTTCCGGTTGCGGTAGCACTCCTTGTCGTGCTTGCCGCATTCCTGATGGGGTACACCCTGCACACGACAGACAAGCAACAGGTTACCACCTCAAGTGACAAGGAAAAGTTACTCCAGGAGTACCTTGCCCAGACGAGCGCCGAAAACGGCAATGCGACGGGGGCATCCGCTCCCCAAACGCCATCACCACCGGCTGCCCCGACCATGGGACTTGACGAGGTGATGGTATTTGCCCTCCTTATTGCCATCATCCCGTATTCGATTGATATCACGCTCCAGAAGCGGGCAACCCGTAAGAAAGAGGAACTGTACACCGAGTTCCTCTTCAAGCTCTCGGAACTGATGCGGGGCGGGCTCGATCCAGTCAAGGCGGTAAAGGAGCTTTCCAAGACCGATCTTGGCGTTCTCACTCCCCATATCCGTATTGCATCGACGTCCATGACCTTTGGCAAGTCGTTTGAAGAATCGATGAAGGCGATGGCACAGTCGCTCCATTCGGACCTGATCACCCGGTACACAATGCTCGTGGTCCAGGCTTCATATTCCGGGGGCGCCGTAGCCGATCTTATCCTCAAGGCATCCGAAGATATGCGGAGTATCATTTCCATCGAACGGGAAAAAGAGGGAAACCTGCACCAGTATGTACTGATTTTCTACTTTGCACAGGCAATTATCATCTTTATCATCTATATCCTGACGACAAGCCTGCTCCCGTTCGTGCAGCAGCTCGGGACTACCAATATGTTTGGTAAGACCGATATCGGGACTATCGATTTTGCCCGGGGTTTCTTCCACATGATCATCCTTAACTCCATATTCGGTGGTCTTATTATCGGTAAGATCAGCGAGGGCGAGGCGCGGTTCGGGCTCAAGCATGTCGTGGTGCTGGTGGCGGTGGGGTACATCGCCTCTGCGCTTTTTATCCTTCCTCCCCCAGTGGCACAGGCCGGACCACAGGTCAACATAACAGTGGTATCCGGGGATCAACAGGAGGGCATTGCCGCATTGCCGCTCAAGGATTCAATTGTTTTCAAACTCACGGATGCTACAGGTAATCCAATGAACAGCACATCCGTTGCATTCAGTATAGTACCGGAAGGTACGGTAAATCCGGTGTCGGATACATCGGATCAGAACGGACTTGTACAAACAAAGGTAGTCCTTGGAACAGATCCTGGAACGTACATTGTCACCGCAACTGCAAACGGGGCTTCTGCCAAGGCAACGGTAATAGCAAAATCTGGTGAGTAATTAAAATGTCAAAGTTAATATTGCACGGTTTATGTTCAGTGGTGTGTATTCTGGCACTTGTAATTATTTCCGGATGCACATCCACTATGCATGATTCATCAATGAACAAGACAACCATCGCCTCTTCCGATCCTGAAACCGGGATTCAGGCATGGGTCGCTGCAGTAAACAACAAGGATCTCGGACGGCTTTACGATCTTTCGCCCGATGAGATTAAGACTCAAATGTCGTGGGAAAATTTCACTGCAGCAAATGAGAATAACGAATTTCTGCGTCCGGATGAATTTTTTACTTTCGACAGTGTCATGAATAAAACCGGTAATGCCACTGTTGCAAACCTCAAAGTGGTTCTGCTTCTGCACAAAAATAATTCTGCAAATTCTACACAGTCAGAGACAATTCCGTTGTATTTTAACTTTATCGAATTGTTCGAACACGGGGAATGGAAGATTTGGTCAATTCCCTGGTCTTAAGATGATATAACAGGGTTTCCATGTATGCAGGATTCGGGAAATTCAATTTCTTTATTACAATCCCTCTACAAAATGATGGCAGACCGGGCAGACCCAGCCAACCGGTATCATCTCCCCGTTTTTTGTTGAAGAGAATGTCTGGATCATGGGTGTGTTACAGGGGCAGACCGGCCGGGTCACCGATGCCTGCTGCTCCATGAACGAATCGAGCTTGCGTTTCTTATAGAGGGCGCTCTCGATGCTGGCGAAAAGTTCCCGGGTGTTTATCGGTTTGACGAGGTAACTATGGGCTTCGGCCAAGACAACACGCCTGATCGTCTCATCATCGCTGTATGCGGTCAGGAAAATGATCGGCGTACCATACAATCCCTTGATCTTTTTTGCGGCTTCGATCCCATCCATCTCTCCCTGAAGGCGAATATCCATAAGGATTACCTGTGGGTGCTGCTCCCCGGTCATGGAGATGGCTTCTTCACCGGTCATGGCGATTCCGACCACAGAATACCCGATCCGTCTGAGCGTTTCCTCCAGTGTCATAGCAACGAGCCCTTCATCCTCTACGATAAGGATTCGTTTTTCCGTGGGGTTTGTGGGATTTGTCATCATAACCTGTACGGTAGTGTTTTTGTTATAGACTATATTTAGTTGTCTTTAATATAGAGCAAGATTTCAATATATTTAGAAGAGGCATCGCGATGAATGATCAGGCCCATGAATATCACTCGTGGAAGGGAACGGATAACCCGTTTGTCCAGATCCCGGAAGATCCCGGAACCATGGGCATTTTGATCGTCATCGTTACCCTCCTTACGATTGGCGTCGCTGTATTCAGCCTGACCTACGGAATTACGGATCTCTACCAGTACCTCTTCCTTCTTCCGATAGTGATGACAGCATATTTCTTCCCCCGAAGGGGTATTGCTGCGTCCGTCGTGATGGGACTCAGCCTGATCGCGCTTGACCTGCTCTTTATCGGCAAGAGCCTGCCCGTCCTTTCCCGCGCGTGCTTCACGTTCGGCGTTTTTCTTGGGATTGGAGGAATTATCACCATACTCTCGGGAAACATATCCGGTTTGAAACAGCGGTACCAGGATATACTGGCCATGTCTGAGGCGGGGATTGTTATCTTTGATCGTACTACCGGGCATATTACCGAGGCCAATCCCGGTTTCCTCGCGCCTCTGGGGTACGAAACCACACAATCTGAACTGCCTGCATTTGGTAATCTTTTCAGCAATGCGAAGCAGTATCACGATCTGGCGGATGATGTGAAAACCGACGGGAGAATTACCGACCGGAAATGCACGCTCCTGACCTCATCCGGCGCGCTGCGCCATTTCCAGATATCGGCGCGTGAATTCTCGGGCCCCTTTATCCTCTGTACTCTGATGGATGTTACCGAGCGCAAACAGTTCGAGGATTCCCTGCGCCAGTCGCTGGCAGAAAAAGAGATCCTCTTAAAAGAAGTACATCACCGGGTCAAGAACAACATGCAGGTGATCATCAGCCTCCTTGAGTTGAATGCACTCAGGGCTGAAAATGAGACTGAACGCTTCCAGTATGCCGAGATGCAGGGACGTGTAATGACGATGGCGCTGATCCATGAGAAACTCTACCAGTCCCCGGTCTCCGGGTCCATCGGGGCACAGGAATATTTTTCGGATCTTTTAAAAAATGTTGTTTCTGCGTCAGCGACACCTGGTGTTATCTGTTCTGTCCAGGCACCGGGCATCTTTCTTGATATCGACAAGGCGATCCCCTGCGGGCTTATCATCAACGAGCTTGCAACAAATTCCCTGAAATACGCATTCAGGGAACCGGCAGGATCTGAGATTCACCTTACCCTTGCGGCGGGCAGGAATGGTGTTTGTCTGATGGTTTTTTCTGACAATGGCACGGGTCTTCCTGCATCATACGACTTCTCTGCATCAGAAACCCTCGGGATAAAACTGGTTCATATGCTGATCCGGCAGCTCAAAGGAACGATCACGTTAACCAGTCATGGCGGGACGTATTATTGCATACAGTTCCCCTTAAACCAGCACGAGATGGAATTAAGAGATTTTGCGGATCACGTGAGAGAACAGACCACCATTTCTCATTGGGCATGAAAAAATGAGAATATGCTACGGGTTGGCCTGATACGATCTTTTAAAAGAGGAATATGGTTTTCCCGTATCGGAATTTGTACTTATTATGCAATGCGATTCATATCCGCCAAAACATGGGGCGTCACCCGGCTCAACTAAATATCACAATAGAGACTATAGTGAAAAATATGATATAGCCCCATTTTGTAATTATTAACTCTAGGTCACACTCGATGAAAGTACGTACGCGCTCCCGATTGATCCTCGCTGCCATGACGTTCCTCTTTCTGGTGGTTTTAAGTTTTGTCACCCAGTTTGTTATCCTCGATTCGTTCAATACCATAGAAAAACAGGAGATGACCGCAAACGTCCAGCGGGCCATTGCCAACATCAATAGCCAGGAAATGGCTGTCGCATCAAGCTGCAAAGACTGGGCTGACCGTGATGAAACGTATGCTTTCTCTGGTAAGATCAATACGTCCCCGACTTACGGTACCCTTAACCAGCCGGTCCAGCTCGGAACCCTGGATATCGACTACCTGCTTATCTACAGTACCTCGGGAAAACTGGTTTTTTCAGAAGGTGTCCTGACACCTGATGGAACAGGGACGGTTGTTCCCGATCAACTGGAAACCATCATCAGTAACAGCATTATCCCGGCAGGAGTGCCGGGTGGGGTGTCGGGACGACGCGGAGTATCCTTTATCAATGGCGACCCCGTCATGCTTGCGGGTTATGCGATTCAGGGAAGCAACCAGTCGAATCCCTCACGGGGCACCCTTGTGATGGCACGGGTTCTCACCCCGCAAAGAATTGATGATATGGAAAGTGTCCTCCAGATCCCGGACATTTCCCTTGAAAATGTCTCATCGGCTGACAGCACCGGTATGCTGAGTGCTGTGGATTTACAGCAGATGAAAAAAGGCAAAATTTTCAGCCAGCCGGTCAATGACAGCAAACTTGAGGGGCAGGCCATGATCACCGGGATCGAGGACAAGCCGACCTTTCTGATGCTGCAGGTCAGGACCGATCGCCCCATGTACCAGCAGGTTCAGTCGTCAATCTTTATTGTGGCGATGGCTATCATCCTGTTGAGCCTGTGCTTTATCCTGGCAGTCCAGTTGTTATTACAGCGTTTTGTCCTTGAACCGCTCAGCACTCTTGATAACGATATAAAAATTATCGGGAAGTCCGGCGATCTCGCCCGTAGCATTCCCGAGAAAGGGGATGATGAAGTCCTCTCACTTACCCGGGCCCTGAATCTGATGCTCAGTGAGATTGAGAAAAAACGCAATCAGTTGTCCGAAGCCCGCCGTGAACTGGCACTGCGTAACCGGGACCTTGAGGAATTTAACCGCAAGGCGAACCTATACCTTGACATTTACCTTGATGTGATAACCTACGAAATACTCAATGCGATTATGGGGCTGCGGGGGTATGCCGAGTATCTTGAACCTACTGCGAGCGAAAAGGAGAAGCCTTTTCTCAAAAAGATCAGCGACCTTGCACAAAAAAGCAGCAATGTGATCCGCAATATCGAAACGATCAGCCGGATTTACAAGATGCCGCAGGGAGTAGTTCCCATCGATCTCGCAGATATCCTGAAAAAAGAAATTGCCCTTCGTCCGAATGTCAATATCGCTCTTGAAGGATGTAACCGTACCGTGCTCGCCAACGATATGATGGGTGTAATTTTTGATAATCTTTTTTCAAACTGTCTCAAGTTTGGTGGACCTAGTGTCAGGATCGACGTTTCTGCACGGGATACCAGCGAGGGAATGCTCGAAATATCCGTTACCGATAACGGGCCGGGCATTCCCGACGCGATGAAATCGCAGGTTTTCGACCGTTTCGCACAGGATTCTAAAACACGGAGCAGTTATGGACTTGGCCTTCACATCGTTAAGATGCTCGTGGAAGGATACGGGGGGAAGGTATGGGCGGATGATCGTATACACGGAGATCTGGCATCGGGTGCCGCAATACGTTTCACGTTTCATATTGCTGAATAACCGGATCGTTTCATTTTTCGTGCATAGCGGTATTTCTTTCCTAGTGTTTCACTCAAGAAATTCACACCATGCAAGACTCTCCTTTTGTTTTAGTGGTGGGAATGAGGTGTATTTCCTTGATCTCTCTTGTCAAACGGGTCCCCTCGTCATTGAGCATAAAAGAGCAGAACTATGAATGATGAAGATTTTCTTACCTGACACACCGATCCATTTTTACTCGGCCAGTACTGCCTGATCCGGGAACTGGTACGTTATCAGCCGTGGCGTTCCCGGGTATCGATCAGGAACCCTTCATCGCTCACCGTGAAGGGCAGCATCTTATCAAGAAGCCGTGCTCCCTGCATCTTTGGGATATTGAGATACCGTTTGAGTTTGTCCCCTTCCGCAACCGTTGTAATCTGGATGACCCCGTCTGCCATTGCCCGGAGCAGTGCTTCGTACCGCCCGGGAAGAATACCCCTGTCTACGAGAAGGAGAAAAATTCTTCCGTTTTTTGCTTCAGCAATGATGCGCGAGATGATGTCACGGAACCCGGCAAGGGGCGTTTCGAGGAAATAGAGCGAAAACGGATCCACGATCACCAGATCCCCTTTACCGTGAGTGGTAAGCAGATCGAGAAGCCCGCTCGTGTCTGTTCCCTGCATCTCGTCGATGTGAAATCCCCTTGCCGGTAAAATACCCAGCCGGGTCATCTGGCTGCGGATCTCATCCGAGGTCCGGTCAGTGACATAGCACACGTCTTTTCCGGCAGATGCCATATCAGCGGCAATGAACTGTGCGTAGATCGATTTGGCAAGTCCGGTATCTTCTTCGATAAGGATTACGCTCTTTTCCGGAAAATCCTCCATGCCATGTACGGACGCCATTATCTATCGTTTGCATTTCCCCCCACATAAGGGCTTTGAGATCAGATTCAGCATGTTCTTTCTCCGGTTGAGAAATTGGCGTAATCTTGGCAATTAAGATAATCCCCTGATATCCCTTGGGAATATACTATAATTGGCAATTAAAACCGCTTATTTTTAACAGAATGCATATATACTAAAAGTAACTCATATAGGAATATCCCCCACAGTGCATCTCTATTGAGAGAGGCGAGTCTTCGGGATGTGATCATCATGCGGATCATCCCACCCCTTTTTCGGCGTATCTATGATACGCCGGCATGCATTGCCCTTATTCCATCTCTGGCAGTGATTATCGATTATACCCTCACTTTTTTTCTTGCATCAGATACCAGCATGGTTCTTCAGTGGGAGGCCAGTCCTTTTGTACGGTTTGCCGTCGCCCACAATATTATGGCATTCTACCTGCCTGCAATTGTTGTATTCTATTTTTGTGCGGCATTTGCAATCCTTGCAATTCTCCACCCCACCCGCTTCTACCGGTATAGTGTTGTTTTGGTCCTGCTGGTGAGTGTTACCCACGTACTGGGCGGGTTGTCATGGTATTTCAGGGTTGCATGGTACTCCGAGGGTATAATGGTTCTCTCTGTAGGATCCGTCATTTTCGCATTCTGCCTGTTTGGTTACAGTCTGATCCACCAGAAGCGTTTGTCTGCCGAATCATCCTGAATTGAGGAGTATGGCAGAATCTACCACTCAATATTCTCTATATCTATCATAGTAAAATATATTTAAAATTCAAAAAGAATATATCTTACTCGTGACATACCAATGGTGTGAGCAGGTGGTGCGGTCAGCGTATGGAGAACCCACACAATAGGAAGCGAATTGACCATGAGTACAACACAAACATATCCGCGTAGAAATATTAATTATATTATTCCCGCTGCCGCCTGTCTCATGCTTCTTACAGCAGAAAGTGTATCCGTTTATGGGAGCGAGGACGTTCTCCCGGTCATGACGTCCATCACAATCTTTTGCATCCTTTCTCTGGTTATCATAATGGTGATCTTAAAAAAGACGCCCTAATGATCCCATACTATTTCCTTTTAGCGTTCTCTGAAAGTTTCCCCGATTATAAAGCCGGGAATATCGATCCGGTGTCCCGGATATTTTCCTGTGGGCATGAGGCTTTAACATGACCGGGGTCTTTGGTGTCCACCGTACCTGACCTGCATGCCTGGAGTACGTCAGGACGTTGACTCGGTCAAAATCCTTGCGATAGTTTCCTTTGCGAATGCGGCTGCTGGCAGTGATGTCAATTTCAATGTGCGATGATGAGCAGTTTGTCCGAGTACATGAACCAGAACAGGTTGACCGTGAACGCAAGCATGTACGGAATGCAGGCGACCTGGACAATCCGTGTCCCTATACCCTTGTAATTATGTTCCATGATACCCGCGACGATGATGGTAAAGAGCGCAAACATTAGTTTGATTCCCAGATGAAGAAGTGGATTATGTACGATATACACCATGAAAGGGTTTGATTCGGACGCCGTTCCTGCCCCGGCCCCTTTCCAGAGGAGCAGGGTCGTCGAAAGGACATCAAAAACCACAAGAAAGGTTAAGAAGAGCATCCATTGGCCGTCTATCGTGGCATCATCCGGGAATATCCGGGACAACATGTAATGGGCGCGGGGAAACCGGTCCTTATACTGGATCGAATATGACAAACCTGACATTTTGTCTTATGTGCATATCTCCGGTAACGATATAAATAGTTATTTTTCTGCATGTCCCGGAACAATGATACGACGGTATTCCATATCTTATTAAATATAGAGATTATACTTTAAGTATTGATATTCGCATGACAGCATGATGGTTCCAGATCATACGCTGCGGGTCTTGAAGCAATGAACCTGTTTATCCTGAAATACGGTATCCTTATCGTAAGTCTCCTGATGACAACCGCATTTGTCTCCAGTACTCTCAACCCGCTCTCCGCGCAGTCGAACGATGTGAACGGGACCGCGATCGACTCGCAGTCAGTCTTCGCGTTCGGTTCGCAGATCTTTTACCGGGAGGTGGCAAAGCCCGGCAACGAGTACATGCAGAGCGACGTCGAGGGATATTCCCAGAACCTGGTCCCGACAGATGCGGAAGATAAAAACTATACCACCTCGTGGCAGGCCGGGGTTGCAAAATTCGAATCAGGATATACCCGCTGCACCTCTGCGCTCATCACCCTTACCTCAGTCCCGGCGATGCAGACCAATGCGGAAAAAACTGCTGTCTGCGAGGAGTTCAGGACCGGCGAGAACGAGATGAGCCAGTCGGAGAACGATTTCCTCGCTGCAAAGGCCAGTGCATCACCGGCAACGGCTTCAGGGTTTACGATTGCCATGGTGCTGGAACGGGTCGATGAGATCATCCAGAGTTCTGACGATGCAGACCAGGCCTGCATGAAAGCGGTTCTTGCCGATCACAATCACGATCCAACTGACTTTTCAAGCAACCTTAAGGATACCGAGTCTGCGGTACAGGAGATGAGGCGTATCTATCCCGAACTCCAGGTGTTGAGCAGTGATTTTACCTGATCCCGTGGGAGCAAAAAGGAGATGTATTCTATGAGAAAGAACCAGAACGCCCGGGAAAATACCCGGATTTAAAAAAGAACAGGTGATATGTGTATGAAATTACCCGACCCAAGAAGAATGCTCATTGATGACAACGTGATAAGTGATGAAGAGTTCAGGAAACAGAACCTGGTCAACGTGATCGCCGCAGTTATCCTGATGATCACCGGCCCGCTGTTCCTGTATTACGGTTTTTACCTTTTGACCTGGCCGTATACGGTGAAGTGGGGTGCTCTCTCGATCGCCCTTGGTTTCTTCGTCCTCCTGTTTGGGTTCAGCCTCTGGCAGGATCGCCAGGTGCAGGTTCTCCAGAGAATGTACCTGAAAGATTCTGCCGAGATAAAACAACTCCTCCACGACGTAAAAAAGGAATGATACAAGGTACGGGAGACTGGTATGCAGTGCAGTATTCACTCAAACCGGGAAATTCCCGGCGCGGCAGGAAGTCCGGGAGTCTCTGTGCAGACTGATACCGCAGAGAACGTACCGTGGTCGTTTCATCCGGCCGCGAAAACCTCAAACCGGGATTATTTCCTGAAACGGGGGAGATCATGACGCTGATGCTTCTCTCATGGAACGTAAACGGGCTCCGCGCGTGTTACGACCGGAAACATTTCTTGCCGGTGTTCAGGCACAACCCGGGGATTGTCTGCGTACAGGAGACAAAAGCGCCGGCGGAAAAACTCCCGGAAAAGGTCAGGGATCTGTACGGCTACCATACGTACTTCTCAGAGGTCCAGCCGGGGAGCACCGCCGGGGTCGGGCTCTTTACCCGGGAAAAACCGGTATCTGTAACATTCGGTTTTGGCGATCCGGTGTTTGACAACAAGGGGCGGGTTCTTGTTGCGGATTACGGTAGTTTTGTCCTGCTCAATGTCTATTTCCCGCTGGGGATCAAGCCGATGGGAAATCTCGACAACAAACTGAAATTCTACGATGCATTTCTTACCTATATCCGGCACATAGCCGAGAAGCACCGGCCGGTGATTGTCTGCGGGGATTTCAACGTGGCGCATACCGACAATGATCTCTATAACCCCCCAAAAAAGCCGGTCCGACAGATCGGCATTTCACCCGACGAGCGACAAAGGATCGATCACCTTGTCGATCTCGGGTTTGCCGACACGTTCCGGATGTTTCATAAAGATGCCGGCCATTACACCCGGTGGCCGTTCCAGAATAATTCGCGGAAACGGAATTTCGGTTGGCGCCTGGATTATTTCTTTGTGAATGAGCCGGTGCGGCCGCATGTACTGGATGCCGCGATCCTGTCGGAGTACTTGGGATCGGATCACTGCCCGGTCATGCTTGAAGTGGATCTACCAGGGACGGGAATAGCCCGTCAGTAACGAAAGCATTAAAGGAGAAACAAATTATGGGCACCAGACCACAATCCAAAAAAATGCCGATCACGATAAAACAGGTTGGCTTACTTGCATTCGTTTTCGCACTTGCCGGGGGAATATATGGATTTTACACCGGCGGCCCGGTGAGAATGGTCATCATATTTTTCGAATGTTTAGTTGCAGGGTTTGCTATTCTCTATTTTGTTGCAAGCTTCATCGAATTACTCCGGAAATAGGCACTCTCTTTTTTTAGGAATCTGCCGTGTTTGACCGTTTTCTTACGGTGATACTTCTCTTTACTTTTTAGTATACGGGCGCATGGAGGTGCAGTGACGCATCGTTCATGATTGGGTTGAATTTTCATCGATAAACACTGCCCCCTCGTTGTAATCCACTTTCATTTGCCGCAGGTTGCTCTGGATCTCGTTGAGGTTATTTTGAAACTGGTCATTATCATCGTTCTGAACTGCAATTTCGGCCTGCTTACAGAGGTTCACTGAATCCTCACAAGTATCAGATAACTTTTCAATTATAGGTACCAATAAACCCTGGCTTACTTTCTTTGATATGGCAAAAGGACTCGCACCCGAAATCCCGGATAAATCAACGCCAGATTTCCGGAGATTGGATGTTCCGTCACTGATTCCATCACATATTGCTGTTTTATCCTGATTGGAATTCATCGATGGCATCGCTACTACTAACGTTGAATTATCAGAACATTGTGAATACCCGTCACTGAAAAGGGCCATACCCGCATCCCATTGTTGCTGCTCCTTTTGGTTCTCTTCCTGTGCTACCGTCGGGTTGATGTGTGTTACAAAATAGTCCTGGAGCAGGTTCACCAACGGAGGATTATTCGGATCATCCGGGTTTGGTTGTCCGGAATCGTTATTTGCGTATGTAAGGGAAACCCACCCCAATGCAGAGTATGATCCTTCTCCTGAAGCGATAAGGAAGTTAACAGTAACAAATGCAATGACAATGAGCATTATGGAGAAAGCCCCGGAAACACCCGGCATATCTTTCCTCAATTTTGGCTTGTGCTCATCAGAAAGAATGGCGATCCTTATCGATTCGCCAATGAAAAGAAGGATCCAGGATCCTGCAAATATCAGGACTAAGTAGAGTACGATTACACCCCAGCCCAGAATACCGGATGACCACAGCTGGAGGATGGTTGAA